>Ga0134125_10003846_pt1 | contig 17244 bp, 16 predicted proteins | sample KB31751_FD_96464 | JGI IMG/M metagenome (GOLD analysis project Ga0134125, IMG submission 96464) | Terrestrial soil microbial communities with excess Nitrogen fertilizer from Kellogg Biological Station, Michigan, USA - KB3-175-1 | ecosystem: Environmental > Terrestrial > Soil > Unclassified ...
GCAGCTACATCGAGTTTTACAACAACAAGCGCTTGCACTCCGCTTTGGGCTATCGTTCTCCCATCGAGTTCGAGGCACAATGCGGCTAACCAACCGGTGTCCACTTTTGCGTAGGAACTCTCCACGCTCATCGAGGGTGCGTATCCACAACTGTTCCGGCGTGGCCTTCTCGGGGGCCACCGCTTTCGCGCGCTGCAGACTGCTGCGCGCGCCCTGGATCAGCAGTGTGTGCACTCCTCCCGGCCGTATCGCTTCAGCTACGACACCCTCCGACAGCGAGTGCGGTCTCGCGCATGATGCAGAAACCGGGGCATCACTACGCTGGTCCGCTCAACGCACGCCGCAAGCGCACCGGCACCTTGCGGGAAGGCCCTACAAGTCCTGCCTGGTGGGCAGCGCAACGTTCTGCATCGCAATGGGCCGCACCGCCACCGGTTCGACAATACGCTTACTGAAGCGCCGATCCCTGAAATACCAGTTCTTGCGGCATTTGATGGGCCGGCAGCCTTCGAGGAAGATGATCTCCTCGTCGTTGGGCAATTCCTTCAGCTCCTGCGGCAGCATCAGCGGGCGGCGCTCTTCGGTGTGGCTCCAAGTAGTGCCCTGCTTGCCGGTGCTGCGGGTGCGCCGCTTCACCGTGGTATCGCCGAGCATCTTCGAATACTCCTCGGCATCGCGCTGCTCGCGCGGGGTGAACACGATGCTGGCGGCGTGGTTGGTGATGTAGGTACGCGCTTCATCCTCCCCATAGGTCGCGTCCAGCTGTGACAGGCTTTGGATGATCGACAGGTCGCGAATGCCATATCCGGCGGTGAGCGAAATCCGCTCGGACAGCACGTTGACCCGCCCCATCGCGGTGAACTCGTCCATCAGCAACAGCATCTGGAACTTCAGCGACTTGTCGTCCTGCGGGGTCTGCTTGAGGTTCTGCCCGATCGCGGTGGAGAAGAAGATGTTGAGCAACTTGCGTGCCTCGCCCAGCTTCTGTGGCGGGATCACCACGTAGATGGTAGTGGGACGTCGGCGCAGGGTTTCCACCTCGAAGTCACAAGCATTGGTGGCCGCGGCCAGGATCGGGCTCAGGAATTGCTGCAGGGGCGCCTGGGTGGTGGCGATCACCGAGGTGAAGGTCTGCTCGGCCATGCCGGTCAGGCTGCTGAAGGCCGCGCGAGTGGCCGTGCTGACGAACGCTTCCTTGAGACGCTCCTGCAGGAACGCCTTCAGCTCGCTGCCGTCGCCGGCGGAGAAACGATAGATCCGCTCGAGGCTGGGAAAGGAATCATCCGTATTGGGCTCGATGGGATGACCGTCGGGACCGCAGAAGCCTTTGCCGATCTTGTCATCCCAGGCCTCGAACAGGTACGAGGCAAACGCGACGAAGGCGGTGCGCGATTGCGACGTCCAGAACGGATCCTGGCCCGGGTCGTCCGGGTACAGGATGGCACCAAGAGTCTGCAGCTCCCCGATGCGCACGCGCGGATCGGAGGACATCGCCATCAGCGGGTTGAAGCGATGGGTGCGCCCATCCTCGGCATATGGAGCGAAGCGGAAGATGGTCTGGCCGGTACCGGCACGGTAGCCGCTGGTGTGCTGGAACAGCTCACCCTTGAGATCCATGCAGACGATGGAGTGTTGGTAGGTGAGCAGCACCGGGATCGCGATGGAGGTGGTTTTGCCGGTGCGTGTGGGCGCCGTCATGATGATGTGCCGCGTGCCACCCAGGTACAGGTAGTCACCGCCAGCCTTGCCGATGATGACGCCTTCGGGCGAAGGCTTGAGCAAACCCGCCCGGGCCAGGTCGCCGCGGCTGGCGAAGCGTGCGTCGCCGTGGAAGGCCTTGGTGCGGGGCTTGAAGATCAACGCCGCGACAATGACCCACAGCAGCAGCGGCAGGCCGAAGCCGAGCCAGCCGGCAAGCCGGATCCTGCCCCCGAACGGCTGCCAGCCGGGCAGGTCGAGTGCGCGCCAGTAGCTGATGTACGTCGTGAAGTGCGGCGGGGTCTGCTGCTTGAGCAGCCACAACGTCAGCAATCCGCTGAAATACAGCCCACCGAGCAGCGTCGGAAACAGCAGTGCGACGCCCCAGGTTGCCTTGGTCCGCGTCGTGGCCATGCGTTCTCCTTCCGTAGATTCGCGAGGTCGATGATCTTCGGTGCGACACGACAGGGGTGTCAAGGCATCGGGAATATCTTCGCCCGGATTGATCGTATCGTTCCAGACGCGTCCATGCATGCATGGATGTCGCTGCTGATCATGATGGGCGCAAGACGCCGGGAAATCGACTGGTAGCCGAAGGCAGCCGTTACACACATGATCACTGTAGGCGGATTCCGAAATCAGGACAGGCAGGAACCATTCATTCCGTAAGTGCCGATCTCTTGAATCACCTCGACGATGCAGCCGGAGCAGCGACTTTCCACGCCATGAAGAAGCAACCTTGGCGTTCGGAAATCAAGTTTGAAAGCCCATAAAACATGGACTTCGCGGCGTGGAATCACAATGCCTCAGGCCCTTGCCACGGCGCCTCGCGTATCGCGCGCACAACGAGAACCACACCTGGACAAGCGTGAAACAGATCACACGACGCAGGAAATTTTCCTAGATGGAATTGGTTGACGACACATCATCCGAACCCGATCATGACCACTATTCGATCAGAGAGATCGAACCGCCCACCCGGTTTGCGACAGATTTACTTCATCGCAACCAAGGGCCTGGCACCGAGCAAGTACAAACGTTGCGTTGCCCGACATCGTTTCGGAAACGCAATTGATTCACGACATTGGATTGTTGGTGTACTCGAATGGTTCGCAGGGGAAACGGGGGACCACCCCATTCTGATTTCAAGAAGCTTGCTTGTCCGGGCCGGCAATGGCCGGCGGTCTGCGTGTGCTCGTTCGTCAACGTGTCCCTGGCGACAGGCTCGCCGCGACTGATGAACATCCTACTTTCGGGGTTGATGTGAAAGAAAAGACTCTCGGCCGAATTGCAATAGGCGCGCTCGCGCTTGCCACCATGCTCCTTGCTGCTTGCGGAACGCCACCGGCGAAGGACTTCAGCGGCTCCTGGCATCCGGTCAACCGGTATCGGTCCACGCCGACGGAAATTCCGCTACATCAGCAGTACACCTTCTTTGCCGCCCCCATCGACGAAACGCTGAAATCGATGCTCGGCCGCTGGGCGAACGATACCGATCGCACGCTGGACTACCAGCTCAGCTACGACGTGACGCTGTACAAGCCTGTCGCCACCATACACACGACGGACATCGAAGCCGCCGCAACCGAGCTCAACAATATCTACGCGGCACAGGGCGTGCGAATCACCACGAAGCCCGGTGAAATAATGGTGCAGTCGACCGACGCTGTGTCGCTTCCATCGCCATCCGCTTCCACTGACGCCGCCAAACCGAAGGCCGCCAAGCCATGAGCCCGAAGAATATGGCTCCCGCCATACCTGCGAGGCATTGCTGATGGCCCGAACGAAAACATCCGGTACGAGGATCGATCGCAGTGTCGCCCAATCGACCCAATTCGAACTGACCATCGCCGACATCGCACGACGCAGCGAGCGGCGTGCATGGTGGGTGGCCTGGTGCGCGATCGCGATGGCGCTGATCACGGCCGGCGGCTACTACTACATGCTGCCCCTGAAGCAGAAAGTACCTTACTTGGTGATGGCCGATGCCTACACCGGCACCGCCACGGTCGCCCGGCTGGATGGCGATTTCGCGATGCGCGGCATCACCATGCGGGAGGCCGTCAACCGCAGCAATGTGGCGCATTTCGTGCTCGCGCGTGAGTCCTACGATCTGGAGCTGGTCAACCTGCGCGACTGGAAAACCGTGCAGACCATGGCAGCCCCCGGCGTCAAGGCGCCGTATGCCCAGCTGTTCTCGAACAACAACCCGGATAGCCTGATCAAGCAATACGGCAAAGATCAGGCGATTCGCGTCAAGCTGCTGAGCATCCAGCTCATCGACGGTGGCCCGGGCAAGACGCCGCGCGGTGCCACGGTACGTTTCCAGCGCAGTCTCTACAACAAGCAGACCGGCGCCACGCGGCCGATCGACAACAAGATCGCCACCATCGCGTTTACCTACAAGCAGAATCTGGAGATGGACGACCAGAGCCGCATGGAGAACCCGCTGGGCTTCTGGGTCACCAGCTATCGGGTGGACGACGACTATGCCACCGCCCCGCCGGCCGAAGTTCCTGCCCCGGCCTTGGCGCCGCAGCCAGCCGCGCCTGCGCCATTGGCTCCCGCAAGCAGCACGATCGCGCCGGTGACAGTCACGCCGACCACTGATTCCATCCATGGAGCAGGTTCCCGATGAACCGATCAAGCATCTGGTGGCTTGCCGCCGCCCTGTGCATCACCGTCGCTGTCACGCCCTCGTTCGGCGCCGAGCAGGTGCTGACCCATTACGAATACGCCCCCGACACCATCTATCCCGTGCGCACCGGCCTGGGCATCACCACCCAGATCGAACTCAGCCCCAACGAAAAGATCCTCGACTACAGCACCGGCTTCAGCAGCGGATGGGATCTGACACGGCGCGAGAACGTTTTCTACCTGAAACCGAAAAACGTGGACGTGGACACCAACATGATGGTGCGTACGGCCACGCACTCGTACATCTTCGAACTGAAGGTTGTGGCAACAGACTGGAAAACGCTGGCCCAGGCCAGGCGCGATGGCGTGCAGTACAAGATCACCTTCACTTACCCGGCCGACACCAGCTTTGCCCACGAGAAGAAGAGGCAGCTTCGGACGCCCGCGCAGGACAGCAAGCTGCTACCCAATCGCAGCTACAACTTCAGCTATGACTACGCTACCAAGAGCAAGGCCGCGCCATGGCTGGTTCCGGTCAACGTCTACGACGATGGCCGCTTCACCTATATCAGGATGAGCGATCTCAAGCAGTTCCCCACCGGCGATTTCCCGGCCGTGTACATGCGCGAACAAGCGCACAGCGAAGACTCGCTGGTGAACACCACGGTGGAAGGCAACACCATCGTCGTTCACGGCACCTACAACTATCTGGTCATTCGCCACGGCAACGACGTCGTGGGCCTGCGCAGGAATACGCAAAAGTGAATACTCCCCAGCATCCCGAAGACGAGCGCACCGAAGACGGCCGGGCACCGAGCGCGCCACGTGACGGGCGCGAGCCGCTCGCCGGCAATCCGTACGCCAGCCAGAATCGCCGTGCCGCCGAGCCTGACCTGGATGCCAATGCGCCACAGTTGCGCGCCAGCGAATTGCGCCGGATGAATCGGCGCGCTCTGCTCCTGCTCGGCGCGGTAGTGGTGCTGCTGCTCTTTGTCTCCTACTGGATGGTCACCGGTGCAGGGAGGCGCAAAGAGTCACCCAAGCCGCACGAAGAAAAGGTCACCGTTGCCGAGACGCCCAACACCCTGCGTGTCCCTCAATTGCCACCGCAACCTGCGCCCCCGCCTGTTGAGCCGATTCCGGTGCTGCCCAAGTCGCCGCCCCTACCACCGCCTCCAACCGTCACCGCGCAACCACTCGTCTCGAAGGCCCCCACCCTGCTGCAACGACGCATCGCGGCCAGCAATGGCGAAGATGAAAGCGGCGCCGCTTCCAACCCGCCTGTCGCGGCGCTTGCGGCTGGTTCGCGGTTACCCAACGGCGAGGAATCCGGCCCGACCAGTGCCCAGCCGCTGCCCCACGCCGACACCTTGATGCAGCGCGGCACCTACATCCGCTGCGTGCTGGAGACGCGCATCGTTTCCGACGTGCCCGGCTTCACGACCTGCCTGGTGACCGAGCCGGTGTATTCCTTCAACGGCCATACCCTGCTCTTGCCCAAAGGATCCAAATTGCTCGGCTCCTACCACTCGAAACCGGTTGGCGACCGCATGGAAGTCGTGTGGGATCGCATCATCACGCCCACCGGCATCGACGTGAACATGAAGAGTCCGGGCATGGACAATCTCGGCGGTGCCGGCCTGCCTGGCTACTACGACGCGCATTGGGCCCAGCGCATCAGTTCGGCGCTGCTGATCAGCATGCTCAGCGATGCATTCAAGTACGAGGCGGCCGAGCACGGGCCCAAGACGAATGCCCTGGCGGCAAGCGGAGTCGTGGTTCAGGAGCCTTATCAGAGCAATACCGCCGAGACCGTGCAGAACCTGGCCAACCAGGCCGTGCAAGAGGCCGCCAACCGCCCTCCCACGGTCACCATAAACCAGGGGACGATCATCTACGTCTATGTGGCCAAGGACGTGGACTTCAGCGGCGTGGTTGCCCGCTTCTGAACGCAACACCCCAGCCCAGGATCGACGACGCTTCGATGGACGATGTAATCGCACAGGTCTCGAACGAGTTCCTCGACTATCAGTACGAGGTGCTGGGCGTGCGCGAGCACATGGCCTCTTCCGACGTCACCGAGATCTGCATCAATCGTCCCGGTGAACTGTACCTGGAAAATCGCCAGGGCTGGCAGCGCATCGAGGTGCCTTCGCTGACCTTCGAGCGAGCACGGCAGTTCTGCACGGCCGTGATCAACGAGAGCAACACTGGCCAGCGCATCACCGATGTTGATCCGGTCGTGTCGCTCACCTTCCCTACCGGACAGCGCGCCCAGTTCGTGATCCCGCCGGCCTGCGAAGCCAACCATGTCTCAATCACCATTCGACTGCCATCCAGGCAGCGCAGGACGCTGGCGCAATACGAAAGCGATGGCTTCTTCGACCAGATCGTGGAGGTCAACCACGGCCTCAGCGAGCTCGACAGCGAACTGCTGGAACTCCGTGCAGCACGCAAATATGCGGAGTTCTTCCGCAAGGCCGTGCTGAACAAGAAGAACATCGTGGTTTCCGGCGCCACCGGCAGCGGCAAGACCACCTTCATGAAGTCCCTGGTCAACCACATTCCCGACGATGAGCGGCTGGTGACGATCGAGGATGCACGCGAGTTGTTCATCGACCAGCCCAATGTCGTGCATCTGCTGTATTCGAAGGGTGGCCAGAGCGCCAGCAACGTCACCGCCAAGAGTTGCATGGAGGCGTGCCTGCGCATGAAGCCGGACCGCATCATCCTGGCCGAGTTGCGCGGCGACGAGTCGTTCTACTTCATTCGCAATTGTGCCTCGGGCCACCCCGGCTCCATCACCAGCTGCCATGCCGGCAGCACTGAGCAGACCTGGGACCAGCTGGCGCTCATGGTCAAGGCCTCCAGCGAAGGGGCCGGCCTGGAGTTCAACACGATCAAGCGCCTGCTGAAGATGACCATCGACATCGTGGTGCACATCAAGGCCCATGCCGGCAGCCGCCATATCACCGGCATCGACTTCGACCCACAGCGCGACTTCAGGGAGTCTTGAATGCTGCCCGGAATGGAAATGCTGACTTGCCCCAACCTCGCCGTATCGCCGGAGGTGATGCAGCACATCGTGCAGGTGGAATCCGGAGCGAATCCCTATGCGATCGGCGTGGTCGATGGCCAGCTCGTGCGGCAACCGAGGAACATGGAAGAAGCGTTGGCCACCGCGCGGATGCTTGAAGGCAAGGGTTACAACTTCTCGCTTGGCATCGCCCAGGTGAATCGCGCCAACCTGGGGCGTTACGGACTCGACTCCTACCGCAAAGCCTTCAACACTTGCGACAACCTGGCCGCCGGCGCGCAGATTCTCGCCAGTTGCTACGGCAGTGCGCACGGCGACTGGGGCAAGGCATTCAGCTGCTACTACTCCGGCAACTTCACCACCGGCTTCCGCGACGGCTATGTGCAGAAGGTGTACGCCTCGATCAACCGCGTGGCGAAAAAGGAGAACGCGGCGCCAGCGCCTGCCGATCAGGCCATTCCGCTGATGCCACCCACCGCCACGGCACCGATTTCCCGAAGCAACACTGCACTGCAACCGGTTGTGGTCTATGCCAGCGACAGCGCCAAGTACCGGATAGCCCTGCGCAGTGTGGCCATCGATACCGCAGCGGCGGCGATGACACCTCTTGTCGTATCCGCGGCAGGTCATTCCCCGCACGCGGAAGCGCCACCACCTTCGAACGCGATGGCGCAGCAGCCGTCGGGCAGCGCAGGCAGTCGGGTCGCAGGCCCGGATACGCACATCCCGGGTGACCCGCAATCCCCGGCACAAGATGCAGCCGTGCCCCACTCTGCCGCGGCAAGTACTTCGCCATCCGCCGGTAACGGAGTGTTCGAGCCGCAGGTACGCGGTCCCAACGATCCTCCGATGCGGCCTGCAACGGTGGCGCAGGGTGCCGCGCCATCACACGCCGACGGGGCCGATCTTCGCCTGGAGCAACGCGATGCTGCCTTCGTTTTCTGATACTGCCGGGTACCGGCCCGGCCTTGACGCTTCCACCCGGCGTGCACTTCGGTGCACGTTTACGTGGCACTACCGCCACACAGACGTCTCGGCTGCAACCGAGGCAAGACGCAGCAAACCCGGCCGCAGGTTGTGGCCGACCTGGCCCGCCATTTCTGATGGCCGCCACCTTCTCCAACTATCCACAAGGACCCATGTGATGGCCACGAACTCATTCGGCAACGACAACATCCTTCACTCACAACGCACGCGGCTGTTCCTGCTCATGTGCGCGGTGGCCTTCGTTGCACTGGTGCTGCCCAACCTCGCGCTTGCCCAGGACGCCACCGCCACCATCGACACCACGTGCAAGTTCGCGACCAACATCAACATGATCCTCAACGCGATCTCGATCGTCGTGGTGACCATCGCCGTGATCTTCTCCGGCTATCAGATCGCCTTCGCGCACAAGCGCATCGGTGACGTGGCGCCCGTGCTGATCGGCGCCGTACTGATCGGCGCGGCCGGGCAGATCGCGAAGATGTTCCTCGCTGGCAGCACGACTGCCGCCGGTGCCACGGAGTGCACGGCAAGCGTGATTACCCACGTGCTCAATTACTATGCATAAAAACGCACTGTTCCGCGGATGTACCCGTCCGCCCATGTTCATGGGAGTGCCTTATATCCCGTTCTTCATGGCGGCGGGCGGGTGCTTTCTGCTGGCGGTGTACACCAATTTCTTCTACCTGCTGCTGTTGCCGGTGGTGATCTTCGTGATGCGGCAGATGGCGCGCCGCGACGAGATGATCTTCCGGTTGCTCGGGCTGCGCCTGCAGTTCCGTACGCGGGTAAGGAATCTCGGCGACAACGACGGCATGTGGGTATTCACCCCCAACAGCCATCGTGGCCAGAGCAAAGACAAATCGTGACTTGAAGCGGGCGCCGCGGCCTCGCAGCCGCGGCGTCATGTCGGAACAGAAGATGCCCAAACCCAAACCTGTATTCACGCCCGATGCACCGATAGCGGACCTGCTGCCGTTGTCCACGCATGTGTCGCCCACCGTGCTGAAAACCACCGGCGGCGATTTCCTGCTGGTGTGGCGCCTGGGCGGCCTGCCGTTCGTGGGCCGCGAGGAATGGGAGATCGAACATCGGCACAACACCTTCAACCGCATGCTGCAGACGCTGCGCGCACCGGATTTCATCAACTTGGCGTTCTGGGTACACGACGTACGCCGGCGCCGGCGCCTGGCCGATCACAGCCGTTTCGAACAGCGCTTCAACCAGGACATGTCCGATACGTATTACAAGACGCTGTCGGCCCAGAAATTGATGCAGAACGAGCTCTACCTCACGATGATGTATCGCCCCATCGTGTCGGGCAAACGCTTCGTGGAGAAGTCCGCGGACCTCGGCCGACTGGAATCCGAACAACGCGATGCGGTGAATACCGTGCTGGAACTGGCCGGCAATGTCGAGGCGGTGCTCAAGGATTACGCGCCCTACCGGCTCGGGATGTACGAGGCGGCAAACGGCGTGGTGTTCTCCGAGGCGCTGGAGCTCTACGGCTACCTGCTCAACCGCATCGACGAACCCGTGCCGGTGCTTGCCGCGCCGGTGTACGACTACCTACCGGTAAGCAAGCAGCGCTTCTCCGCCAAGACCGGCGACTACGTCATTACCACACCCGACGGGCTCAACCATTTCGGCGCCATCCTCAACATCAAGGAATATACCGACGGCACTTACCCGGGCATTCTCAACGGGCTCAAGTACCTGGATTTCGAATATGTCATCACCCATTCCTTCAGCCCGATGGGCAGGCAGGACGCCCTCAAGGCGCTGGACCGCACCAAGGGCATGATGGTGTCCTCCGGCGACAAGGCATTCAGCCAGATCGCCGAACTCGACCACGCCATGGACCAGCTTGCCTCCGGCAACTTCGTGCTTGGCGAATACCACTTCTCCATGGCGATCTACGCCACCGGCCAGGAGACACTCTCGCAGCAGATCGCCAGCACCCGCGCCGAGCTCTCCAATGCCGGTTTCGTCTCGGTCAAGGAGGATCTGGCGGTCACCGCCGCGTTCTACGCGCAGTTCCCCGGCAACTGGAAATACCGTACCCGGCTCGCCAACGTCAGCTCGCTGAACTTCCTCGGCCTGTCACCACTGCACAACTTCGCCACCGGCAAGAAGGACAACAACCCTTGGGGCGAGTGCGTCACCACCCTGCAGACCACCAACGGGCAAGCCTACTACTTCAATTTCCACGCTACCCATCCGTCGGAAAACTCGCTGGGCGAAAAAGTCATCGCCAACACCATGGTCATCGGCAAGTCCGGGACCGGCAAGACCGCCCTGATCAACTTCCTGTTGAGCCAGGTACAGAAGCTCCAGCCCTCGCCCACCATATTCTTCTTCGACAAGGATCGCGGCGCCGAGATCTTCGTGCGCGCCTGCGGCGGCAACTACCTTGCACTGGAGAACGGCCAACCCACCGGCTTCAACCCGTTCCATTGCGAGCGGACCGAAGCCAACGTGCAATTCCTCGCCGAGCTGGTCAAGGTGCTGGCCGGCAAGAGCGTGTACAGCTCGCGCGAGGAGGAGGACATCTTTCGCGCCGTCGAGAACATCCTCGACACGCCCATGCACCTGCGCAGCATGGCCAACTTCCAGAAGAGCCTGCCCAACATGGGCGACGACGGCCTGTTCATCCGCATGCGCAAGTGGACGGTCGGCAATTCGCTGGGCTGGGTGTTCGACAACCCGGTTGACACCATCGACCTGGAAAAGGCCCACATCATCGGCTTCGACTACACCGAACTGATCGACAACCCCGAAGTGCGCGTGCCCGTCATCAACTACCTATTGCACCGGCTGGAAGCGCTGATCGATGGCCGTCCATTGATCTACGTGATGGACGAATTCTGGAAAATCCTGGATGGCAAGGGCGGCCTCAAGGAATTCGCCAAGAACAAGCAGAAAACCATCCGCAAGCAGAACGGCCTGGGCATCTTCGCCACTCAGAGTCCGGAGGACGCACTGGCCAGTGACATCGCCGCCGCCCTGATCGAGCAAACCGCCACGATGATCCTCCTGCCCAACCCGAATGCCAGCCGGGAGGACTACGTTGATGGGCTGAAGCTGACAGACGCCGAGTACCAGGTCGTTGTAGGTTTGGACGAACGCTCGCGCTGCTTCCTGGTCAAGCAGGGCCACGCCAGCGCGGTATGCCAGCTCAACTTGCGCGGCATGGACGACGCCCTTGCCGTCATCTCCGCCTCCACCGACAACATCGAGATCATGCACGAAGTGCTGCTGCAGCGAGCGGAAGCAGAAGGCACCAGCGTCGAAGCCCTGCGCCCCGAACAATGGCTCACCCAGTTCTACGAAAACCGCAAGGGCAGCGGCAAGCAAAAGCCCACCCAACCGACCCCGCGCAGTCCGCGCGTGGCGGCTCGCTGAACCGACCAGGGCCCCATGCCTCCAAGGAGTTCGCCATGCAGAAGACAAGCCCATCCAAGCCCCAATCCCGCGGGCTTCCTGGCGTGAAGATGCTGGTTGCCCTGTCGCTGGCTTGTGCCACGTATGGAGGTGGGGCAAGCGCGCAAGTGCTTGTGCACGATCAGGGCAATATCACAACCAACCAGGCGGGTTTCCAGTCCCAGCTGGCAAAGACAATAGATCAGTACAAGCAACAGATCGAGCAATACGCAAAGCAGGTTCAGCAGTACGAACTACAGCTGCAGCAATACCAGCAGATGCTTTCCAGCATCCAGAACCTCAGCAACGGCCTGTCGCTCATGCCCAACCACTTGCAACACATCACCGATACGCAGCCGCTCATCGACGGTGCCTGTTCGAACGCCGCGGGCTCAGCAGGCCTGGTCGGCAGCTTGGTCAGCAGCCTGATGAACAGCATGGGTTCTCTGATGTCGCAGCCCATCACGCAGACGCAGCAGGAGATTTGCGCGCAGATCGTCACCACGCAGGTCGAGAAATACAACTCGACCGTCGACATGCTCGACAACCTGAACCAGTACGGGAATCAGTTCCAGCAGCTGGACAATCTGTTGCAAGGGAATCCCACGCAAGCCGACGCAGAGCGGGCCGCTGCGCAGGTCGAAAAGTACCACAGCGCCGTCACCACGCAGATGAGCGACTGGCAAGCAAGCATGAAAGCCGACGATGCCATCATTTCGACTTTGCAAGGCCAGCAGTCGATCTTGGGTCGGGCTGCGCTCAGTGGTAAGCCCACCCCGCTCGGTACCGTCATTCAGGCCGCCGCATTCGCCACGGCGTTCCACTGAACGGAAGAGGCATCTGCAACCCTCCAAGCTTGAACGCCTCATGATTTTTAACAGGGAACGGTCACGATGGGTTTCGTCTATTTCGTACTGATCTACAACTGGCTGAGCGACAAGATCAACACCTTCGGGTTGGATCTGATGGCCAGCCTGATGACGTGGGCCAGCGGCATCGCGCTGGTTCTGGTCACGTTGTGGATCATGATCCAGGGCTACCGCATGATCACCGGCCAGTCGCGCGACTCGATGATGGCCCTGGTCATGAACATGACCCGCGTCGCCATCATCGTCACCGCCGCCACCACGATGAGCATGTTCGGCGCCAACCTGCACCATTTCCTGACCACCGACCTGAGCACCGAGGTCAACCACCTGTTCACCGGTGACAGCAGCACTGCCGCGGAAACCATCGACGACAACCTGGCCTGGACCCAGCTGGCACTGGGCGCGATTGATGCCGTGCAGGTGTCCCCGCAGGACGTGAGCCTCAGCAATACCAAGGACAACGCCTTGCTGATGGCCGGCTTCGGCACCGCCAGCCCGCCGATGGCTGCCGCCGCGATGCTGCTGCTGTACCAGTTCACCCTGGCCATCTTCATCGGCCTGGGCCCGCTGTTCATCCTGTGCCTGATCTTCGATCAGACCAAGGCGCTGTTCCAGCGCTGGCTGCTGTACGGCATCGGTACCATCTTCTCGATGGCCGTGCTCGCCTTCGTCAGTTCGCTGGTACTGCAGCTGTCCCTGCGCGTGGCCGCCGCGCTGTGGACCGCCACCACCATCAACACCATCACCGGCAACACCGCCGAAGGCTTCTCCACCCAGGCGTTGGAGCAAGGCGGTCTCGGCCTTCTGATGACCGTGCTCATCATTTCCGTGCCACCGCTGGCCGCGATGTTCTTCCAGGGCACGGTGGGCGCCTTCTACTTCAATTCCGCCTTTGGACACGGCGGCGGCAACCGGCAAGGGCCGAATGGGCAGTTGCAGTCGGGGTTGGGGTATGGGGGGTATGGAGGTTGGGGACAGCAGGCCAATGCTGGACAAAACGTATCGGCTCAACAAGTCGCTCTCACAAACAATGTCAACACTCGCCACTGGACGGGTCAAACATATAGGCAACAACCTGATGCCGTAAAACCTGCTACTCCGCCAACCTCTGGAGTCTGATCATGAAATCCACTTCCATGCGTGGGCTCTTAATGGGTCTTTCGTTGTTATTCGCGGAAATAGTGCATGCACAAGCCGCTTGTCCTCCTGGCATGATTCCCTACGGGACAGGACAGGATCAGAGCGTCTGCGGCCCGGACAACAGTCAACAACAACCCGCACAACGGCAGTCTCGACCGCAACCCCAAGCTCCACAACCGATCTGGGTTGACAAATACGGAGCCATTGCGACAGACATATCCCATGACACCGGGGGTGCTTCAGTCAATGAAGCGGATCGAAGCGGCGCGGAACGGGCGGCTGTCGCCAATTGCAAATCCAACGGCGGTGTGACCTGCAAAATCGAGATCTGGTATGTCAATCAGTGCGTAGCGTTGGTCGGGGGGGACACGGGTCATAACGCCAAAGCGGGCCTGACCATCGACCTTGCCACGCAGGCCGCCATGAAAGTCTGCAACGCGGCCGATACCCATTGCCAAGTCACCTACACCGCTTGCAGCCCCCCCGTTCGGATTCAATAGCCTCACTCATCGACCCAGACTCCCTTGCCGGAGCACTTCACTGCCAAACACGGAGGTCTTGCCATGAAACCGCGCGCTCTGCTCACCACTCTCGCTTTCAGTACCGCCCTCGGTCTCATTCTCGCGCCCGCCCATGCCCAGAGCGTGGATGCCTGCACGGTCTACACCTGCATGGCGGGTCTCTCCGGCCAAGGCGCGACTGGTGGCCCCGCCTGCACGCCTGCCACGTCCTACTTCTTCAGCCTGGTCGTCTTCGACCCGTACTTCGACGCACCCGCCACCGCCCAGCTACGCCGGCAATACCTGATGACCTGTCCCGGCGCACAAGTCGCCACCAACGCCGCCATCCTGCAGGCCATCATCGCCCAGTGGGGCTATGTGCCGTAGGCCAAGCATCTGCCATTCCATCTGCCGCCCGCCTTCTGCCTCCGCCGAGGATTCGATCGTCATGAAGCGTCTGTCTCCCCTTTTTCTGCTTGCCCTGTGTACGACGGTGGCAGCGTGCCAATCATTCGTGCCTTCCGGCGCGCATGACGACCCAGAAGGTCAGCCAACGGCGCATGTAACTTCCAGCGCAGCCGCCGAACCTGCAAGTACGGCATCCCCCGCAGTCCCTGCCGCTGCGACGTATCTCCCCGACGTGCACAAGGGCATGGCTTACGCCGATTTCCGCAACGCTATCCTCGCCCACGGCTGGCTACCGATGGTCGATCTGAGGTGCAAGGCCAACGTGGTTGGCGCCGACTACGAGTCGCTGTGCGCCAAGGGATCAGATTCGTGCAAGGCCTGCGACGATCTGCCCGAACTGAGCGCGTGCAGCGGCGACGCCGTTTGCATGATGCATTTTCGGGATGCACGCACCAATCGCCAGCTTGAAGTGGACACGTACGGTGATATCCGGGATCGCGCCGCGCATGGAACGGATTCGCAACTAAACGTCACCGGCTGGACCGTGTCGCCCTCGGCATCGCATTGATCGGCGCGGCCGTGGCATACCGCGCGAGATCGAGGGCTGATTTGTAAATTGGATCTTGATTGCACGCAAAAAGGAGAGTTCGATGAGCAACCCGTTGTTGGATCTGATCGTGCGGGGCGAGTCCGGTGCTACCGGCTACAACGCGTACAACCGGGGAACCTATGTCGATTCGAACGGTGGAAAGCACATACGAGGTCCCAACGGTGCCATCGATTTTTCCAGCCTGACGGTCGGCAAGGTCAATGATCGGCAACATCTTCACGGCGACGATCCCGACCGCGTGTTCGCGGTCGGCAAGTACCAAGTGATCCCTGCCACGATGGATGATGCGATCCTCAAACTCAGCATCGACCGCGACCAGATGTTCACGCCCGCATTGCAGGACAGGATTTTTTCCGAGTACCTGATTGTCGACAAACGACCCGATATCCATGGTTTTATCACGGGCCAGTCAGGTATCACGCTGGAAGCGGCCCAACGCAGCCTGGCGCAGGAATGGGCCAGCTTCGGCGACCCCGACAAGGGCGGCGCCAGCTACTACGGCGGCGCCAACCACGCCAGCATCACCGTAGCGCAATCAGCAAGCGCCCTGAACCAGATGCGTGCTGAGTATCAGGCCGATATCAGTCGCGGCCTCTCGCCGGCGGAGGCGTGGAAAGACGTCACGGCCGGCGACCCTAGCCCTGCACAAGCCAGGCGCCTGCTGCGACAGAACGACCATGGTGACGACGTGCGCGCCCTGCAGACCCATCTCGCCCAGCTCGGCTATGCCGACGCCCACGGCCATCCGCTCAAAGCGGATGGAAACTTCGGCCCGAACACCCGCTTTGCTGTGGAGGCCCTTCAGCGCGACCACCATCTCGCTGTCGACGGCAAAGTTGGCGCATATACGCAGGCTGTGCTAGATCAGGCGCAGAACATCTCGGCTCATCACGCAGCGCTGCTCAGTGACCCGCACCACCCCGATCACCTGTTGTTCCGCCAGGCCCTTGCCGGCGTGCACCAAGCCGAGACCCAACGCCACATCGGACCGGGACTGCACAGCGGACGACTGGCAGCTGCACTGGCGGTCGCAGCCAGGTCCGAAGGCATCACACGCATCGACGGCGTGGTACTAAGCGAGCACGGCGATCGCGCATTTGTCGAGCAGAAAGGCGCGATTGCCGGTATCAATGACAAGATCGCGTTTGTGGACATCGACAAGGCTATGCACACCCCGATCGCACAAAGCACAGCGACTCTGGTGCAGGCCAATCAGCAGCAAGGCAATCTGGCCGGTGTCAAAACGCAGACACTGTTGCCATCCTCGCCAGAACCCACCGCTCCGGGCCATATGCGCTAAGACATCGGATCGTGCACCCGGCGGTTGTTTTGACCCCGCGTGTGCACGACGCAAATGCAATCGGCCTGCTACGGCGCGCTCGTTGCCAATTTGCCCGGGTCGCGGTGCGTACGGAGACCTTCCGCCATGTCAACAAGCATATCCAGTTCAAGCTGCGAAAACCCGGCCTCACTCCGCGCCACGCGATTGAACGGCCCGCGCAACTCAACACCCATGTACTCGCGGATCAGGCCGAAGAACGTGTCGACTGGCTCGATGCCGTCGCGCTCACAGCAATGCTGGAACCAGCGGGTGCCGGCGGCGACGTGGGCGACTTCCTCGCGCAGGATGACTTCGATGATGGCGACGGTGCGCTCGTCGCCGAGGTGGCGCAGGCGATCGATCATGCCGGGGGTGACGTCGAGCCCGCGCGCTTCCAGCACGCGCGGCACCAGGGCCATGCGCGCGGTGTCGTTGCCGGCGGTTTTCTCGGCCATCTGCCACAGGCCATCGTGTGCATCGAAATCGCCATACGCATGGCCGAGTTCGGCCAGGCGCTCGGACAGCATGGCGAAGTGGCGTGCTTCGTCATGGGCGCAACTGGCCCAGTCGCGATAGTAGTCGTCGGGTTTGCCGCGAAAGCGGTACACCGCATCCCA
>Ga0134125_10003849_pt1 | contig 17235 bp, 15 predicted proteins | sample KB31751_FD_96464 | JGI IMG/M metagenome (GOLD analysis project Ga0134125, IMG submission 96464) | Terrestrial soil microbial communities with excess Nitrogen fertilizer from Kellogg Biological Station, Michigan, USA - KB3-175-1 | ecosystem: Environmental > Terrestrial > Soil > Unclassified ...
AAATCAACCGCGCGATTGGCGAACCGCGACAGCGTTTGCACAACTCTAGCAGCTTTTTTTGTCCTGCGCTTCGCGCATGCTGCGTTGACGGTTGATCGGCCGCGACGATAGAGTTTCACCGAGGTCCCGCGCGTTGAGGCAAACAGATCGGGACAGCAGGGAGGCGCTTTGGCGCAAGCTTTCGTTCAACTCGAGCGGCTCAACAAGAGCTACGGCCCGGTATCCGCGGTCACGGATCTGTCGCTCGAGATCGCCAAAGGTGAATCGCTGACGCTGCTCGGCCCGTCCGGCTGCGGCAAGACCACGACCTTGCGCATGGTCGCGGGCCTCGAGAAGCCCGATGCCGGCGCGATCCGCTTCGACGGCAAACCGGTCGTCTCGATCGCCGACGGCATCAACCTGCCGCCCGAGAAGCGCAATATCGGCATGGTGTTCCAGTCCTACGCGATCTGGCCGCATATGACCGTCGCGCAGAACGTCGCCTTTCCGCTGAAGGTGCGCCGTGTCGATGCCGCGACGATCCGCGAGCGCGTGCGTGCGGCGCTGACCATGATCGGCCTCGGCGGGCTGGAGGATCGGCCGGCGACGCGCCTCAGCGGCGGCCAGCAGCAGCGCGTCGCGCTGGCGCGCGCTTTGATCCATGAGCCGGCCTTGCTGCTGCTCGACGAGCCGCTCAGCAACCTCGACGTGAAATTGCGCGAGCAAATGCGCGTCGAGCTGAAGCTGCTGCAGGCGCGGCTCGGCCTCACCTTAATTTACGTGACACATGATCAGAGCGAGGCGCTGAGCCTCTCGGATCGCATTGCCGTGCTCAATCGCGGTCACATCGAGCAGATCGGCGCGCCGCGCGTTCTCTACGAGCAGCCGGCGACGCCTTTCGTGCGCGACTTCCTCGGCAAGTCGGTGACCCTGCCCGGCCGCGTCAAATCGCTTGCCGCCGGCCGCGCCGCGGTCGCGCTCGCCGCCGACGGCAATGCCGTGATCGAATGCGCGGTACCGCCCGGGCTCGATCTCGCCGCCGATCGCGAGGTCGAAATCTCGCTGAGGCCGGAAGCGATCCATCTCGCCAATGGGCAAGCGGGCGCGTTGCACGGCATCGTCGAGGCGGTGCTGTATCAGGGCGAGCGCTCCGAATGCGAGGTAAAGATCGGCGCCAGCGCGCTTTGCGTCTATCTGCCGGCGGGCAGCGACGCCGCGCCCGGCGATAAGATCGCGCTCGCGATCGAGCCCAACGCCGCGCGGCTCTGGGCAAAATCCAGCGGAGTCGCGTGATGGCGAGCACTTCGCCAGCCCTGCCGCAACCGGCCCTATCGCAACCGAGACGCACGATCGACCCGCAATATGCGGTGTTCCTGGTTGTGCTCGGCATCGTCGGGCTGTTCGTGCTCTATCCGGTGCTGGTAATCCTCGTCGACAGTTTCGTCGTCGGGCCGATCGGCGGGGCGCGAAATTGGGGCCTCGACGGCTGGCGCGCCGCTTTCACCGATCCGACGATGCTCAGCGCGGTGCGGAATACCGCGAAGGTCCTGGTCGCGAACGAGACGATCTCGCTGCCGAGCGCGGTGCTGCTCGCCTGGCTGCTCGCGCGCACCGATCTGCCGCTGCGCGGCACCTTCGAATTCGCCTTTTGGATCACCTTCTTCTTGCCGTCGCTTTCGGTGACGCTCGGCTGGATCGTGCTGCTCGGCCCGCAGAACGGGCTCTTGAATCAGATCGCGCTGGCCCTCATCGGCAAGGAGCCTTTCGACATCTATTCCTTCTGGGGCATCGTCTGGGCGCATATCAGCAGCAGCTCGCTCTCCATCAAGGTGATGTTGCTGACGCCGCTTTTCCGCAATCTCGACGCGGCATTCGAGGAAGCGGCGCGCTGCTCCGGCGCCGGACGCTGGATGACATTGACGCGCATCGTCATCTCGGCCGTCGCGCCCGGCATTCTCACCGTGCTCGTGCTCTCGCTTATCCGCGCGATGCAGACCTTCGAGATCGAGATGGTGCTCGGTCCGCCCTTCAACTTCTGGGTCTTCGGCACGAAGATCTATGTCCTCGTCGCGCAAGTGCCGCCGGAATTCGCCTCGGCGACGGCGCTGGCGGTGATCGGCTTCATCATCATCACGCCGCTGATCGCGCTGCATCGCTGGCTGGCGACCCGCACCGATTACACCTCCATCACCGGCCGCGAGCGCAGCCAGCCGACGCCGCTCGGACGCTGGCGCTGGCCGATCTTCTGCCTCGTCGCGCTGCTGACGCTGACGATCACCGTGCTGCCCGTGACCTTCCTCGTCACGGCGTCGTTCATGAAGCTCTTCGGCTTCTTCAACATCGCCTCGCCCTGGACGACATCGCATTGGGGCTCGGTGCTCAACGACGATTTCTTCACCCATTCGCTGATGAATACGCTGATCGTCGCCGCCGGCACGGCGCTCGGCGCCATCGTGCTATGCTCGCTCGCCGCCTATTTCACCGTGCGATCGCGCTATCTCGGCCGCAATCTGCTCGATTTCCTCTCCTGGCTGCCCTTCGCCATTCCCGGCATCCTGCTCGGCGTCGGCCTGCTCTATGTCTTCCTCGGCAATCCGGTGCTCAAACTGCTCTATGGCAGCGTCGCGCTGATGATGCTCGCCATGGTGATCGCCGGCATGACGCTCGGCACCCAGATCCTGAAAACGACGATCCTTCAGCTCGGCGCGGCGCTCGAAGAAGCGGCGCGGACTTGCGGCGCGTCCTGGTGGTATGGCTTCCGCCATATCATCCTGCCGATCCTGATGCCAACCCTCGTGCTCGTCGGGGTCATCAACTTCATCGCGGCGTCGCGCGATATCGCCAATATCGCCCTTCTCTCCTCCAACACATCGAAGACCCTGTCGCTGCTGCAGCTCGATTATATGGTCGATGGCCGCTGGGAAGACGCGGCGGTCGTGTCGGTCGTCGTCATGCTGGTGACGACCGGCGCCGCCTTCCTGGCGCGACTCTGCGGCATCCGCCTGGGCGTACGAGGCTAGTAATGAGATACATCCTTTCTGCGTTGCTGATGATCCTTGCCGGGCTCGGCCTCGCGCCGCCGGCGCAGGCGGATGCGATCAGCGATTTTTACGGCAGCCATACGATCCGGCTGATCGTCGCGACACCGGCCGGCGGGCCTTACGACAATCACGCGCGGCTGCTGGCGCGCCATCTCAGCGACCATATTCCCGGCCATCCGACGATCGTGGTCGAGAATCTCGCCGGCGCGACCGGCATGCTGGCGGCGAATTACGTCTACAATATCGGGCCGCAGGACGGCACGGTGCTCGCCAATCTCCACAACATGCTGCCGCTGATCAAAGCGCTCGGCCAAAGCGACGTGAAAGTCGACCCGGCACGCTTCAACTGGATCGGCAATATGACGCGCGAGGTCGGCGACGTGATCATCACGACGAAATCGCCGGTGAAGACGATCGAGGATGCCAAGCATACGACGGCGGTGATCGGCGCTCCGTCGCCGATGGCGCTCGGCGCGATCTATCCGCGCGTGATGAATTACGTATTGAAGACGAAGTTCCGCGTCGTCACCGGCTATGGCGGCGCCGCCGGCGTCGAGCACGCGCTGGAGCAAGGCGAGGTCGAGGGCGATGCCGGCGACACGTGGTTCAGCGGCCAGGGCAACACCTATGATTGGTACAAGGCCGGCAAAATCCACGTCTTGGTACTGATCGGCAATCGCACGCCCGATCTGCCGAACGTGCCGCTGCTCGCCGATCTCGGTAGCAACAGCGATGATAAGGCCCTGCTCGAACTGTTCTCGGCGCCGTACACGATCGGCAAGCCCACGGCGGTCGGGCCCAAAGTGCCGGCCGACCGTGTCGCCGCGCTGCGTGCCGCCTATGCGGCGACGATGGAGGACCCCGCCTTTCTCGCAGATGCGAAAAAGCTTGGCGTCGACGTCGCGCCGGTTTCCGGCGAAGAGCTGGCGAGTTTGATGGCCAAGCTGATGAACCTGCCACCGGCGCTGGTCGACCGCGCCAAAAAGGCGATCGCACCCTGAGCTGATCTTGCGTCCTCTCCAATAGCGGGCCTACGATATGGGCACGCCATTAAAGATCGTGGAGACGGACGATGTTGAGCCGTGAGGATAACGAGCGTTTGGTCCGTGTCGGTCGCGGCACGCCGGCGGGCGAGCTTTTCCGCCGCTACTGGCAGCCTGCCTGCCTCTCGGTGGAGCTACCTGAGTCCGACGGCGCGCCGCTGCGCGTGCGGATGCTCGGCGAGGATTTGCTCGCTTTCCGTGACACCAACGGCCGCGTCGGCCTCGTCGATGCGTATTGCCCGCATCGCCGCGCGCCCTTGTTCTTCGGCCGCAATGAGGAATGCGGGCTGCGCTGCGTCTATCACGGCTGGAAATTCGACGTCGACGGCAATTGCGTCGATCTGCCGAGCGAGCCGGCTTCGAGCCCGATGAAGAACAACATCAAGATCAAGCATTACCCGACATTCGAGCGCGGTGGCGTAATCTGGGCTTATCTGGGTGCAGCGGACAAGGTGCCCGCGCTCCCCGATTACGAATGGATGCGCGCGCCGTCGACGCATTGCCACATCTCAAAGACCTATGAGGCGTGCAATTACCTGCAAGGCCTCGAAGGCGGCCTCGACACGGCGCATTCCTCCTACCTGCACAATCTCAACCTCGCCAACAAATCGCTGCCGCGTCAGCGCGATCGCGCACCGCAGCTCGAAGTGCTGCGCAGTGATTACGGCTATTCCTATATCTCGACGCGCCGGCTCGGCGATGACGGCAACTACGTGCGCGTCTATCAGTACATGATGCCGGCGCAGCAGATGCGCGGCGGTATCAACGGCGTGCAAGGCCGCAACGAAGTGCCGCAGCTCGACGGGCATCTCTGGGTGCCGATCGATGACGAGCAGACCAATGTCTACAATTGGTGCTACAGCTCGGATCCGGCCTTCCCGATGTCGCCCGAATATTTCGAGGCGCACGAGCATCATTCCGGCCGCGGCCAGGAGGATCTGATCCCCGGCACGTTCACGCTGAAGCGCAACCCGTCGAACGACTATCTCATCGATCGCCAGCTCCAGAAGACACAGACCTATACCGGCATCGACGGCGTCAACACGCAGGACTTCGCGATCCAGGAAGGGATGGGCCCGATCGTCGATCGCTCGGCCGAATATCTCGGCACCAGCGACCGCGCGATCGTGACGATGCGCCGCATGCTGCTCGAAGCGACGCACGCGGTCGAGCGCGGCGAGATGCCGCCCGGCCTCGACCCCAAGACCCATTCGCAAATCCGTCCCTATGACGGCATCGTGCCGCCCGGCGCCGAATGGCAGAATGCGTTCGCCGAGGGCCTTCGCTGCAAGTGGTGAGGGCGGCATACCCCGCCCCACCTAAGCCTTCCATGCCAGGCTAGACCTTCGCTTCGACATCCGCCGAGGCGCGCGGCAGGTATTTGCCGATGATGCCGCCCCACCGCTGGTAGCCGGCCGTACGGCGGGCCGCACGAAGCGCAACCTTTGCAGCGCGATGCCGTTTCTCCGGGGCCATGGCCTCACGCAAAACAAAGAAGAAATCGTCACAAACGCACATATCCCCGCATGGCGCGGCCGCGCTGCCGCGCGTGCGTGTCGATACCTATGGTGCACAGCTCCGCGACGGCGCGGAGCAATATGGCGATCGCGCCAACAAGGGCGCTTTCGCCGCGATTCTCGATGATTGGCGTAAGGCGAGCGCCCGCGCGGGGGACGATCCGCTCGCGGATGCGCCCGAGACAGCCCTGAACAAAAAGAACCTGGCGAAATTCCTCGATTCCGAGAAGCTCGAAGCCTCGGGTCTCGTGCTGGGGGTCATCGAAGCGTTCTCGACCGAGTTCGCCTCGGTCATCACCCGCTTTCTACGGCTGAAGGATTGGAGCGGCACCGAGCGCATCGCGATCGGCGGGGGTTTTCGCGGTAGCCGCGTCGGCGAGCTGGTGATCGGTCGCGCCGCGATCGAGCTGAAGCGTGACGGCACGAAAGTTCAACTCATGCCGATCCGGGAGCATGTCGATGAAGCTGCCATGATCGGCGCGCTTCAGCTCGTGCCGAAATGGATGCTCGCCGGTCATGACGCGATCCTCGCCGCCGATATCGGCGGAACGAATGTGCGCGTGGGTCTGGTCACCTTCCGCTTCGGTCAAAAGCAAGGTGCGCTTTCCGAAGGCACGGTCGTCCTATCCAAGAAATGGCGCCATGCCGATGATGAAACACCGTCGCGGACGCGCGCCGTCGAGCGGCTGAGCGGCGCTTTGCGCAACCTGGCCCGGCACGCCAGCAAACGCCGCTTGCGGCTTGCGCCATTCATCGGCATCGGCTGCCCGGGAATCATCAACAGCGACGGCTCGATCAAGGCGGGCGGACAGAACCTCCCGGGCAATTGGGAGAGCGATCATTTCAATCTCGCGACCGAGCTGGCGAAGGCGTGGCCGATCATCAACGGCGAGCAACCGATGATCCTCATCCACAACGACGCCGTCCTGCAGGGACTGAGTCAGGTACCGAACATGGCCGATGCGAAGCGCTGGGGAATCCTGACCATCGGCACCGGTCTCGGCAATGCCCGCTTTACCAACCCTTCCGCCAGCGGCGCGAGACAACGGCGTACGCCCTAGCGCTCCTCGGGGCTTTCGGCGGCGCGGTTTGCAACGGCACGAGGCCGCAGGACATGCCGGCGATCCAATCGACATCGAAGGCTTTGACCATATCCGTGATGGTCGAAAGATCGATGCCCGCGGAAGGCGCTGGCTGCGGATGGGTGCAAGACGTGCCGGCGAGCAGGAGTGCTCCAACTGAGCCACGCCAAGCCAGCAGCGCAACGGCGGAGAGGCGACAACGCAGCGGTGGGTACATCTCGGATAAGGACCTATTCGGAATACTTCGCCGGTCGTGACTCGCGACACCGTATTGCGTTCATTTTTCCGAAAAATGACAGTGATCCGCTTTCCCGCAGCCTCACGCGGATTTACCCGCAGAATCCGGCTCATTCCTTGGTGTTGCGGCGTTTCGGCACAATCCGACTCGACGCATAAAGTCACGTCTTCAACTTATCTGACAAGCAACTGAAACCTTCGGGACATTTTCGCGACAGAGTAGAGCCAGGCGCCACACGCGGCGCGACAGTGCCTCACGCCTACACTCGCGCACGCATCGACCTATCCCGTGAGAATCCCGCGCGATATCAAGCGCTAAACGGCGAGATCGCGGCGCTCTGCATGACATCTCGCTGTAGCCGATCGCCGTGCAACGATTCGTTCATTCGTCAAAGCGTCTAATCGCCGTGCACGCACTGGGTGCGGTGAAGTCCGCTGTGGACGCCGTCACGACAAACGCAAAGCCGGGGCAACCCGGCGACGCAAAGCCTCCGGTCCGCAAGCGCGCGGATAGCGGGGTTGCCGAATGAGGGCATGGAGATGTTTGGTAAATCGATATTCGCGGGCTGCGCCTTCGCGGCCGCCTGCCTGGGGGCCGTTCCGTCTTTTGCCGCTCGGACACCGGCCACCGATTCCAGCTACGAACAGGATTACAGCTACGCCAGGCACGCGTCGCTTTTCGGCTCGAGCGAGGTCTATTCGCAGAGCACGTGGCGCTTCAAGCAATGGACCGACATGCTGGCACGCGCCGATGCCGAGCGCAGCGATGCGCAGCATGTCTGCGAATCGCGCTATGACACGCATTGCGTTCCCGCCGAGTGGCAGAGTCTGATCGACCAGCTGCGCGGCCTCGATCTGCCCCAGCAGATCGAGATCGCCAATCAGGCGATGAACAGCCACCCTTATGTCCCGACGAGGGTGAACTGGCACCGCTCGATGTATTGGGAAAGCCCGTTCGAGTTCCTGGCCTATGGCGGTCAGTGCCAGGATTACGCGATCGCCAAATATCTGCTGCTGCGCGCCGCCGGTGTGCCGGCGGATGCGATGCGCATGGTCGTGCTGCGCGATGCGGCGATCAGCCTCGATCACGCCGTGCTCGCGGTTTATGTGGATGGCGAGCCGCTACTGCTCGACAATCTGCGCGGCGACATCGTGCCCGCGCGGACCGTGAGCTACTACCATCCCTATTACTCGATCAACGAGGATGGCTGGTGGACCCATTTCGGCGGGCAAGCGATGACCCGCGTCGCCGCCAATTACCGCTAAGCTTTCGCTCGAGTAATTTGAGGACGACCACCATCTGCTCCCTCGAGCAGGAGATCGTCGCTCTTGTTCTCAGCCGTTCGCATGAGCATCTGTGTTGCGAATATATCGAGCGCTCCGAACCGATCACTTCCTACCAAGGAGAAGTTACCCCTTCGTCATCGCGAGGCCGCAAAGCGGCCGTGACGATCCAGAAAAAATAGCGGAAATCGCGATTTCCTGGATTGCCACGTCGGCCTTCGGCCTCCTCGCAATGACGCGTTTGAAGTCTCTTTCAACAGCCTGCTAGCTAGCGCGGCTGCTTCTGCTTGATCAGATTGTCGATGATCTCGGCGACGATCTCGGGCTGGTCGGTCTGGACCTGATGGCCGGCATTCTTGACCCAATGAAATTTGATATCGGGCAATAGCGCCTCGAGCTCGCGGCCATGCGATGGCGCGGCGAAGATATCGCCCTCGCCCCAGATGAAGATTGTCGGGATTTTCTTCGCCAGTGCCGGCAGACTCTCTCGCATGTCGAACAGCGCTGTGGCCACCGGATCGGTGCGTACCGCGGCGATCGACTTCTCCGAGGCAGCGAAAGCCTCCATCGCGCCCGGCCGCGTCGCCGCTGTTTGGCGCAGATCGACCAGCACGTCTGTGATGACTTCCGGCCGCGCCGCGAGACCTTGCATCAGCCGCACCATCGACTCGCGCGTGCCGTTATAAGAGCTCAGCAGCTTGTGGCCTTCGCCGCGTGGCGCCTTGAGCCCCATCGCCCCGCCGATGGTGATGCTGCTCAACAACACGACATTGTCGATGCGCTCGGGATACGTCATCGCATAGCGGGCGGCGCACCACGCGCCTTGCGAATTGCCCATGATGGTGAAGCGGTCGAGGCAGAGCGCGTCGGCGAAGGCGGCCATATGATCGACGCGGCTTTGCAAGCCATGGCGCATCGCCACCGTGTCGGTTTCGCCATAGCCGCCGATCGAATCCAGGCCGATGAGGCGATAGCGATCGCCAAGCAGCTCCAATAACCGTCCGAGCCCCGCCTCGCCCGACGAGCCATGACCGCCGCCATGCATCGCGAGGATGACCGGCCCGTCGCCGCCGCTCTCGGTGTAATGCGTCTTCACGCCGTCGACCATGACGAAACGGGACCGCCGCGTATTCGACATCAGCTCACCCTCCCCTTCAGGCCGTCGCGAAGCTTACGGCTCGGCCAGGTTTTCATGCGCGCGGGTCAGCAGCGCATGGAACGATTCTCGCTCGGCCGCCGTGAAACCGGCGGTGATCTTGGCATTGATCCGGCGCATCTCGCGCAGCGTCTGCTGCGTCTTCTTGCGCCCTTCTTGTGTCAGATAGAGGTTGAGGCGGCGCTTGTCGATACGGCTCGGCTCGCGCGCGACGAGCTTGTGGCGCTGCATCACGCCGACGATCACCCCGGCGTGGGCGTCGCCGAAACCCAGCATCTGACCGAGCTCGCGCTGGGTGATGCCTTCGTTTCGGTAGAGCACGCGCAGCGGAAACCAGACGCGCAGCGGAATGCCCTGCTTGGCGATGCGGTTCTCGATATATTTGTAGAGCCGCAGACGCGTATCGCGGATGAGGAAGTCGAGGCTCGTGCCCAGCCCGTCGGCCGCTTCGGGTGCGGCGCGCCGCTTCTTTACCGGCATCTCAGAAGAACGTCGTCAGGTTGCGCGACAACAGCACACTCTGATCGAGATAGATCGAGCGGCGCAGCACTTTCAGTGCGCCCTGCTCGCGGCGCAGCACATCGACGCGCTTGCCGATGAAGAGATCGACATCATGCTCCAGGCGAAAGCCGCAGACGATGAAGCGGCTCTTCACGGTGATATCGTTCCCTTCGACGGATTCGACGCGCACATTGGCGACGAGATGCGTCGTGCGCGAGCGCGGCTCCTCGGCCCAATGATCGCCGCCCTGGATCTGCAGCACGCGCTTCTTCAGCGTGTCCTTGCCCTCGTCGAACCAATTCGCCTCGGCGCCTTCGCGCGTGTATTCGAGCTCGGGCTGGTTGAAACGGACGTTGCGCGCGATCGGCATCCAATAATGGAGGTCGTCATGCAGCAACGCGAGCCAATCATCGAAACGCCGCTCGTCGAGCAGCTCGGCCTCCGCGCTCAAGAAGCGCTCTACCTCGGCTTCGAGCAATAGCCGGTCGAGCGCGCTGTCCCGATCCTGGCTCACGGATCGGCGCTCATGATTCGTCGGCGACAAGCCGCGCCCAGTGAGCGTAGAAGGCGCGCTGATTGTGCTCGGTCACATCTTCGGTGATCGTCACGTCCTTGCCGAGCCATTCATCGGGACGCGAACGCCGCTCCAGCCCCATCGCGAGCTGGTAGTTGAACGGATAGCGGCGCGAGACCAGGCTTTCGGCGCCGCGCTGCGCCGCGGTCCAATTCTCCATATCGTCCTGCTCGACCATGCCGGCGGGTCCGGCATAGCGCAGGTAATATTCGCGCAGCGTGTCTTTCACCGCGGCGGGCGCGTTGCGCGGCACGAAAAGCCAGCGCCATACCTCGGTTCGCCCGGCGGAGAGCGGCAGCCACAGCCCGATCGTCGTGCGGCCGGCGCTGTTGAAATGCGTGTTCGGAAAGATCACGCCGCCTCGGATCAACAGTCGCGACTTGTCGCCGAGACGCTGCTGCCGCTTCTCATGGCATTGCCGATAGTAGTCGTTGACCTCGGCCGAGGCGGCTTCCTGATCGTCGTAAGGCGCAAGCGCGGCGAAGACACTGGCGCGGATGGTATGACCGCGCGCGGGATCGGCGAGAAACGTCGGCTGCTGCTTCACCTTCACGCCGGCAAAATTATGCCGCGAGGTCTTGCCTGAGAGGCCGACCGACAGCCGCTCGACCGAGATATGGCTGTAGCCGTGATAATGGTCGCCAGCGAAATTCTCGGCGCCGAATTTCCAATTGCACGCCACCTGCCATTTGACGATTCCGCCGATCACCTCGTAGCCGTCATCCTCGCCATCCGGCCCCTGCAGCAGGGCGCGCAGATAGAATTGCATGTCGGGACCGAGATAATCCTCGAAGGACGGCGCGGTCTCGTCGAAACTCGCCCAGATCGAGCCGTAGAACTCCGTCACCCGCGCGCGGACGAGGCCCCATTTCTCGCGCTCGAGCTTGCCCTGATAGCGCTCCTTGAATTTCGGCACGCCGGTCAGCGCACCGTCGAGCCCATAGGACCAGCCGTGATAGGAGCAGATGAAGCCGTTGCCGTTCCCCGAATCATAGCGGCAGGCGGGCATCCCGCGGTGCCGGCAGCTATTGAGCAGCACATTGATCGCGCCCTTCTCGTCGCGCGAGACGATCACCGTCTCGGTGCCGCAGCGCGACAGGAAGAAATCACCGTTCTTCGGCAATTGGCTGGTATGACCGACGAAATTCCATCCACGGGCGAAAACGCGCTCCAGCTCGCGACGGAAAATCTCCTCGCTCGCAAAGCTCGCGCGGCTCAGCGTTCCGGCTTCGGTATCGATCAAATCGGCGAGTTGCATATGTTATGCACTGTATAACACCGAGGCCAATAAGTCCAGTAAACCGGGCTATTCTGATTGACAGCCGGACAGCCGGCGTCTAGCGTTTCGGCGCCATCAAAAGAAGAACCTGACGCGAGTGGAGGATTCGGCAAATGAAACTTACGCGCTTTTTGGTCCTGCCCCTGATTGCGGTTTCCATGTTCGCGGTACCGGGCACGCGCGCGGCCGAGCCCTACCAGATCAATACGATCCTCTCGCTCTCGGGCTATCTCGCCTTCGTCGGCGGAACACAGCTCAAATCGCTGAAAGCCATCGAGGCTTATGTGAATCAGCATGGCGGCATCCATGGCCGGCCGCTCTCCTTCGTCGTCACCGATGACGGGTCGAGCCCCCAAACCGCGGTCCAGCTCGCGCAAGGCCTGATCGCGAAGAACGTGCCGGTGATCCTTGGCTCATCCAGCCCCAATGCCTGCGGCGCCATCGCGCCGCTGGTTCAACAAAACGGACCGGTCCTTTATTGCCTCGCCAATGGCGGCATCGCGCCGCCGGGCGGCTACGAATTCCTTACCTTGATGTCCTATGATTCGCAGATGGTGGTCGCGATGCGGTATTTCCGCGAGCGCGGCCTCCATCGTCTCGCGACCATCTTCTCGACCGATGCCGGCGGCCAGGACGCCGAGCGTGCGTTGAAGGCGGCGCTCGCGCTGCCGGAGAACAAGTCCATCGAGCTCGTCACCCAGCAGCATTTCTCGCCCGGCGATGCGAGCACCGCGGCACAGATGGCCGTGATCAAAGGCGCCAAGCCCGATTTCGTGGTCGCCTGGGCGACGGGCGGCAACGCCGGCACGCTCTTCCGCGGCACAAAGGATATGGGGCTCGACCTGCCGACCGTCACCTCGCCGGGCAATCTCACCGGCGCTTTCCTCAAGCAATATGCCCCTATCTTGCCGCCGGAGTTGATCTTTCCGGCCGTCTCCTATTACGGCACCGGCGCGCCGACCGATGCGGCAACCAAGGAAGCGGTCGCCATCCTGACCACTTCTTTGACCGCTGCCGGCGCCGAACCTGATATGCTTACGATCAGCGCCTGGGACCCCGCGATGCTGCTGGTGGCCGCGATCAAGAAACTCGGCCCCGAGGTCACCGGTCCCAAGCTGCACGAGTATATGATCCATCTGAAGGGTTGGACCGGCGTCGACGGGCCTTATGATTTCGTCGCCAATCCGCAGCGCGGCATCGGCGGCAAGAACGTCGTCATGGTCCGCTGGGACACCACGAAGGGCAAAGCCGAAGCCGTCAGCGAATATGGCGGCAAGCCCCTCGCCAAATGACAGACCGCCCAAATAAGCGATTGGGCAAATAGGAGACCATCGCATGATCGCATGCCTCTCGCCGAACGGTCAGAACCTCAACCGCGGCGATGCGGCGCCGACGCGCCTGCTCGTTGCGACGCTCAAGGGCATCAATCTCTTGGAGCGCAGCGGGCCGGGCGCGGCTTGGACCGATCGCGGCCGCGTGCTCGACGGCCATCATTGCAGCTCGATCATGGTCGAGCCGAAACGCGGCGGCGTCTTCGCCGGCATGCATTCGGGCGGGCTTTACTTCAGCGGGGATAACGGCCTCACCTGGGAGAAGCGCTCCGACGGCATCACCATCAACCAGGTGTTCTGCGTCGGCTATACACATCACGGCGACAAGGTCGCGCTCTATGCCGGCACCGAGCCCGCCTCGATGTTCCGCAGCGACGATTACGGCAAGAGCTGGATCGAGCAGCCCGGGGTCAAAGAGACCAAGGGCCGCGATAAATGGTCGTTCCCGAGCCCGCCACATCAGGCGCATGTGAAGACCATGACGATCGATCCGCGCGATCCGAACGTCATCTATGCCGGTGTCGAGCAAGGCGATCTCTTGAAGACGACCGATGGCGGCGCGAATTGGCACGTGCTCGACGATTACTCGAAGCCGAGTGATTGGACCTATCGCGACGTCCATCTCGTCGTCGTCCATCCCGAGAATTCGGCCGAGCTCTATATGACGACCGGCATGGGGCTTTATCGCAGCACCGATGCCGGCGCGACCTGGACACTGATCGTCGATAACAGCTTCGCCATCGGCTATCCGGATCACCTCATCGTCTCGCCGCGCGACGGCAACACCATGTTCATGGCCGGCGCCGGCGAGAATCCCGGCACTTGGCGTGAATCGAAGAATGCGCGCGCGACGATCGCCCGTTCGACCGATCGCGGCGTGACCTGGAGCGATGCCAGCAAAGGCCTGCCCGCCGATCGCCGCCCCAATATCGAGGCGATGAGCATGGCCGCCTACAACGGCGGCTTCACGCTCTTTGCCGGCGATACCGACGGCATCGTTTATGCGAGCGAGGACGGCGCCGAAAGCTGGACGCGCATCGCCGGCGGTTTGGCCCCGGTGACCAAAGGCAATCACTACCGCCCGCTGCAACTTGCGTCATAGGACGAAGCCCCGTGCCCGTCGTCCTTGGCCTCGCCTCCTCGCACGCGCCGTCGATGTTCGTCGGTGCTGAGCATTGGCCACAGGTTTATCGGGGCCTTGCCGGCAAAGCGCCAGAGCCGCCCGAACTGGCACAGGAAACGCCGGCGGTGCTGGAAGATTATGCGCGCCGCGTCATCCAGGGATTCGCGGCGCTGCGCGCTGAGCTCGAAGCGGCCAAGCCCGACGCGGTCTTCATCATCGGCGACGACCAGAACGAGCTCTTCTCGAAAGCGCTGATCCCAAGCTTCGCGATGTTCATCGGCGACGCCGCCGAAGGCACGACCGCCATCACCTGGATCGGCGAGAAGGTGCAGGACAAGCGCATCACCCTGCCCTGCCACGCCGCGATTGCGAAGATCGCGCTTGCCGGTCTGGTCGAGCGCGGCTTCGATCTCGGCTTCGTCGAGAAGATGACGCCGCTGGCGCGGCCGGAGATCGGTCTCGGCCATGCCTTCACCCGCATCGGCCAGGTGATGCATCTGGTCGAGAGCGGCATTCCGATCATCCCGATCTTCACCAACGCCTATCATCCGCCGCAGCCCAGCGCGGCACGCTGCTACGCGCTCGGCCAGGCGCTGCACGATGTTTTCGCCAACCGGCCGGAGCGCGTCGCGATCTATGGCTCGGGCGGGCTGTCGCATGATCCGCGCGGGCCACGCGCCGGCGAGGTCGACGAGAAACTCGACCGCTTCGTTCTCGAGCGCATCGCGCAAGGCGACGGCGCAGCGCTGAAGCGCCTCTTCACGCCCGAGATCGCGAGTTTCGGCGCCGGCACCGGCGAGATCCGCAATTGGGTCGCGGTCGCCGGCGCGTATGAAGGCGTCAAAGCCACGGTCGTCGATTACATCCCGGCGCGCCACGCCGTGACCGGGCTCGGCTTCGCCTATTGGAAGAACTGAGTTTATTGAAGAACTAAGGCGCCATGCGCATCATCGCGATCGAAGAGCATTTCTCCGACCCGGCCTATCGCCAGAAGACCGGCGCCAACGAGGCGCGCAGCTATTACATGAGCTCGCGCAGCGAGAAGCTGGGCCACGATATTTCCAAGGAAATCGACGATCTCGGCGAGAGCCGGTTGAAGCAGATGGACGCGAACGGCATCGATATGCAGGTGCTGTCCTTCAACGCGCCGGTCGCGCAGGGCTTCACCGCCGATGAAGCGATCGCGATGGCGAAGAGCCTTAACGAGCGCGTCGGCGCCGCGATCAAGGCGCACCCGACGCGTTTCACCGGCTTTGCCGCACTGCCGATGAGCGCGCCCGAAGCCGCGGCCGACGAGCTCGAGCGCTGCGTCAAGGATCACCGCTTCGTCGGCGCGATGATCCACGGCCACAGCAACGGCCGCTTCCTCGACGACAAGAGCTTCTGGCCGATCTTCGCCCGCGCCGAGCAGCTCGGCGTGCCGATCTTCCTCCACCCCGCCCTGCCCAATCCCGATGTGATGAAGGGCTATTTCCAGGGCTTCGAGGATCTGATCGCGCGGCCGGGCTGGGGCTTCGCCGTCGACACCAGCATCCATTTCCTACGTGTACTTTTTGCCGGCGTGTTCGACGCGTACCCAAAGTTGCACTTTATCATGGGCCATCTCGGTGAAGGCCTGCCCTTCGCGATGCATCGCCTCAACGATCACACGCATCTCGTCGCCAAGCGCCGCGGCTTGCAGAAGACGCCGCTCGAATACATCCGCGATCATCTCTATGTCGCGACCAGCGGCAATTGGTACGAGCCGGCCTTCGTCTGCACGCTGCTCGCGATGGGCGCGGATCGCATCCTTTGGGCGATCGACTGGCCCTATGAAGCCAATCACGTCGGCATGGCCTTTTGGAACAAAATCAGCCTCAGCGACAGCGATCGCGAAAAGATCGCGCATGGCAATGCCGAAAAACTGCTGCGGCTTTAATTGAACGGGGAGACGTCGATGGCACAGAAGATCACGAGACGCGCGGCGCTCGCCGCGGCGGGCGGCACGCTGGCGGCACTGCACATGCGACAAGCGCTGGCCGCCGATCTGACGCTGCTGCATGTCAGCATGGTGCCGATCTTCGTTGTCGCACCGCACATCGTCGCCGACCGCAAGGGCTGGTTCGCCGAGCAAGGCATTGCCGTCACCACCCAGCCGGTGCAAAGCGGCAATGTCGGTATTCCCGGTCTGGTCAGCGGCAGCTTCGATATCCTCTATTCCAATTCCGTCGCCGTGCTGACCGCGCTCGGGCGCGGCATCGATCTGCGCATCATCGCCGAAGGCACGCGGATCGCGGAGAAACCGCCTGTCGCCGCCGCGCTGCTGCAGCGCAAGGGCGGCGGCATGCATACCGGCAAGGATCTCGAGGGCAAGTCGATCGGGATCGCCACCAAATACGACATCCAATGGTTGATCGCGCAGGAATGGGTGAAGATGAAGGGCGGCGATCCGAACAAGGTCACCTATCGCGAAATGCCGTTGCCGTCGATGCTCGACGCGCTCGCCAGCAATCAGGTCGACGCCGTTGTCGCGATCGATCCGTTCCTCGCCGTTGGCCTCGGCGATCCGCGCTTCGAGTTGCTCTCTTGGGCGCAGGCGGATGTGATGCCGGGCATGCCGAGCTCGATGTGGGTGATCACCGGCGAGACCGCCGAGAAGCGGCCCGATCTCATCCGCGCCTATCTCCGCGGTTTTTACAAAGGCGCCGAATGGGTCGATGAGCATCTCGGCGATCCCGAATACATGAAGCTCGTCGCGAGCTTCACCAAGACCGACCCGGCGCTCCTCGCCAAGATGGCTCTCAACAAGCAGCCCCTCGACGTCGATCCCAAACAGATCGAGCGCGTCGCCGCGCTGATGAAGGAAAACGGCATCCTCAAGGCCGACCTCGACATCCCGGCGCACGTCTTCAAATAGGGCGGCGCCGCGAGGGGCGTGGCGGCGGCGGGGCCGCAGCCCGAAGGCTGGACAGAAGCGGCGATTTTTGCGATAAGCCCGCGCCCGCCCGGTCGATGGGATGGCCCGGCGCCCAGGTAGCTCAGTTGGTAGAGCATGCGACTGAAAATCGCAGTGTCGGTGGTTCAATTCCGCCCCTGGGCACCATTTCCC
>Ga0134125_10003850_pt1 | contig 17232 bp, 15 predicted proteins | sample KB31751_FD_96464 | JGI IMG/M metagenome (GOLD analysis project Ga0134125, IMG submission 96464) | Terrestrial soil microbial communities with excess Nitrogen fertilizer from Kellogg Biological Station, Michigan, USA - KB3-175-1 | ecosystem: Environmental > Terrestrial > Soil > Unclassified ...
CTCGCGCGCGCGGGCGCCGCGGAACTCATGGCGTGCGGCGAAGTTTTCCATCACATGGGGATAGAAGGCTATTTGCGGAAGGCGATCCGCGAGGGCTCGCTCGAGGTGGGGTTGCCGGGCGGCCGGCGGATCAACGTCGGCGACGGCACGGGACCGCGGGTGGTCGCGGCGGTCACGAACCCGCTCTGGGCGGCGCGCATCGCCGTGTTTCCGGAGACGGCGCTCGGCGACGCCTACATGGAAGGGGCGATCACCTTCGAGCGCGGCGACATCTACGACCTGCTGGCGATCGCCGGGCGCAACCTGCGCTACCGGCGTCCCGCCCATCCGCCCTCGGCGTTCCGGCGCTGGCGCCACGATTTCCTCGCCACCCGCAACGCGCGGCGCGCGGCCAGCCGCAACGCCCGCCATCACTACGACGTGCCGCTGGAGGTCTATCGTCGCTTCCTCGACGCCGACCTGCAGTACTCCTGCGGCTACTTCGAGCGGCCGGAGCTCAGCCTGGAGGAGGCGCAGGTCGCCAAGCAACGGCACATCGCCGCAAAGCTGCTGCTGGCGCCGGACCAGCGGGTGCTCGACATCGGCTGCGGTTGGGGCGGCCTGGCGCGCCGGCTCGCCCTGGAGGCGGGCGTGTGCGTCGACGGCGTCACCCTCTCGCCTGCCCAGCTCGAGGTGGCGCGAAAGCGGGCCGCCGCGATGGGGCTGGGCGCGCGCGTCCGCTACAGCCTCACCGACTACCGCGACGTGGTCGGGCCGTACGACCGGATCGTCTCGGTCGGCATGTTCGAGCATGTCGGCCGCCCGAACTTCCGCGCCTACTTCGACCAGGTCGCCAAGTTGCTGAAGGACGACGGCGTCGCCGTCGTCCATGCGATCGGCCGCACCGAGGGGCCCGGCGTCACCCAGCCGTGGATCGCGCGCCACATCTTCCCGGGCGGCTACATCCCGGCCCTTTCGGAGACGCTGGCGGCCGTGGAGCGGTCCGGGCTCATCGTCACCGACATCGAGATCCTCAGGCTGCACTATGCCGAGACGCTGCGGGCCTGGCGCGGGCGCTTCGTCGCCGCCTGGGACGAGATCGCCCAGATCGCCGGCGAGCGCTTCTGCCGGATGTGGGAGTTCTACCTCGCCGCCAGCGAGGTCGGCTTCCGCTACGCCGGCCACATGGTCTTCCAGCTGCAGCTGGCCAAGCAGATCGACGCCGTGCCGCTGACGCGCGGCTATATCGGCCAGGGCGAGCGCCGGCTTGCCGAGGAGCACCGCGCCGCGGCCTGATCTCGCCCCGCCCCGGCGCCGCCGATTACAGACACGTGACCGATCTTCGGAATGCTTAATCCGAATTGAGCGTCCTCGTTATGCTCACGCTAATGGAATCCGCCGCCTGATCCCGCGCACCGCGAGGGGCGTCTCGGGTGCGGTGCGGCAGATGAAGATCGCCAGAGTAATGGGTTGGGCGCTGGCCGGCGCGTGCGTCGCCATCGGCGCGGCGACGGCCGGCGAGATGAAGATGCAGCAACCGGCCTATGCGCTGCCGCAGGAGGCGGTCGCCGCCGCCACGGCGTTCGAGCAATGACGGGCGCGGCCAGGATCGGCGCCGCGTTCCCCGACGGCGATGCGGTGGCCGGCGGGCTGAAGGCGGCGGCGTCCTACGAGCCGTCGCAGCTCGAGGAAGGCATGATCGCCTATGGCGCGATCGTCGCCCTGCAGGACGACCGCTTCGTGGGGGGCGTCCAGCGCGCCGCCGGCGCGCGCGGCGAGGAGCGGGCCAGGTTCGCCCAGCAGCTGGTCGACGACCCGCGCGCGGTCGCCCGCATCGACGGCGCGGACGAGGCGGCCGGCCGGATCGAGGCGGTGCTGGGCGCCAAGGCCGCCGCTCTGGCCGCGGCGGGCGCGCAGGTCACCGCCGCCGCCTATGCGGTGCAGCGCCAGCCCTGGTCGCAGGCGCGCGCCGGCGATGCGGCCGCGCGGCTGGAGGCGGTGAAGGCGCGTTCCAGCCAGCCGGCGACGCCGTCCGACAACGACGACCAGGCGATGCTGGCCGGCGTCTTCGGGGCCAGTCCGGCGGGCGCGGCGCAAGGCGATCTCACGGCGATCGAGGCTCGGGCGCTGGCGCTGGCCGCCGAGTCGGTGCTCGGCCGCGCCCACAGCGCCGCGCGCGACTGGCTGTCGCCGCTGCTCAGCGAGCCGGACGGCGCCGAGTGTCTGCGGATGTCGAAGCTCGACCTCTACCAGTGCATGGCCGTGGCCGGGCCGCAGTACGAGGACATCTACTGCCTCGGCCAGCACGCGATGACCGAGACCGCCAAATGCGTGGCCGGCGCCGCGCACGGGAGCGGCGCGACCCAGGTGGCGAGCCTCGCGAGGAGCGCCGAAACGGCGGTCGGCGGCGGCGTTTCCGCAGACTACGCGCCGATGTCGTCACGCCAGGCGATGAGGATCGCGCCGAGCAACTGAGGGCTTCAACCTGCCCCTAGGGCCGCCTCAGCGGCCGGCTCGGGTCAGCCGCAGGCGCTCGAGCAGGACGGGATCCTCGATCAGGCGGCCGACCAGCTTGTCGAGCGCACGAGCCAGCTGCCGCTGCTCGATCTCCGGCGCCGCCTGCAGCAGGTCGCGGTTGAGGCGGTACACGGCCTGCATCGCGCGCCGGCAGGTCGCCTTGCCCGCCTCGGTCATGGTCAGCAGCACCTGGCGGCGATCCTGCCGCGGGGTCGTGCGCTCGACGAAGCCGGCGTCGGCCAGCTGGTCGACGGTGCGGGTCAGCGTGGTCCGGTCCACCGCCGTGTAGCCGGCAAGCTCGCTCATCGTGCAGGGCGCCAGCTGGTCGATCGAGCTCAGCGCCCGCGAGCGCGAGACGTTGAGGCCGAGCGGCTTCAGCGCCGCCTCCAGCCGCGCCTCGCGATGCCGCGCCACGACCGTGAACAGATGGAAGACGTAGGTGGTCAGATCGATCGGGAACTCGCCCGAGGGATCGATCGTCGAAGGGGCTCGCATGCCGCGCTCTTGTTCTTGTCCCCCTCGCCGAACAGCAATACGCGAACTGCGCGGGTTGGCACAAGGTGTAACTTAAGAATTATGTAACTCGCACTATGTGCGAATGCACTTTTTGTCTTGACGACACTTTGCCGCTTGCCTTACTCGCCGCGTCGCGCGCTTGGCTGTCTTCGCGTGCGTCTTATTGATTCGGTGAAAGGCGGGCCTTCAGCCGTGAGGCGGCTTGCGATCTTCTGGCTAGCGTGCGCGGCGATCGGCTTCCTGGCCGCGATCGGCGCTGCCTGCGTGCTGAGCCTGGCGGTCGACGGCGCCGCTTCCTGGCGGGCGGAGCGGCCGGCGCAAACGCTTCCGCAGCACGGCGCGGCAAAGCCGCCGGGCGGCGCGCCTACCGGCGGATCGCAGCCAATCGTCGCCTCGGCGATCGGCGCCAACGCCGGCAGCTGACCCCGGCTTAGTCGCGCTTCAGCCGGACGAAGCGCGGCTTGCCCTCGGCATCGAAGCCCAGCAGGCCCTCGACGCGGTCGAGATCGACGATCACCGCCGCGCCCTTCTTCTCGGCGTCGGCGCGCTGCTCGATCTCCGGCGCGTTGTCGTAGACGCGATCGCGGTCGGCGCCCTCGGCCACGTGCGCGCGGCCCGCCAGCTGCAGGATGACGCGGGTGTCGGGATTGCGCATCACCATCGCCACGTGCGGGTTGGAGGCGATGTTGGTCATCGTCCCGCCTTCGCGGTTGCGCGCCCAGAAGCCGACCTGATCGTCGCTGAAGGTCTGCAGAGAGCCGCGGAACGTCAGCCGCGGCCGGCCCTCGGCGTCCACGCTGGCGACGATCATCGGCGTGCGCTCCGACAGCGCCGTGTCGATCAGCTGCTTCAGCTCGTCGTCGAGCACCAGGGGCATTGCGCCATTCCTCGAGTGAAATCGCCCGGGCGCTTCGCACGGAGGCGCCGGCCGGGCAAGCGGCGCGTTCGCCCTTCCCCGCATGGGCTGAGAGGGGAAGGGCGGCCGCTCAGTCTTTGGCGCGGAAGCCCAGGAAGATCATCCGCCTGGGCTCGCCGTAGCCCAACACCTCCTGGTAATGGGTGTCGGCGATGTCCTCGACGCGCGCGGTCAGGTCGAGGTGCGGCGTCAGCGCGTAGGCCCCGGCGAGGCTCGCCACGACAAAGCCCGGCCGCATCTGCGGCAGGAAGGTCGAGGGGTTCTCGTCGGCGTCCGACCCCTCCGCGCGCGCGGTCAGCGCCGCCTGCCAGCGGCGGCTGTTCCAGAGCAGGCTGAGCGATCCGGCGTTGCGCGGCACGCGCAGCATCGGGAGTCCGGCGGTGAGGTCGACCGCGTCGGTGTAGGCGTACTCGCCCTGCAGCGTCAGGTTCGGCGTCAGCCTCGCATCCAGCTCGGCCTCGAGGCCGGTCGAGCGGGTGCGGTCGATGTTCACGTAGCGGAACGGAAAGGCTGCGCTGAACTCGATCTGGTCGCGCACGTCGAGCCGGTACCCGGTCAGCCTGGCGCTGACCCGGCGGTCGGGCGAGGTCCACGCCAGCGCCGCGTCCCAGTTGGTCGCGTGCTCGGGCTTCAGCCCCAGCGACGGGCCGCCGGGAAAGCAGAAGTCGCAGGCGATCTCGCTGATCGTCGGCGTCTTGAAGCCCTGGCCCCAGGCGCCTTCGACCGAGAAGCCGGCCGGCAGCTGCAGCACCGCGGAGAGATGGCCGGTCGCCTGGCCGCGGAAGCTGTCCGGCGCGTCGTAGCGCACGGAGCCGGTCAGCGTCAGCGGCGCTACGGGTCGCACCCGCGCCAGCACGAAGCCGGAGGTCGTGCCGAGGCTCAGGGTGTCGCCGGTCGAGAGGCTGCCGTGCTCGCTGATCCGCTCGACCCCGAAGATCACGCCATAAGGGTCGCCGGGCGCGCCCCGCTCGCTGGTCCAGCGGTAGTCCTGCCGGGCCGCCGCATAGTGCGAGTCGTTGGCGGGATCGTCGTTGCCGAGCGCCGCGCGGGCGAGCGAATAGCCGCCCACCGTGACCGTCTGCGTGAAGCCGAGCGGATCGTGGATGATCGCTCGCACGTCTCCGGTCCAGCTCCGGTAGGTGGCGAACTCGGGCGTGTCGCCGAACTCGAACAGGCTGTTGTAGCCGTCGGTGTGGACGAGGCTGTCGACATAGCCGATGCGGCCGTCGACCACGATGTTCTGGCCGATATCCGCCCGCCCGTAGCCGCCGAGGTTCCAGGTGGCGTCGGGGTCGCGTTCGGGAAAGCCGTCGGCCTTCGAGACGCCGTCGGTGCGGAAGCCCGAGAACGAGACGCCGGCCGCCCAGGCGTCGGTGCGCTTGCCGGCGGCGAGCGCGCCGTCGACCGTGCCGAGCGCGCCGCCCTCGCCCTGCGCGCGCCAGCCGTTCTCCTCGCGGGTGGTCAGCGAGATCACCCCGCCGATGGCGTCCGAGCCCCAGATCGAGCTTTGCGGCCCCTGCAGGACCTCGATCCGCTCGACGTTGGCGAGGCTGAGCTGCGAGAAGTCGTAGGCGCCGTTCGGGTCCGACGGGTCGTTCTGCGGCACGCCGTCGATCAGCACGAGCGTCTTGTCCGAGCTGGTCCCGCGCATGCGCACGCTGGTGACGCCGCCGAACGCGCCGGCGTCGGTGACCGCCAGCCCCGGCACGGTGTCGAGCACGTCGGCCACGAAGGTCGCCTGGCGCGCGTCGATCTCGTTGCGATCGATGACGATCACGTCCGGCGCCTCGCTGATCAGCGTCGGCAGCCGCATCGCCTGCACGACGACCGGCGATGCGGTCTGGTCCGGCGTGTCGGCGAGCGCCGGCGAGGCGAACAGCGCCGCGAGAACGGCCGCCGAGGGCCGAAGGAGTTGGCCACGGAAAGCACGGAAAGACGTGGAAGCGCCGAGCCGCTTCGAGCTTTCAGTGTTTTCCGTGGTTCCAAGAGAACCCGATTGCCGGCATCGGCCGGGAAGAATGGACATTGCTGGTCTCCGTCCGGCCGCGCGGCGCCGCGGCCATGAGCGACAAGGAGGCCGGCGCGCCGGACCGGCCCGTTGTCGCTGCGACGGATCACTCCCGCGCCGATGGTCTGGTCCCGGACCCCGGACGAGCGACGCGGGCGGCAGGTCTCCTGGCTTGCGGGTCGCCGGTCCTCGCCCACGCCTTCCCGGTCCCCCAGTGGCGCCGCCTCCCGGAAGGGAGACGATCGGGCAGGGGCCTCGCCGCTCACAGTTGCGGGCACAGCCGCGGATTAGGAAGTCGAGCCCCCGCACCGCGTTCCCTCTTGGCCGCCGGTTAGGGCGGACCGCCTCGGCGCGCCTTATCGGTCGGCAAGCTGCGCCGCGCAAGGGCGCGCGACATACCTCATGGCGCGGCCTCGGCGAGCGCCGCCAGCGCGTCGCCGGCCAGCTGGCGGGCGATCCAGTCGGTCTTCGCCGTCGCGCCGAGCCTGTCGTAGAACGCGATCGACGGCGCGTTCCAGTCGAGCACCGCCCACTCCAGCCGCTTCAGCCCCTCGTCCCGGCACCGCCGCGCGAGGCGGCGCATCAGCGCCAGCCCGGCGCCCGTCCCGCGCGCCTCGGGGACCACGAACAGATCCTCCAGATAGAGCCCGTGCGCGCCCTCGAACGTGGAGAAGGTGTAGAACCAGATCGCGAATCCCACCGGCGCGCCATCTTGTTCGGCGATGTCGCAGAAGACGCGCGGCGCCTCGCCGAACAGCGCCGTCGCCACGGCGGCGGCGTCGACCTTGACCTCGTGCAGCAGCTTTTCGTACTCGGCGAGCCCGCGGATGAAGTCGACGATCAGCGCCGCGTCGTCGGGCCGGGCGTCGCGTATGGCGATCATGCGAGGCCGCGCCGGGCCAGCTCGCGCATCAGCGCCGCATTGCCGACGAACGGGATCGCGTCCCAGCCGCGCGAGCGCGCCGCCTCGACGTTGGCGAGGCTGTCGTCGACGAAGAGGATCTGCCGGGCCGCCATCCCGAGCGCCGCCTCAACGGCGGCGAACGCCTCGTCCGACGGCTTGCAGGCGCGCAGCTCGCACGAGAGGAACAGCGGCTCCAGGAAGGCGCCCTCGGGGAACATCTGCACGACCAGCGAGGGGTTGTCGCTGAAGCCGCCGACCACCGCGCGGCGCCTGAGGCGCGCGGCCAGCGACCAGAGCTCGTGGTTCGGCGGCCCGAACACGCTGCACAAGAGGTCGGCCGCCTCGAGCGGGCTGATCCGCACCCCGAAGAAGGCGGTGAACTCGGCGGCGACGTCGAAGTCGCTGGCCTCGCCGAGATCGAGCCGGTGGTGCAGGTCGAGCGCCATGAAGGCGCGTGCGGCCTGCGCCGTCGCGCCGGTGCGTTCCACGATGGCGGCGATCCGCCGCTCGGCGTCGAACGGCAACAGCACGCCGCCAAGGTCGAAGAGCACCGCGCCGATCATTCCGGCAGCCTGTCGATCTGCGGCCAGATCCGGAAGCCGTCGAGCCGCCGATGCGGCAGCGCCGCGTAGAACTCCGGCGCCGTGTCGGTGAGGAGGTCGATGCGCACGCCGCCGGCGAGCGCCAGCGCCTGGCGCAGCATCTCGCGGGCGAGGCCCTGGCGGCGGGCGTCCGCATGCACGGCGATCAGCGACAGGTGCGCCTGGATCTCGCCGTCGCTGAGCAGCTGGGCGAAGCCGACGACGCGGCCGCTCGCGTCGGCGACCACGGTGGTGACGCCAGGGGCGGTCAGCGCCCTCAGCGCGCGCGCCGGGTCCTCGGGGAAGCTCGGCCAGCCCTCGGCGGCGCAAAGCGCGATGACGCCGTCGAGGTCGCCCGGCCGGAAGCGGCGGACCTCGGCCATCGGCGCTAGGCCCCGAGCTTCACGCCAGGCGGCGGCGCACTGTCGGCCGGCACGAAGAAGTCCGGCATCAGCGGCCGGGTCGGATCGACGCGGTAGGGCTCGAAGTCGCGCACGCCCTCGCCGTAGAGGAAGCTGTCGTCGATCAGGAACTGGCCGGTGAACGCGCGCGCCGGCTTCTCGAAGATGGCGTGGGCGGCGTCGGCCATGATCTCGGGCTTGCGGCACTGGCGCATGGCGTCGTCGCCGCCGAGCGCGAACTGGATCGCCGCCGTGGCGACGCCGGTGCGCGGCCAGAGCGCGTTGAAGGCGATCCCGTCGGGCCTGAACTCCTCGGCCATGCCGAGCACGCACATCGACATGCCGAACTTCGCCATCGTGTAGGCGACATGGGTTCCGAACCAGCGCGGGCTCATGTCGAGCGGCGGCGAGATCATCAGCACGTGCGGATTGGCGGCGCGCTTCAGGTGCGGGATGCAGGCCTTGGAGGTCAGGAACGTGCCGCGCGCGTTGATCTGGTGCATCAGATCGTAGCGCCGCATGTCGGTCGCCTCGGTCCCGGTCAGCTGGATGGCCGAGGCGTTGTTGACGCAGATGTCGATGCCGCCGAACCGCTGCGCCGTCTCGTCGACCGCCGCCAGCACGCTGGCCTCGTCGCGCACGTCGACGATCAGCGGCAGCGCCTGCCCGCCGGCCGCCTCGATCTCCTTGGCGGCCGAATAGATCGTGCCCGGCAGGTGCTTGTGCGGCTCGGCCGTCTTCGCGGCGATGGCGATGTTGGCGCCGTCGCGGGCGGCGCGCAGCGCGATGGCGAGGCCGATGCCGCGGCTCGCGCCAGTGATGAAGAGGGTCTTGCCGGCGAGGCTCATGGGGTCTCCCGAGGAATGGTTTCTAGGCTTTGACCGCGCGGTACCAGTCGACGCCCGCCGAGTCGCGGGTCTTCTCGGCCAGGCCGCGGCGCATCAGGCAGTTGAGGTGCGCCAGGCTCTCGCCGGTCGCCATCGAGAGCACGTGCTCGGTGATCTTGCGCTTGAAGAGCACGTGGAACACGTCGACCGACCGCTTCGGCTCGGCGATCAGCCGCTGCAGCCGCTTCAGGGCGCCCTCGTGGTAGTCGATCAGCTCGTCCAGGCGCGCGTGCAGGCCGTAGAACGGGTCGTTGTGGGCCGGCAGCACCAGCACGTTGTCGGGCGCGATCCGGCGGATGCGCGCCAGCGAGGTCAGCCAGTCGTCGAGCGGGTCACCGTCGGGCTCGGTCGGGAAGACCGAGACGTTGGAGGTGATCTTCGGCAGCACCTGGTCGCCGGAGATGAACAGCTTCAGCTCGGGGCAGTGCAGGCAGGCGTGCTCGGGCGAATGGCCGGCGCCGGTGATCACCCGCCACTCGCGCCCGCCGATGGTCAGCGTCTCGCCGTCGACCAGCCGCCGGTAGCTGTCGGGCAGCGCATGCATCGCCTTGCCGAAGCCGCCGAAGCGCGTCGCGTAATTGTCGAGCGCGGCCTGGTCCCAGCCGGCGCCGCGGTAAAACTCCAGCCCGTCCTCCGGCGCCTCGCGCCCGGTGTCGGCCGCCATCGCGCGGCACATCAGGTACTCGAGCCGGGTGATCCAAAGCCGGCAGCGGAACTTGCGGGTGATCCATCCGGCCATGCCGATGTGGTCCGGATGCATGTGGGTCACAATGACGCGGACCACCGGCTCGCCGCCGAGCGCCCCGGCGAACGCGGTGCGCCAGGCCTCGGTGGTGGCCGGCCCCTGCATGCCGGTGTCGACGATGGTCCAGCCGCCCTCGTCCTTCAGGCCCCAGACGTTGATGTAGGCCAGCGAGCCGCCCAGCGGCATGCGCATCCAAACGACGCCCGGGGCGATCTCGACCCCGCCGCCGATCTTCGGTCCCTCTGGATATGGATAGGTCAGCCCGCCCGCATTGCGTTCCCGGCCGCTTGGCATGTACTCGAACCCGTCGCGCAAGTCTCGGCGCCTCCGTCAGTGCTGAACTTCGTTCTTTGATCCCTGCCGCGGCGCAAGCCAAGCGAACATCCGCCGCACCTTGGCCCGCGCAGTCCTTGACCCGGCTGGCGCCGGTGGTCTTAAGCACTTTTCACGAGGAAGCGATTCCAGGAGAAACTTCAGATGATCAAAGGCCGTTTTGGTCTTTCCGCCCTAGCCACCATGCTGATCGGCGTACTGGCGGCCGGCGCTTTCGCGACCGCCGCCCAGGCCGCCGCGGCGCCGAAGCCGCCCGAGATCAGCAAGGAACAGCGCGAGGCCGGCATGAAGGCGGCGCCCGCGCTCGCGCAAGCCGCCAGCCTGCCCTGCCAAGTGACCGACGCGCGCATGCTCGGCAAGGCCACCGACGCGAAGACCAAGAAGGAACAGACCTACTACGAGGTCGCCTGCAAGCAGGGCATGGGCTTCCTGGTGGTCGACAACGGCAAGGGCGAGGCGCCGACCTGGGCGGCCTGTCCTGACCAAGCGAAGGTCGACCCCGTGAGCGGCAAGCCGAACGGCGCCGCCTGCTTCCTGCCGGCCAACATCGAGAACAACCCGCAGGTCGCGCCGTTCGTCGCCAAGAGCGGCGTGCCGTGCACGGTGACCAACTCGCGCGGCATCGGCCATTCGCCGAAGGCCGCCTACTTCGAAGTCGCCTGCAGCAACGGCCAGGGCTACGTGATGCAGACCTCGTCGCCGCCGAGCCTCGACCAGAAAGTGCAAATGGTCACCTGCCTGGCCTACGACGCCTCGAGCCCGGTGGCCTGCAAGCTGACGAGCTCCGAGTCCGAGCTGGCGGGAGTCGATCAGCTCGCCGCCAAGACCGGCAAGAACTGCGCGGTCACCAAGAAGCGGTACGTGCTGACCACCGAGGACAACACCAACTACTTCGAAGTCGCCTGCCAGGACGGCAAGGGCTACATGATCCAGGCCAAGGCCGACGGCTCCCTCGGCGACGTGGTGGGCTGCGCCGAGGCCGAGGGCATCGGCGGCGGCTGCACCTTCACCAACGGCCGCGAGGCGCAGACGGAAGAGGCCAGCCTCTACACCAAGCTGGCCCACAACGCCGGCTTCCCGTGCGACGTCTCCAAGTACTCCCCGTTCAACGTGAACGTGCCCAACCACGAGGTCGTCGAGCTCGCCTGTTCGAACCGGCCCGACGGCGCGGTCGCGGTGCTGCCGGTCAGCGCGGCGGGCGGCAAGTCGATCGTCTACGACTGCATCCACTCGCAGGTGGCTGGCTACCGCTGCGGCTTCACCAAGGCCGATGCGGCGCTGCCGACGCTGACCGCCGACCTGAAGACGCTCGGCAAGACGAGCTGCGTGGTGTCGGGGCAGCGCTTCATCGCCCGCACGACCACCAACCAGGGCTATGTCGAGGTGGCCTGCGCCGACGGCAATCCGGGCTACATCATCGAGTACAGCGCGCCGCCGATGAGCCCGGCGACGCCGACCCGGGCGATCCCGTGCGTGTCCGCTTCGGAGATCGAAGGCGGCTGCCAGCTGCCGAGCAACCACAAGAAGGCCTGAGAAGCCTCGGCCGCTAAGGGACCACAGCCTCGATGAGGCTGGGTCCCGGCTCGGCCATCGAGCGGGCGAAGGCGGCGTCGAACGCCTCGGCGGTCTGGCAACGGACCGCCGGCACGCCGAGTCCCTTGGCCAGGCTCACCCAGTCGATGCTGGGCTCGCCGAGCTCCAGCAGCTTCGACGAAGCCGGGCCGGGCGCGCCGGCGCCGGTGCGGCCGAGCTCGATGCCGAGAATCCGGTAGACGTTGTTGGCGAACACCACGACGCAGACGTCGAGCCCCTCGCGGGCCAGCGTCCAGAGCCCCTGCACGGTGTACATGCCCGCCCCGTCGCCGTTCAGCGACACCGCCTTGCGGCCGGGCGCCGCCACCGCTGCGCCGACCGCCACAGGGATGCCCTGGCCGATCGCGCCGCCGGTCAGCCCCAGCCAATCGTGCGGTCGGCCGGTGCGGGTGGCGTTGATGATCGACTGGCCGGCGGTCACCGAGTCGTCCGAGACGATCGCTCCCTCCGGCAGGTGGCGCGCGATCGACTGCCCGGCGGCCGCGGGCGTCAGCGGGCCGCTCGGCGCGGCCTCCGGCAGCTTCAGCGTCTGCCGCGCGGCGGCCCTCGGGGCGCCCAGCGCATCGGCGAGCGCATTCAGCGCCGCCGCGCCGTCCTCGCCCGGCGCCGCCAGCGCCACCGTCTCGCAGTCCTCGGGAACCAGCAGGCTCGGCTTCTCCGGATAGGCGAAGAAGGCGACCGGCGCCTTGGTCTCGACCAGGAGCATCAGGTCGGCGCCGGCGAGGTCGTTCAGCGCCATCTCGCCGAAGTACATCATGCGGTCCGGGGCGAAGCGGCCGGCGCCGCGCGGCTGCCGGGCGACGAAGGTGTCGGTCAGCACGCGCACGCCCGCGCCCGCCAGCCGCCCCGCCGCCTCCAGCGTCGCCTCGTCGCACGCCGTCGTGCCGAGCAGGACGACCGGCTTGGCCGCGGCCCGCACCTGCCGCGCGGCATCCTCGACGCGCCCGTTCGCGACGGGCTGCTTGCGCTGGCGCGGCGCCTTGGCGCCGGCCGAGTTGGTCTCGTTCCAGGCGCAGTCGGCCGGCAGGATCAGGCTGGCCGAGCCGCCCGGTGGGCCAAACGCGGCGCCGATCGCCGCGGCGGCCAGCGCGCTCACGTCGTCGGCGCTCTCGGCCGACTTCACCCACACCGAGTTGGCGCCGGCGATGGCGGCGATGTCGGAGCCGAGCGGCGCGTCGTACTGCCGGTGGTAGGTGGCGTGGTCGCCGATCACGTTGACGATCGGCGTGAAGGCGCGGCGGGCGTTGTGCAGGTTGGCCAGGCCGTTGCCGTAGCCGGGGCCGAGGTGCAGCAGCGTGCAGGCCGGCTTGCCGGCGATGCGGCCATAGCCGTCGGCCGCGCCGGTGGCGACGCCCTCGAACAGGCAGAGCACCGGCCGCATCTTCGGCTGCCGGTCCAGCGCCGAGACGAACTGCATCTCGCTGGTGCCCGGGTTGGCGAAGCAGGCGGTGACGCCGTTGTCGATGAAAGTCTCGATGAGCGCGTCGGCGCCGTTCATGGCCCATCCCTCATGTCATGGCCCCAAGGGTCTCGAGAAAGCGGATCGGCGCGCCGCGGCCCGGCGCGGTCACTTCGGCGCCCTGCATGACGATCTGGCCGCGGATGACGGTCGCCGTGGGCCAGCCGGTCGCCTCCATGCCGTCGAACGGCGTCCAGCCGACGCGGGTCGCCATGTCGGGGTGGCGGATGGTGCGGCGCGCCTTCAGGTCGACGATGGTGAGGTCGGCGTCCCAGCCCACCGCCAGGCGCCCCTTGCCGGCGATGCCGAAGACGCGCTGCGGCCCGGCGCTGGTGAGGTCGACGAAGCGCTCCAGGCTGAGGCGCCCCTCCGCCACGTGGGTCAGCATCACCGGAACCAGGGTCTGCACGCCAGGCATGCCGGACGGCGAGGCCGGATAGGGCCGGGCCTTCTCTTCGAGCGTATGCGGCGCGTGGTCCGATCCGATCGCGTCGACGAGGCCGTTGGCGATCCCCCGCCATAGCGCCACCCGGTGGCGCTCGTCGCGGATCGGCGGGTTCATTTGCCCGAGGCCCTGCAGCCGCTCGTAGACGCCCGGGGCGGCCAGCGTCAGGTGCTGCGGCGTCACCTCGCAGGTGGCGACGTCCTTGTGGTCGCCGAGGAAGTCGATCTCCTCAGCGGTCGTCACGTGCAGCACGTGCACGGGGCGGCCGGTCTCGCGCGCAAGGCGCGCCAGGCGCTCGGTCGACTTGATCGCGCAGGCCGCGGCGCGGGCGAACGGGTGGCTGGCCCAGACGCCGATCCGCACCCGCGAACGGCCCTCGGTCAGGCAGCACTCGTCCTCGGAGTGGACCGCGACGCGCCGGCGGCCGTGCGCCAGCACCTCGCGCAGATCGAGGTCGTCGGCCACCAGCAGCGTGCCCGTGGAGGAGCCCATGAACACCTTGACCCCGGAGCAGCCCGGCAGCCGCTCCAGCTCGGCCAGCGACCGGGCGTTCTCCCCGGTGGCGCCCACGTAGAAGGCGTGGTCGCAGTGCGCGCGACCGGCCGCGCGGGCGATCTTGTCGGCGAAGGCCTCGGCGCCGGTGGTGGTCGGATCGGTGTTCGGCATCTCGAACACGGCGGTGACGCCGCCGAGCACCGCGGCGCGCGAACCGCTCTCCAGGTCCTCCTTCCACTCCAGGCCTGGCTCGCGAAAATGCACATGGGTGTCGATCACGCCCGGCAGCACGGTCAGGCCGGCCGCGTCGAACACCTCGCCGGCCGACGCGTGGGCCAGATCGCCGATCGCGGCGATGCGGCCGGCGCGCACGCCGACGTCGGCCAGGCCGCGGCCGGCATGGTTCACCACCTCGCCGCCAAGGACGACCAGGTCGTAGGTCTCAGGCATCGATGGCCGGCGCGCTCGGCGCCTCGCTGACCGGCTGCGGCAACGCCGTCTCCTCCAGCAGCGCCTCGGCGGCCGCCATCACGCTGTCGGACGACAGATCGATCATGTGCCGCACCTGCGCCGAGAGCGCGTGGTCGATCTTGCGGATCTCCTCGAAGGTGCGCGCCCCGCGCACCACGCGCACGTTCTCGCCCCAGGGCTTCCAGATGCGGTCGTCGGAGGGGCCGAACAGCGCCAGCGTCGGCGCGCCCGCCGCCGCCGCCAGCTGCGAATAGCCGGTGTCGTTGCCGATGTAGAGCCGCGCGCGCCTCAGCGCCGCGAAGCTGGTGACGAGGTCGGCGCGGCCGACCAGGTCGATGAGGAGGTCGCGCGGCGCGGCGCTGCGCACCGGCTCGATCTGGCGGGCGTCGGCCTTGTCGCCCAGCAGCATCAGCCGCCCGAACGGCAGCGGCCCGTCGCTCGCCAGCAGCCGGCGCACCACCTCGGCGAAGCGCTCGGCCGGCCAGGCCTTGCCGACCCAGCCTGCCGAGGCTGCGACCGCCAGGATCGGCCCGTCTCCGGCAACCAGCGCCGCGGCGCGCTTCTCGGTCTCGCCGCTGACGAAGATGTACGGCGCCGGCGGCTCGTCCTCGAGCCGCATCAACCGCGCCGCCTCGATCAGCTTGTGGGTCGGCTCGTCGTCGCCGGCGCGGCGCAACGGCTTGCCCTTCGGCCGCAGGCGTCCGGCGATGACGCCCGCCTGCAGGTCGACCACCAGCGCCCAGCTGCGCGCGCGATAGGGGCTGAAGAGCCCGAGCCAGCGCTGACTGGTGTGGCGGCGGTCGCTCACCACCAGCTGCGCCAGCTTCGGCATGTCGGCGAACAGCGGCGCGACCGCCCGGTTGGCGACGATGGTGAAGCGCGGATTGGGCGCCTCGTCGTGAAGCTTCTTCAGGATGCCGGACGCCAGCACCGCCTCGCTGACATCGTCAGGAGCTATGAAGAGCACGGTGAACGTCTTGGCCGCCATCGCGCCATGTATAGGCGCCCTTTTCCTGGCGCTCCAGCGGCGGAGCCGCCACATTGACCACATGTCTGAAACAACCTGCATCGCGGCGCTCGAAAGTCGCGGCCTGATCGCCGTTTCGGGTGAGGATTGGCGCTCGTTCCTGCAGGGCCTGCTGACTCAGGACGTCGAGACGCTGCGGGCCCGCGAGGCCCGATTCGGGGCGCTGCTGACGCCGCAGGGGCGGCTGCTCTACGACCTCTTCGTCGTCGGGCGCGAGGGCGGCTGCTGGCTCGACTGCCAGGCCGAGCGGCGCGCCGCGCTTCTCCAGCGGCTGGCGATCTACAAGCTGCGCGCCAAGGTGACGCTGTCGCCCGACGAGACGCCGGTCTTCGCCGCCTGGGGCGCGCGGCCGGCGGGCGAGGGCTGGGTCGCCGACCCGCGCCTCGCCGCGCTAGGCTGGCGCGGCTACGGAGCCTCAGACGCGCCGAACGCCAGCGAAGCCGACTACGAGCGTCGGCGGCTGGAGATCGGCGCGCCTGGCCCGGCCGACTGGGGCGAGGATGCGGCCTATCCGCTGGAGGCCGACTTCGACCTCCTGAACGGCGTCGATTTCAAGAAGGGCTGCTTCGTCGGCCAGGAGACCACCTCGCGCATGAAGCGCCGGGGGGCCGTCAAGAGCCGCATGCTGCCGATCCGCTTCGAGGGACCGACGCCGGCGCCTGGCGCCGAGATCCTGGCCGGAACCCTGCGGGCCGGCGAAGTGCGCTCGGGCGCCGACGGCCGCGCCATCGCGCTCGTGCGCCTCGACCGCATCGAGGGCGCATCGCTGACCGTGGACGGCCGCCCCTGCGAGGTCGTGCGCCCGGCGTGGCTGGAGATTTAACTCCCGCCCCAAGTCCCGCTCATCCCGGCGAACGCCGGGACCCCGGCACGCGCGGGGAGCGGCAGGGTCAGGCGGGCGCTTTCGCCGCTGCGCGGTTCTTGACCAGGTCGTCGACCACCGTGGGGTCGGCGAGCGTCGTGGTGTCGCCGAGGTTGCCGATGTCGTCCTCGGCCACCTTGCGCAGGATTCGGCGCATGATCTTGCCCGAGCGGGTCTTCGGCAGGCCGGGCGCGAACTGGATCACGTCCGGCGCGGCGAACGGCCCGATCTCGCGGCGCACCCAGGCGACCAGCTCGCGGCGCAGCGCCTCGCTGGGCTCGGCCTCCACGGTCAGCGTCACGTAGGCGTAGATGCCCTGGCCCTTGATCTCGTGCGGATAGCCGACCACCGCCGCCTCGGCGACCGCGTGGTGGGCGACGAGGGCGCTCTCGACCTCGGCGGTGCCGAGCCGGTGGCCGGAGACGTTGATCACGTCGTCCACCCGTCCGGTGATCCAGTAGTAGCCGTCCTCGTCGCGGCGGCAGCCGTCGCCGGTGAAGTACTTGCCGGGATAGGTCGAGAAGTAGGTGGCGATGAAGCGCTCGTGGTCGCCATAGACGGTGCGCATCTGGCCGGGCCACGAATCGAGGATGCAGAGGTTGCCGGAGACGCCGTTGCCTTCCTGCGGCGTCCCGTCGGCGTCGACGATCTGTAGCTTCACGCCAGGCAGCGGCTTGGTGGCCGAGCCCGGCTTCAGCGGCGTCGCCCCAGGCAGCGGCGCGATCAGCGTCGCGCCGGTCTCGGTCTGCCACCAGGTGTCGACGATCGGGCAGCGCTCGTCGCCGACCACGCGATGGTACCAGAGCCAGGCCTCGGGATTGATCGGCTCGCCGACCGTGCCCAGGAGCCGCAGCGAGGCGCGGGAGGTCTTCTTCACCGGCGCCTCGCCCTCGCGCATCAGCGCCCGCAGCGCCGTCGGCGCGGTGTAGAAGATCTCCACCTGGTGCTTGTCGATCACCTCCCAGAACCGCGAGCTGGTCGGATAGTTGGGCACGCCCTCGAAGATCAGCGTCGTCGCCCCGTTCGCGAGCGGCCCGTAGACGATGTAGCTGTGCCCGGTCACCCAGCCGACGTCGGCCGTGCACCAGAAGAC
>Ga0134125_10003851_pt1 | contig 17230 bp, 13 predicted proteins | sample KB31751_FD_96464 | JGI IMG/M metagenome (GOLD analysis project Ga0134125, IMG submission 96464) | Terrestrial soil microbial communities with excess Nitrogen fertilizer from Kellogg Biological Station, Michigan, USA - KB3-175-1 | ecosystem: Environmental > Terrestrial > Soil > Unclassified ...
CAGCAGGTTGCCCTCGACCGTGTCGGTGGTAAGCTGCACCAAGCCGCTGCGGTCGTAGTAGGGATGAATTTTGACGTCGGGCGGCAGTTCGCGGTTCAGCGCCGCCGTCTTGGCCTCCACGTCCTTCAGTACCGGTCCCGCCTGCGCGCCGGTCAGCAGCAGGATGACGCCTTCGACCGCGTCGTTGTTATGATCGAAGCCGAACTCGCCCAGCCGGGGCGCGTGCCCGATGGTGATTTGAGCCACATCGTGCACGAACACCGGGGCGCCATTGACGCTGGCGACGACGATGTCGCCGATGTCCTGGGTATCTTTGACCAGGCCCAGGGCGCGGACATAGTAGAACTGCCCACCTTGGGAGTAAAAGCCGCCCCCGGTGTTGCCGTTGTTGGCGCTCAACGCCGCCATGACCTGCGGCACGGTGACGTGGTAGTTGTAGAGCTTGGCCGGGTCGAGCAGCACCTGATACTGCATCACCGTGCCGCCGAAGCCGGAGTCGTCGGCCACCCCGGGGATGGATTTGTAGGCGCGCTCCAGCGTCCAGGTCTCGATCGTCTTCAGATCCTGCGGGCTGCGGTCCGGGCTCTCCAGCACGTAGCGGTAAATCAGCCCGCTGGGGCTGGAGAGCGGCGAGAGGCTGGGCGTGACGCCGCTCGGCAGCGAGGCGTCGGCGAGGCGCTGAAAGGCTTGCTCGCGCGCGAAGTAGTTGTCGGTTGCGTCCTCAAAGGTGAGGGTGACGTCGCTCAGGCCGTAGAGCGAGATCGAGCGCATGTAGACCAGCCCCGGAGTGCCGTTCATGGCCAGTTCCAGGGGGAGCGTGATCAGCCGCTCCACCTCCTGCGAGCCGTGCCCCGGCCACTGGGTAATGATCTCCACCAGCGGTGGCGAGAGATCGGGGTAGGCGTCCACCGGCATGCGCTGGAAGGAGATCGTGCCCGAGATCACCAGCAGCACCATCAGGATCAGCACCAGGAAGCGCTGCCGCAGGGCGAATTGAACGATGCGATGGATCATCTCGATCTCGGCGTCAACGCGCGGCTACTGCTGGAACGAATTGGCGAATTGCAGAAACAGGCTGCCGTTGCCCACGACCGGCTCGCCCGCCTGCAAGCCGCCGGTGATTTGGGTGAAGCCGTTTTGCGAATCCCCCAGCGCCACCGTGCGGCGCACGAACTGGTTGTGGTTGTCTTTCGCCTGGACGTAGACGAAGGGCACGTTCTGGTCGTCGCGCAGCACCGCCGCATCGGGCACCACGATGATGTTGCGCTGGCTGCCGGCGGCGATGTTGGCGGTCACGTACATCTGCTTTTTCAGCTCGCCGCGCGGGTTGGCGGTTTCGATCCGGGCCTGCAGCGTGCGCGAATTGGGGTCGAGTGCGGGACTGATGAATTGAATGCGGCCGTGGAAGGTTTCCGGGTAGGCGTCGGTGGTGATGTTGACCGCATCCCCGACGTGCACGTAGGCCAGGTCGTTCTGGTAGACGTTGGCCAGCACCCAAACCGTGCTCATGTCGGAGATGATGAAGCACTGGGTGGAGTTCCCCTGCAGCAATTGCCCTTGGGCCACGTCGCGCTCCACCACGTCACCGCTGATCGGCGCCTTGAGCGGGATCTCGGCCAGCGGGGTGGCCACGCTGCTCTCGGTAGGGTTGGGCAGGCCGAGGATGCGCAGCGATTGTTCCGCCGCCTCCAGGTCGGCCTGGGCCTGCGTCTGCGCCGACTGCGCTTGCTCCAAGTCGGCTTGGGCGATGGCATGGTGCGCATACAGGTCCTGATCGCGCAGGTAGACCTTGCGCGCCAGCGCTAGCGCATCGCCCGCCTTGAGATAGGTATCGCGGGCCTGGGCGAAGTCGGGGCTGGAGATTTCGAGCAGCGGCTGCCCTTGGGTCACGTGCTGTCCCGGCACCACCAGGATGCGCGCCACCGGGCCCGAGACCGGGCTGATCACCGGCGTGGTGGTGAACTGGTTGAAATCGACGTTGCCCGTGAGCCGCAGCCAGTGCGTCCAGGTGGCTTGCTGCGCCGGCGCTACCTGGATCTGCCCCATTTGGTTTTCGGGCACGGTAAACAAGGCCGCGGTGGGAGCGGCCGTGCCGGCCGAGCCGGTGGCCGCCGCCTTGGCGGCCTCGGTCTGGTGGCAGGCGCTGGCCAACCCGGCAGCCGCCAGCAGCGCGGCGATGAGGCCGAAGCGTCGGACAGAGGAGCGCAGCATCATGGCAAAGTCCTTGTTCCCACCGCTTCCTTCAACTGTTCGACCGCGAGCATGTAGGCGGCGAGCGCTTGGCGGTAGCCGAGTTCGGTGGAGCGGTAGGTGCGTTCGGCGTCGAGCAGGTCAAGCAGGCTGCTGGCGCCGCGGGTATAGGAGTATTGGCGGATATCGAGCGCCTCTTTGGCCTGATCGCGATAGCCGGAGGTGTAGAGGTGAATCACCTTGTCGCCTTGCGCGACCGCTTCGTAGGCGGTGGCGACATCAGTCAGCACCTGTTCGGAGGTCTGCTGAGCCTGATCCCGGGCCTGGGTGGTGGCCGCCGCCGTGCGCGCGATCTCGCCCTGATTGCGGTCGAAAATCGGGATCTCGATGTTGAACAGGAACCCGACATCGTTGAGCGCTCCCACGTGGCTGTACTGCACCGTGGTGGTGAGGTCGCGTTTGCCGTCGGCCTGCGCCAGCTTGTGCTGGCTCTCGGCCGCGGTGATGGACTCGCGCGCCGCCGCCAGGTCGGGACGGTGGTCCAGCGCCAATTTCCTGTAGTCGTCCAGGTTGCCATGCAGTGGCCGATAGGCCAGATCGCCCGAGACGCCAAAGTTTTCCGGCGCGCCGCTGAAGCCGATTTGCTGGCGGAGCGCGCTCAACGCCTGTTCCAGGCTCAACTGGTCGGCTGCAACGGTGGTCTGGAATTGCAGGGTTTGCAGTTTGACCGTGTCCAGGTCGCCTTGGCTCGTGGCTCCGGCGCGGAACTGCTCCTGGCTGAGCGCGACCGTGTTCTGCCAACTGGCCAGGTCCTGCCGGGCGAAGTCCAGGCTGGACTGCGCCAGCAGGGCGTTCACGAATTGCTGGGCGACGCTGAAGGTGAGGCTGCGCTCATTGTCCCGCACCTGCGAACGTACCACCGTGGTCGCATCCCTGGCCGCCGTGATCCGCGCTTGGCGCTTATGTCCGCGCTCGATGGTGTAGGCCAGACTGGCGTCGTACTCGGCGGTGTTGTTGAGGTAGGCGGCGGTGATCTGGCCGGGGTTGAAGAGCGGCAGAAACAGCGCGTCCCAGGACAGCACCGGGTTGGGGCGGATCGCCGCCGTAATTTCTTGCGCCTGGCTCTGCGGGATCTGGGTGCGCTCGGCCGCCAGCGCCGGAGAGTGGCCCAGCGCCAATTGGATGGCCTGGTCCAAATTCAGCCGCACCGGAGCCGTCTGGCTCCAGGCCGCCCAGCCCAGCCCCATCCCCGCCAAGCCGAGGACCAAACTCCGCCGTAGAAATCGCTGCATCGTTGACCGGTTCGATACCCGCCGTATTGTAGCCGGGTACAGAGCGGTGGGACGGAGGGGTTGCCAGGAACGTTACAAGAAAATGCGGACTATTTCCCGGGAAGGGGGCTCGCGGATTGAAATTCCTTCATTTTGCCTGCGATCCGGTCCTGGATCCAGTGCGGGTCCCACCACTCCACCGGGTTCACCTGCACCCCGTCGAGCAGCATGCTGAAGTGGAGGTGGTCGCCGCCGGCCAAGCCGGTGGAGTCGCTGTGGGCGATCAGCTGCCCCGCCGCCACCGTATCGCCCGCCTTGATCTCGAAGTCGTTGAGATGGGCGTAGAGCGACATTAGACCGTAGCCATGATCCATCAGGACGCAGTTGCCGTAGATGCCAAAATATTTGGCCCAGACCACGCGCCCGGAATTCGACGCCTTCACCGGGGTATGGCGCACCGCGGCCAGGTCGTAGCCCAGATGGTCCTCGTGGTCGATGATCTGGCCGTGATACTGATAGGCGCGGTGATCGGCGAAGGCGGCCTCCACCGCGCTATTGCCCAACTGCGTGAAGGCGCCCTGCCACAGGAATTGCGCCACGCTTTGCTTGGCGGCGTCCACCAACTCCTGTGTATCGGTGCGGCGCAGATCGCGGTTCACCATCAGGAAATTCTTGACCGGATCGTGCTGGTCGGTGAGCGATGGGGTTTGGGCGATGATCGGCATCACCACCCGCTCGATGAAGGTATCGTCAATCGGCAGCATGCGCGAGCGGAAGGTCTTGGGAAAGGTCTTCACCGGCAGGGCGGCGTCGGCTTCGTTGCCGGCTCCGTCGCGTGCGATGAGCCGGGGCTGGGACGAGGCCGGGGCGTTGTAGGGAAAGGCGAAGATCGCAAACCGCGTGCCCGCGGCGGAGGCTTGGGGCAGGGGATAGCCGGGGAAGAACACGCCCCCCATCTCCACCCCGGACTCGGTGGCGTTGTCGGTGACGTGGTACACCACCAGCGCCGAGCCGCCCTGATTCAAGTAAATCTGCGAGGTGAGCGGGTACACGCGCGGCGGGTTCGAGCTCAGCGTGATGGTTTGCGTGAACGTTCCCGCCGAGCCGCGCAGGTTGGCGGCGCGCGCCACCACCTGCAGCCGGGCCGGACCGTCCTTCAGTTCGGGGTGGTCCGCCCGCCCCGCCTGGAAGGAGAAGTGCACCACGCCGGGCGCATCGCCGCTGGAAAACCAGCCGCGCGGGGCGAACGTCTGCCGTCCCAGCTCGACGGTCTTGCCGCCTTGTGCCGCGGTAGCCTCCACCGAGGCGATGCCGGTATGGGTGGCGATGCTCACCGTCACCAGCTTATGGCCGCCGATGGCGGCGGGCACGTCCACGGCGGTGATGACCGGCGCCGAACCGCGGGCCAGGGCATACACGAACACCGCGATCGCAAGCAGTACGATGACGGCCAGAAGGTTGCGGAGACGATGACTGGGGGCGGCATCAAGGCTGGGCACGCGGCAAAATCCTTTGGCAGGCGGAGTTCCGGGGCACAGCCGGAGTAGCTGGATTATACCGCGCGCGCCGCTTCGGGCGCGCCCTCCGCACTAGAACACGAACGGCACCAGCGACTTGACCCGCCGCCGGTACGGCGGGTAGCTTTCCGGGAATTGAGCTTGCATATAACTCTCCTCCTGCCGGATCTTCAGCCAGAATCCGGCGAGCGCCAGCGCCACGGCGACCAGCCCCCGCACCCGGTCCACCAGCAGCCCCGAGCCCAACAGCATGAGCAGCATGCTGGTGTAGATCGGATTCCGCACCAAACGGTAGGGGCCAGTCTGGATCAGCTCGTGTCCCTGCTTGCGCGTGACATCGGAGCTCCAATTGCGGCCCAGCGTCCGCCGCGACCAAATCGCGCCCGCCAGCCCCACCACGGTAATGACCACCGCCGCCAGGCGGGCGGCCGGGGAAGCAGTCCAGAGCGGCTGATCCAGGCGCCCGAGGTTGCCGCGCGTAAGCAACAGGACCGCGGCAATCCACAGCGGTACCCGGTGGCTGAGCCGGGCGGCGGTCGATTGCCGCACCGTGGCCGGCTTGGTGCCAAAGGCATAGGCCAACCAGTACAGAAAAAAAGCGACCCAGCAGCCGACCACCAGTACGGAAGCCATCCTGGCCGTCTACTCCACCGTCACCGACTTGGCCAAATTGCGCGGCTGGTCCACGTCGCAGCCGCGCCGCACCGCGATGTGATAGGCCAGCAACTGCAGCGGCACGGTCTCGATGATCGGCAGCAGCAACTCCGGCGCGGTGGGAATTTCAATCAGGTGGTCCACCGCGTCCTTGAGGTTTTGGTCGCCTTCGTTGCCGATGGCGATTACCTCGCCCTCGCGCGCCTTGACTTCCTTGATATTGCTCAGCGTCTTCTCGTAGCGCGTGACCGAGCCCGGATCCCGCGGATCGTGCGCCGCCAGCACCACCACCGGCAGATTTTCGTCAATCAGCGCGTTGGGGCCGTGCTTCATTTCGCCCGCCGGGTAGCCCTCGGCGTGAATATAGGAGATTTCCTTGAGCTTGAGCGCGCCCTCGAGCGCGATCGGGTAGTGAATGCCGCGGCCCAAATAGAGGAAATCGCGCGCCCGATAGAAGCGCCGCGCCAGCGACTCGTAATCGTCGCCGCGGTTGAGCAGCACTTCGAGCTTGGCCGGAATCCGGTCGAACTCCTCGATGAAGCGCATCGCCGCCTCGGGCGCGAGCGTGTTGCGCACCCGGCCCAAGTACAGCCCCAGCACCACCAGCGCCGCGAGCTGCGCGGTGAAGGCCTTGGTCGAGGCCACCCCGATCTCCGGCCCGGCATGGGTCAGCAGCGAGCCGTTGGCTTCCCGCGTCAGCATGCTCCCGACCACGTTGCAGATGGCCAGCGTCTTCGAGCCGTGTTCCCGCGCCTCGCGTAGCGCCGCCAGCGTATCCGCGGTCTCCCCCGATTGGGAGATCAACACCGTGAGCTGATCCGGCGTTACCAGCGGATCGCGGTAGCGGAACTCGCTGCCATAATCCACCTCGGTGGGAATGCGCGCCAACTGCTCCAGCAAGAACTTCCCCGCCAGCGCCGCATGCCAGGAGGTCCCGCAGGCGACAATCCGGGCCGAGCGGAAGCCGCGGAAGTCTTCGGCGGTGATCTCCATCTCATCCAGGAAGATCTCGCCCCGGTCGCGGGAGAGCCGGCCCAGCAGCGTGTCGCGCACCGCCCGCGGCTGCTCGTAGATCTCTTTCAGCATGAAATGCTTGAAGCCGCCCTTTTCCGCCATCACCGGGTCCCAGGTGATGTGGGTAATCTCGCGCTGGACCGGACGGCCTGCGAAGTCCAGCAGCCGCACCCCGGCCGGGGTCAACACCGCCACGTCCCCGTCGGCCAGGAAAAACACGTCGCGCGTGTGGTGCAGCAGCGCCGGGATGTCGCTCGCCACGAAGTACTCGTTGTCGCCCAGCCCGACCACCGCCGGGGGTCCGTTGCGCACGGCCACGATCTTGTCCGGATCCCGGGTGGAAACCACGGCCAGAGCGTAGACGCCGGCGAGCTGGGGCAGTACCCGCAATACCGCCGCTTCCAGCGCCGTGCCCGGTTGCAGTTCCGCCTCCAGCAAATGCGCCACCACCTCGGTGTCGGTCTCGGTGCGGAACGTATGGCCGGCGGCCTGCAGTTGCCGCTTCAGCGGCAGGTAGTTTTCGATGATGCCGTTGTGCACCACCACGATTTCGCCGGTGCAATCGCGATGGGGGTGGGCGTTCTCCTCGGTCGGCCGGCCATGCGTGGCCCAACGCGTGTGCCCAATACCATAGTGGCCCTCGAGCGGCTGCAAGCGGATGTTCTCTTCCAGATTGCGCAGCTTGCCTTGGGCCCGCCGCACCGCCAGCGTCGGCGGGCTCTGGCCGCCGTTCTGAATCACCGCAATGCCGGCGGAGTCGTAGCCGCGGTACTCCAGGCGCTTTAAGCCGTCCAGAATGATGGGGACGACTCGTTTCTGGCCAATATAGCCGACGATTCCACACATAGGTGAGAGCCCCTGTCCCCCATCGATCGGGGACAGCTGTTAGATGCGATTGTGTCTGTTAATCCTCCCAGCGGATCGAATATTCCTCGATTACCGGGTTGGTCAGCACCTCGCGCGCCGCCCGCTCCACCTGCGCGCGAATCGCGGCCGGGTCGCCGCCGTCGTGCAAGGTGAGCTCGAACAATTTGGCCTGGCGCAGGTCCGCGATCCCCGGAAACCCCATCTTGGCCAGCGCGGCTTGGATAGTTTTCCCTTGCGGGTCGAGGACCGTTTTCTTGAGCCCGACTTGGACCAGCGCCTTCATGCGGCTACCGGCGGGCGGCGCTGGCCACGGCGGCTATTCGCTCGCGGAAAGACTTCAGCGTGGCTTCGGCGTTGGGCATTGCCAACACCACCTTTTCCAGATTGGCCATCATGCGCGGGTTGCCGTACTGTGTGCGCAATTCCTTCAGGTACGGCTCCATCTTGACATAGACGAAAATGTGCTCGCCGTTGGCTTCGTTGAACAGGTCGGCATCGATGGCGCCGTGGGCCACCAGCGTGGCCGCCATCTCCCAGTAGGAGGTCACCATGCGGAAGTAGGCGCTTTGTTCACTCTTCAGCGTATCCATCACCGACTCGGCGCTGGTGGGATGAAAATCGCGTCCGAACCAAGTGCGCGCTTGGCGCATCACGGTCTCGCGCCGCAGATCGTACAATTTGAGCAAAAGCTTGGCATCTTCTTGTTTGGCCATGGGGAAATCTCCCGAACCGGATAATTAAGGCTACCATGCGGGGATGCGCCTGGGTATCGCCTGGATGGGCAAGACCAAGTACCCCGCCACCGTCGCCGGAACCGCGGAGTATTTACGCCGTCTGCGCGGGTTTGGCCGGTTCGCCAGCGTGGATGCCGTCGAGCTGGCGGGCAAGCAGCCCCAGCGGGCGTTACTCCAGCGCGCTGCCGGTACGCGGCTGTGGCTCTTTGACCCCGCCGGCCGCAGCTTTGCGTCCGAGGCCTTCGCCGCCTTTCTCGAACGCCAAACGGCGACCTTTCCGCAGGAAATGCTCTTCGCCATCGGCGGCGCCGACGGTTTTGATCCCGCCGTGCGCGCCGCGGCCGCCGGCAGCGTATCGCTCACGCCGCTCACCCTTTCCCACGAACTGGCCCGTTTGGTGGCGCTCGAACAGCTCTACCGCGCCCTCGCCATCCTCACCCACCACCCGTTCCCGCACTAGGCGCGAATACATACACCTCCAGCCGGCCGGGGTAGAGCCGGCACTGCAGGGCGCCGTCGCGGTCGGTGCGGAACACGCGCGCGCCCGCGGCCTCGAGCCGGGCAACCACTTCCGGCGCGGGATGGCCGTAGGCGTTGCCGGCGCCATCCGAGATCACGGCCACCCGGGGTTGCACCGCCTCCAGAAACGGCATCGTGGACGATGTCCGGCTGCCATGGTGGCCCACCTTCAACAGCGCGCTCCGCATGTCCACGCCGTGCCGCACCAGCCAGGCTTCCCCGCCCGCCTCGGCATCCCCCTCCAATAGCATCGCCGCGCCCCCGGTTTGCAGGCGCAGCACCAGAGAGTCGTCGTTGCTCGCGAGTTCGCCCGCTTGGTAACTGGCGGGAGGGAGCAGTACCTCCAGGCGGCTGGCGCCCGCCTGGAAAGCATCGCCCGCGCTCACCCTGCGCAGGCGCGCCCCACTGGCCCGCGCCTGGGCCACAAAGGCCAGCACGCTCGGCTCGGAAGGCAGAGTCCGCGTCATCCAAATTTCGGCCGGACGAAAATCCCCCACGACCGCCGGCAGGCCCCCCAGATGGTCGAGGTGGCCATGCGTGAGCAGCACCGCGTCCAGGCGCCGCAGCCCCAGCGACCACAGAAACGGCTCGACGATTTCCGCGCCGCTGTCCCAGTGGGGGCTGCGCGGGCCGCCATCCACCAGCAGCGTGCGGCCATCGGGAAAGGAGACGAAGATGGCGTCTCCCTGGCCCACATCCAGCACCGTCGCGCTGAGCCCCGGGGGAAGCCGTGGGGCGAAGGGAAGCGTTCCGATGGCCAACGCCGCCAGGCCCGCGCCCACGCTGGCCGCCACCAGCGCCCGCAGCCGGAAAACGGAGGCGCCGGCTCGGCCGGCGGCCGCAAGCCAGCATCCCATCAACCCACCAAAAACCATCAGCGCCCATCCCGGCGGCGAAGGGACACGCGCTGCCGCCCCGGGCCAGCGCGCCATGGCCCCCGCCACCCAGAGCATCGCCTGCACCAGGCTGCGAATCAGGCCGCCCGCGGTTTGTCCGATGGCAACTCCCACCCACGCCAGCGGAATGAGCAGTCCCGCCGCTGGCACCAGCACCATGTTGGCCGCCACCGACCATGGGTTCAGCCGGTGGAAGTACACCGTATTGAATGCCGCGAACCCGATCTGCAGCACGAGCGAAATGACCACCACCTCGTAGAGGTGCAAGAGCCCGCGCACCCCCGCTCCGGGCATGCTTCCCAGTGGCGGCCAGATCCGGGCCAGACGCCGCGCCAACTCCCGCTGGTCGAGCCGGAAGTTGGCCAGCCGCGGCGAGAACGCCAGATCGTAACCCACGTCCTGCCAGAGCCGCGTGGCCCGCCGCAGCGGCCGTGACGTCGCCGCAAGCACCGGCAGCGCCACCCCGGCCAGCAGCGTCGCCGCGCCCAGCGACATTTGCCAGCCCGCTTGGAACAGGTCCAAGGGATGGATGGCCAACAGGATTAGCGCCGCCAGCCCCACCGCGTTCAACGCCTGGCGCTCGCGATACCAGAGGCGTGTGGCGAAGTACAGCCCGAGCATCAACAGGGCGCGCTCGGTGGGCGTGCGTCCCACGATCACCCAGGCATACCCGCACAGCAACGTCAGGCTGATTCCCGCGGCCGCGAGCGGCCCGAGGCCGCAGCGGCGCAAGAGGAACAGAAACAACGCGGCCAGGATGCCGATGTGCAGCCCCGCCACCACCACCAGGTGGTACACCCCGTCGGCCTGCAGCGCCGTCCGGGTGGCGTCGTCGAGCCGGGCCACGTCGCCCAGCAGCATGCCGCGCAGCAATGCATTCGCCCGCGGCGCTTGCCGCGGTGGCGCCAACGTGTCGAGGCGCGCGCTCAGCCAGTGCCAGAGGCGCGCGCGGTACAAGGCCGGTCCGCGGCCCGCTTGGCTGGCGGTGGGCCACGTGCGCCAGGCGTCGAGCCCGAGCGTGGAGGTGAGCTCGATATCCTCGCGCCGCGCGGCGGCGGTGAAGTCGGCTACTCCGGGGTCGCGGTACCGGGGCGGGGGACGCAAATGCCCGCTGACCGCCAGGCCGTCGCCGGCCGCCAGCCGCGCCAGCGGGACGGCCCAAGCATCGTTGGCCGGGGCCGGCATGGTGTCGGGGGAATCGTCACTGCTGGCGCGCGTGTTCCGCGGGGGATAGGCGTACAGACGAATCCCGCCGCTCGCGGCCTCAGGCGGTGTCTGGGGAGAGGCGGCGATGGATTGCGCCTCGAGATCGAGCCGCACCGCGCTCACCCGTCCGGCCGTGTAGAGAGGTTCCGGCGAGTCGCGCAGATACCCCGTCACCCAGACCCGGTCACGCGGCTTGGGCTCGAGCCGCGCCGCGGCGCGCACCAGCGCGGAGGGCGGCGCCGGATGCCGCAGTTCCCATGCCGCCCGTCCGTATCCAGCGCTGAAACACAACCCCAGGCCCAGCACGGCGGCCAAGGCGCGTCTCCGCGGCCAGGCCAGCGCCGCCAGCGCCCCCAGCCCCAGGCTCATGGTCCAGAGGGGGCTCCCCAGCCATCCCAGCCGGGGTGGTCCGGCTGCCGCCGTAGCGATGCCGAGCGCCCCGGCCAGCGCGGCGTAAAACAGCGGCTGCATTCCGCCACTCTAGGCGCTGGCTCCGCCGGGCACCATCCCCCGCTCGGGGGGACCAAAAAAAGAGCCCGCTCCCGAAGGAGCGGGCTCGCATGCGGTTGGTACCGCTTCTGTTTACTTCTTCTTCGCGGACTTCGCCGGAGCGGCGGCTTCGCCCCCGGCGCTGAAGCCGCAGCTCGGATCGCTGAGCTTGGTCGAGGCCAAATTCAGCGGCTGCAAGTTGTTCTTGGTTAACACCGCGTTGAACGCAGCCAGATCTTGCTTCTGCATCGCGTTCCAGGCGCCGATGGTGCGGTTGAGTTCGTGGCAATCGGTTTCCCAGGTATCAATCTGCGCCTTGGTGGGCGTGACGGAATCCAGGCCGACCTGCATCATGCTCACGATGGTGTTGAAGCTGCCGTTTTCGGCGAGGAACGATTGCATGGCGTTGGCCGCCGCGCCGCCCCGGCCGCGTCCGCCCGGACCACCGAAGCCGCCGCGCCCGCCCCGCGGTGCCGCGCCGCCGAAGGTGGCGAGCTTGGTATCGACCGCCTTGGCTTGGCTCGCCACGTCGCCGGGCAGGCTGCCGTGCATGAGCGAAGCCAACTGCGCCCGCGTCGCCGCCACTTCTTCGTTCGCGCTGTAGCTGTCCTTCATGGCGTTGTAGGCCAGCAGGGTGAGCTTGTTCTGCGCGCGCAAGGCCGCCATGACCGCCGGCCCTTCGCCCACGCGCGGATCGTTCCGCACCACCACCGTCTGGGTATAGACGTGGCCGTCCACCGTCAGCTTGAGGGTGTAGGTGCCGGGCAGCGCCTGCGGGCCGTGCGGCCCCGGAGTCACCGAGCCCTCGACCATGTTCATCTGGTTCTCCAGATCGTGCTGGTAGGCCGGCGGATCGTCCCAGTGCAGATCCCAGTGGGTCATATTGGTGCCCACCGCGGTCGGCAGAGCGCGGCTCGCGGGCGTGGCCAACCAGTAATCGGGATAGGCCGCGCCTTCAATCGGCGCGGGCGGCGTGCTGGTGATGGTCCGCACCAGTTGGTTCTGAGCGTCAAACACTTGCAGTTTGATCTCGCCCTGCGGGGGTTGGCTCAGGTGGTAGTAAATGATGGCGCCGTAGGGCGGGTTGACCGCGTGGTTCTCCTCCGGCTCGGTGGGTTGATCCCAGTTGACGTTGATGCGCGAGCGGATGGCGTCGCCCGGCTTGAAGAGGTAGGCCGGCGCGGCGGCGATTTCGGCGCTCTTGGCGGCGATCTCGCGCAGCGGGCTCATATCGTCCATCACATAGAAGCCGCGGCCGTAGGTGCCGAGAACGATGGAGTTCATGTGGTTGTCGGTATGGAAGACCAGGTCGCGGATCGAAGTGCTGGGCAGGTTCTCGCGCAGCGACTGCCAATGATCGCCGTCGTCGAAGGAGACATACACCGTGGTTTCGGTGCCCGCGAACAGCAGCCCCTTCTGCACCGGGTCCTCGCGCAGCACGTTCACCCAGCTGCCGGTGGGCTGATCGCTGGGCATGCCGTCGGTGATTTTGGTCCAGGTCTTGCCACCGTCATGGGTGCGCCACATCAGAGCGACGTTGGTGTCGGGCCCGCTGGCGAGCCCGGCGGCGGCGCCGTGGCCGGGAATTACACCGTACCGGCCGGATACGTAGGCGGTACTAGGGTCGTGCCCGGCTTCGATGGTGTTGAAGATCAGGTTGGGCGGCGCGTCCGGGATATTGGTGACGTTCTCCCACTGCTGACCGTCATCCACCGTGCGGTAAATCTGGCCGTTGCTGCTCACCGACCAGAACACGCCCTTGTTGAAGTTGGAAATCGAGAAATCGGAGATGGTCGCGCCCGCTGGGCCGCGGCCTCCCGGCGCCGGGGCGGCGGTGCGCGCCGGCTCCTGGCCGCACGGCACCGAGGGTTGGCCCTTGGGCACGGTCAGATCGGGACTGAAGTATTTCCAGGTCTCGGCGCCGTCGCGGGTAACCACCAGACACTGGTAGCCGACATAAAGCGCGTGCGGCTCGAAGGTGGTATCAAAGCGCTTCCAGAAATCCCGGCCGGCGCGCAGCTTGGGTGCGTCGGTGCCGAAATTGGGGGCGACGTTCTCCCACTGCCCCGTCTTCATGTCAATCTTGATCATGCCGCTGCCGCCGCCACCGGCGCCGTACCCCACGCCGTAAATGATGTTGGGGTTGAGCGGATCGGCGGTGATGGTGCCAAACTCGGAGGAGGGCAGGGGCATCCAGTCGAAGGTGTCGATGCGTCCGAAGTCGCCGAATGCCCGGGTCATGACCGCGCCCGTATCCTGCTGCGCGGCCAGCACCCAGTAGGGGTACTGGTTGGTGGTGGAGACGTGGTAGACCTGCGAAATCGGCTGGTTGTACCAGGTGCTCCAGGTGCGGCCGTTGTCCAGCGTCACGCTCGCGCCCTGGTCGGCGCCAATCAGCATGCGCTTGCCGTTGGTGGGATCGATCCACATGTCGTGATAGTCTTCGCCGCCGGGCGCACCCTTGAAGGGAGCGAAAGTGTTGCCGCCATCGGTGGAGCGATAGAGGGCCGTGGCCACGGTATAGACCACATCGGGATTCTGCGAATCCACCCATACGCCGCAGCTATAAGAGCCCTGGCCATTGCCGATGCGGGTGTCGTCGCCCGCCATGTGCTTCCAGGTTTGTCCGCCGTCGTCGGAGCGGAATAGGCCCGAGCCGTTCTCGATCGGGTTGCCCACCACGTACAGCCGCTGCCCGTTGGTGTGCATGGCCACCGCGACGCCGATGCGCCCGTTGAAGGGGGGCAGGGAACTGACCTCGGACCAGGTCTTGCCCTCGTCCGTCGACTTGAACAGCTTGGCCGGCGTTACCGGTCCCGCTGGGGCCGCGCCCGGGCGTCCACGCCCGCCGCCGGTGCCCTGCGTGGCCGCGAACACCAGCGTGGGCATGCTGTAGTCATAGGCCAGATCGCGCGTGCCGTCGGCACCCTCGGGATTGAGCACGTTCTGCCAGCTCTGGCCGCCGTCGGCGCTGCGGAACACGCCCTTGTCGGTGGAGGCCAGCACCAGGTTTGCGTCCTTGGGATCAATGACGATCTTGTTAACCTTGGTGGTCTCTGTCAGGCCGATGTGGCTCCAGGTCTTGCCCGCGTCGGTGGACTTGTACATCCCGTCGCCCAAGGGGCCGCTGACCGAGTCGCCGCTGCCGGCGTAAATCACGTTGGGGTCGGAGGGCGCGACTTGGATCGCGCCGATGCCGTCCACCGCGGTTACCTGGTCAAAAATCGGATGCCAGGTCACGCCCGCGCTGGTGGTCTTCCAGATGCCGCCCTGGGGCGTCCCGGCATAGAACACGCCCGGCTGGCCGATCACCCCGGTGACCGAAGCAATACGACCGCCATGGTAGGGCCCGATGTTGCGCCACACCAGTCCGGAATATAGGTCAGGGTTGACCTGTGCGGCCGCGCCGCCGACCAGGCAAAGGAGGCTGGCGGCCAGCGCCAGACCGAGTACGGCGGATCGCCGGATGAAACGAACCTTCATGACAACTCCTCCCAGAGAACAATGGACACCGCGTAGTTCACGCGCCAGTATACTGCGCCTTGCCTCACCCCGTGCCGTTTTCCGGGCTCGCCTAACAGGAAAAGTCCACCCCGGCCCCGCATTGATCATGCCGCTTTCGACATTTCCGCCTCGTGGTGGGAGCGTTCGACCGCCAGATTGTTGTGCAGGCGCGGCGCCCTCACTCGGCCTTGTGCCCGGGCCCGCCGAGTTGCACGTACCGTCCCGCGTCGGTCACGAAGCCTGGCGCTTCATACCGGTCGTGGTGCCGCACCCAGTCCGAAAGATTGCCGTTCGGACCGACTTCGTTGCGTCCCTTCGGCGCCAGATCCAGGTAGAAGTATGTGGTCAGGCCGCCCTCGTCTCCCCGTGCGTAACAGGAGTAGGTGTGGAACACCTCGCCCGCTGCGTTCTTGGTGAACACGCTCAAGCCGGACAGTTCCTCGCTGCGGAACGGTAGGGCGTTCTCTCCGAAGTTGTAAAACACGCGTTCCCGTGCCAACTCCTCCGGGGTGAAGGAGACGTGAAAATCGTAGTTGAAATCGCTGCCGAACGACGATACCCAGGGAAAGCGCCAGCCCATCCGGTTCTTGAAGGCGGTGATTTCGGCCAACGGCGTGCGCGACACCGCCACATAGCTTACGTCGTGATGCTCCAGGTGGGGTAGAGCCCCGTCCACGTGGTCCGAGGCGAACGAGCAGCCGACGCAGCCCTCCTTCCAGCCGGGACCGAACATGAAGTGCCGGAGAATGAGTTGGCTGCGCCCGGCGAACAAATCCGCCAGGCCAACGTTTCCGGCCGGGCCCTCGAAGACATAGGGCTTGTCGATCCTGACCCACGGCATCGCCCGGCGCTGGGCGCGGACGGAGTCGAGTTCGCGTGTGAGGCGCTTTTCGTGCGCCAGCAGTTCCCGCCGCGCTGTCAGCCACTCCTCGCGAGAAACGATTTTGGGATTATCGACCGCATCGGCAGACATAATGGTCTCCCCTGAATTTCACGCGAACGCGCCCATCTCGTCGGCCGAGGGGCCGTAGACGCCCGGAATCTTGACCTCGTTCAGGCGCAGGTACACCGTCAGTTGGCCGCGATGGTGGATCAGATGCCCCAGGGTTGTGGGCAGCAGCAGCGTCCGCGGTCCGCCGAAGACCTCCTGTCCTTTGAAGCGCAGCGTCCACTTCTTGGCCAAGTGGTCTTCGCTGGCCCCGGCGATCAGCCCGCGCGCCCCGGCGGCGCTTTTCTCCAAATGGGTCAGCAACGCCGCCCGCGAATCGGGCAGGAACGGCTTGAAGTTCGAGGTGCTGAGTTCCAGTTCATCGGTGGTGATCATGGTGGCGAGGAAGTTGGGCAGGTCGGCGACGTGGCCGGCCAGTTGGCCGAGCGACGACGACTTGGCGTGCGGCTTCCAGCCGAAGCGGTCCTCGGGCACACACTCCAGAACTCGGCGGGTGCTCTGAATCTCAGTGTCGTACTGGGGCAGCAGATAGGCGGCGGTCGACATCGGCAAACCCTCCTGGACGATACCTGTTTGTCGCTATTCTACCCCGTCGGCCTCTGCAGCCGTGGAGATGGCACGGCGTTCGCCAGCACGCGCGGGCACCAGCTCCTCCGGAGCCGGCGGGTTCATGGGCGCGCGGCACCACGGGCGGACGCGTGCGGCCGGCCACGCTCGTGAGCCCATTGCCGCTGCTTGTCGGCTTGCCGTTCTCGCCAGCCCCCGGCTCCCTTCAGGGAGCCGCGCGGTTGCGTTGTCAACTCCTCGCGCGCTGGGGCCCGCGCCCATCAAAGTCATGCTTCAGCCGGTTGGGGGCACGCTTCTGTGGCGCGGCCACAGGACTCCATGCCATACTGCTGTGGTCATCGCACAGGAGGACCGTTGTCGGACGACAAGCTCAACCTGCTCCAGGGAACCCTCGACTTCATGGTCCTGCAAACCCTCGCCGCCATGGGTTCGCTCCACGGCTACGGCATCGCCCGCCGCATTGAGCAGGTGAGCGGCTACGAGGTGTTGCTCAACCAGGGCACCATTTATGCCGCCCTCGTCCGCTTGCAACAGCGCGGTTGGATTGACGCTACCTGGGATACTTCCGAGAACAACCGCAAGGCCAAGTACTACGGCATCACCCGCCGCGGCCGCAAACAGTTGGCCGCCGACGCCGCCTACTGGCAGCGGTTGGCAGCCGTGATGGGGCGCCTGCTGGCGCTGCCCGCGCAAAGGGGTGAGCGGTGAGCGGCGCGCTCCGCCGGATTTGGCGCCGCCTGGGCGCCTTCCTCCGCCCCTCGCCGCACGACCGCGATCTCGACGCCGAAATCGCCGCCCACCTCGACCTGGCTGCCGCGGAGCACGAGCGCGAGGGACTCTCCCCGGCGGAGGC
>Ga0134125_10003854_pt1 | contig 17222 bp, 15 predicted proteins | sample KB31751_FD_96464 | JGI IMG/M metagenome (GOLD analysis project Ga0134125, IMG submission 96464) | Terrestrial soil microbial communities with excess Nitrogen fertilizer from Kellogg Biological Station, Michigan, USA - KB3-175-1 | ecosystem: Environmental > Terrestrial > Soil > Unclassified ...
AATTTTGCCATACCCTGCTCTGCTGACTTCTCTCTGACTTTGCTGCAGGCTGAGAAGCAGATTGAGATGTACACCAAGCAAGGCTTCTCCAACCTCCCAATCTGCATGGCGAAAACCCAGTACTCCTTCACTGACGACGCCTCCAGGCTCGGGGCACCCAAGGGTTTCCGGGTGCACGTTCGCGACCTCATCCCGAAAACCGGTGCCGGTTTCATCGTGGCACTGACCGGGGCCGTCATGACCATGCCCGGGCTGCCCAAGGTCCCTGCCGCGATGCGCATGGACGTCGACGCCGACGGCAACGCCGTCGGGCTCTTCTAGACGCGCAACGGCCAGCGGCAACGGCCGGACGGAACGGCCAGAGGCAACGGCGGTCCACCCCTCTCCGGGGTGGACCGCCGTGGGGACGTCGTCGGGCGGTTAGCGCTCGAGGTCGCCGCGGATGAACGCCTCGACGCTCTCGTGGGCCGCCTCGTCGTTGAACTGCTGCGGCGGGGACTTCATGAAGTAGGAGGACGCCGAGAGCAGCGGTCCGCCGATGCCGCGGTCCAGGGCGATCTTCGCCGCACGGATGGCGTCGATGATCACGCCTGCGGAGTTCGGCGAATCCCAGACCTCGAGCTTGTACTCGAGGGAGACCGGGGCGTCGCCGAAGTTGCGGCCCTCGAGGCGGACGAAGGCCCACTTGCGGTCGTCGAGCCAGGACACGTAGTCCGAGGGGCCGATGTGCACGTCGTCCGCGCCGAGCTCCGCGGAGGTGTTGGAGGTGACGGCCTGCGTCTTGGAGACCTTCTTGGACTCGAGCCGGTCGCGTTCGAGCATGTTCTTGAAGTCCATGTTCCCGCCGACGTTGAGCTGGTACGTGCGGTCCAGCGTGACGCCGCGGTCCTCGAACAGCTTCGCCATGACGCGGTGCGTGATGGTGGCGCCGATCTGGCTCTTGATGTCGTCTCCGACGATCGGCACGCCCGCCGCGGTGAACTTGTCGGCCCACTCTTTCGTGCCGGCGATGAAGACCGGCAGGGCGTTGACGAAGGCCACGCCGGCGTCGATGGCGCACTGGGCGTAGAACTTCGCGGCCTCCTCGGAACCGACGGGCAGGTAGCAGACCAGTACGTCGGCGCGGGACTGCTTCAGCGCGGCGACCATGTCGACGGGCTCGGCGTCGGATTCGGTGATGGTCTCGCGGTAGTACTTGCCCAGGCCGTCCAGGGTGTGGCCGCGCTGGACGGTGATGCCGGTGGTGGGGACATCGGCGATCTTGATGGTGTTGTTCTCGCTCGCGGTGATCGCCTCGGACAGGTCCAGGCCGACCTTCTTGGCGTCCACGTCGAACGCCGCCACGAATTCGACGTCGTTGACGTGGTAAGGGCCGAACTCGACGTGCATCAGGCCGGGAATCGTGGTCTCCGCATCCGCATCCTTGTAGTACTCGACGCCTTGGATGAGCGACGTGGCGCAGTTTCCCACGCCGATGATTGCGACCCGAATGGGGTGTCCCGACACAGTGTCTCCTACAGCAGAAAGTTTCCTTGGGTGGCCGAAGGCCATAAAGAGTCTAAGTGACACAGGGCCGGGGGTATTCCCCGCAGCCGTTCGGTGACGCCCGCCGGACCCTAGCTGCGCAGTGCGCGGACCAGCCGCAGGGCCGGCGCAGGCAGTGCGGTGCGCAACCGGCTGCGCACGGCCAGGCGCCGGGCCTCCGCCACCGCCTCGGCCGGCGTGGACAGCCCGCCGGACCGGGCGCGCCGGGCCAGTTCGAGCAGGGAAGCAGTGGGTTCGGGGCCACGCGGGTGGAAGTAGTGGTCCCGCAGCCAGACCGCGTCCGGGTGCCGTCCGGCCAGCGCCTCCACGTCGGCCAACCCACCCACCAGCCCGCTGTCGGCGAAGACCTGGTTGTAGAGCGAGGCGCCGACCCCGAAGTCCCCGAGCACGATGGAGGCCAGCCCCCGGTCGATGGCCTCCAGCACGGCTGTGGAGGAGACAGTCACCAGCAGGGTGCCCGGCAGCAGGACAGCGTCCATCGGGCCGGTGGCGAACCGGACCTCCCCGGCACCGACGCGCCCGCGGGCCAGCAGGTCCTGCCAGAGCCGGTCGAAGGGATGCGCTTCGCGATGGGTTTGCGGGCCGCCCGCAGCGGTCCGCAGCTTCACGATGACCTCCACGTGCGGATGGGCCCTGCGGGTGCGGGCCAGGGCCTCCAGGACCTGCTCGCGCTCGGCGCGTTCCACGGGGAACTTCGCCTGCGCCGCGAAGACCACCGAACGCACCGGTGTCGTGTCGGGAGCCGGGTACCCGGCGGAGGCGAGGAACGGCAACCGGGCGGTGAGGACGGCCTGGCGGCTGCCCAGGGCGGCGAGGACGCCGGTGAAGTCCCGGGCCTCGGCATGGCTGTGCGTGATGAACGCGTCACCGAGGGCCCGGAACCGCATGGCCTTGGCGGTGGCCGGGTAGGCCACGCCGGGCAGTGCGGAGACGAGGGCCGTGGACCGCCCGGCGCGTGGGCGACCCCGGCGTGCCGCGACCCGGTGGAAGACCTCCTGGACCACCGGGCCGGTGGCTGCGGCCAGGACCACGTCCGCCGACCCGAGCAGCGGGGCGAGGGCCCGGGTGGGCAGCACCGGTGCCGGTGCGGCGCCCTGCAGGAACGTCCCGGCCCGCGCGGCCGCCTGTTGCCCGGGAGTGGGCAGGATCGGCGTGCGCACGAGCACCACCTGACGGTCCCAGGCGGGGCCAAGCGCGTCGAGGGTTGCGCACGCGAACTTGAAGTAGGAGTCGCTGTCGGCGACGGCCAGGATGCGTGGCCGGGTTGGGGGATCCACTCGGTTCGTCACGGGGCGGGGACCTCCAGCGAGCTGCCCAGGTGGGCCCGCAGCCCCGGCGAGGCCGCAGCGGTCCACCAAACCTCGGGGACGGGTTGGCCGGTGATGCGGACATGGTTCGGCCCCAAGAGCAACCGCAGCGACGGCAGGACCGTGGAGGGCAGTGCGCGGACCGTCTGGCCAGGGCGCAGTCCGCGCAACCGCATCTCCACGGGGATGGTGTTCGGATGCACCGTGACCAGGGGGTGCGCCGCCAGGGCGGCCAGGAACCCGGGACCCTCCCGGCGGTGGGGGAAGTAGCCCACTGGTCCGTCCTCCGCCTGTTCGAGGACCCAGCGCAGGTACGGGGCACTGTCGATCAGGCCGTCGGCAGCCAGGGCCGAACCGACGACGATGACCGGTTCGTGGAATTGCTCGGCCACGGGCTGGGTGCCAAGCCATTCGAAGCGGTGGTGCTCGAGGTGGCCACCCATCTCGCGGAAGGCCTCGTCGGCTTCCCGGCGGATGGGAAGCGCCGTCAGTGCCATGAGGCGCCCCTGCCGGGCCAGCGACCGCAGCCGGTACCACGCGGCCAGACCCAGGGCGGTCCGGATGGCGTTCCGCGGCGCCCTCGGCCGCACCAGCGGCACGGGGTGGGGGCTGGTGAGCAGGTCCAGCAGCTTAACGGTCGCCAGGCCGTCGTCGACGATCACCACCTCGTCCGCACGGACCGGGCCGAGCAGCTCGCGCTGGATGCGACCGGAGAACGCGTCACCGGTGACCCAGCGGTTCACCCCCCGGCTGCGGGCTGGGGGCACCTGCAGGCCGGCTTCACCGAACCGCACGCCTAGTGGCGCCTGCGCCATGAGCGTGCGCATCGTGGCGTCCATGCCCGTGGTGCCGCCCCGCGGATGGATGGTGGTCCGCCGCCCCAGGAGACCGGCCCCGTGGGCTTCGATGGCACTGAGGACCTGCAGGGGGGACTCGACCCACACCTGGGCGGTGCCGAAACGCGGGCGTTGGACGTGCGGGACCAGGCGGGTGGTGCGGGCCCGCTGCGCTCGAGCGGGGGTCACGGGATCGGCTGCCCTGCCCGTCCGGGGGCGGCGTCTGCGCCCGCCGCGAAGCGGGCCCGCGCGAAGCGCACGGCGCGCCGGGTCGCGGTGCGCCCCCGTCGGCGGACGGAACGGTGCAGGCGGGTGGCGAAGCGCAGTTGCCGCACGGGCAATCCGCCGGGAAGCCCCAGTTTCATCAGGCGGCGCCGTTTGAAGTACCGGGCCGCACTCGAGTGCTGGGCGGCCAGGTAGACGGTGGCGGAGGCCTGCAGGTGCGGCTGGCGGTGGGCCTGCATGCAGTAGGCGACCGCCTCCACGAGCTGCTGCAGGTTTCCGGGCGCGGTTCCCGGCCCGGTTCCGGTCCCGGCCTGCTCCGCCGTGGAGGGCTCGGTGCCCGGGGGCGGGGTGCCGCGGACGAAGAGGGCGTCGATGAGCGTGAGCGGGATCCGGTTGCTGTTCTCGTACGGGGCTAGCCGTTCGAGCAGCATTTCGGTGCCGACGGCCACCGCGTCCGTGCCGTACAGAAAGTGGATGCTCGCCAGGGCGGTGGAGAAGCAGCTGATGACCAGGTCCGGTTCGAGCAGCACCGCGGTGGTTTCCGCCAGCAGGGGGTCGTGGTGGATGTGGAAGGCCAATCCCAGGGCGGCGGCCTCGGAGGCGAGCCGCAGTTCAGCGGACGGCCCGGCACTGGGGTGCGGCTTGAAGACCACCCGCGTTGCGCCCCGCCGTCGTGCCTCGAGGAGCATGTCGCGGTGCAGCACCGCCTCCTCCTCGGCGTCGACGATCCGCAGGGCGGCCAGGTACTGGCCCAGCACCAGCGCGGTGGTCTCACCCGTCCGGGCCGGCAGGCCCGTCTCTTCTGCCGCGGCGGCCAGTTCGCCGATGACGCCTGCGAGGGCGGCCAGTGGAACCGGCCGGTGCGCCGGAGCGGCCTCGCCCAGGAGGACGGGGCGCAGGCCGGGCACCAGGTCGAGGTAGGCGATGGCGTCCAGCCGCTGGAGCACTGCGGTGGGCAGCTGGTTGCGCGTGGGGCCGTAGGACATCAGCCCGTCGGAGTGCACGATGATCGGGGCGTCGTGGAAGATCCGGCATAGGGCCAGGTTCGGGCTGACCTGGATGGATTCGACGACGAGCTGCACCCGGTCGTCGCCGAGCCCCCAGTGGCTGCGCAGCAGCCGCTCGAAGAGTGGGAGCTCCTCCTGGCGCGGGGTGAACTGGGCGGGGCGCCGCGGCCAGAGCAGGTCCGCGAGGTCGACGACCCGGTCGAACCGGGCAGCCAGGGCAGCGAACCCGCGCGTGTCCTGGATCCGGGTGGTCAGTTCGGGCTGCTGGGATCCGTTGGCCAGCACCAGGACGCGGCCGCCCGCGGCGGCGGGCAGGACCCCGGAGTCGACCATGGCGGCCAGGGAGGCGACCTGGAAGACGGTGGAGGCGGTGAGCAGCTGGATCATGTCCGCACCACCCGGCTGGTCGGGACGCGGAACCGGGAGAGCAGGCCCCCGGCCGGCAGGTACGCGGTGTCGGGCCAACCGGCCAGCGGGAGCAGCGCGTTGCGGCGCCGGGCGTCGAGCTGCATCAGCGAGTCCCACCGCACCTGCGGCGGCAGCGCGGCCAGGGCGGTGGAGATCCCCTGGCGCAGCCGGGCACGCAACCGGGGGTCCATCCCGGGCGAGCGCTTCAGGTGGTGGCTGGCGATGGCGTGGAACTGCCGGGCGGCCTTGGGCCAGAACCGGTCCGGGTCGGCGGAGGCGGCGACCTGGCCGAAGATGTCGAGGTAGCAGGGCACGAAGTCCAGTTGCCGCGCGTCGTACACCTGGGTCAGGGAGGTGCCCACCCCGCGGCGGTAGAACACCCCGGGCGCGTCGACGACGGCGTAGCTGCCGGCCGCGAGGTGCAGTTTCCAGGTCCAGACGCGGTCCTCGGCGGTGTGCATCCCGGCCGGGAACCGCCCGTCGACGCGTTCCAGGAAGGACCGGCGGAACAGGCCGGCCCACACGAAGCAGTAGTCCACCATCGAGGCCTCCTGCACCGGGTCGACGTCCTCGCGTGGGTCCCGGGCCGTGTTCCGGCGGGCCTGCGGCGGGCGGTGGAGGGTGCGGTTGCCGTGCGTGACGCGGACATGATCGCAGCGCACGAAGTCGACGTCCAGCTGCTGCAGGGCGGACTGGAGTGCCGGCAGGTGGCCGGGGGCGTACCAGTCGTCGGGGTCCAGGAACCCGACCAGCGGTGCGGTGGCGGCGCGCAGGCCCTGGTTGCGGGCGTTGGCGACGCCCGCGGCGCTCTCGTTGCGCAGGATGCGCAGGCCGGGGAGGCGGCCGCTGAAGGCAGCGGCCAGCTCCCCGGTCCCGTCGGTGGACCCGTCGTCGACCAGCAGCACCTCGAGGTCCCGCGGATCCGGAAATTGCCGGGTCAGGGATGCGAGGGCATCGGCGATGAACGGCGCCTGGTCCTTCGCGGGGACGATGATGCCGACGTGGGGCTGGTGGTCCATGGAGGGTGCTGCTCCTAGGCGTCGACGCGGCGCAGGCGGGAGAGCGGGGCGAACTCGCCGGGGAAGACCTTCTTGACGCCGTCGCCCATGGCCTCCTGCAGGATGCGGATGTCGCGGATGAGCGCCTCGAAGCCCTTCGGCTCCAGCGAGGATGCCTGGTCAGAACCCCACATGGTGCGGTCCAGGGTGATGTGGCGCTCGACGGTGACGGCCCCCAGGGCGACGGCGGCCAGCGAGATCTGCAGGCCGCGCTCGTGGCCCGAGTAGCCCACCGGGACGCGGTAGCGCTCCTGCAGGGTGGTGATCATGCGCAGGTTGGCCTCCTCCGGTGGCAGCGGGTAGGTGGACGTGGCGTGCATGAGGACCAGGTGGTCCGTCCCGAGCGTCTCCACGGCGGTGTCGATCTGTTCGATCGTGGACATGCCGGTGGAGAGGATGACCGGCTTGCCCGTCTCGCGCAGCGCCCGCAGCAGCTCCAGGTCGGTGACGGAGGCGGAGGCGACCTTGTGGGCCACGGCGCCCTGCTCCTCCATGAACTCCACCGAGGGCACGTCCCACGGGGAGGCGAAGGCGTCCAGGCCGCGGCTGCGGGCGTAGGAGATGATGTCGCGGTACTGCTCGGCGCCGAACTCGACCCGGTAGCGGTACTCCAGATAGGTCATCTCGCCCCAGGGCGTCGAGCGCATCTTGTCCCGCATGTCCTGCGGGGTGGAGATCTCCGGGGTGCGCTTCTGGAACTTCACGGCATTGGCGCCGGCGGCGGCGGAGATATCGATGAGCTGCTTGGCCACCTCGACGTCGCCGTTGTGGTTGATGCCGATCTCGCCGATCACGTAGACGGGACGGCCGGCTCCGATCTCGGAGTCTCCGACGAGGACGGGTGCTGCCTGCCGGGTGGCTTCGATGGTCATGGTGGTTCCCTTTCGTTGGGGTGTGTTCGGTGGGGTGTGTTCGGTGGGGCTGTTCGTTGGTATGGGGTGGCGGTTCACGGGGTGGTGGCCAGCTGCGCGGGCTCCGCCGGCCGGGTGCGGGAGGGGGTGTGGGGGCCGGTGCGGGATGCGAGGATGCGTTCGCACGCCTCGCGGACGGCCCCGCGGCCGCCGGGCCGGTGGAGCACGGTCCGGGCGGCGGCCAGGGCCTCGGGCCTTGCATCGGCCACGGCCAGCGGCCAGCCGACCGAGCCCATGGCCGCGACGTCGTTCACGTCGTTGCCGACATACGCCACGCGGTCCGGGTCCAGGCCCCGGTCGGCCAGCCAGGCCGTGAGCCGGGCCGCCTTGTCGTCGACCCCGTGGATGACCTCCACGCCGAGCTTCGCGGCCCGGGCGGCAACCACCGGGTTGGTCTCCGTGGAGAGGATGAGCACCGGTATGCCGGCGGCGCGCAGCCGGGAGACGCCCATGCCATCGGAACGCGAGACGGTGACGTACTCGCTGCCGTCGGCCGCGACGAGGGCCAGGTCGTCGGTGTGCACGCCGTCGAAGTCGGTGACCAGCGCGTCGACGTCGATCCCCGGCCCGGGCACGGCCCCCGGCAGCGCGGCGGGTGCCGCCGAGGCACCGGCCCCGCGGCGGGCCGCCTGTGCGCAGACGAGCGCCAGGTCCTCGAACGAATCGACCTCGGGGGCGTCGGCCGGCGGCACGACCTGGAATGCCAGGGACCCGAAGAACCGGTGGCCGGCCTCCCGGAACCCGTCGGCGCGCAGGGCGTAGAAGGCTCCCGTCTCGCGGTACTGCGGCTCGCGGTCCTGCCGGCGGGGCCGCACGGCCGCCGCGTGGCCGACCGCCTGCACCACGCCGTCCGGGAACGCCCAGAGGAAGGAGTGGTCTTCGGTGACGCTGAAGCAGACATCCGCGCGGCCGTCGAGCACGGTCCGGATGGCCGCCTCCAGGTCGGCCGGGTCGATGAACGGCGAGGTGCACTGCAGCAGCACGACGACGGCTGGCTGGCTCTCCAGCGTGTCGAGTGCATGCAGCAGGGCGGACTCGCTGGTGGCCTGGTCGGAGGCCAGCACGGCCGGCCGGTCGATGACGCGGGCGCCGTGGGCGTGGGCCTCGTTGCGGATCTGCGGGTGGTCGGTGCTCACGACGACGTCGGTCACCGAGGGAGCCGCGAGCGCGGCCTCGATGCCGCGGGCCAGCAGGGAGCGGCCGCCGACCGGACGCAGGTTCTTCAACGGGATGCCCTTCGAGCCACCGCGGGCGGGAATGACCACCAGCACGTCCTCGTTGCGGGTCGGTGCCTGGCGTGTCGCCTGGTTTGTCGCCGTGCCTGTTGTCTTGCCTTTCGCGGTCATGGTCTTGACGCTAGGGAGGCGACATGACAGGTGGCCCACCCGCAGGTTAACGGCACGTGAGGGACGCGGGGCCATCCAGTGGTGCCGCTCCCACGGGTCGCCGTTAGGCTGAATCCCATGAGCGAGCAGCGACGCCCCGGCCCGAAGGCCGGTCCCCGGCTCGGCCCCCTGCGCATCACCGTGCCCACCCGCAACGACCCGCTGCTGCGCCGGTTGACCGAGGTGGTCGGCGGGCCGCTGGGGCGTTTCACCGCCCCCGGCCGGGTCGACCCCGGGTTCCTGACGGTCGAACGGGTGCTCGTGGCGCTGACGATCGTCTCGGCGGTGCTGGCCATCCTGGCCAAGAACATGTGCCGCACACTGGGGTGGGGCGGTTCCAACGCCTACATCTGGGCCTGCTATTCGGACTGGTCGGCCCTCTTCCACGCCCGCGGGTTCGACGCCAACGCCTTCGCCCCGTTCGCCGACGGGGCCCAGTTCGAGTACCCGGTGCTGATGTCCGCGGTGGCCTCGTTCGCGGCACTGCTGGTCCCTCCCGGCGGCTACGACCGCACGCTGGCCTACTTCGACGTGAACCTGGTGATGGTGGTCGTCCTCTGGTTCACCATCGTCATCGCCACCGCCCGCACCGCCGGGCGGCGGCCCTGGGACGCGGCCATGGTGGCCCTGGCGCCGGGCATCATCCTGGCCTCCACCATCAACTGGGACATGTGGGCGGTGATGTTCCTGGCCCTGGCGCTGCTGGCGTTCTCCCGGGACCGGCCGCTGCTGGCCGGGATCCTCATCGGGCTGGGCGCCTCGATGAAGGTGTATCCGATCCTGTTCCTGGGCGTGGTGCTGGTGCTGGCCCTGCGGACCGGGCGGTGGCGACCGCTGCTGCTGGTCGGGGCGGGCACCGCCGGCGCCTGGCTGGTGGTGAACCTGCCCTTCATGCTCGCCAACTTCGCCTCGTGGAGCTACTTCCTGGAGTTCACCCGCGACCGCGGGGCCGGGTTGTCCTCGCTGTGGCATGCCTGGAACGTCACCGCCTCGGTGCTGCCCGGTGCGCCGCAATTCACCCCGGAGGTGATCAACGTCGCCGGGTTCTGGCTCTTCGCGGGCAGCTGCGCGGGGATCTGCGTGCTGGGCCTGCTGGCACCCCGGCGTCCACGGGTGGCCGCGCTGTTGTTCCTGGTGGTGTCTGCCTTCGTCCTGTTCAACAAGGTCTACTCCCCGCAATTCGTCGTCTGGCTGGTCCCGCTGGCCGCGCTGGCCTGGCCGCGGTGGCGCGACTTCCTGGCCTGGCAGCTGGTCGAGGCGTTGCACTTCTGGGCCATCTGGATGTACCTCTACTCCGGCAGCACCGACGTCAAGGCGCAGAACACCTTCCCCGAGGCCTTCTACGTGCTGGCCGTCGCGGGGCACATGGCCGCCACCGCCTACCTCGTGTACCGGGTGGCGCGCAGCGTCTGGGATCCGGGGACCGATCCGGTCCGCCGCGTCGGCCAGGAGGACCCGCAGGCCGGACCCTTCGCCGGGGCCGAACGAGACCCGCTGCCGCGCCTGCCCTGGATTGGGCGGCCGCTGCGCCACGACGGGTCGGAGCCTCTCCACCAAACGGTGGATCCGTCGTCGTCCGCTGCACCCTAGCGTGGAGGACGTGGACGGGGTGGATGACGTGAACGCGCCGGCGGGGCCGGGCGCCGGCGGCGTCGTGCTGCGTGTGCTGCGGGTCGCGCTGCACGTGGGCTTCGCGCTGCTGCTGGCCGTCGGCGTCGTGCGCGTGCTGTCCACCGACACGACGCCGGCCACGCGCGCCTGCTCGCTCGCCCTGGCCGCGGTGCTCGCCGCGGTCTACCTGCTGGGCACGCTGTGGGAAAACCGGCACGCCCGCGGCCTGGCCCCGGATCCCGGCCGGTTCCCGCGGCTGTGGCTGGGACTGGTCGTCGTGCTCTGGCTGGCGCTGATGGCCCTGCATCCCGATTTCAGCTGGTTGGCGTTCCCGCTGTTCTTCCTGCACCTGCACCTGCTGCGCACCCGCACCGCGCTGCTGGCCATCGGCGGCCTGACGGCGGTGGTCATCGGCACGCAGTGGGCCCACGCCGGGTCGCCGTCGCTGGCCGCGGCGGTCGGGCCCGTGGTCGGCGCGGCGTTCGCGGTGGTCATGGGCTTCGCCTACCGGGCCCTCTACGAGGAGGGCGTGAACCAGCGCCGGGCCCTGGACGAACTGCGCCGCACCCGCACCGCGCTGGCCACCGAGCAGCACCGGGCCGGCGTGCTGGCCGAACGCGAACGGCTCGCCCGCGACATCCACGACACGCTCGCCCAGGGCCTCTCCAGCATCGTGCTGGTCTCCCGCTCGGCCCGGGCGGCACTGGAGGCCGGGGACACCGCGTTGGCCGCCGAGCGCCTGGAGACGGTGGCGGACACCGCGTCGGAGAACCTGGAAGAGGCCCGGGACTTCGTGCGCGGCCTCTCCGCAGGGAACGCCGAAGCCGCCGCCGGGGCCGTGGCCTGGCGGTTCACCCGGCTGTGCGCGGCAACCGAACGCACCGCCCGCGCCGCCGGGAGCCAGCTGGACTGCCGCTTCCGCGAGGACGGGGAGCCGCAGGCGCTGCCCACCGACGTCTCGTCGGCGCTGCTGCGCGCCGCCCAGTCCTGCCTGGCCAACGTGCTGGCCCACGCCGGCGCGTCCCGCGCGGTGGTCAGCCTGGGCTACCTGGCCGGGGAGATCACCCTGGACGTGTACGACGACGGTGCCGGCTTCGACCCCGCGTCGGTGCCGTCCAGCCCCCGCCCCGACGGGACGGGGTTCGGGCTGGCCGGGCTCTCCGCCCGCATCGGCGCCCTCGGCGGCAGCGTCGAGATCGAATCGGCCCCCGGGGAGGGCACGGTCGTGGCCGTGCGGATTCCCCTGGACTGGAGGATGGCCCTGGAGGACGGACATGGATGAGCTGAACCTGTTGCTGGTCGACGACCACCCCGTGGTACGGGCCGGGCTGAAGGCGGTGCTGACCGACCAGGCGGGCCTGCACGTGCTGGCGGAGGCAGCCGATGGGGCGACGGCGATCGCCCAGCTGCAGCGGCTGCAGACCCTCGGCGAACGCATCGACGTCGTCCTGATGGACCTGCAGATGGACGGGATGGACGGCGTGGAGGCCACCGGGAGGATCCGCGCTGCGGGGGGACCGCCGGTGCTCATCCTCACGACGTACGACTCCGACACCGACATCCGAGCCGCCCTGGACGCCGGGGCGGCCGGCTACCTGCTCAAGGACGCGCCCCTGGACCGGCTCACCGCCGCCGTCGGCGATGCCGCCCGCGGCCGTCGGGTCCTCTCCGACGAGGTCGCCGCGCGCATGGACCCGGCCGGCCGCAACGCTGCCACCGGGTTGAGCCCCCGCGAGCTCGAGCTGCTGGGCCTGCTCGCCCGCGGGCTGGCCAACCGCCAGATCGCCCGGGAGCTGTTCATCTCCGAATCGACGGTGAAGACCCACCTGATCCACATCTACTCCAAGCTCGGTGTCGACACCCGCACCGCAGCCATCGACCGGGCGCGGTCGCTGCGGCTCATCCGGTAGGGCAGTGTCCGGGTCGCCGCCGTCGTCCTGAAGTCGTACGCCGCCGGCGGAGAAGATCATCCGCTGGGGCGGCGACGGCGCCGGGGGCGGTGCGTAGCGTGGAAGGCATGATCCAGGCAACCTCTCTCGCCAAGAACTACGGCGCCAAACGCGCGGTGGACGATATCTCCTTCACCGTCCAGCCCGGCAAGGTCACCGGTTTCCTGGGGCCCAACGGCGCCGGGAAATCCACCACCATGCGCATGATCATGGGGCTCGACCGCCCCAGCTCGGGGTCCGTCACCGTCAACGGACGCCCCTACGCCGGGCACCGCGCCCCGATCCGCGAGGTCGGCGCGCTGCTGGAGGCCAAGGCCGTGCACAAGTCGCGCTCGGCCCGGAACCACCTGCGCGTGCTGGCAGCCACCCACGGGATCGGCAACCGCCGGGTCGACGAGGTCATCGACCTGACCGGCCTGGCCTCCGTCGCCCGCAAACGGGTCGGAGGCTTCTCCCTGGGCATGGGCCAGCGGCTGGGCATCGCCGCGGCCCTGCTGGGCGACCCGCACACCCTGATCCTCGACGAACCGGTCAACGGGCTCGATCCCGAAGGCGTGCTGTGGGTGCGCAACATGGCCAAGGACCTCGCCGCCGAGGGGCGGACAGTGTTCCTCTCCTCGCACCTGATGAGCGAGATGTCGCTGACCGCCGACCACCTGATCGTCATCGGCCGCGGCCGCCTGCTGGCCGACGCACCGATGGCCGACGTCCTCTCGGGCACCGGCGCCGCCCGGACCCGCGTGCGCACCGACACGCCGGCCGAGCTGGCCAACGCCCTGGCCGCCCCGGAGGTCTCCGTCACCACCACGGGCCCGGACACCCTGGAGATACTGGGGGTCTCCCCGCGCGACATCGCCCGGCGGGCCCTGGATGCGCGGCTGCTCGTCTTCGAGCTCACCCCGCTGCAGGCCTCCCTCGAGGACGCCTACATGGACATGACCCGGGACGAGGTCGAATACCACTCCGGCCCCGTGGCCGGTCCCGAAGCACCCCGTGAACCCGGAAGGCGGGCCAGCAAATGAGCACCGACACCCACACGGCGCAAACGTCCCCGCGGGCGCGCACCACCACCGGCAAGGGGACCTCCTTCGGGCGGACCTTGGCCGCCGAGTACCGCAAGTTCTCCACCGTCCCCTCCTCGCTGGTCCTGCTGCTGACGACCCTGGCGGTCATGGTCGGGATCGGCGCCCTGGCCGCATGGGGGATCGGCTCCATGACAGAGTCCATGGCCAACGACCCGGAGGCCGCGGCGGCCATGGGCGGGGACCCCTCCGGCATGGCCGACTCGATCGCCTCCTCCGGCATCATGCTCGCCCAGCTGATCGTCGGGTCCCTGGCCGTGCTGGTCATGAGCTCCGAATTCACCACCGGAATGGCCCGGGCGACCTTCTCCGCCGTGCCGAAGCGGTTCCCCGTGGTGCTGGCCAAGGCACTCCTGGTCGCCGTGATGGCCGTCGTCGTCACCGTGGTCTCCACGCTCATCTCGGCCCTGGTAATCACCCCGATCCTCTCCAGCTACTCGATGGAGCAGGACCTGGCCTCCGAGGCATTCCAGCGCAATCTGTGGTTCGGCGCCGCCTACGTGGCCGTCGTGGCGCTGTTGGGCATGGCGCTGGGCGGTTTGCTGCGCAACTCCGCCGGCGCGATCGTCACCTTGGTCGGCATCATCTTCGTGCTGCCGATGGTGCTGAGCTTCTTCGCCAACGACTTCATCAGCGATGCCAAGCGGTTCCTGCCCGATGCCGCCTACAGCAACCTCATCGCCACCGTCGCCCCGGACGGCGGGCTCGAACACTGGCAGGCGGGCCTGACGCTGGGGCTGTGGGCGCTCATCCCACTGCTGGCCACCCTGTTCGTCATCCAGCGCCGCGACGTCTAGGACCGGCGGTACACCAGACCACCGCGGGTGGTGGCGGAACGAACGGCCGCCACCACCCGCGGTTCGACCCGTCCCGGCAGCCGCCGGGCGGGCACGCCGCCGGCCCGTTCCCGAAAGCTAAGCTGGCATCATGAGCAGTGAACCGCAGGGGGAGGGTCCGGAGGTACCGGGGCCGACCTTCGCCGAGCTCACCGAGAAGCGCCGCGGCCCCATCCGCCGCTTCATGCGGGCACACCGCCCCCTCATGGACGTGCTGCTGGCCCTCGGCTACTTCCTGGCGACCACCCCGGCGGGCCTGGAGTCGGCAGCCAACGGCCGCTGGGCACCGTGGGTGGGCGTCATCGGGATCACGCTGCTGCTCACCCTCCGCCGGCGGTGGCCGATGCTGGTGCTGGGGCTTGTCTTCCTGCTGGAGATCGGCATGCAGCTGGTCGACCCGTACTTCTCGGCCACCAGCGTGGCCGTCTGGCTGGTCCTGTATACGACCGCCACGTTATATTCCAGCAAGCGCATGTTCCTGATGACCGGGCTGATCAGCGCCATGCAGTTGCTGGTGCAGTTCGCCGTAGTCCTGCCGGCCTTCCACGCCCCCGAGGCCGCCGGCCGGTTCCTGCTCGACGGGGTGCCGGAGGCCGGGATCTTCATCTGGATGACGGCCGCGCTGACGGTGCTCTCCAACCTCGCGGTCGTCGGCATCGGCGCCGCCGTGCGCAACAACCGCCTGCACGACGCCGAACTGGCCAACTGGGGCGCCCGCGTCCAGCGGCTGGCCCAGGTCGCCGAACGCAACCGGATCGCCCGCGAGATGCACGACGTCGTGGCCCACTCCCTGTCGGTGATGATCGCCCTGTCCGACGGGGCCCGGGTGGTCCTGCAACGGGACCCCGCCCGCGCCTCCGAGGTGCTCGGCGAGCTCTCCTCCACCGGACGCGGTGCCCTGGCCGACATGCGCCGGGTGATCGGTGTCCTGCGCGACGGAAGCAACGCACCCCTGGCGCCCCAACCGGCGTCGTCCTCGCTGGTCGACATGCTGGAGGGGTTCCGGGTCGCCGGGCTGCCCCTGCAGGTCACCCACACCGGCCCGGCACTGCCCGGGGACGCGGCCTTCCAGCTGACGACCTACCGGATCGTGCAGGAATCGCTGACCAACGTGCTGCGCTACGGACGCGGGGTGACCCGCGTGCTCGTGGACCTCTCCCGCGACGGGGACACCGTGCGGATCAAGGTCACCGACAACGGCCAGCTCGTCGAGGCGCACCGGGACGCCATCGGCAGCGGGCAGGGGCTCAAGGGCATGGGCGAACGCGCCGCCATCTACGGCGGCTCCGTCTACGCCGGGCCCGGCCCGCGCGGCGGCTGGGTCGTCCACGCCATCCTCACCGTCCCGGAACAGGCAGCAGAGAACCACAAACCCCAGGGGGAAACCGCACGATGAACGACACGACACCGGCACCGGAGCGCGAACGCCGACCCGGGGACCCGATCCGCCTGCTGCTCGTGGACGACCAGCCGCTGCTGCGCATGGGGTTCCGGCTCATCCTCGAGGGCGAGGACGACCTCGAGATCGCCGGGGAGGCCTCCGACGGCGAGGAGGCCGTGGCGCTGGCCGCCGAGACCTCCCCCGACGTGGTGCTCATGGACGTGCGGATGCCCCGGATGGACGGCATCGAGGCCACCCGGCGCATCGCCGAAGAGGTCCCGTGCGCCAAGACCATCATCCTGACCACATTCGACCTGGACGAGTATGCCTTCGCCGGTTTGCAGGCCGGGGCGTCGGCCTTCCTGCTCAAGGACGTGGCCCCGGCCGAACTGGTCAACGCCGTCCGGCTGGTCGCCAGCGGCGACGCCGTGGTAGCCCCGCGGATCACCGCCCGCCTGCTGGAGACCTACGTTCGCCGCCCCGGTGCCGGCGCGCCGGGCACCGGCCCCGGCGTCGCCGGGGCAAACGGGCAACCGGGTGACGGGAGCCCGGCGGGGGCACCGCCGTCGTCCCCGGCCCCGGAACGCGACCCCCTGCTCCAGGACCTGACCCCCCGCGAGCTCGAGGTCCTCGGGGCGATTTCCGAGGGGCTCTCCAACGCCGAGATCGCCCACCGCTTCTTCCTCTCGGAGGCGACGGTGAAGACCCACGTGCGCCGCATCCTGACCAAGCTGCACCTGCGCGACCGCGTGCAGGCCGTGGTCTACGCCTACGAAACCGGGCTCGTGGTGCCCAGCCAGGGCCTGGACTACTAGGGGCAGCCGTGAACATCGAAATGCTGCGCAGCCCCTGGTTCATGCTCGCCGTCGTGCTCATCGCCTCCGGGGCGTTCCTGACCGTCCTGCTGCACCTGGTCCCGGCCGGGGTGGTGCTGATGGGCCTGGGCGTGGCGGCGGTGGCATTTGCCGTTTACCGCCACGGCGGGTGGAATGGCAGGAGCCGCGGCTGAACCGCGGACCGCCCACGCACCCCGAGGATGGACATGGCCACGCCCACAGCACTCGAATACGTCAAGGACCTGGGCGGCTTCGTCGCCGCATCGCCCTCCAGCTTCCACGCGGCGGCCGAGGCCGCCCGGCGCCTGGACGCCGCCGGGTTCACCGCCCAGGCCGAGGCCGAGGCCTGGGACGCCACCCCCGGCGGGCACTACGCGGTCCGCGACGGCGCGGTCATCGCCTGGCACGTGCCGGAATCCGCCACGGCCACCACCGGCTTCCACATCCTGGGTTCGCACACCGACTCCCCCGGTTTCAAGCTCAAGCCGAAGCCGACCACCGGCCGCGAGGGCTGGCTGCAGGCCGGCGTCGAGGTCTACGGCGGACCGCTGCTGAACTCCTGGCTGGACCGCGAGCTCATCCTCGCCGGACGCCTGGTCACCGCCGACGGGGCCGAGCACCTGGTGCGCACCGGTCCGCTGCTGCGCATCCCCCAGCTGGCGATCCACCTGGACCGCGCCGTCAACGACGGGCTCACCCTGGACAAGCAGGCCCACGCGAACCCGGTCTGGGGGCTCGGCACCCCCTCCGAGGCCGACCTGCTGGCCGTCCTCGCCGCCGATGCGGGGATCGACCCCGCGGCGATCACCGGCTACGACATCACCACCACCATCGCCCAGGCCCCG
>Ga0134125_10003855_pt1 | contig 17217 bp, 17 predicted proteins | sample KB31751_FD_96464 | JGI IMG/M metagenome (GOLD analysis project Ga0134125, IMG submission 96464) | Terrestrial soil microbial communities with excess Nitrogen fertilizer from Kellogg Biological Station, Michigan, USA - KB3-175-1 | ecosystem: Environmental > Terrestrial > Soil > Unclassified ...
ATCGGTGATCTCGGCGATCTCCAGATCGCGCGAGACCGGCGCGCTCACCCGACGCAGCCAGCCCTGCTTGTCGAGGTGCCCGAGGAACTCGCGGAGGTCGCCGAAGGCCATGCCGGCGTGGTGGGCGCTACTCGTGGAAGTAGACCTTGACGAGCCAGCCGGCCAGGATCGGGAAGACGAAGCTCGAGGCGGTGCGCACCGCCACGAAGCGCCAGCCCATGAGCGGCGCCTCCCACGCGATGATCCGCTGCATGCCGAAGAGCGACCACGCGGTCATGTAGGCCACCAGCGGTCCCAGCGCCATGCCCGAGTTCGACAGCACCACCAGCAGCGGCACGCTCACCATCGGGCCGCCGGGGGTTACGATCCCCGCCGCGCTGGCCATGAAGATGGCGCTCAGACCGGACTGGCTGCCGAAGTAGCGCGCCACCGTGTCCTGCGGGATCACCACCTGGAGCATCCCGGCCAGGATGAGCGCGGGCACCAGACGCGGGACGATGAACCAGAGCAGGGCCAGGCCGTTGCGGGCGCCCAGCGCGGGCAGGCTCGGGTCCTTGAGATAGGCCACGAAGGCGAAGCCGAGCGCGAGCGAGGACAGAATCAGGAAGGAAACATCGAAGATTCCGCCCCGCGGCATGGCGGCATTATACGTCAGGTGGGCTATACTGACCGAGCGCGGGGAATCGTCGAAGCCGCGTTTTCGAGCGAATGCGCGGGGCGAATCAGCAACGGCTCATGCTCGCGGTGGCGCTGCCGCTGGTGGCCGGCGCCGTCGCCGCGCTCTGGCTCGGCACCGCGGCCGGGCTGATCGCCGCGGTGGTCGCCGCGCTCGTCGCGGGCGCGATCCTGGTGGCTCACACCGTGCGGGAGGCGGACCGGCAGCGCGAGGTGGCGGAGCGCGCGGCGGCCTCCGGGCTGCGGTGGCTGCAGGCCCTGGCCCAGGTGAGCCTCTCTCTCTCCCAGCCGATCGACCGCAACCGCTTCCTCCGACAGATCACGGAGGCGCTCGCCTCGCTCACCTCGGCGCACAACGTGGTGCTGTGGGAGCTGGACGGCCCGGCCGGGCTGCTGGTGCGGCGCGCCTGGACCGCGGACCCGTCCATCGGCACGATGGAGCTGCCCGCCTCGCTCACGCTCCAGCAGGGCGGCACCGGCTGGATCGCCCGCCACCGCGAGCCGCTCTTCGTGGAGGACATCTCCCGCGACGTGCGCATCATGGCCGCCGACTGGGCCCTGAGCCGCGACCTGGTGGCCTTCGCGGGCGCACCGGTGGCGGTGGGCGGCGAGCTGCTGGGCGTGCTCACCCTGAATCTCAAGCGTGGCCGGCTGCCCGAGGGCAACGACCGCGAGCTCCTGCAGTCCTTCGCGGCCCAGGCCGCGGTGGCCATGAACAACGCGCGCCTCTTCGCGGACAACGCGCGGCTCTACGAGGAGGCGCGGCAGCGCCTGCACGCCCTGCAGGAGACCCAGGCCCAGCTGCTGCAGGCGGCCAAGCTCTCCGCGGTGGGCAAGCTCGTGTCCGGGGTGACCCACGAGCTGAACAACCCGCTTTCGGTGGTTATCGGCTACGGGCAGCTCCTGCTCAGCCGTGGAGTGCCGGACGAGATCCGGCGGCCACTCGAGCTGATGATCGCCCAGGGCGAGCGCATGGCGAAGATCGTCCAGGGCCTGATGCTGTTCTCTCGGCAGCGGAAGCCGGAGCGCCGCGCGATGGACGTGCGCGAGGTCATCGACCCGGTGCTGGTCCTGCGCGACAACCAGCTCGCGCTGTCGAGCATTCGACTGGAGACCGACTTCGGCGTCGACGTGCCGCCGGTGCTGGGCGACGCTCACCAGCTGCAGCAGGTGTTCCTCAACCTGCTGCTGAACGCGGAGCAGGCCATCCTCGGCAGTGGAGTGGGCGGCCGGCGCTCGGGCGACCGCATCCGGGTCACCACGCGCATCCGGCGCGACCGTGACGGCGAGTGGGTGATCGCCCAGGTGGCCGACAACGGCGCCGGCATTCCCGCCGACGTGCTGCCGCGCATCTTCGAGCCGTTCTTCACCACCAAGAAGGTGGGCGAGGGCGCCGGGCTCGGGCTGAGCGTGTCCTACGGCATCGCGGAGCAGCACGGTGGGCGCCTCTCCGCCGAGAGCAGCCCCGGGCGGAGCGTGTTCACGCTGGAGCTGCCCGCGGCCGGCGAGAGGGCGCCCGCGCCCGACGCGCCCGCGGCGGCCGATTCACCGGTGCCCCGCTAGCCGCTTGACTTCCCGCGCGGCGGGCGCGTAAGTAGGGGCCCCATGACCAAGGCCGATCTCGTGGCCGCCATGGCCAAGGCGTCCGGCGGCTCGAAGGTCTCCGCGGAGAAGGCGCTGAACGCGCTGCTCGACAACGTGTTCGACTCGCTCCGTCGCGGTCGGAAGGTGACCATCGGCGGCTTCGGCACCTTCCTGGTCAGCCGCCGCGCTGAGCGCAACGGGCGCAACCCGCGTACCGGCAAGGCCATCCGCATCCCGGCCTGCCGCGTGCCCCGCTTCCGGCCGAGCCGCTCGCTGAAAGATCACCTCCAGTAGCGCGCGATCCCCCATCGCAGGGCGAGGGCGCCACGGCGGCTAACTGCGCGCCCTTCCTACCTTGACACCCCTCGTCGCGCCCCCGTACAATGGCCGTCGCTGCTGGGGGTTCGTCTAATGGTAGGACGCCAGGTTCTGGCCCTGGTAATGGGGGTTCGAGCCCTCCACCCCCAGCCATTTTTGGCTTTCCCGCGTCGTGGCCACGCAGTGATCGGCGCGTGCAGCACGGTAGTCGGGCGGCCCCATCGTCTAGAGGCCTAGGACACGGCCCTCTCAAGGCTGAAACACGGGTTCGAATCCCGTTGGGGCCACCAAATTAATTCGGTTGATGTTTTATCCTCCGGGTTTGAGGAACTTCCAAAAGTTCTTCAAACTCGGAATCGTGTTTCTCCTGACGTGTCGAGCAAACCCACAGCCTTCTCCTCGTAGAACTCCATCGCCCGCTTGAGCTCGGCCGGACGGATCCGCGCGTAGGTCTGCGTGGTGTCGATGCGCGTGTGCCCGAGCATCGCGCGCACCGCTTCGAGGTCGTGGTGGTGCTCAAGGATCTCCATCGCGACACCGATGACGGAGATCGTGGGGCTTCAACATTGGGTGGCCGATGATCCGGCCGTACGTCTTGCAGAGCCGCCAGATGTTCTTGCCGGTGATCGGGCGCCGGATCTTGCCCTGGCGGCGCTGGCCCCAGCTCGACCAGAAGAGCGGTGTATCGGCCGTGATGTGGTCGGTGAGCGCGGGCAGGTGTTGCGTCACGTAGGTCTGCAGGAACTGGGTCACCGCCCGGGGCAGGGGAATGTCGCGGGTCTTGCCGCCCTTGACGCGAACGTTCCGCAACCCCCAGTTGGGGTCGAGGTGTCGCACGCGCAGTGTCGCCACGGATCAGGCTCGACGGGCAGCCAGGGGCGGTCGGATGGTCGCTCAGACCGATGCTGAGCGAGGGAGTGCCCCTGAGCGGGGCGATCAGGCGTCAGACGCGTCCCAGACCGGTTCCGTGTGCGCGTGCGATCTCCGGGGCGTTCTCAGGCCGCCTTTGGGACGACGCCGCCGAATAGGCTGAGGGCGGCGGGCCGAGGAGCGGCGGGCGCCGATGCGCTCCGGAGGTATCGGCTGAAGTGCTATGCTCGGCGCGACTCTGGACCCCCTGGGGAGGGCCATGCCGCTGAGGATCGATTCGGGAATCGAGTGATAGACCGGCGCACGTTCCTCGAGACTCTAGCTGGCGGGCTCCTCGCCGCGCCGCTCGCCGCCGCGGCGCAGCAGGCGGGGAAAGTGCCTCACGTTGGCTATGTGACGTCATCGGGCCGGACTGTGAATGTCGATGGCTTCGATCAGGGACTACGTGACCTGGGCTATACGATCGGGCAGGACGTCATAGTTGAGTATCGATTCGGCGACGGGCATACCGATCGGATGGCGACGCTCATCAGCGAGCTGCTGCGACTCAAGGTAGATGTGCTCTTCGCCCCCAGTCCGCAGGCCCTTCGAGCGGCGAGACAAGCCACGAGCACCGTCTCTATCGTAGGGATCGACCTCGAGAATGATCCGGTGGAGGCCGGCTGGGTCAAGAGCTTGGCGCGGCCTGGCGGCAACGTTACGGGCTTCTTTCTCGATCTCCCGGAGCTGAGCGGAAAGCTGATCCAAATCCTGACCGAGGCACTGCCGCGACTCCAGCGGGTCGGGGTCCTGTGGGATAGCTCGGTCGCCGTGTCTCAGATGAAGGCAACCGAACGCGCGGCTCGGTCAATGAAACTCAAGCCCCTAACACTGCCCTTTCGTCAGCCGGAGGATTTTCCCGCGAGCTTCGAGGCGGCGCGCCATCAGCGAGCCCAGGCTCTGGTTCTTTTGTCAGCGCCCTCGGTGTTCCTGAGTCGGAATCGTCTTGCCGATCTTGCGCTCCAGTCCCACTTGCCTGCGATCTGCGTCTTTCCCCAGTTCGCTGACTCAGGCGGACTGATGGGCTATGGACCGAACCTCACGGACCTGTTCCGGCAGGGGGCGAGCTACGTGGACCGGATACTCAAGGGAGCGAGGCCCGCGGACCTGCCAATCCAGCGGCCGGCGGTCTTCAGGCTCGTCGTCAACATGAAGACCGCCAAGGCCCTCGGCCTGACGATCCCGGCGTCGCTCCTGCAGCGGGCGGATCAGGTGATCGAATGATGGAGAGGCGGGCATTCATCGGCAGCTTGGCGGGCGGCCTCCTCGCCGCGCCCTTCGTTGCCCAGGCCCAGCCGGCGAAGGTGCCGAGGATTGGCGTGCTTCTATACACGGCCGAGCCGAGGCCGGGACAACCCAACCAGGCTCTCGAAGCGTTCCGAGGAGGCTTGCGCGATCTCGGGTACATCGAGGGACAGACTATCGCCCTTGAATACCGCTGGGCCGGCGGAAGTAACCAACGCGCCGCCAAGCTCGCTGCGGAGCTCGTGCGTATGGATATGACCGTGATCGTGTCGGCGGGGACGCCGGCAACCCAGGTGGCCAAGGCCGCGACAGCCACGATCCCGGTCCCCGTCGTCATGACTGCCGTAGGAGATCCCGTTGGGAGCGGCATCGTGGCGAGCCTGGCTCGGCCGGGTGGCAATGTCACAGGCCTCAGCCTTCTCGACACGGAACTGGACGGAAAGCGAATCGAGCTCCTGAAGGAGGCGGTTCCGGGACTCACGCGGATCGCCATGCTGTGGAGTCCGAACGACCCGGGGATGACTCTCGCCTTCGGCCGCGTCGAGGCCGCGAGCCGCACGCTCCGACTTACGCTCCAAAGTGTGGCCATTCGAGATCCCGCCGAGGTTCCGGAAGCGCTCCACACCGCCGAGATGGGGCGAATCCAGGCGCTTATCGTGACGGCTCAGCCCTTCACCATCCGTCACCAGATCGAGATTCTGAACGTTGTTTCGAGGATGCGCGTTCCCGCAATGTACACGGACCGACGCTTCGTGGAAGCCGGGGGACTAATGGCGTACGGCCCGAGTCTGATTGACGTGTATCGCCGTGCGGCGACATATGTGGATAGGATCCTCAAGGGCGCCAAGCCGGCCGATCTGCCCGTCGAGCAGCCCACCAAGTTCGAGTTGGTCATCAACCTTAAGACCGCCAAAGCCCTCGACCTCACGATCCCGCCCTCGCTCCTGCAGCGGGCAGATCAGGTGATCGAGTAAGGCCCGGTGGTTGGCCCAGATGCAGCCTTCCGTGAGCGTTGGGTCTTTCAGGCGGCTTTCAGTTCTAGCCGCCCGGCCAGTGGGAGGCGGACCGGGAACGGACCGGCGATCGCAGCCCCTTGGGGCCACCACCATTTTCTCCACGACTTCCCACACTTCACGGGGAGTTGTGCGTTTTGGCGGAGGGGACGCGAAAAGACAGAAACGCCCCGAAACACCCTCGAAATGGCAGCCTGGGAGTCGGTCCGGGAGCATGAGCAGCACATCTGGACAGGCCACTCTAGAGGACTGGCTGACACGAATTGACCTGATCGAGATCGAAGTGAATGAGTCGAATACGTTCAGGCCACATACGGCATTTCTCTACCGCCGGTCTGTCGGAACGCACATGGCGCCCGACACTGACGGCAGTAGACGCGGCGACGGAGCACGACTACGGCGGGCGCGGGGCCCCGCCGGGCGCTCGGCTCCATCGGCGACTGGCCATGAGCCATCTGCCGCGCGCCCGCAGGCCGTTCACCTTTCACCACCCCAAGCGAGATCGACGATGACGGCGCCACGACCGATCGTGAGAAAGGCGTGAAATGAACCGGAGCCGATCACAGAAGAGCCTCAGCCCCGCACTATCGGCCGGGACTGGCGTGCTGATACCTCCACAGCCGGGTTTGCGACTGGCCGATCCGGGTGTACTCGTCCGCTCGCCGCTTCGCCTGGCGGGCCTCCTCGCTCAGCCCTGGTCTGCCGACGCCAATCGGCCCGACCCAGACCGCTGAGTCGCGGTACCGCTCGGGCATGTTCAGTTTGTACTGAGTGACCTTGGTGACGCCCGTGTCATCCGCATACTTCCACTGGGCGTTCGCCGGCTCCGCAAAGAGCCACAGCGCCGCGCCAAGTCCAATGCCCAACATGAACGCTCTCATGACAGTCTTCTCCTTGAGCCAGGCTGGGTCCGGACCGAATACGGAGCAATTTCAGGGCCACCGGAACCCGTTGCGCAATCGCGCGGTTGCGCCGCGGCGAGGGCCCGCAGGCTGACAGCAGCCCCCGCCAGCGTCAGATCCGTACGACGTCCGTTTCTTCCAACCGATGGCGCCCGACTTTGCGAATGGGTGCTGCCGTGCGAGGAGGGCAGTCCACCAGTGCGCGGTCCGCGCTCGAGTGGCGGGTCGGCGCGCGACCAGGTCATCGTCCGCCGACTGGCACCGGAAATGGCACCGGGAAGGGGCCTGCGCTGATGGCTGTCTACTTCTACCTTACTCTTGGCCCGCCTCAAGGCGCAATAGCCGCCGGTAGCGCGCAACAGTGCACAAGGGGGTTCACGTGGCGCGGGATCGTGTTCTCCGGCCGCGCGAAGTGGCAGCGGTCACCGGGTTGTCCGTCGGCACACTGGAACGCCTTCGCCGACTCGGCATCGGCCCCGTCTTCGTTCGCATTGGCCCTCGCGCGCTCGGATACCTCGAGTCTGACCTCGTCGTGTACCTCGACGCTCGCCGCGCTCGTGAGACCCCACCGAAGCCTCCGACTACCGCATGATGCCTGTCTCCACCCGCTTGGTTCTCGCGTGCGCCGAAGCGCGCCTCGTCGAACGCCTGCGAGTGCTCGCTGCGAAGCTCGCGGCCGGCGATTGACAGCGTATGGATCGAGTACGCGCAGACCGCCACCGCGCTCGCGACCATTGCCCGACAGACGGTGCCTGGCGCCACCGGCGAGCTTCTGACTGGAGGAGTACCGAGCGGTGAGACGTGAAGCGGGTGACGCGAACTCGGCTCGCTCAGCACCGGCTGCTGCTCGACCCTCGTCCTCCTCCGACGGCTGGAGGCGGACCGCGGCGATGGCCTGCTCAGGATCCGCGGTGAGGGGGCTAGATGATGTGCCTGCTCGTCTATCGGCCCGTGTCCGACACGGACCGCGTCCGCGTCCGCGAGCATCCGGCCGCGCCCCTCATCCGCAACCCGAACCCCGCGACGCGAGAGTGTCTGCGGACTTGTATGATCCAAAGTGCGTCGAATCCCGTTGGGGCCATCACCAACGTTGACGGCGGAGACGTCGATCCGCTGAGAGGTGCCGGTCGCGGTGAAGGTGTAGCCGCGACTGGCCGCCTCCTCCAGCGATCACGCCGAGCTCGGTCGTGATGCTGGCGCCGGGCCGCGCTCGCTTTCGTCCTGGCTCCTGCGGTCGTGGATGGCAGCGATCACGGGGCAGGCCTCCTCGGGAGGCATTGGACCAAGGTCCAACTTGGCGTGGCCCGGCCGGGCGAACACTATGCGTTTGCCTGCACCCCGGCCGCCGTCCAGTCCCCCGCTGGCGGTGAGACCCTGGTGAATCTGGCATGTCGAACCCCGTCCCGCCGCGAGGTGCTCCGCGATGGATAAGCCCACCCTTCGTCTCCTGATTCGAGCAAAGCTGGCGGACGGGCGACTTCCGCAGGACCACATCCCGCGGATGTGGGGCGGTCCGGGCAGCGGGGAAACCTGCGACGGGTGCGGCGAGATCGTGACCAAAACGCAGATGCTGATGGAGGGGTTGAGCAAGGACGGTGGCCCCGACGCTACCGGCGTCCAGCTCCACGTCACCTGCTTTCACGCGTGGGACGTCGAGCGGCAGGTAATTGGGCACGAGCCGAGCGGCCCCGCCTAGTTCGTCTCGTCGAGCGCGCCTCACTTCAGTAGCAGCCGCTTCCACGGGATGTACTCCTGCCCATCGTTCTGGCGCACCGTCTCGCCGTGACCCCGACGACGGGCCCGCCCTGCTTCACCACCAAGCGCCCGCGGGTCATGGTTGACAGAGGTCTTGCCCCCACCTAGGATCGGAGTTCCCCACTTGCTGCACGACGAGGGAGGACCAGGGCATGAACCTAACCCTCCAGACTGTCGGTCGGCTCTCTCTTGTGCTCGTGTCGCTTCTCGCCGCCGCCACCAGTCCCGTCGCGGCGACGGTAATCGGCGTCCCCGGCAATATGCCGACTGGCCTTCCGCAGGGGCCGCCGAATCCGGAGTTGCCCGGGTTCAATAACTACCCGTTCATGCTCAGCGACGTCATAGCCGGCCCGTCACCCAATCCCTTGCCCAACGGCCTGTTTAACGAAACACCCCTACAGTTCAACCTCGTATTGGTCGCCGGCTCCGGACCGAGCGGGCGAATCGATCCCGTCGTCGCGCCTCAGATCTTCAACTTCTTCATCATTGGCGACTTCTGGTCTGTTCAAGCTCAGTTCGAGTACTCGCCGAACACGGGTCTCTTTCACCCGAGCGACGTGGTCACGATGACAGGTGATGCCGTGCACCGGATTGCGCCGCATCCCGGAGAGTTCGCGCCCGGCCCCGCCGTCCCCTTCAACGTCGTGCTCAACGCAGGGAGCGTGGTGACCTTGCCATCCGACTTCGACGTACCGCGGGATGTGCTTCGGCGAGCGATTCGCGACGCGAACTTGCCGGCGGGGGCGCGGTTCGGGTTTGATGTCCGGGGCGCGGTTCATGATGCCGGGCCGGATTCGGATGTCGTCTTCGGCATCCTGGCCGGACAGATCGCCAACCCCAACAATCCCTTTGTGGGCAACGACCTTGAATTCTGGCTCGGTGGGGTCGGGGGGCTGCATGCGCCCACGCCAGAGCCCAGCACTCTAGTGCTCACCGGCTCCATGTTGGTCGCGGTCGGTACGGCGGCTCTGCGATGGCGACGGAGGCGCCGCGAAGTGTGAGCGCCGGCCCCCAAAGGGGGGCCAGTGGCGGAGCAGGCGGCGGGTCATGACCTGGCGGGAGTAGGGGAGTCGGGCGACTTCACGACGTGGAGGAGCGGCTGCGGCAGACTCACGCGACGGTCCCCCGCTGCTCGATGAAGCGCTGCACGTCGCCGTCATCGAAGTGGACCGCGCGGCGGCCCAGTCTCACGACGGGGGCGTGCCGGGTGATCGAGCGACGCCGGTCGTGCCGGCTCGCTCCCGTCAGCGCGGGCGCCAGCCGATGCGCTCGCCGTCCACGGTGATGCTCACGAAGACGAGGGCCATCTCGTCGGTGGTGCCCTCCCCCCAGCTCACCGCCCGCGGGGGCTGGCTCGGCTGGCGCTTGCTCTCCGCGGAGTTGTCGAACACCGCGACCATGTCGATGCGCGTCCCGCTCGGCAAGGGAACGGGCTCCTCGAACGTGTAGTTCGCCTGCCAGTGGAAGTCCCAGTCGTCGATGTAGATCAGCGGGCGCACCGCCCCGTCGGGGTAGGTTGCGGTCACCTTCATCTCGCGCCCGAGGAGGTGCATGTGTGGCGTGATGCCGGTCGCGTGCAGGTCCCGGCCCGGCGGCACCGTGTACGACGCGTGGACCTCGTACCGCTTCTCCCCGGCGGGAATGGTGAAGGTGCGGTTCAGGAGGGGGATCGCCCGGTGACGCTTGTCCACCGGACTCGTCGCGAAGTACAGGGCGGCCCGCGTGCGATCCGTGTGTGCTTGAGGACTGCCATTGTTGTAGTGGATCTGGAGGACGACGGTGGCGCCGGCCGGAAGCAGCCAGGCGACGCCGTCGGGCTGCACGCGCGGCCCGATGCCGGGCGCCCACCCGCCCAGTCCTCCCGCGGGAAGGAATCCCGGCCCGCCGAAGCACGGATAGCCCGCGCCGCCCGCCGGGCGCTGAAGGCTCGCCGCCGTCGGGCCGGTGGCGATGTACGCGAGCACGTGGTGCACGACCTTCTTGTCGCCGGGGGCGTACTCCACCTTGCTGATCCACCGGTCCTCGGGAAAGCTCGTGGGCACGACGAAGCAGCGATAGACATCGCCCGCGCGAGCGGGCACCGTGTACGGGGCGCTCATCTCGAGCACGTGGTCGGGGGTGCCGAGCGTCCAGCCGGTGGGGAATGCCCTGGGCGGCGGCAGGTTGGCGGGGTCGCCCTCCGGCGCGCCTTCGTCGATCCATTTGAGGATCGTCGCTCTCTCCTCGTCGGACAGTCGGCGCGACTCCAGGAAGCTGCCGAAGCCGGGGACCGGCTTCCACGGAGGCATCGTGCGCCAGTCGATCTGGTCGCGGATGTCGGCGCGCCGCTTGAAGACATCCGCGTACGTGATGAGCGAGAACGGCGCGTGCTCGCCGGGGCGGTGGCACGTCTGGCAGCGCTCCTGGACGATCCTCACGACCTCGTCGCTGAACGTGGGCGCATCCGCCGCCGATCCGACTCCGGACAGGGCCAGCGTCAGCGCCATCCCCATCAGCCAGATGTGCTTCATGATCTCCGCTCCGTCCGATCCTGCCAGAGTCGAGCGTCGGCCGCCAAGAAAGTACTCGCGACGCTCACGCCCGCCAAATAGTAGCGGGAAACCGGCAGGCAGTGCCCGTGCTCGCTCGGCGGAGGGTCGGCGCGGCGGAGATCACGGCCAGGGAAGGACGGGACCCGGTGACGGGACCGACGTGGCCGTGGAGGATGCCGTTCTGATGTTCCCCCCAATTCCACCTGGTCATACCTACTCGGGTAGGCCAAAAGGTTCCGACCGCATCTGCCTGGTTCCTCGCACCCGGACGGTTTGGCGTTCCCTATCGTCTGGCAGCCTCCTTGCTGACAGTCCCAGCAGCAGTCGAGACGATCGACGCAGCGAACACTGCGCAGGAGGTCCAGAGAGCCATGAGTGAGCCGAGCAAGAACGAAGGTGAGGGCAACCGCACCGCCGATCGACGGTATCGTCAAGACGTGCGGCGTCACGTTGAGTCCGGGGCGGTAGAGCCCGCGGCGGAGAAAGCGCGGGAGACGCTCGAAGGCCCCGAGGCCGAGGAGCTACGGAAGGCCGAGGAGGAGGGGAAGGCCGGCCGCACGAAGCGCACGAAGTAAGCTCAGCGGATCGCCCCCCAGCGGGGGCGATGAGGTCCCGAAGCAGACGGAGGGTCAGGCGTCCGGCATCCCGTTGGCCTTGCGGATCTTGGCGAGCTGCCCGGCGTGGTCGTTCCAGTGGAAGTCGAACATCGCGCCCACGAACACCGGCAGCGCGATCTCGTCGGTCCCCATGAACTGCTTGAAGAGGGGGACCTTGGCCTTGCGGCGGAGATCGGCCTCGCCGAGGGAGTCGAGGTAGCCGGAGATGTCGCGGCGCTGGGCCTCGAGTGCCTCACGCAGCTGGGGGAGCGTCATCGCCTGTCGCTCGGGCGTGACCGGAGCGTGGCCGGGCTTGATCTCGATGACCGGCAGCTTGGAGGTCGTGAAGCTCTCGAGCACGGTCACCGGGCTCCAGCCCGGATCCTCCAGGAGATGGCAGAGGACTTGCCGCGTGGTCCATTCTCCCGGAGCGTCCGACTTGTCCAGGTAGGGCTCCATGCCCTGGAGCTGCCGCGAGAGATTCTCGGCCGCGGCGTCCATCTTCTTCTTCAGCTCGCTGACTGCCGCACTGGCCATGGCTAGCTCCTTCCGGTTAGCTCTGCGAGGTTGATGCGGTCCTGGAGCTTGGGGTTGTCCAGCGCGACCTGAACCCGGAGCGCCCGCAGGCCCTGGACCCCCTGGAGCTCCTCGAGCGCGAGGGGCTCGACGGTGCCGGTCAGGTAGCCCAGTGTCTGCAGGTACTCGATGTACGACCGATACTCCTGCGCCTCGCCGGGCTGGCTGTAGACGATGGCCACGTGCCCGGGCTGCGTCACCCGCTCCGTCGTCCCCTGGACGAGCGCCTTGTCGATGCGCTTCTTGACGATCTCGTACCGGATGTCGTACGCGCCGTCGACGTCGAACCGCTTCTCGTCGAAGCGAAAGCGGATCGAGAGCGGGGCGTGCTGGACGAGGACCAGGTGCGTCGTCTCGAGCGGGATCGGAAGCCGATCGCGGAGCTGATGGGCGCGGACCGCGATCCCGCACGTGACCATCAGCTGCCACAGGCGGAGGTTCTTCAGGCACAGGGGGTCGACACCCCCGTCCTCCAGGAGCTTGGCTCCGATATAGATCTGGTAGTCGACCCCGTCCGTCTTCTGCTTCTCGAAGTAGTGCGGGCACATCCCCTGGGCGGCCTGCTCCTCGAGGTCCAGGTACGACGAGATGCTCTCCGCGATTGCGGTGACGCTCTCCTCGAAGAGCCGCCGCCGGTTGTAGACCGCTCCGAGCCGCGGGTCGAGGGCGCTTCGATACGCGGCGACGCGCTCGCGGACCGCGACGCCGAACGAGCCGAGATGATCCAGCAAACCCTCGACCTCGGCCCGCAGGAAGGTGACGATCCCGATCTCGTCGCTCGAGCTGAGCGAGCGCTCGATCTGGGCGGTGCGCTTGTCGATCCGGTACTCGAGCTCGTCCAGAGCGGGCAGGGACCGCGCCGTCCGCGCGGCCTGGATCACCGCCTTCGCGAGGCGCAGCTGGGTCACCAGATCGGCCTGGATGGCCTGGGCCCGCTGGGTCGACGAGCCCCGGATGTCGGCGAGCCCGTAGAGCGGGTGGACGCCCTCGAAGACGATCGGCTCGAGCTCCGTGACGGGGCTCGCGGAGCCTCGCTGGCGCTCGAAGCTGTTGAGCACCGCCCGGCGGAAGCGCCACTGGACGGTGGGATGGATCGCGGTGCATTGCTCGTTGATGACGGTCTGGATGCGGCTGTTCAGCTCCTCCACGCTCCTCTGGACCGCCATCGAGAAGAGCGGCAGCAGCTCCTGGAGCTTGGGGAGGTGGGTCGAGTTCAGGTCCCCCGCGTGGGCCGAGACCAGCTCCAGGGTGCCGATCACCTTCTCCTGGTAGTGGAGCGGGGCGCAGACGAAGTTCCGGATCCCGCTCCGGATCAGCTCCTCCTCGATCGAGGTTCGATCGGGATAGGCCTGGAGGTCGTCGATGACGATCGGGCGCTCCTGGCCGACCGTCCGCTCGTAGAGCGATCCGGCGAACTCGGCGGTCGTGTGATGAGCGGAGTCGGCGAAGATGCACGCCTGCTCGTGGCTCGACGCGTCGTTCAGGATCAGCACGCGGTCTCCCTCCACCGCCGCGAGGCCGAGGCGCAGATCGGGCCGCCGGAAGAACGTCCGGAGCTTGGCCTGCAGCCCCTGGAAGTGGGAGTCCGAGACGATCGAGTCCTTGTCGATGAGGTCCCGCTTGAGGGAGGACAGGACCTCCTGATCGGTGACGTCCACCGCCTTGACGATCATGAAGCCGCGCAGCACGAAGCGGTCGGGGGGCAGGAGGTCGCGAAGAAGATCCGCCTCGACGAGTCCGGCCTGGAGCCGCTGCCGCAGCGCATCCGAGAGCGCCGGTCTGGGTCCGACGACGTCGACCTCCACGAAGCGCCAGTCGAATTGCAGGCGGAAGTGCTGCTCGAGGCCGGTGGTGGCCTCGGTGGTCGTGAAGATGACCGGGACGTCGCCCCCGACGTCGATCCCGTACGCTCGCTCGAGGATCAGCTCGTAGGCGAGCAAGAGCCGGGCGGCGGCGAGCGTCTGCCCCGCGCTGTGCTCCTGCAGGAAGTTCGCCCGGCCCTGGAGCGTCCCGTCCGCGCTCATGAGCGAGCGCCGGAAGGGAGGCGTCGCGTAGAACGCACGGAGCTGGAAGGGGAAGAGGGCCGCTCCGTACTCTTGCTCCCAGAAGGCGGGGGGAAAGACCGCGGTCATCATCAGGTCGACGAACGGACGGTGCTTCTCGACGATCGAGAGGTCGTCGATCACCCCCGCCAGCTCGGGCGCCTCGCGCGCCTTCTCGCGCACGAGACCCGGTAGCGGCCCTCGGCCGAACTCATGGTAGGCCGAGAGCTGGGTCCAGAAGGTGATCAACGGCGCGAGACTGAGCTCGCACCTGAACGGCAGCGCGGCCGGATTCGCACCGGGAGGCACGGAAACGGCGGCCGATCCGGCCATCACGCTGCCTGCCGTGGCCATGCAGGGATTCTATCAGCGTCGCCGATGAGCTGCGCGGCCGGGCGCCACGGCCGGCCCGGGATCGGGCGCGGCGACCGCGGGATCGGGCAGAATGCCGCCCTGACCGTGGTCCTCCCGCTCGGAAGAGCCCGTCGCGGCGATGCACTCACCGATGGCATGCCCCTTGCGAGTGAAGCGGGCCGGGAAGTTGGGCGCGCAACGCCAAGGCGCGTGAGCGCGCATGGATGATCGTCTAGCGGCCCGCGACTCTGGCGAGGTAACGAACCATGGGCGCGACAAGACGGAGACTGACGTACTGGTTGGGCATCACGGTCCTGCCGGCGATTCTGTGGCTTCCCGGTCACGCGGGGAGCGCGGAGCGGGAGGTGGCCGGGATGATCACCGAGATCCACGTGGGGCGGGGACAGGTCGAGGTCAGATCTGCCGACAGCGGGCGCTGGCGCCCGGCGACGCCCCTGTTGACCCTCCGGGACGGGGACACGGTCGAGGCAACCCGGGACGCCTGGGTGGTCATCGTGCTCACCGGCGGGCGGGGAAGCGTCAGGGTGGACGACGCGACCGCCCCGTTCATCGTGAGCGCCTTCGTGATGGACCGCGGCCCGCTGAGCAAGGGGCTGAAGATCCTCGAGGCAAGCTTCGACTTCCTGTCCACGACGAAGGAGCTCCCGCTGGGAGTCCTGGGCACTCGAGGGGGGATGAAGCCGCCCGCGATCCTGACGCCGCACAACGGGCTCGTGCTGCCCGATTCCCTGGTCTTCGAGTGGCGCGGGAGCCCGAGCTCGCGGATGACCGTTCGCATGGCCGGACCCTCCGGGGTGGTGTTCGAGCGCCGGAACCATGAGGGCACGCGGTTCCGGTACCCGAACGACGCCCCCGCGCTGGCGCCCGCGGTCCGATACCGGTTCCAGCTGCTGGCGGCCCGGATGCCGGCGCAGGAAGTGTGGTTCGAGGTGGTCGATCCGACGGACGCAGAGGCGATCCGTCGCGAGCTGAGCGAGATGGAGGCAGCGCTCGGCCCCGACGTGAACCCCGCCACCCTCGTGATCCTCCGAGCCGGGGTTCTCGCGAGCCACGGTCTGCTTCACGATGCCCGGCTCGGCTTGATCGAAGAGCTCGTCCGGGAACCGGACGAGCCGACACTCCACTACCTGCTCGGCGACCTCTATGCCCGGCAGGGGCTGTCGGAGGAGGCGACGGAGTCGTTCGCGGAGGCGAGGTTTCTCATGAGCGGAGGCACCGCCCCCTGAGGCGCCGCTCCCTCCCTCGCGGGGCGGCTGGTTTGACACGCTTCTTCTTCGGGCAGATGCTCGGTCTGGCAATACGGCGTGGATAGGCGCGTGACGGCGCTCACAATCGATATCTCCACGAGGGGGACTGCCGATGCCCTGGCCCAGCTTACCGCTGTCCGAATGGCAGGACACTCACGATACGCTTCACATGTGGATGCAGATCGTGGGCAAGACTCGACTCGCTCTGGCCCCGAAGCAAAATCACTGGTGGCACGTGCCGCTCTACGTGAGTCCCCGAGGCTTGAGGACGACCCCGATGCCATACCGTGACCGCGCGTTCGAGGTGGAGTTTGACTTCATTGACCATCGGCTGGTCGTCGAGACCGGTGAGGGCGCGACTCGTGACGTCCCGCTACGTCCGGAGGCGGTCGCGGACTTCTATCGAGAATACATGGCCGTCCTCGCGAGCCTCGACATCACCGTGAAGCTGTGGCCGGTGCCGGTCGAGATCGATCGCCCCGTCCCGTTCCTCGAGGATCGACTCCACGCCTCGTACGATGCCGCGCACGCCGAGCGGTTCTTCCGCGTGTTGTCGCAGGCCGACCGGATCATGAAGCGCTTCCAGGGGCGATTCCTCGGGAAGAGCAGCCCGGTCCACTTCTTCTGGGGCGCGTTCGATCTGGCGCTCACCCGATTCAGCGGGCGGCGGGCCTCTGAGCACAAGGACAACGAATGGTGGGTGCTCCGCGAGGCGAATTCCCACGAGGAGATCAGCGTCGGGTTCTGGCCCGGAAGTGGGACGGTAGCCGAGCCCGCGTTCTACGCGTACGCGCGCCCCGAGCCGACGGGCCTTGCATCGGCCACGATCCGGCCCGGAGCCGCCTACTATAGCCGCGAACTCGCCGATTTCATTCTTCCGTACGAAGCCGCGCGCTCGGCCGCCTCCCCGGATGAGATGGTCCTGGAGTTCTTTCAGAGCGCATATGAGGCGGGAGCCCATCTCGGACGCTGGGATCGCGCCGCGTTGGACCGGCCGCCGGCCGAGTGGGCCTGAAGAGGGCCCGGTTCCGTGGTCTCCGGTCGCTAGAGCTCGGTCCGGCCGCCGTCCACCGAGAGCTCGGTTCCGGTGACGTACGAGGCATCGGCGGAGGCGAGGAAGGTGACGGCCTTCGCGATCTGAACCTGCTCCTCGGGTGTCTCCTTCTGCGAGTGTCGTCGGTCCAGTGTCCGCCTGCCCGTCTTCTCGATGATCGCATCCGCGACATCGCTGCCGGGCGTTCGTGATCTCGGCAAGATCTGGAAAGGGCGGCCCACGCGGGTGAAGGGCGATCGGCGACTCGTGCCCGATGCGGCAAGTTGTGGCCTTGTCGCTGGTCAATAGAAATGTCGTGGGTACTGCCACGTGAAAATGTCATCCCCTGCGCTCGGGGTAGCCCGCGGTGATGGCCAGGCGGGGGTTGTAAGCGCGACGCCAGGGAGGGGGTCGCC
>Ga0134125_10003856_pt1 | contig 17216 bp, 8 predicted proteins | sample KB31751_FD_96464 | JGI IMG/M metagenome (GOLD analysis project Ga0134125, IMG submission 96464) | Terrestrial soil microbial communities with excess Nitrogen fertilizer from Kellogg Biological Station, Michigan, USA - KB3-175-1 | ecosystem: Environmental > Terrestrial > Soil > Unclassified ...
GACCAATCGCGCTCCTGCCTCCCCTTGGCATGCCCAAGGGGGTGGTGCTAGCTCAAGCTATAATGGCCTACTTGCGAAGAAAAAACAACTTGGAGTAATCAAACTCAGCCTCCGGAGGTGTCTAAGAAGACTGATACGCTTTTTCCCCCTTTGAAACAAAAAAAGGGGGGAGGGACCGACACCGCAGACGCCGGCACAAGGCAAAAAAGGACATTGCTTAAAAGTTTGGCCGGGCGCCGTCCCTCCCCCTCTTTCCTCACTAAAAAAGCCAAAATTCACTATTTTTGAATTAATTCAAGAATTTGAAAAAATGCCAAATTTTTGAATTTGGCCCCAAGGGTCCTGGCGCTTGGTGGACAGAGAGAAAGGGCAGGCCATTGGTGTAATTCACCAGATGCTCCAACTATGCTAGTAGCTATTACAGTGATTACAGTGGCCTTGACGGTAATAATAGCCGTTAGCTTGGTTATAAAGTTTAGAAACAAAACCCCGATAGCTGCCAGCAGAACGAACATTTTCAGCAAGAAGATATCGAACTTGCAGCAAATAGGCTCTTCAATTGGTCGTATTATAACATTTGGAGGTGGTATTTGTAGAAAGAAAAGGCTACAAGCACAAGAAGTTAAAGAATTTGACCTTACTGCCACCCAAATCTCTCCTTCGGCGTCTGCTCTGCATACTGGTTCTGCCCCAGGCAATGGACTACCATTATTCAGTAGTGACAAGAGTGATGTCAACTCTTCGCTATTGGCCGACGGTGCAAGCAATTTCAATAAAAGTAAGACACCCAAAGGATACATTAGCAACAGAAGGGGCAGCTATCTGCTGAATGAAACTTCTCAAGAATTGATTACAAAGTATTTGGCACAGAATGTGCTGTACTATCGGAATGGATCAAAGTTGTATCAGCCTAATGGGAGTTTTTCTCCCATAATCCTCGTGGATGCCTTGTTTCGATTAGCCTGCATCACGAGCAAGCAACCAGCCAGAGAGATACTTCATGCTATACACTGTCCATATACAAGCAATACTCCGAGAACATCTGTTGGGATAGTAGTAGACACAATGCGGCAAGCGCAGCCAGAGAGGCAAGTCGCATCATCTGAAGAAACAACAACCTTGACATTCCATCCAGTCCACTATCAAAGATATATGTATAGGGTGCTTAAAATGGTAGGAGATACCATTTATCATAATCGTAAGCAAAGGGAATCGGGGAGCGAAGAAGATGATGCTGTGGCCAGGGAGCATTTGCCACCACCACGGCGGAGAAGAAGCCATTCTAACTGGAAGAATAGTCTGATATTGTGCTTGGAAGATAGAAACAGGGTAATCGAACGGGTGGTAACTTTGGCAACACCACGTTTGGACAGCAACAACAACAGGGAAGAAGGCATCGTAGAAGCGTTGCGAGATAAGGGCATAATAGTAGCTTATTCACGAAGTGAGAATGAACTTCCGAGAGATATCGAAGCAACAATTGGATTAGAAAAGGGAATGCTAGAAAGATTGTTCAAGAGCGAGGAAAGGAACATAGAAGAGTCCCCGCTGGAATTACCTTCGCCATCAACTCCCACTCCTCGATTCATATCTAGTCTATCAACTTCATTGTTCGAGTGCTATCTTGGCAATTCAAATTGCAAATCGACTTCATCATCATCATCTGTTGAAAAGAATGCCGCCAAAGGTCTGCTTGGAATGTTCGACTTGAGTTCGTCACCAGCCTATGGAAAAGATAGATCTGCCAAGAGAGTGGGGATAACTAGAATGAATTTCAGATTCATTGATTATATAATCCCTGTGAACGGTTCTCGGCGTCCGATTACCCTCGACAAATCGGTAAAATTCGTGCTCATCCCACCTCCACGGGTAATCCGCTTCTTCTATTGCTATTTTGATCATACAACCTCCCTTCCTGTCACAACTACAGAGGGAACAAAACAAAACACACTCTGTCTAGAATTACCCTTGGATAGCGACTGCAGCATGTGTCTGAGGATTCTAATGCCGACAAAGATTGGTTTCTTTGATGTCCTTCCACAAGAGGTGGCTAATACCTTTGCTCAATGGGATGATATCTTTCGCGATGATGTTGCAAATACAGAGACGGCAGATGGAAGCCAATTCGCTATTCTTGTTCCCGAGTTCTCCATTCCCTTCTCCCAAGTGAAGTTGGACAAGATCCTTGAATCAATGGATATCAAAACTTGCTTTGATCGCAGTTCCACAAAGAACTTTGAACCGCTGACTGACTCTGATGATGGAAGGGGATTTTATATAAATCATTTGGCCCAATTAATCAAGTTTGATTGGAAGCCCGCTGGTTTGTTCCCAAACGCACAAAATGACCCCAATAGCTTCATAACACAAATAAAACGATCAAATCACATCATACTCTCAAGAGCCTTTTACTTTAATGTCGTTTTCAGAGTGCCAGATGAGAAGGAAGTTAGCGAAAGGAAAGAAACACAGGATAGGTTTCCCAAGGGAAATTACATTTCCGTTTACACTGGTTACTTGACAGATCCATCAGCTTCATAGTAAATAAACTGCCATTTGTACAAAAATAAATGACTATCTCCAACAGAGAGAAGCTATGGCCAGTGCCGTTGCTAAGATCAACAAAAAGTATGCAAAGGTAACCCATCCCGTCGATCCGCTTGCCAACGCATTGAAACTTGTGTTGTAGTGTTTGTATGTGTCAGAGTTGATATCGGTAGTTGGGTTCGCTTTGTAATCTTTCGCTGCAACCATCGACGAAGTCAGGAGGTGGTCTTGAAAGAACTTCATGCCGCAAAGAATCAGAAGTAGTGCAGCGCATGCTGCTCTGACTGCGTAAGGAGGCTGTCTCAAAGTGGCGACAACGTGTTGCATTGTCAACTTAAGCTGTTCTGATACACCCCCAGAGAGGTCACTGCAAAAATGTAGGTTTCAGGTTTACAAAATTTGTTGCTCCATTCTCTCTCCCCCCCCCCACCCGACGGTAGTACAACAATGAAGTCATGTTTTTTTCAAAAGCCCAAACTAGCCTGGTTATTTTACAATCACATCATGACTACTTATCACTAATATGTTTGTAAGTAGGCTTCTTGTAATGAGAATCGTCGTATTTCAACCCGCGCTTCTGGTCAAAAACCTTCTGCCTTTCAATATCCAACAGGTCCTGCTTGAGCTTTGCCTTTTGTATGCATTGACTAAAGGGAGGAGGAATACGAATGTTGGTTCTGTATTCAATTTCGGGGTACTCCAGGTCGAGGATTTTGAGTCGATCTAACTGCTCCTTGGTCTCATATTCCTTTCCCAATAGATTGAAAGCACCTCGCTTGATCATTTCCAGGTAGTTTGCGTCCTCCGCGGGGGCGTGTTGATTCTGATTCAGCAGCCCTTGTGCATATCGCCGGTGAGTGGCAGCGGTTTCTGCTCGAGCTCTTATTAGCGAAGCGAAAATCTCGTCTATCGCACTCAAGTCTTCACTTCCTCTATTTAAGTAATGGCCAAGTTGATTAACTTTCCCAAAGATCCAGCCATCAATACCTGCTTCTGATTTGGTTCGATTCTGTATAACGGCAGCCTGGGCTGTGCCGAATGCTGCAATGGCAGAGCCATATGAATTACCAAAGTATGCTTGCTTTTTCTCATCTGAGGGTAGTAGATAGGCATTAACGAAGATTCCATCCGATGGTTGTTTAATGATTGGGTCTGCCTTGATTTGCTTCCAAAACTCAATGTCCAATGCTCCCAATGGTGTATTGGGATCCTCATTAAACACATATTCATTCATAAAGTCTTCCACATTGAGCTTATACAATGGGTCTTCTGCGACAGCCTTTCCGTAACGCGAGAGGCTCTCCTTGTATTGCTGCAGAAAATCAGAGTAGTTGCGTGCTATAATCTCATAATCCATTAGGTAGAATGGTTCGTGTCCAATCTTTGCAGTATAAACCCAAGGATTAGTTTGGCCATAGTCCAAGTTTGAGATGCATATGGTTTCTCTTGAAGCAGCCTTCTCGTCAAAACTATCCAACAGCTGTTCACACACTCCACGCAGCTTGTTTATAGTGGCAATATGCTGTTGTCCACGCTTACTCGCTTCTTTTACGATTGACATGTCAGCCAGAAGCTGGCGACAGTAGTAAGGTCGATTGTAGACATAATCTAGGGCGAATCTAGTGACGTCCTTACATTCTTGTTTAACTATGATCCCTTGTATTGATCTGAGGTATTGAGAAGCGTAATCACATAGTGGTAGTGCGGTAGGTGTAATAGGACTGACTTTCAAATGGTTTACCACTCGAGTGTGATATTTGCTATCTGTACTGCTTCCAGTAGTGTAACTATAACTATTGCCATAGATGGCCCGGTTAATTCCTTCGAAACCTTCTTCGTTTGAAGCCATTGCATCCCAAGATTTGAGCTCATACTGGTCTGCAATATCATTTCCATCTTTGCTCAGTGAATTTGTGACAGACAATGCTATTCTCTCTGCTTCCGTGCGTGCGTCCTCCATGGCAAAGTTTGCGGCTCTGATCTTGTCGATTGTTTTGGTATTTGCTGATGCAGTATTGATGTAATCGTTGATAAAGTCGGACAGATATTGGACTTCGAGTGGTTTCTCCAAGCTAACGACATTGTTGTGGTCATTTGCCAGCAGGAGAGTTTGTACATGCCTGCTCGCTGGCATTCCATAGTACCAAATCACGGAAAGGACCAGAATTGACGCGCAAAATTGCTGCAATAGAATTTTGAAGATGCCAACCCATATTGGATTCCGCCTAATGCTCTGAATGTACAGGTACTCGCTGACTTGAGCTGATTGTAGACGGTAAGGTGAAAGAACTCTGGCCTTTTCGAATCGATCATCAATGAAAGTGACGGCATTGTATTCAACTTCCTCGTAAAGTGCAAACATCCAATAGAAGAGCGACAAAATGTTGACTTTTGCTCTTTGCAGCCAATCCAATTCAAGGTCCATTGCACCTCCTCTCGAATTGGTAATGTTAGAGTCTCGCTCTCTTTGTTGTAGAGTGCGTCTTGCTCTCTTGTGGGCTCGAGAGAATGCATTTGGATTTGTTCGAATATGCTCTTCACTGTCTTCAGCCAGTGGAGTTGCTGCTGCTGCGGCAGAAGCTGATGCGCAACCGTCTCCTGTAAGTTCTTTGATTTCAGGCACATCGAACGGAGAGCTTGTGTTTGGCTCCTCAACCTTCTTCTTCTTATTCTTTGCAGACAATACGCCACCATCATCTTGACTGGTCTTGTGTTTACTAGAAACAACAACTGGATTTGGGTGGCTATCGCTTATTACATTTCCGACTGCTGCAATTGGAATTGCAGTCTCCGATGTCTCTACTGACCATTTGGATTGTTCTTCAATTGCAACCTGGCCTTGATGAACCGAATTTGTATCAAGTGGAGGAGCCGACGCAACCGGTTGAGTTTGCAATGGTGGTCCTTCTTCTGGTGAAACGATCAAATCACTGTCATTTGTTGTACCCAACCCAGAAGTAGGAGACGGTGTAGGAAATGTGGCGATATCAGTGTCAGAGACGTTTGGTCCGGCCAGCTCTTGCTGTGTAAAGGCCTGGCGAGCCTCGTTGAATTTATTCGATGCTGGTACTGCCAGTCTAAACGGAAGAGCTGGACTAAAGTTCTGAAAGTAGGAAAAGATGCCGTTTGGGTTTAGATATTTGGCAGGACCGCCTTGTAGTTGCTGCTCTTCATGAGTCGTTGACTCTGCATTCGATCCGTTGGAACGATACTCTTGCAATTTCTGTTTTATATTGAATCCCTCCATAACACAGAATCGGTTTTCGAGCACAAAGATGAAATGAATGTGATTGCTAGATGGAGTGACTGAGCAAGAGTAAAGAAAAAAGCGTCATGTGGCGGGGTTTTTTTTGTTTTATGCGAATAACTCTCCCTCTTCGAATCTTCTCTTTTACAGATTATATATTTTTTGACAAATATGTATTTGGATCAATCAAATATAACCATTTATAGCTAGTACAAGCAATGTCATTGAGATGGAAATTAGTAACGCCCAGCAAGCCATGCCAACATCTATTTTTCCACTCTGTGCATCAGACGTTGATCTAAACGAAGGTGGTGCAGCTTGAGGGACAACGGGGCTGAGCACTTCTGTCGTAATAATTGGGTTTCCATTGACCTGCAAGAGGCGGGCTGTTGTTTGGGCGTTGGGGATGCTTTTGATTGCATTAACTGAATCCGCAAGCATCTTGTTGATTACATTTTGAGAAAACCTATTGAATGGGAAGATTTGATCCCAAATGGCGGGTCTTCTTGAATTGTGGAGGGAGGACACGCCGGCAACTTCTGGAGCAGAGAACGAAGTGCCACTTCCAAGATCATAAGAATATGCTGATTCTATTCCTGCCGAAACGACATTGACACCCGGTGCTTCTATCGTATTTCCGGCACCATTGTTGGAAAATGAAGCAAGATTGTCGGTAATGGTTGTAGCTCCGACGGCAACCACATTTCCTTGACTTGGCAAGTTATAACCAGCTGGAATGCTCATTGCAGTACTTCCCGCCAGATTTCCAGCAGCTGCTACAATGACAGCGTCACACTGGTCATAAATTTCTCCTAGAACAGTAGCGAAGGGTGCTGCATCAGGAGAATCCGGGTCTCCAGGTGCGCCGAAAGACATGTTCACAACAATGCCTCTCGCTGCTCTGCCTCCATTGCTCGTACAGTGCTGCTTGACGGCCAATGCACCGGCAATCAAATCCGAAGTATAGCCATATCCATCGCAATTCAAGGATCGTACACTGAAAACTTTGGCCTGTTTGTTCACACCGACATTAGTCCCTGCAGCTACGCCGGCAACAAAAGTGGCGTGGCTCTCACAAACTCCAACCTCGTCTGGGAATCCGTTCCAGATTTCTTCGGCTCTTCCGACAAGCTCGATGTGATCCAAGTACATTACAGTATCGATAATGTAAATCCAGGATTCTTGTAAAAGAGGAAAGAACAGGCCAGGCATTCCAACATTGCCGTCTAATGGAAGCGACCTTTGATTGATCCTGTCCAAGTTCCAAAGGGAGCTAGCGTCACTCGTCTTGAACCGCTGAGGCATGTCCGAACCCCTGGCATAGAACTTGGGCTGGAATCGCTTATGAGATTGTCGTTGTTCAGAGGTCTTTGGTATTGAACTTCCCTGAGTTAGAATCTGACCTGTTTTAATGTTCACTCGCTTGCGCTGTCCTTGTTTGTGGTCTTTCTTCCCCTCTCCTTTATCATCTTCCCGGATGACATCAAAGCGGACATCTTCTTCTACTAATATAACATTTAACCTTGGCTTTGTTTCTCGACCCAGGAAAGCATTTAGCTTTCGGCTGGCAAAGTCCGACCAGCTTTCGTCTCGTGTTTGGCGTTTTTTACCAGATTCTGTTAACACTTCATTTGATATCTTCTCTTTCAAACGCAGGATATTGTTTTGATCCCTAAGTATCTTTAGAGGCAGCTTGTCAAAAACAGGGTCGATGGCTAGGATCTTCCTAACTGTGTTTGAGTTTTCTTCTTTTCCTCTCGACGATTCAGTGACATTTGGCACTAGCTTTGGAACATGTAGAAGTCCCAAGGTACTCACGATTCCTTGTGGAGTTTCGCCTAAATCAGTTAAGGCTCGGCCTAGGTGTACTTGAGTTCCTAATTGGTCGCCAACAAGGCCCGCCATCATTTCCAAGGCCGAAATTTGCGCCTCCTCGTTCACCAAATGTCTATTTCCACTATTTACATTATCCCAATGTAGCAGGACGGCTAAGTCAATGTAATCTGCGTTGGAGGGATGCCAGAGAAGTGCAAGAGCGAGGAGTAATGGCCAAACAACTCGCATCATTCTTCCTCCGGCCCCCGTCTTCTCCAATCAGCTTTCAAGAGAATGTGTGTGTGGATTGTAACAAGTAAATGGCTCTTTACCAAAATACAACCCAATAGCTTGTGGAAAGATAAGGGAGGGAAAAGGGGGAAAAAGTAACCAATGTGGTTTAAAATTCCCCACTATGAGAAAGGGGGGCCAACTAACTAAGCCTCTAATCATCAGAATCACTTGATTGCTTTCTCTTCTTCTTAATTGGCTTGGAGGTTTTCGCTGTTGACGAAGACTCGCTGCTGCCACTGGAACCTTTCTTTGTTGAAATCTTCTTCTTCTTCATCTGCTTTGCTTGATCTTCTTTGCGTCTCTTCTCTTCTTCTTCTGATGATGACTCTTCCTTCTTCATCATCATCTTAGTTTTCTTATTTTTGGGTTCTGCTTCTTCCTCTCCGGCCTCGGCATCGGAAACAATCATATCGTAGTCATCTTTCTTTGCCGTTTTGGCGCCTTCATCGATCTTATTGAAGGCTTCCATCACATTTTTGGCAAGTAGTATAGCTTCTTCAGATCCAGCGAAAGTCTTGTGCTTCTTCAAATGAAGAAAGGCTGCTTTAAGCGACCTGACTGTGACGGCAGGCAAATTTTTAGTCTTTCCAACGCGCTTAAACATATCGGTCTGCGATCTGACCTGTTCTCTTCCCCAGAGTTTAATACTGGCCACATTTTCTTCCAAAAAGGTCCAATTATCACTGTCGATATAGTTAAAAGGATATTTTGAACGAATCAAGGCTTTTGTTCTGGACTTACGAGGCTGATCCTTGATGAGCTTCTTTACTCCGTTTGACCCAATATAATAGAGTCCTTCTGGAGTATAATACACAGTGAATCCAAATCTAGATGCAAAGAAGTTGGTGGCGCTTTTGAAATAGGCATTCTCTGCGGCTTTAAAGGCCTTCACTTCTTCTGAAGTGTGGTAACTTTGTAAAAGTGTAGCAATATCGCTCATCATTTTCTTGTGAGCAACTTTGCGCTTCTTGCTTCCCTTATCTCGATAAACAATCGTTTTGATGAGATTGAAAACCGGGTCTAGGGTCTGCGTCTCGGTGAGGGAGAGCGTTTCGTCATCGACCGTTTCGTCATCGACTGTTGTTACTTCTTTAAATACCATGGAAAGAATCTTGACCAACTCGGGAACTGCTCTAACCAGATATGAAGTGGCCGGCACCATTTCTTTTATTTTGAGTTGATTTTCTTCTGGAAGATTCTCCTTGGGACCAGCGCTGGCAAAGTCGATACAAGACAAGGGATAAGGGTCTGAAGGAGGTTCGGTGCCAAGACGAGGAACACGATCTTCTTGTTTGGCCGTCGTCGCGGACGTCTTTTGGGTGGATTTAGATTTAGAGGTCAGATCTTTCTTCTGACTGACATCATCACCACTCGAAGATTCTGATTTAGCCTTTGAAGGTTTCTTCTTGCTGCCGCCGCCACTATCAGAGTCCTTCATTGATGAAAGTTTCTTATCATCCTTCTTCTTCTTCTTTTCAGAAGAGCTCTCTCCTTCTTCTTCTTCACTTGACTTTTTCTTGTTGGGAATCATCTTTGGTTTTGGTTTCTTGCTGATGGTATCGTCACTGCTTGCATCATCCGAGTTGCGCCGTGTCTTTTCGTCTCTCTTTCTCTTCTTATCGTTGCTCACTTTTGGTTTCTTTTCTTGATTCTCAAGAGAATCAATGTCACCTTCTTCTTCTTCAGTTGAAGCGTCCTTGCTCACTTTCTTCGGTAATGCTGCTACTGCTGCTGCCTTCTTTGCCACAGGCGGCGAATGATTGGCGGAGAATTTTGCTGGTTTTTCATGGACATCGCTACCGTCTTCGCTGCCAGCCTCCGAGTTTTCTGCGGTACTAGTTCTGCTCAGGCGATTCTTAAGGACAACCGGTGGGACAACAGGCAATTTCCTTGGAGGCCGTGGCTTGTCTTTGGATGAAGAGTCGCTACCGCCATCACCATTCTTCGTATCTATTGATTTTGTCGCTTCATGCTTCTTTTTCTTCTCTGGCTCACTCTCGGCTCCTTCTTTGGTCACAATTGGCTGAGAAGAAAAGGGTGCTGTTGCGGGAACGTCGTCTCGATCGGCATCTTCGACGCTCAGTTCGTTTCTTTCTCCTTTCAAATCTTCTTTATCCTCTTTCTTGTCATCGGCTGAGATTCCATTCTTACTTTCTTCATTTGCTTCAGTTTCCAATGTAGGGCGCTTTGAAAGCGAGAACTTGAAGCTACTGCTGCTGCTGCTCTTCTTCGTTGTCGTCTTGCTTCCAGTAAGGTCGTCTTCGGGTTTACTCATAGGACAAAGAGCTGCTGCAACAAGTGGAATACAAATATTCGATGTGCTTTGTTGAGGAGAGAGGGAGGCGGGGAATATAGAAAATTAAAGAAATTTGAAAATCAAGGTGGTGCTGCCAATTTTTCAAAAGTTTGCCATTATTTAACTTCTTCTCCCGCTTCCCCTCCCTCCATCCTCACCGACGCTATCACCTACGTCGTAAATTTGAGGTTTGCTGAAGGGAAGCAGCACATTTGGCAAGATGAATGTAAGAAAGGACAAGGGGTTTAATGCCGCCAAAAACCCGGTGCTCTCGGCCCTTGCTCGCGACTCTATTATTGATGCTTTGCACTTGGACAAGTATTCGGCTATGGTAGAAGAAGTATCTTTACAGAAGGAATCGATGAACTTGCTTGACTTGCTTTTGCCAGGACGCGAAGATGAGGAGGACTACTATGACGGCAATGAAGTCGCCTTCTACTTTGGACTTGACAATGGACAATCCAGAGAGGAAGCAGCAGCCTCTTTGCTTTCACATGTGATCATTGGTGTTATCGGTGCAATCGGCCGTCGTGTAGACACTGACATCTTCTCTTGTCAAACTTTGACTCCACTTGACCTCCTTCTGGTAACTGGATCAGTCGGAATACATCAACCAGTAGTCAGAGCTTTGGGGACAATGTGGGAATGGCAAAATCGAAAATTTATGAACAGCTGCTCTCAACTCTTGATGTTCTGTCGAGATAATACGCCTTCTGCTGCCCACTGGCTCCAACTCTTGCAACAAGGCAATCTATCTTTCGGTGGTGGTGATATGGCCCTCTATGAATTGCCTTTCAAAGTGTTTGCCGAAGAGGCTGATTCCTGGCCATCTGGGCACACTCCTGGCAGTCCAAGTTCTGCAGCTGGAGATGAAGACAATCGCCTCGAATTCAAACTAAAGCGACTCCGAGGAATACCTAATAGACTCTATAATGAAATCATCAAACGACCTTACGGTTTATCGTCAAAAGGACCAGATCTGAAAGTCTACTTGGAACCTAGCGATAAGATTGAGCTTCTCTTTTCTGATCTGATCAGTTGCTCTGGACTCTACACTGTGTTTGTAAAGAGCGAAAGCTGGCTCAAGATTAAAAATCCGGAAGATCGAGCGGTCGGACAGATGCGACTTCCCAATGTCTTCACTCACAAGAAGCTACCTCTGGCCGATTCGTCGTTGCAATTCTTGATAAATCGCGATTCGGTGTTGATCTTGCTGGTATCTGGTAACTTTCGAGATAATGTAGCAGTAAGTGATGCATGGATTCCGGTTGAAGAAGCACCATTGGACAAACCTCGTCCTTCGTCTACCGCCAAGCCAGTCGCCACCAGCTCTTCTGCAACTTCGTCGTCTTCCTCCAAAAAGGACAAACCCCGGGCTAAAGTAGAAAGCAGCGATGAGGAATCCTCGGCGGATGATGAAAAACCATTGGAGCGAAAGCAGAAGAAACCAGATGAAAAGAAGAAGATTGACACCAGAAATGAGCAGTTCCGAAAGGAAATTTCAAAGCACTTTGCCAAACGAGACATTGAGGATGAAGAGGAGGATGAAGATGGTGGAGCGAGTCGTGCCAAGCCTAACTCCTCCAAGAACAAGTACCAATTCAAGCTGTCAAAACGCGAGAGAGAAGACGATTGCGAGAGTTTGGGTAGTAATTCTAATGCTGACATATTGGAAGATTTAGAACTCAGTGACAACGAGTCTGAAGAAGACGTTATGTTTAACGCGCCAGAAGATGGAGACGAAGACCAATCAAAGGCCATAGAATACTTTGCAAGGCAGAGGGCCTTTTTGGATCCTGAGGAAATCAAAAAGCGCAAATTGAGAGAACTCAAGAAAGCTGGTGTTGACCCTGACAAGGCCTACCGCGTTGTTACTGATAGGAAACACAGAGATGAGAAGGACAAGAAACAAACTACGTTTGCGTTTGCTTCCAAATCGGTTTTGCAAGAAATCGACGAGATTGAAGATTCTGATGATGATGATGAAGACGACGAATCTAACACGGAGAGAAAGAGTAAGAAGAGAAAAGAACGAGAGGGTTATGAATCGGACCAAGGAAAGGAGAAGAGTGAGAAAAAGAAGCCCAAGCAGTCTGAACCCATTTCAAGCGAGGAAGAGGAGGAGGAACATCAGAGCCAGTCGGACGACCTCGTCTTCTTTATCAACCTATCTGACGGTTATCACTGCAAACCCTCAAACCTCTTCCGTGCATTGTGTTCACTATTTGATTCACTGAATTTCATGCCAAACGACAAGTTCGTCATTTCTCAACAAGCAAAGGAAGATTGGGAGTTCATGGATACCAAAGACGTCGAGAGATTTATTGCCGAACACATTAGCACGAATACAGCAGAAATGTTATCTATATTGCAGTTCGCTTCTGCACTTTTCATCAGAGAAGGGGGCAAGGAGACACCGACCGATCAATGGCTTGATCTCCTGACTTGTAATCCTCCTCTCTACACTCTACCACCTCGTGACAAGGACCACTTTGATATGGTGATTGACTACCTACATAAGCAAGTGGAAGGTATTAACCCGGAAGATCGAGAACGCAATATCAAAGGTCGCAAAAATCCTTGGCTCTTGGATAAGACTCCAAGCGAATTTCTACAACGAATTGCCTCGCAACCTCACCTCGTCAAACTTCTCAAGTTACTCTTTAAGCATTAGTTAGTTTATTTACAAAGTAATATGGAAAAAAGGAATTTACTGACTACCTCCGGCCATTCGCCTTGTTTGACAAGTAAATATCTCCTCCTCCAAACGAAGTCTGCTCCTTCTTGTATGGCGTTGTTAGTTTTGGGAATACATTTCGTCCATCGCAAGGGTGATGAGGGAATTGTGGGTCGTAATACTGATCATCTGTCGTCCGTCGTGGGTTGTAAAGGTCGATTTTGACTTCAGCCGCATTGCCACTGGCATCCAACACTCTAAATTCGGCAATGTGCAATTGAGTATGTTTCAAATTAAAGCATAAAGTATCCAGTTCGGCTTCGTAATTCACTAGAATCTGTCCTCTAGCTGGCTGCCTGGGCGTAACGCAAGTTTCAATCTGTTCTCCGTCTGCACAAGAGTACGTTAAAGCCCGTATGAAGTCTACTCTCCTTTCTCGTTTGCAATTGTCTTCTTTAGTTAATCCAAGTATACGAGCCTTCATGTTGGGCAAGCAGGCATACTTGTCAGTAGTTTCTGCTCCTTGAAAGGAACAAAAGTGGGCTTCTCTGTCAAAGTTGTCAATTAGAGCAGGTGCGATAGTGTCATGAACTACGATTCGCTGGACAAAGGAGCGAATGTTTCCACAGTGATTCATAGCTTTCCAGGTGCGAGTCAGGACAAATCTGTCTGGACCTGAACTCTCCATCATCGTTTCTTCACCGACAATCTCCAAATCCTCTTGGTCACAATCATCTCTAGCTCCTAGGATTCTGTTCGCCCTCAATTCAAAAGAGGGCACTTCAAAACCACATTGGAAGGTCAGAGTCTGAGGTGGGAGAATGCCTGTCCAACGAGGTCCTTCTTGATTCCGAACTATGGCCTTCGTTACAATTTCCATTGGAATAGAACACCCATCTGACAGAATATATGTGCGTAAAATGTCTAGATCATCTTCACAGGTGAGAGTTATTGAATTCGTTTGGTTTAACTGGACTTGTCGCCTGGCGCTCGGAGGAAATTCATAGTCCTGCTTGAATAGGCTAAATGACAATCCCTTTCCCAGACAATTGTCGCTGGCGGAAATGTTTGCAGCTGGAGGAACGTGACGGCGGCACTTGTAATGAGCTTCGAATGTGATGGGCTCGTCAGGAACAGGAGCTTGTTTGTCGCGTAGAATAAAGCGCCTTGATTGGCGTACTTCATTCCCGCATTCATCCATTCCAGAAAATGTAACTGTCCCAGCTGCGTTGTTGGCACAGCCCATTGCAGCAATGTTCGTAAGGTTGGTCATTGTAGAACTTGCAATAGTGGCTCTCCTGAGATGGGTCTTGTTGCAATAACTTGCAAAGTAGAGTGGATAGTTGATTAATTCGGAATAACATTGAAGATAGTATGCGTAATCGTCGCCTCCTCCCGGTGGCAATTCATCTGTATCACTCACTAATGTAGGTAGTTCGTCATTATATATTGTAAACTCTGCACGAAGTGTGTCTTGTTCACAAGTCGAATTGTCAATTGGACTGCGAGTTTCCCAAATGTGACTTACAGTTCTATGGTCTAAGCAAGCGGGAAATTCTGGTCCCGCCAAATTCACTTCTTCTATTCGCATATCATAAGTAACAGTCACTTGTGAGCCATTGCAATTGGATCCAAGCGAGACTGTTTTGCTGGAAGGAAGCTCTGCAACCGAAGGCAGCTCACTGAGGCATTTCAAGTTCATCCCCGCTGCAATCACTTCGCTTGGTTCCAAGTCTTCCAAAGTAGGTTTGCGAGTAGGAAGGGTAAAGATTTCAACCAACGTAAGAATAGTTGGTTGAGGCAGAGTCTGTCGAGGGCAGTGAGCCGGTGGGTCTGGCCATCTAAAGTATTCAATGTCTCCAAATGTATAACTAACTGTCAATTCTAATGTCCCGCGACATACTCTTCTTTCACTCCACTCGATGCTCTTTAGTTTGTATCTCTGTATGAGGCTTGGGCATTTGATTGAGAATGCCAACTTGCGAAGCCAATTGGCGAAATGTTCTTCATTACTATTCTCCATACCACTCTGCAATGCATGTTGTGCTGTTTCTAGATCAAATAGCAATGAGTCCAAGTCCTGGCACGAACTCAGCACATTGTCTCGAAACGACGAGCGAATGTTTCTCCTAAGGCAATTAGCAGTAGTAGCAAGTGGTATTATACTAGGACAAACAGGTTGAATTGGAGGTACTGTCGGCGGAGGTACAGGCCGGGTAATGGGAGAAGGAGGAGGCGGCTCTCCATCTGGCACCTTCGGAATAGGAGGAGGTAGTACATTCGGCTGGTTCTTTCCATTATGAGGACAGACGATGCATATTGTAGTTTCTGTCGGATTTGGAATAGAATAGAAGCCTAGTTCACAATGGTCTCCAATCGAGCTACCTTCGCACGCTGCATCGACTAGTATTAACTCTTTATTGACAAGAACGAATCCTAATAGTATTATATTGAGTAAATAACCGTGGGAGGTCATTGGTGGTGACCTTATGAGAGAACGGGTGAGCTTGGACGGAGAAGTCCCTTGGAGGGGAACGGACGGACCCCCCGTTCTTCCAAAAGTTCGACGGTGGGCCCCGCGCCAACTTTTGCCAAAACCCCAAAATGCCCCTTTTTTGAATTAAATCGAAAAATTTGAATTAATGCCAAAAATTTGAAATTGGTGTGGGGGGACTTTTTTCCCACCCAAGAGCACCACTTTTTCCCCAGCGCTGGCCGGACAAAGACTTTTTGTCCCGGGCTATACAAAAAGTTGGACAGGGCGTGGCTTGCATTTGCTTTGCTCTGTTGTCTAAGTGCTAAATACCAGAAAGGAGGCGAAAAATTTTATCAAGTGCCCAGCAGGAAGGTAGGGGAAAAATGTCCAAGGCGACCTCTACTGAAGTCACTGTCTCCCACAATGAGACGGTGTTAACCACTACCACCGAAGCTGCTGATTCTCCACCTCTGGATGAAACGAAGAAGAAGAAACAGAAGAAGCAGTCAAAGGCAAAGACACTGGACAGTCCTAAGCCACGCAAGGTAACTCTCCCCGCCACAAAGGACGGCACGCCAAAGAAGCTGGCTGGATCCAAGAAGGCCTCAAGTAAAGAGCCAACCAAGTTTGCTGTCCAATCATTTGATCCAACGAAGACGACTCTGATAGATCTATGTGAAATACATTCAAAGAATAGCGCAGCGGTTGGTGGAAGGTTGACTACAGTGTTTGTCGAACAAGCCAAACCAGAGAAGGCTAAAAGCATGAAGAAGGAGAAGAAGGACAAGGATGCCGATAAGGGAAAGAAGGAGAAGAAGAAATCGAAGAAGACGAAGACTGGCTAAGTAGCAAAGCCTTTGAAAGTGTCCTCGATACACCTCCTTCTCACAGATTCATTGTTGTTGCTAAATAAACAGAATGTATTTAACAAGAACAAGTATTGGCTTGCAAACTGGTGGAGACCTAACGACTTTCCTATTCCTCATCTGAGTCTTCCTCATACACTCTTTCTCCAGTGAACTCTTCGAAAGGTTTGAGTGTCTCCAAGAAGACGTGAGTATCTTCAATGCTAGATGCAACTTCCTTCACAACGGAGAGAGGAAGATTTCCAATGGCGAAGCAAACTGTGACTTCTCCACCAAACTCTGCCAATACCGTCCAAATAGGCATATAAGGTGGTACGGGCTCTTTGTCAGGCAAGCCTTTTCCCATTTGCTTTGTTCTCGTAGCAAGGGCTTGGTAGAGCAAGCATTTTCTCATTTGCTTTATTCTCGTAGTAAGGGCTTGGTAGATTTCATCGACGTCCTGGCGGCACTCTGCGCGAGCCATGTATGCATTGAGTTCGCCGACGTATTCAGGAGATGTCCAAGAAGCGAGGGTTTTGAGCTGATGACGAAGGATGTTTCGTTCCGTCATGTATGGGTCGCTAGCGACCTCAGATTCGATGAGGGAGGCAGGAATCTCTTCCTTCTCAACGCTCTTCTTTGCGATTGATCTGGTTTGGATTCCAGGCACCGAAGGCTTCTTCGCTTGTTGACGAGTAGCGCGCGAAGGCATTCGAAAGGAGTTTTCTGCAAGTGGAGGAGGTGGGGGGTGGAAACGAAGAATAGCAAGTTAGTTGGCTGTTGTTTTTCTTCAGTTAGTCGAGAAAAATTAAAAACTGTTAGTATCAATGGAAGACTTGCTTATTCGCACTAATCAAATAGATGAATGTTAATAACTACTAATTGTGCAAACGGGAACATACAGAAGCATAAAGAAAGCGAGAGAAACAGAGAGGGGGGGAATTAAAAGTTAATTAAAATTTTCTTCTTGCTTCCGTCCTCCCCCCCCTTCCCATCTTCTGTATGTTTGTTCCTGGAGA
>Ga0134125_10003857_pt1 | contig 17216 bp, 15 predicted proteins | sample KB31751_FD_96464 | JGI IMG/M metagenome (GOLD analysis project Ga0134125, IMG submission 96464) | Terrestrial soil microbial communities with excess Nitrogen fertilizer from Kellogg Biological Station, Michigan, USA - KB3-175-1 | ecosystem: Environmental > Terrestrial > Soil > Unclassified ...
AGGATCGCAAACAAACGCGTGTTTCCCGAAATCATCCCTCTCTCCGTCTTATGTCATGCAGGTCCCACGGACCATCAGGTCATCAGCCAGCCGCCCGCCACATCCACGACCTGGCCCGTCACGAAACCGGCCTCCGGCGACGTCAGGAACGCGCAGACCTCAGCCACCTCGGACGGCTCTCCCAGGCGCCGCAGCGGCGTTTCGCGGATGATGGCATCGTTGGCCGCCCCGGCCACCGTCTTCAGCAGCGGCGTATTGATGCGCCCCGGTGCAATGGCGTTGACCGTGATGCCGGCCGGCCCCAGCTCCGCCGCCGCATGGCGCGTAAAGCCGATCAGCGCCGCCTTCGTCGTGCTGTAGTGCACCGCCACGATATCGGTCAGCGGCGCCTTGCCGGCGACGGACGACATCGAGACGATGCGCCCGAAGTGACGCTCCTGCATGCCCGGCGCCAACAGGTGCGTCAGGTAGAATGCCGCATTCAGGTTGACGCCCACGACACGATCCCACTCCGACGGATCCATCGCGCCAATCGTGGCCGGATGCCCGTCGTGCTTGGGCGAGATCCCGGCATTGTTCACCAGCGTATCGATCCCGCCCAGGGCGGTCTGGATGACATCGACCGCCCGTCGGCAGCCTTCCGCGGTCCCGACGTCCGCCGCCGCAAACGCCACCGTGCGGCCCTGTTCGCGCAGGCGCCGACACAGGGTCTGGCCACGGTCTTCGTCCAGATCCACGATGCCCACATGCGCGCCTTCCGCCGTATAACGGTCCACGATGGCGCTGCCGATGCCGCCCGTGCCTCCGGTCACCAGCACGACCCTTCCGTCATGCCTCATCTTTTCCTCCATTGACCTCGAGAATGATCTTGCCGATGTGCCGGCTGCTTTCCATCAACTCGTGCGCCGCGCGCGCCTCGGCGAGCGGGAACAGCCGATGAATGACGGGCAGACAACGTCCCGATTCCAGAATCGGCCAGACATTGGCCTCGACCGATGCCGCGAGTTCGGCCTTCTGCTGCACCGACCGCGCCCTCAGGGTGGACCCCGTGAAGGTGAGGCGCCTGAGCATGATGGGCATGGCATCCAGATCAACCCGGCTGCCCTGCAGGAAGGCAATCTGCACAAGCCGCCCCTCCAGCGCCAGGCAGCGGATATTGCGCGGGATATAGTCGCCGCCCACCATGTCCAGTACCACGTCCACGCCCTTGCCCCCCGTCTCGCGGGCCACCACCTGGACAAAATCCTCGTCGTGGTAGTTGATTGCCACATCGGCCCCGAGCCTGCGGCAGGCCTCCATTTTCTCCGCATTGCCCACCGTCGTCATGACCCGCGCACCGCGCGCCTTGGCGAGCTGAATGGCCGTCAGGCCGATGCCGCTGGAACCGCCATGCACGAGAACGCTCTCACCCGCCTGCAGCCGACCGCGCTGAAACAGATTCGTCCAGACGGTGAAGTAGGTTTCGGGCAGCGCGCTGGCCTGGATCATCGACAGCCCGCGAGGCACCGGCAGGCAATGGCCGGCGTCCACCACGCAATATTCGGCATAACCGCCGCCCGGCGTCAGGGCGCAGACGCGGTCGCCTGCCTTCCAGCGCGTGACACCGGCGCCGACCCGCACGATCTCGCCGGACACTTCGAGCCCCAGATACGGTGAAGCGTCAGGTGGCGGCGGGTAGGACCCTGACCGCTGCAGGACATCCGGCCGATTGACGCCGGCGTAATGCACGGCGATGAGCACCTGTCCCGGGGAAGGCTTCGGCACGGGCGCGTCCACGAGCCTCAGGACACTCGCATCGCCGCCCTCACCATGATCGATCAATTTCATACCTGTATCCTTCAATATTGAAGCGCTTCAAAAAGCGCGTCAAAAAATGGCCGGATCGGTGAAATACAAGTCCCGCATGTCCGGCCCTCTCGGGTGAAATCGCACCACGGACGAGCCGCGGCAACTGATGCAACTTTAGCGCAACACAATCCATTCGGCCACAGGCAGCCACAAAAGGGGCACACATCGAGGTCAAAGATGCAATGCCCGTTCGTACGCCGAGAGCACCGCCTCATGCATCGCCTCGGACTGCGTGGGGTGCGGGAACACGGTCTGCATCAGATCTTCTTCAGTGGCCTCCAATCCCATGGCGACCGCATAGCCCTGGATCATCTCCGTCACTTCCGCCCCCACCATATGGGCGCCCAGAAGTTCGCCGCTTTCCGCGTCCATCACAACCTTCACGAAACCCTCGGTGTCGCCGAGCGCAATCGCCTTGCCGTTGGCGGTGAATGGAAAGCGGCCCACGCGTACGGCGCGCCCTCTCGCGCGCGCCTGCGCCTCCGTCAGGCCTACATGCGCCACCTGCGGATGGCTATACGTGCAGGCGGGAATGCGCATGACGTCCAGCGGATGCGGCTCGCCGCCAGCGATGGCCTCCACACAGGCGACCGCCTCGTGCGAAGCCTTGTGGGCGAGCCAAGGAGCGCCAGCCAGATCTCCGATCGCATACACGCCCGGCTCGTGCGTAGCGCCCAGAGCGTCCGTCACCACATGGGAGCGCTCCACGCGCACAGCCGTCCGCTCGAGGCCCAGGTCTTCGTGATTCCCGACGATCCCCGCCGCCACCAGCACCACCTCGGCCTCGAGCGTGCGAACGCCCCCCTGAAGCTGGATCCGCCACACGCCGCCGGCCCGCTGGCTGCCGATCATGCGCGCGCCCAGATGAAGCTCCATGCCCTGCTTGCTCAGGGCAGCCGCCACATGCCTGGAGATTTCCTCGTCCTCCGGGGGCAGCACCCGGTCAGCCATTTCCACGATATGCACCTGGACGCCGAGCGCATGATAGAAACTGGCAAATTCAACGCCAATGGCACCCGCGCCAATGACCACCATGCGGGGCGGCAAAAATCCGGGCGACAGCGCCTCCCGGTAATACCAGACGCTGCCCGGATCGGGATCCAGGCCCGGCAGCACCCGCGCACGGGCCCCGGTCGCCAGGATGACGTGGGCCGCCTGAAAGGAACGTGCATGTGCGGAGTCCGGCACATTTTCGAGGCGGACGCTGCCCGCGCCGCCTAGGCTCGCTCGGGCGTGAATCACTTCGACGCCATTCTTCTTCAGCAGATAAGCCACGCCGCGCTGCAGCTCGCTCGCGACCTTGCGCGAGCGAGCCACCATGGCCGACAGGTCAGCCACCGGGGCGCCCACCGCGACTCCGTAGCGATCCGCCGATCGGATCAGCCGCAGTACGTCGGCCGACCGCAAGAGCGCCTTGGTAGGGATGCACCCCCAGTTCAGACAGATCCCGCCCAGATCGGCCTGCTCCACCAACGCCGTGCGCAGTCCCAGTTGTGCGGCCCGGAGGGCGGCCACGTAGCCACCCGGACCACCTCCAATCACCGCCACGTCGTAATCGTAGTCGACCGATTTCATGATGTCTTCAGATCAGAGCTGCCAGGGGGTTTTCGATGACGCGGCGAAAAGCGTCCAGCCACTTGGCCGCCGCCGCGCCATCGATGGCGCGATGATCGACCGATAGCGTGACGGTCATCATCGGCGTCACTTCCACGCTTCCCTCCGGACCTGCCACCACTCGGCGCTCGATGGCGCCGACCGCCAGGATGGCGGCCTGCGGCGGATTGATGATGGCGGCAAATTCCGTCGTCCCGTACATGCCCAGGTTGCTGACCGTGAAGCTGCCGCCCTGATATTCCTGCGGCGAGAGCCTGCCTTCGCGGGCCCGGGCCGCCAGAGCGGCGATTTCCGCGCTGACCCGTGACAGGGACTTGTCGTGGACGCCGCGAACGACCGGCGTAATCAGCCCGGAAGGCGTCGAGACCGCCACCGACACGTCTACACCGGCATGGCGAATCAGCGCCTCGTCGGTCCAAGTGACATTCATGTCCGGGCAATCCATCAGGGCCACGGCCACCGCCTTGACGATGATGTCGTTGATCGACACATGGCGCCCGGCCTCGTTGATCTGCCGGCGCAGCGCGGAAAGCGCCTCCATGCGGCACTCGGACCGAAGATAAAAGTGCGGGATCGTAGTCTTGCTCTCGAGCAGGCGGCGCGCGATCGTGCGCCGCATGGCGGAATGGGGAACCGCCACATCGCCCGGTACCCGCAGCGGCGCCGGTTCTGGCACGACCGCCGTCTCCACCGGCGCGGTCGACGGCCGCGCCGCCGTGGCGCGCGCCAGCGCCGCCTGCACGTCACGCTTCACGATCCTGCCGTGCGGGCCGCTGCCGGCCAGCCCCGGGAGCGGCAGGCCCGCCTGCGCCGCCAGCCTGCGGGCGAGCGGGCTGGCGAACACTCGGCCCGATGCCGCAGCGGCAGGCGCCGGGGACGCCGGACCGGCCGGGCCCGCCGACGCCGGCTCCTTCAGCGGCCCGCCGGCCGGCTGCCCCGCCAGCAGCGCCTCCACGTCGACATCCCGCTCGCCGTCGTCCAGCAGCACCGCGACGGGAGCCCCTACCCGGGCCTCATGACCCGCCGCCACCAGGACGCGTCCGAGCCGCCCCGCCGATTCCGAGACGAACTCGACGACGGCCTTGTCCGTCTCGATTTCGGCCACGCAGTCGCCGGCCGCGACGGCATCACCCTCCGCCTTCGCCCACGCGACGATGACAGCCGATTCCACGTTGGCCGACACCTCGGGCATTCGCAATAGCGTCGCCATATCAATTGCTCCCTTGGGCCCGCGCGGGAGCGCCCTGTCCGGCCATGGCGCGCTCCAGTCCCTCCATGACTTCTTCGGTACGGGCACAAGCCGCGCGTTCCAGAATCCTGGAAATGCTGGGGGAGGCTTCGCCGCCCGTCACGCGGAGCACGGGCTGGTCCAGCCAGTCAAAGAATCTGCGCTGGATTTCATCGCCGAGCCAGCTGCCGTAGGCCGTTCCGGTCGATCCCTGTTCCACGATCAGCACATTGTTGGTCTTGCGAATGCTGGCGCCCACCGTCTCCCAGTCCAGGCTCGCACGGTCGAGCCAGCGCAGGTCGATCACCTCGGCGTCGATTCCCGTTTTCTCCACCGCCTCCAGCGAATGCCGGACCATCGACAGATACGTCAGCACCGTCACGTCCTTGCCCTCGCGGCGCACCGCCGCCCGGCCCAAAGCCGTCTGGAAATCGAAATCATCCACCGGCGCCAGACCGGTGCTGCTGTACAAGTCCACATGTTCGATCACGAGCACGGGATCCTCGATGTGCAGCGCGGCGTTCATCAGCCCCACATAATCGAAAGGCGTGGACGGCGCGACGATGCGCCACCCCGGACTGGTCGCGAAAATGCCGGCAGGGTCCATGGAGTGCTGGGAACCGTAACCCGTGCCCATGGCCACCTTGGAGCGCAACACCAGCGGCATGCGGATGTCTCCACCAAACATGTGGCGCGCCTTGCCGATCTGATTGAAGACCTGATCGGCCGCCACCCACAGGAAGTCGGGATACATGAACTCCACCACCGGCCGGAACCGGCCGTTCATGGCGATGCCTCCTCCCAGCCCCGCGAATGCATTCTCGCTGATCGGCGTACCGAGGACACGATCCGGGAAGCGATCATGCAGGCCCCGCGTGGCGCCGTTGGTGCCTCCCTTGAGACGATGGACGTCTTCTCCCAGGATCACGATGCGATCATCCGCTACCATGCGACGCTCCATGGTCTCGGCCACCACGTCGATGAACTTGCGCTCCTCGAGCTTCCCCTTGAAGGTGGCCTGCTCCTCGGTGCGCACGCCGCGCAGCTCGTGGAGTTCACTGCGGACGCCTACATCGCGAAATCCCGGGTCGGGCCACAGGTCGGGCCGGATGCGGCGCTTGCCCGGCCGCTCTGGATCGGCTTCGATGAGGGCGGCCACGGCTTGACGCATCGCCGCCTGCATACGCTCGCGCAGGGCCTCCAGATCCGCATCGGAGATCATCCCGCGGTCTTTCATGCGCCGGCCCAAAGCGGCCAGCGCATCACGGTTGCGCCACTGCGCCTCTTCTTCCTTGGAGCGATAGCCGAACGCACTGCCCGGATAACCCCCATTCTGGTGCAAATAGCGATAGACGTCCGCCTCGATGAGCGTGGGGCCGTTGCCGGCCCGCATGTGGGCCACGGCCTGCTCCATGGCAAGATGCACGGCATAGGCGTCCATGCCGTCCACCTTCCAGCTGGGTATATTGAAAGCACCGCCGCGCGAGGACAGGCGCGGCTCGGCCGTGGATTCTTCGACCTTGGTGGAGACAGCGTAACGATTGTTCTCTATGAAGAAACACAGCGGCAGCTTCCATGCCGCCGCCAGGTTCATGGATTCCAGCACCGATCCGATGTTGGTAGCTCCGTCTCCAAAGAAGGTGACCGAGACATCGTCGGTGCCGGCGTGGCGGTGCGCCCACGCAGACCCTGCGGCGAACGGCACCCCGCCCCCCACGATCGCGTTGGTGCCCATGACACCCGCTTCGGCCCAGCGAAGATGCATGGAGCCGCCCCGCCCCCGGCAGAACCCTTGCGACAGGCCCAGGATCTCCGCCAAGGTGCGCTGCAGCAGCGCTTGCACGTCTTCCCCCAGGGGCGCACGGGGATCGGCGCGGCCGGGACGCAGATAGGCCAGCGATTTCGCCAGGAAATGATGGTGCCCGCGGTGCGAACCATTGACCTGGTCCGATGCGCGCAGGAACGCGAGCGCGCCCGCGGCTCCGCCCTCCTGGCCAATGCTGGAGTGTGCCGGGCCATGCACCAGTCCGTCCATGGCGAGCTCCACCACGGTTTCCTCGAAAGCCCGGATCAAGTGCATGTGTGTCAGCAGCGTTCCCAGTACGGCGGGGTCCGCCGCCTTCCAGTCCTTCTCGGTGACACGCAGCTCCGACCACGCCGACGCCGGCGCGAGTGCAATCAGTTTTGACATAAACGAACTCCCGATCAAATGTATCCGTAGGCCGACCAGCCGCCGTCCGCGACGGCGACGTGGCCATTGATGAACGCCGCGTGGTCCGAAGCCAGGAACAGCACCAGGGCCGCAATCTCTTCGGGCGTACCCAACCGCCCCAGCGGCGTGCGCCTGGACAGCACGTCCACATCCATGCGTCCCCGCGCCACCAGATCGTCCACCAGCGCGGTGCGCACATATCCGGGCGCAATGGCGTTGACCCGCACGCCCAATGGCCCCCACTCCACGGCCAGCGATTTGGTCAGCATGGCCACTGCGGCCTTGCTGGCGCAATAGGCGGCCCGGTCGGGGGCGGCGACCACGCCGTACATGGAGGCCGTGTTGATGATGACGCCGTGGCCACGGGCCGTCATGAGGCGGCCAGCCTCGCGGGCGCAATAGAACACCCCATTCAGATTGACGTCGATGGCTTTGCGCCACTGATCGCCCGTAAGCTCCAGCGTCGGGCAATTCATGGAGATTCCGGCGTTGTTGAGCAGGACATCGACGCCGCCCCAGGCCTCGTGCGTCTCGGCAAACGCCTGCCCAACAGCGGATTCGTCGTTGACCAGCCCCTGGTGGCACCGGACTTCCAGACCGGGATTCGCAGCCTCCAGTTCGTTGCACACGGACTCCATGGCCGCGACATCCATGTCGAACAGCACCAGCCGCGAGCGACAGGCCCCAAAGGCGTGCGCCATCGCGCGCCCCAGACCACTGCCCGCGCCGGTAATGAAAATCACCCGGCCGGCCAGGCCGTCAAAACCATCTCCGCGCGCCATCCTGACCAGCGCGGCCATCGAGTCCTGCATGTTCGTTTTCTCCACAACCATTGCCATGCGCCGCCTATGAGGCGCGAATCGCCGGATCCGGAATCACTGCCCGGCCGAAAGGTCGGGCCGGTAGGTCGTGATGTCGTCGTACTGCACCAACTCGACAATGTGGCCTTCCGGATCGCGAAGGAAGGCGAGCCACGTGCCGGGACGCACTTCGACCGGCTCGGGTCCCGTCATGAATGAGAGACCGTGGGCCCGCACGCGACTGCAGGCCGTTCGGATGTCATCGATGATGAACGTGATGTAGCTGCTGCCCGGTTGGTCCAGAATCAAAGGAGGCTGTGCGACCGCCTTCGGCGGCGACTCGGGCGCGAGCAGCTTCAGACGCTCGCCGCCAGAGGCCTGCAGCCGCACCACGACATAGGCCTGGTTGCTCAAGGCAGCCTGGCGGGCCTTCGCGGCGGAGACCCGAATCTCGTTGACGAACACGAGCCCAAGCACCGTCTCGTAGAACGCGCGCATCTTCGGCAAATCGCGGACATTCAGACCCACTTCCAGGGGCGCGACCATTTTCATCGACACTTCCATCTCCTCGGCTAACACTATTCAAACGGCCAGCCACTCGTCCAGAAGGGTGGGATGCGCAGCAAGATCACCCGGCGTCCCTTCAAAAACGATCTGGCCGTGTCCCATGACACAAACCCGGCTGGAAACCTTCAACGCGATCGTGAGCTTCTGCTCGACCAGGACCACCGCGACACCACGACGCTGAATGTCCCGGATCATGTCGCCCACCGCCGCCACGATCTTGGGCGCCAGCCCTTCGGTGGGTTCGTCAATCAGCATCACCAACGGGTTGCCAAGCAGCGCCCGGCACATGGTCAGCATCTGCTGCTCTCCGCCCGACAGGCTGCCCGCCATCGTGTTGCGGCGTTCCTTCAGGCGCGGAAAGTAGTCGAACATCTGCTCGACCGTCCAGACCGGGGCCCCTTTCACGGCGGGCTGGACCCCCAGGCGAAGGTTTTCGTCGACCGTCAAATTGGTGAAGATCTCGCGCTCCTCGGGGACATATCCGATGCCGCTGCGACACACCAGGTAAGGACGGCGCCCCGCCAGGTCCAGGCCCTGGAGACGGACGAAACCCGCGGCTGGCGGCACCAGTCCCATGATGGCCTTCAGGGTTGTCGAACGGCCGGAGCCGTTTCGCCCCAACAGACTGATCACCTCGCCTCGCGCCACGTTGAAACTGACGCCGTGGAGAATATGGCTTTTCCCGTAATAGGCATTGAGGCCGGAGACTTCCAGCAATGGATCGGTGCTGTCGGCCATCATGCCGTTTCCTCGCCGAGATAGGCTTCCTTGACAACCGGATTGGACCGGATCTCGTCGGGCGTGCCGGTCGCCACGATGCGGCCATACACCAGCACGCTGATGCGGTCGCTCAGGCCAAACACGACGTCCATATCGTGTTCCACGATGAATAGTGTCTTCCCCCGAGTGATGTCGCGAATCAGATCCACCGCATAGTCGGTTTCCTCGCGCGACATCCCTGCCATGGGCTCGTCAAGCAGAACGACCTGCGGTCGGGACGCAAGCGCCATGCCGATTTCCAATGAGCGTTGCTCCGAATAGGACAGCTCGCTGGCCAGCGTGGAGGCGCGATTCGCCAGGCGCAGGCGCTCCAGCAGCTCCCGGGTCTCCCGGGTGACTTGGGTCCGGCGCGCGATGGACTGCCAGAACACATACTGCAAGCCATGCTGGCGCATGACGGCCAGACGCAGGTTTTCAAACACGGAGAGGCCCGGAAATACGTTCGTGATCTGGAACGAGCGCGCCAGCCCCAGGTGATTGACGCGATCGGGGGGCAAGCCGGAGATCTTCTGATTGCCCAGAAACACTTCCCCGGCGCTCAAGCCCAATTGACCCGAAATCAGATGGAACAAGGTCGACTTCCCGGCGCCGTTCGGCCCGATCAATGCGTGGCGCTCGCCAGGAACCAAATCAAGGTCCACCCCATTGATAATGTCGATGGAGCCAAACGACTTGCGCACACCGCGCAACGAAAGAGCGGATTGAGCGTTCATGTCGATGCCCCCGATGCCACCGCCGGATCATTCGCCTCATCGGAGCCACGGGTGGCCGCCTCGATGGCCGCTCGCCATCGCCGCATGGCCTCGCGCAACACCAGCAGACCGATGGCGAACAGCACCAGGGGCACGAGCCACGTCGCGGCTGCAAGCGGGCGCCAGGACTCCCCGAACAGAGAGATGGCCGGCCATGCCTTGCCGCCGAGACGCGCCAGAGAAAGATAATCCTGAGAAAAAATGCGCTGGAGCATTTCCACGGAAAAGACAGTGCCACATGCCAGCAGCGCCGCCGCCACGCCATGCAGGACGAAGGAGGCCGCGAGCGCGCCAAACCCGCAACGGCGCACGCTGGCGGCTACCGTCTGCACCAGTCCGGCTATGCCACGCGGGACGAACAGCATCACGGCCACGAAAAGCAGCCCCTTGTAAAGCAGCCAAGAGGTGGTCAGGTCCGACACCACATAACCGAAGAAAGTCATCAGCGCCGCACCAATGGCCGGCCCCAGAAAGAAGGTCACGCCGCCGATGTAGCTATTAAGCAGCACCTCGGCCGACAGATCGAGATTGAACAGGACGTAATTGGCCGATTCGATGTTGATGGCCTGAAGGGCGCCGGCCACCCCGGCGAACATGGTGGATACCGCAAAAACAAGCACGCTGGCCATGTGCACGTTGTAGCCGAGGAACCGCAGGCGGCGCGTGTTCTCCCGCAACCCCAGTGCGACCCGGCCCAGCGGCGTACGCGTAAACAGATACAGCAGCCCCAGGCACAGCAACACCCACGCGAGGGTCAGGTAATACACCTGAACGTTGCTGCCAAAGGACAGGCCGAACGCCGGCATGCGCATGGTCGAGACACCGGCCTCACCGCCAAACCACCCGCCCAGGTGCGGCGCGAGCGAATACAGCAGTTCGCCGATCGCAAGAGTGATCATGGCGAAATACACCCCCGTGCGCTTGGTCGCAAACCAGCCGGCCACCAAACCGACCAGCAATCCCGTCACGGCTCCAACGAGCGGCATGAACGGCGTCGGCAACAGACCGGCCCCGCCCACCGCATTCATCGCGTGCACCGTCGCAAAAGCGCCGACGCCGAAGAACGCCGAATGCCCGAACGACAGCATCCCGGCCTGTCCGCACAACAGGCTGAAAGCGCAGGCGAACAGGCTCGCGATCAGCATCTGAATGCCGGCGTTGACCAGCGCGGGCGACAGCACCGCCGGCGCGAGCACCAAAGCGAGAACAATGATCGCGCCCAGAATGATCCTGGAGTCCATGGCCCTACTCCTTTTCACCCAGCAGGCCATACGGACGCACCAGCAGGATGACCAGCATCAGAGCGTACGGAATCGTGCCCGAGAGGCTGGAGAGCTTCAGGGTCAGCAGACCGCCGACCTCCCGAGCCCAGTCCCCCAACCCCACCAGCGCGAGCAGACTGGCCATGCTGTAGTCCACACCGATGCTGAAGGACGTGATCAGCCCGATGAGCAGGGACGCCAGCAACGCACCCTCCAGCGACCCCAGTCCGCCGATCACCACCACGACAAACACCATGACGCCAAGCTCGATCGCCATATTGGGATTCGTGGTGTAGAAGGCGCCGGCGACCGCCCCGGCCAGGCCGGCCAGCGCCGCCCCCACACCAAAGACCACCATGAACACCACCGGCACATTATGTCCCAGTGCCTCCACCATGGCTGGCCGGTGAATGGCGGCGCGAACGATGATGCCGACCCGCGTGCGCGTCAGAAGCAGATAAATGACGACGAACATCGCCAGCGCCACGGCGCCGATCAGCAGTCGATAAAACGGATAGGTCGAAGGACCGATCTGGAACGCCGAGAACGACAGTGACGCGGGGATCCGATAGTTGACCGGAAAATTGCCGAAGAACAGCTTGACGAATTCGGCGATGATGAACGACAGGCCGAAAGTGAGCAGCAATTCGTGCGCATGGCCGTATTTGTGCACCGGCCGGAGAAAATAGCGTTCGGCCACGACGCCCACCAGGCCCACCAGCGCAGTGGCCACCACCACCGACAACCAGAACCCCAGGTAAGGCTGCAGCGCATACGCGAAGTAGGCGCCCAGCATGTAGAACGATGCGTGCGCGAAATTCAGGATGCCCATCATGCCGAAGATCAGGGTCAGCCCCGCCGACACCATGAAAAGGAGCAGCCCGTAAATCACGCCATTGAGAAGCGAAACGACGAAGTAGTCCATATTGCCAAGCCGGAATGGGGCGTTACGCAGGATCCGGAACGCCCCGTGCGAGCGAAAACGGGGTCATCAGCTCGGGCGACGCATCTTGCAAGTGCTCTGGACCGGTGCCTCGGCTTCGGACGCCGCCAGCAGCTTCACAGGCTTGAACCCCATGTCCGTCCCGTCCACCTTGAACTTCGCACCGGTGGAGACCTCCGAGACCACCATGGGCAGCAAGACCTGGTGATCGGCCGCCCGCATGGTCCACGCGCCCATCGGGGTGTCCAGCTTGGTCTGCTCGATCTGGACGGCCAGCTTGTTGACGTTCAGCTTGCCGTTTTCAGGGGCGACCTTCTTCAGCGCCGCGCCGACCATCTCGATACCGAAAAGGGTCTGCGGCTCGACATAGACGGGGTAATGACCGACCTTGGCCTTGAACTCGTCGGCCATGGAAACGCCGGCCCCCCCGTTGGCTTCCGCATCGAACGGGTGCACCACATAGGCGCCCAGCGCCACATGCCCGGCATTGGCGAGATTTCCCGGCTGATCCAGGAAGGTGGTGGCAAAGCGGGCCTTCAGGCCGCCGGCCTTGGCGGCCTTCATGAGCAGCAGCAGGTCATTGGACCAGTTGCCCGTGATCACCGTCTCGGCGCCGCTGGCGATGATCTTCTGCACGTACGGAGAGAAGTCCTGGATCTTGTTCACGTCATGCAGCGTCTCGCCCACGACCTTGTAGTTGCCCTCGGCGGCATCCCGCTCGATGGCATGCTGCATGTCCACGCCCCAGGAATAGTTCTGGTTGATGGAATAGACCTTCGTGCCCAGCGTGTTGGCGGACTTCATGGCCCGGACCAGCGCCTTCACGCTGATGTCGGAATTCCCGGCAAAACGGAAGGCGTGGAAATTGCATTTGCTGCCGGTCAGCTCCATGGCTTCGGCACCCACATTGAGGAAGAGCACTTCCTTGCCCGGGTTGCGGATGTCGTACTTGCGAATATCCTCGCTGAGCTGGCCCGCAACGGCCGATGAGGCGCCCTGGACCACCATCTGCGCACCGTCCGCGATCGCTGCCTTCAGCTTCTCGGCGGCTCCCGCCGGGGTTCCCTGGCTGTCATATTGCAGCAGCTTGATGGGTTCGCCACCCCAGCCGCCCTGGGCGTTGAGCCGTTCCACCGCATAGCGCGTGGCATCCCGGTACATCAGGCCCGTGGAGGCCTGGGGACCCGACAGCGTTTCCACGATTGCGATCTTCAGCGGCTCTGCACTGGCCATGCCGCAGGCCACCGACAGGGCGGCACAGAGCATCAACGGTTTAAAAATGGCGCGGTTTGCCATGGGATTGTCTCCTGATTTCAAGATATCGCCCGGCCTCATCACCTCGGGGGCCGGGTCGAAGAACCGTTTTCCAACTGGTCTGACAGGTGAGTCTATTAGTCGCTTTTTTGGCTGTCAATCATAAACCGGCCCAACAAGGGTTTTCACCGATATGCCGGCGCCCGCGATTCTCCCTTCTTCTAGGATTGAAATTTATTGCGATATATCAATGCGTTATACGATAATTCCGGGAAGCGTTGCGTCGAAATCCGATCGCATGGCCTTCGGGCTGTGGGCAACATGGTTCCGTAAAAGCTGTCAGGCAGCTTGTGGCGCAATCCCGCCATGCTCTAATATCAGCCCATGAAGACACGCGAACCGCAGCCCGACAGCACCGCAGCCCCGACAGGACCCAGGTCCGAAGCAGGCCAGCGGGCGGCTGAACCCACCAGTCTCCCCGACGAGATCGCCAGTGTGCTGATCGCGGCCATCCGCAACGGCGCCTACGGCGTCGGAGACCGGCTACCCAGCGAACGCGAACTGTGCGAGGAATTCTCCGTAAGCCGCGCCGTCATCCGGGAAGCCCTGTCGCAGCTCAAGTCCGAGGGATTGGCCACGTCCCGAGCCGGCAGCGGTGTCTTCGTCACGGAGCCGAACTACCAGGACGCCTTCCGCATGCAGCCGGTGGACCTGGACGAGAAGCACTCGCTGGCCATGGTCATGGAGCTGCTGTCCGCCTTCGAATCGGCGGCGACTCGGCTCGCGGCCCAGCGGCGCACCGAAGCGGACCTGAAGGCCATCCGCCGGGCACTGGTGGGCATGGAGTACGAAATCGCCAACGACCATCTGGGTGACGAACAAGACTTTGCATTTCACCAGGCCATCGTCAACGCCACGCACAACCCTCACTACCAGGCGCTCAGCAAGCACCTGGAACACAGTGTCCGGCGCCTCATCCGCCGCGCCCGCAGCAATACCAAGGCCAACTCAGCCGATCTTGTGGAGGCCGTGCAGGAAGAACACAAAGCCATTTTCGCGGCTATCAAGGCCGGGGACCCGGCCGCGGCCGCGCAGGCGGCCGAACAGCACCTCGCCAATGCCGCCAAGCGGCTGAGGCTCTACCTGAAGATCTGACTTCGTCGAGGAACCGGAATGATCAGTTTCCAGCACAAAACGGTGGTGATCACCGGCGCCACCGGAGGGATAGGGCGCGCGACGGCGCAGCTGATGCATGCCTCTGGCGCCGGCATTGCCCTGTGCGACCTCTCCGTATCCAGTCTGGAAGCTTTGCGTGTCGAACTCGCGGCAACGGGCGGCTCCGGCCTGATCAGCAGTCACCCGCTGGACGTATCGGACTCGACGGCGTGCGACGCGACCCTGCGCGATATCACTGCCATCCATGGGCCGGTCGACCATCTGGTGAATGCCGCCGGCATCTACCCCGAACAGAAAGTCGAGCACATGACCGACCAGCAGTGGCGCGCGCTCATGTCGGTCAATCTGGACGGCACCTTCTACATGTGCCGCGCCGCCCTGCCGCACTTGCGCGAGAACAGCTCGATCGTGAACCTGTCCTCGATGGCGGGCCACCGCGGCAGCTTTGCGCACGCCCACTACGCGGCCTCCAAGGGCGGCGTGAGCAGCCTGAGCAAAAGCCTTGCGCGCGAACTCGCACCCCGGACACGCGTCAACATCGTCGCCCCGGGCATCATCGCCACCCCCATGATCGAACAGCTGGTGCGCGAGAAAGGTGCCGCCCTGATCGGCGACACGCCGATGAAACGCTATGGCACCGCACGTGAGGTGGCGGGCGTCATTGCCTTCCTATGTTCGGAACTCGCCTCCTTTGTCAACGGCGAGACGGTGCATGTGAACGGCGGACTGTATATCGTTTAGGGTAGCGCGGGCAGGAGACACGCCGGTGCACCAGCTGCGGGCCACCGGGCTGCGCCCCTCAATATCCAAGGTAGGCGCGCTTGATGTGGGGGCTCGCGAGCAGTTCGCTCCCGGTGCCCTCCTGCACGATGCTGCCGTTTTCCAGTACATAGCCACGGTCGGCAAGCTGCAGGGTCTGGAACACATTCTGCTCGACCAGGAGCACCGTCATGCCGCCGGAGGTGATGCGCCGGACGATGTCGAACATCTGGTCCACGAGCAACGGCGAAAGGCCGACCGAAGGTTCGTCGAACACGAGCAGCTTGGGCTCCGCCATCATGCCGCGTGCGATGGCCACCATCTGCTGTTCGCCCCCTGACAGCGACCCTGCCATCTGGTCCAGCCGCTCGCGCACGCGCGGGAAGATCTCCAGCACCTCGGCCATCCTGCGCCGTGCATCGGCGCGCGCCGCCCGTTTGTAGGTGCCCATCAGCAAGTTGTCGCGCACCGTGAAGGTCGGAAAGAGCTGCCGTCCCTCCGGAACCATGGTGATGCCGGCGTCCACGATCTCGAATGAAGGCTTGTTGGTCAGATCCCTGCCCTCGAACTCCACCCGCCCTTCGGTGGCGGCCACGACGCCGCACAGCGTCTTCAGCGTCGTCGTCTTGCCCGCCCCGTTGGCGCCGATCAGCGTGACGATCTCGCCGGCATTCACATGGAAGCTCAGCCGGTTGAGGACCTGGGTCTTGCCATATCCGGCGCACAGATTGGTGATGTTAAGCATGCCGATACCCCTTGCCCAGATACGCCTCGATCACCTGCGGATTCTCGACGACCTCCCGAGGTGTGCCGCTGGTCAGCACCTGCCCCTCGTTGATGACGATGATCCGATCGGACAGCGCCATGACCGCCTGCATCATGTGCTCGATCATTACCACCGACACCCCCGATTCCCGTATCCGCCGGATCATGGCGATCGCCCTCTCGATATCGGTAGGATTCAGCCCCGCCATGACTTCGTCCAGCAGCAGAATCCTGGGGCGCGTCGCCAGCGCACGGGCCACCTCCAGCCGCTTCATCCCGCCCACGGTCAGGCTTCTGGCTTCGACCTGCAGTTGGTCGGCCAGCCCCGTCTGCTGCGCGATCGCCAGCGCCTCGGCCTCCGCCTGGCGCCGGTCGGTGGTGTGGATGAACGCGCCCAGCATGATGTTCTCGAGGACCGTCAGACCGGTGAAGGGTTGCGCAATCTGGAAGGTCCGGCTCAGCCCCTTGTGGGCGAACTGGAAGGGTGCGCGGCAACTCGTCCAGCCGCCGCCACGCTCCAGCATGCGCACCGTCCCGCTGTCCGGCCTCAGGAAACCCGACAGCTGGTTGAACACCGTCGTCTTCCCGGCCCCGTTGGGACCGATGATTCCCAGGATCTCGTTTTCGTACAGCGCCAGCGAGACATCGTGGGTGGCGCGCAGACCACCGAAGTTCTTGAACAGGTGGCTGGCTTCGAGCACCGGCTGTTCACCCCGCACGCAGCCGCTGGCCAGCGGCTGCACCGCGCGGCGTTCCCCGTTTCCGCGGCCCAGATAGGGCAGGCGAGCGAGAATCGTCCTTTCGACATAGCCGCCCAGGGCGCCGACCAGCCCATGAGGAATGGTGAGGACGACGACGACCAGTATCACACCGTAGATGAGGCCATGCACGCCGTTGCCCACGCCGCTGAGCCAGGCCCGGGCCAGCTCGGCAATGGGCAGCACCAGGAAGGTTCCGGCTACCGGTCCGGCCACGGTTCCCATGCCGCCGATCAGGGCGAACATGGCGATCTGAATGGAAAGATCCAGCGAGAAGGCCGAGGCGGGATCGATGAACGTCAGATAGGTAATGTGGAACGTTCCCACCACGCTGGTCAGCATGGCGGAGAGTACAGCCGCCAGCGTCTTGACTCTGGCCGTATTGATGCCCACCGCCAGGGCGGCATCCTCGCGCTCGCGGATGGCCAGCAGATAATGCCCCAGGCGCGCCTTGCGAATGACCCACGATGCCCACAGCACCAGCAGGAACAGCACGAA
>Ga0134125_10003858_pt1 | contig 17216 bp, 14 predicted proteins | sample KB31751_FD_96464 | JGI IMG/M metagenome (GOLD analysis project Ga0134125, IMG submission 96464) | Terrestrial soil microbial communities with excess Nitrogen fertilizer from Kellogg Biological Station, Michigan, USA - KB3-175-1 | ecosystem: Environmental > Terrestrial > Soil > Unclassified ...
TAAATTTGCTTGGACCATACGGAATTACCGAGTAAATCAAAGCAATCGATCATGGCATAGTAACTACCAGAGTTCATATAATCACCTATTGTTACAATGTTTTGTTGGTCTGTAGATGTGTTTGTTATTACAGTTAATCCATGCCCCATGCAGTTCCCACTATCAAGTCTATCCCACTTAAACCTACCCATTGAATCAAGCTTAACCAAATACATTCTTGTCGGAGATATATTACTCCAAGACGCCTGGTCAGCATCGTTAAAATACGTTCCGGATATGGCAAACCCTCCATCTTCCGTTTGTACTATGCCGCCAGCCCATTCATCAAGCTTCCCTCCTATAGCAAACTCCCCGCTTTTCAATTGCGCATACGCGCAAGGGCTAAGGAGTAGGGAAAAAGGAATAAGAAAAAGTATGTATAACCTCTTAATCATGTGGTGAATAACAGAATGCAATATAAGAAAAGCGTGCTAAAAATACAAGAAACAAGATGAAGCTTGCTAGAAGTACAAGCGGGCTTATTGAGCTAAACTAAAACAAAAGAATAACTTAGTTGCTCGACAACTTAATTTTCGTGCCGGGAACAAGCGAATAGTTTGTTCCGAAATGATTGATCTTTTTAAGTTCAGCCACTGAAATACCTGTGCTTTGTGATATGTGCCACAATGTATCGCCCTGCTGAATTATATAATCTTTCTTTCCTTTTTTAGAAGCAACAGCGCTATTTGAGCCTGAAGAACTTTTATGGCCGCGGTTTACATAAATAGTGAGGTGCTGGCCGGGCTCTACGCCATTGCTGGCAAGGCCGTTCCACTCTTTCAGTTCGCGCACGGTACAATGGTAGCGATTGGCGATAGTGCTTAAGTGCTCGCCACGCTTTACACGGTAATATTCCACTTCAGGTGAATTGCTTTGTTGTAAGGTTATCAGCTGCTGGCTGGTAATAGTATCTTTTTTTGCTAAACCATAAATGGTAGATTCGTTGGCTACAAAAGTTCCTGCTTTTGATACAGGCAGGCAAATAGTATAAGGGTTACCTTCAGTTGAATTAGGCACCACACCCAATTTATAGCAAGGATTCAGGAATGTAAGCGTTGACATTGGTACATTCAGGTAGCTCGATATTTGCGAGAATGTGAGCTGCTGATGTACGCTAACGGTATCTACATCAAAGTAGGTTGCATTAATAAGGCTAGGGTAAATATTCAGCGAAGTTGCATAATTCATTACATAGGTTACTGCTATAAATGCAGGTACATAACCCTGTGTTTCTTTAGGCAGGTAGGGCCTGATAGCCCAGAAATTTGTTTTACCACCCGAACGGCGGATGGCCTTGCTTATTTCGCCCTGGCCACAGTTATATGCCGCAATGGCTAATTGCCAGTCGCCAAACATACCATATAAGAACTTGAGGTATTCGCAAGCGGCAACTGTTTCCCTGTATGGGTCATTGCGTTCATCAACATACGATGTTACACCCAGGTTATAAAGCTTACCTGTCGTGTACATAAACTGCCACAAACCACGAGCACCTGTTCGTGAACAAGCGGTTGGGTTAAGTGCAGATTCTACTACGGCAAGATATTTTAACTCAAGAGGCATTTTATACCTGTCGAGAATTTGTTCCATCATAGGGAAGTAAAGCCTGCCCAATGCAAGCACTCTTGATGTAAGTGCTTTTTTCCTTACAGCATAGAGGTCGATATATTCTTTTACAATTGAATTGTATTGTAAGCCAAAAGGTGTTTGAGCATCGAGTTTTGCAAAACGCTCTTCCATTTCTTTTTCACTGTAAACGGGTACCGAGTCAGCGGAAAAATGATAGTTAGGCGAATTGATAACGTCGTAACCTTTTTCAAAGAAATTTAACTGGGAAAGGCTATCAAGTGAAGCGGCAATAGGGTCATCTTGTAAAACCATGGTTTTAGAAAGACTGTCCTTTCCGGGTCCCGCTGCTTTAGCAACAACAGCTCCCAAAGTCAAGGCGGCTGACAGGCACAAAACAATACTCCTCTTCATAAAAGCTGTAGTCATATATTATTAAACGTTAGATTCTTTAAAATGTTTTACCAAAAAGATACAATTTTACTAAGAATTTACGGCTTTATCAAGCCCGAAGGGCTTAGATATTCACGAAGCTGTGTTCATTAAGTGGGCTGAAAAAGCCAATAAAGTAAGCTCATCGTGCCTTTTACCCATAAGCTGAACCCCGAACGGCATTCCGTTAGAATGCTTGCCCAATGGCAGGGAAATAGCCGGTACGCCCGTAATATTGGCCTGCACCGTGAATATATCCTCCAAATACATCTTTACAGGGTCCAGGTCATTCTCCCCGAATTTAAAGGCTGTTCCGGGGGTTGTGGGTAGTAATATGAGGTCGTAATTTTTTAAAATGGCGTCGGTTTGCTCTGAGAATAAGCGTCTTACCTTTTGTCCGCGTGAATAGTACGCATCGTAGAAACCGGCACTTAATACAAAGGTTCCCAGCATAATACGCCTTTGTACCTCTTTACCAAAGGCTTCCGAGCGCGACTTTTTGTAAGTGCTCTCTAAATCAGTCGCTTTTGAGCTGCGGTAGCCGTAGTTAATACCATTAAAGCGCGAAAGGTTAGATGATGCCTCGGCTGTAGTAAGCACATAATAGGTTGGTACAGCATAGTCGGTAAGCGGGAAAGAAGCGGGTTCAACTACATGGCCCTGTTTCTTTAAATCGGCAATAACTTTTTCAATGTGTTTGCGAATTTCAGGATCGAGGCCCGTGTGCTCAACGCAATCTTTCAAATAGGCTATGCGCAGTTTCTTGGTATCTACTTTATTGATTTCGGTTGAGAATGATTGAACAGGTTCATTTGCAAGTGTGCTGTCATATTCATCTTTGCCTGCCATTACTTCAAGCAATAAAGCCGCATCTTCAACGCTATGTGTAAGCGGGCCAATCTGGTCAAATGAAGAAGCGTAAGCAATAAGTCCGTAACGCGATATGCGGCCATAGGTTGGTTTAAAACCTACTACACCACAAAAAGATGCAGGCTGGCGAATAGAGCCACCGGTATCGCTGCCCAACGCAGCCAGGCACATGCCTGCAGCCACAGCGGCTGTAGAGCCACCCGATGAACCACCGGGAACACGTGCGTTATCGTGCGGGTTCAGCACTTTCCCGAAAGCTGATTTTTCATTTGAGCTGCCCATAGCAAACTCATCGCAATTGCAACGGCCTATAATAATAGCGTCTTCTGCTAACAGTCGCTCAACAGCAGTAGCGCTGTAAAGAGATTCAAATCCTTCCAGTATTTTCGATGATGCTGAAACTTTATGTCCTTTGTAACAAATGTTATCCTTAATGCCAATAACCATGCCTGCAAGCTTTCCGGCTTTACCTTGTTTTATTTTTTCATCAATGGCTTTGGCGCGCGTAAGCGCTTCATCACCCCACACTTCTAAAAAAGCATTTAACTGCTTGTTCTTTTCAATAGTGGCAAGGTAACCCTGCACAAGTGCATGACAATTTGTTTTGCCTGAGGCAATATCTTTCTTTATTTCAGTAAGGGAACGATACATAAGGCCGCAAATCTAGCTTTTCTTCTCCAATGCGTCAATGGCAGCAGCCAGTTTATGATCTTTCTCGGTAACAATATCACCTGCGTCGTGGGTATATAGGCGTATTTCCAAATCGCTGTATGTGTTTATCCATTCCGGGTGATGGTTCATTTTTTCTGCAATAAGCGCTACACGGGTCATAAAGGCAAACGCTTCCGAGAAATTTTTAAACTTGAATTTCTTGCAGAGTTTATTGTTTTGTTCTTGCCACATGGGGTTGGGGGTTTAGGTTACTAGAAATACTAATGTCGACTATTTTTCTTTAGTAAGAATATATATTTGATTACTGTGTAGAACGTATAACTTGAGGCTGTCATTTGTGACGGATTCAATATTATAACAGGTAATTACCACGTCTGCTCTTGGGTCATGGCAAATTGGCATGGTACAGTTGGTCTCAAGTAAGTAATAGCCCGTTTTTGATTTTCTCTCAAAGTAGTACGAGGTATTTGTTGAGTCAGTAAGCTCGAAAAGTATGTAACCATTATAATTTCTTGAGTTATATCGCTTTATCTCCATTGAGTCACCTTTGTGCACAATGTTTAAAACCTCAACGGCATAGTCTTTATGCGTGGAATCTATATCAAAATGCCATAAGCCATAAAGTTTGTTTTTCATTTCTTCTTTTGACATTCTTTGCGAATATCCAAGATGTTGGAATAATAAGCAACAAAGCAATATGGAAATCTTGGTAAAACTCATTTTATGGCGCCATTCGGTAAATTCTCCATTTACCATTTTCTAAAGTATAGGCAATGCGGTCGTGCAGGCGGCTAGTGCGGCCCTGCCAGAATTCAACATGCTTGGGTATAATACGGTATCCCCCCCAATGTTCGGGTGCAGGTATTTGTTCGCTTTCATATTTCGATAAAAAAGCGGCATGCTTTTCTTCCAGCTCTTTACGTGATATAGGTTTGCTTTGTGGCGACACCCATGCACCTGCCTGGCTTGCCTTTGGGCGCGAATGAAAATATTCCTTCGATTCATGTTCGCTCACTTTTTCTACTGTGCCTTCAATGCGTACTTGTCGGTGCAATGCAGTCCAGTAAAAGGTCATGCATGCGTGCGGGTTTTCTTCCAGTTCTTTGCCTTTGCGGCTTTCGTAATTGGTGAAAAACATAAACCCCTTTTTGTCAACTCCCTTTAAAAGCACCACACGTGCAGATGGCAAACCACTGCGTGTAGCGGTAGATAATACAAAAGAATTTTCTTCCTGTACTTTATTTTCCAGGGCTACGCCAAACCACTTTTCAAATTGAAGAATGGGGTCCTTATCTACATGCGATTCATCAAATTCGCCTGCTTCAAATTCCTTGTGATGGGTAGCAATGTCTTTTTTCCAGCTGGTCATACATTACAATTGTAAAGCAAAATTAGTAAATAAGTACCTCACTTACCCCAAACCCCTAAAGGGGCTTTAATCCCTCTCCTCACAGGAGAGGGTAGGGTGAGGTCGCAGTTCAAAAAATCTTTAAATAAAATAGATAATGACTGTGATAACAATTCCAATAAGGGAGCCCTGTACTAATATTTTAATGGCTTTGTTTCTGTCGGCCTTTGCAAAATCCATCATTTCAACTGGTATGTTTTTGCCTAATTCACCAAAATTGAATATGCCCCTTAGGCCAAAGTTTGCACAGAACTTGTAATACCATTGCAGAATACCTATGCCGAAAGAGGTGAACGGAAGTACGAGAACCAGGCGCCATAATTTATCGACCCGGAAGTAGATAAGAGCCGCGGCAACTATAACCGACAATATGCCCATTTTAATGGCAAAGTTCCTCCTTACTTTCATTTCTGCTTTGCCAATGTTGCAGACTCCCGGTATGTAATGTGGCTCTTCTTCGGTCATGGCATGAAATTTTGATTGCAATATACGGCAATATATAAAACGCTGATAAGGCAGATTTCGACGGATAAAACTACCCCAAACCCCTAAAGGGGTTTTGAACGATTACCGCTATTACTGTTTCGAGCTCTTTGTTTTAAAGCCCCTTTAGGGGTTTGGGGTAAGAAAAATATTAAAGCAATCATAAACAATCAGCGTTATCTGCGTTCTATACTGCTGTTTTAGTTATTTAAATACTTTTACCGCCCTAACCCCGTCTTGTGAAGGTAGCACAAACCATAGCCGAACTCGATTCAATACTTGACCCAATAAGGCATAAGTTGCAAAATGTTGGCTTTGTGCCAACTATGGGCGCATTACATGAAGGCCATTTGGCACTTATTAAACAAGCCAAAGCAGAGAACGATATTGTGGTGTGCAGCATTTTTGTGAACCCTACACAGTTTAACGACCCGGCTGACTTGCAGCGTTACCCGCGCCCGATAGAAGATGATAAACGCATGCTGGAAGCGGCAGGCTGCGATTTATTGTTTTTACCGACTGTAGAAACCATGTATCCCGATGGAGATTTTTCTACACTGAAAGAAGATTTCGGACAACTTGATAAAGTTATGGAAGGCGCATCACGGCCGGGCCACTTTGCAGGTATGATAACCATAGTGAATAAACTGTTCATGGCAGTAAAGCCTGTAAATGCCTACTTCGGACAAAAAGATTTTCAGCAGCTGGCGATTGTAAAACGATTTATCGAGAAGCATGTAATACCTATTCATATTGTAACGTGCACAATTGTCCGCGAACCCGATGGGCTTGCTATGAGCTCGCGCAACCGTTTGCTATCACCTGATGAAAGAAAACGGGCTACACTTATTTCTCAAACGCTTTTTAAGGTAAAAGAGATGTGGGGTAAGAATTCCGTTGATGAGATTAAAGCATTTGTACAAAACGAGTTTGTGAAAGATGGCTACATGAAACTCGATTATTTTGAAATATCATATTCCGATACATTGCAACCTTACGACGGCAAACGCATTGTGCAGCCTGTTGCTTGTATAGCTGTGTTTAATGGCAAGGTGAGATTGATAGACAATATACTACTTTAAGGCCAAAAGAAATACTTACCACTAAGACACAGAGAGCACTGAGAGGCACTGAGAAAACTTATCTCCGTGTTTCTTCGTGATCTTAGTGCCTCAGTGGTTTGAATTATCAGACTTCCTGCCATTTTTAATTCTCCACTCTCCATTCTCAATTATTTTACTTCTATCTCATCAATAAAAATAAAAGCCTCATCACCATAGCCGGGATGCCATTGCGGCAGCTTGCCATAATTTTTGGCAAAGACTTTTATATAACGCACCTGTTGCGGTGGAATAGATTTACCTAATGATTTTATGGTCGCGGTCATTACAGTGTCAGGTACAGTATTATCTACATGGGCGACTTGCGTAAAGTGTATGCTATCGGTAGAGACAGAGAACTCAGCATACTTGGGCATAAATATCCAACTGCCTGCATCTTGTAAAAATTCGGCGCTCACTTCTTTTACTGTTTCTATTTTTCCTAAATCTACCACGGCCTCAAAATCCTGGTATTGGTAACCCTGCCATTGCCCAAGCCTGAAATCTGCACTGCCATGCTGGTAATCTATAAGCGCGCCCGGCCCGCCTGCGGTATATTGTGAATTAGGCTTCGACAACACTTTTACTTTTCGGCCTTCAGGAATTTTAGTAAAATTAGCTGGAGGTAAGCCGCCATTTTTCGAATAATAGTCTAATTTCAATCCCACAGTTTTTTTTATGTAAAACGGAGCAGTATACTTATATAAATATGCAAGGACTGAACTGTCATTTGGCCAAACTGGTTCAATGAATATTGTATCATTATTAAGAAAATGCCCAACGCTTACTAATGTAGAGTCTTTGAAGATCGAATTATCATATTCAAAATACGGCTGCGGTGGAATGCTTACAGATTTAGAAATCAAACTCACAGGCGCATTATTCGCTACTCCCCACTGTGCAGAATCAATATAGTTCGGCCCTAAATGGGTAGCATCACCATAACCAAAGGCTAGACTGCCCCCTTTCATTAAGTCAGTATATTTCAAAAATGATTTAGGATAATTATTTCCATTCAATTTGGCAGAGACAATATCTTTTGTGAATCCCCTGAGCCTTCCATGTCGCGCATCTATTTCAAATGTTTTACCATTCTCTAAATGTATCTTCACTGTATCGAAGAGCGGGTCGGTAAGCTCAAACTGCCCATCGCCAGGGCAGACCTGGTACATACCTATGGCGCTCATTACATACCATGCCGATAGTTCTCCGCAATCGTCGTTGCCGCAAATACCATCGGGCGTGTTAGTGTAAAACTTTTCAATCTTATGTACATAGTCTGCAGTTTTCCAGGGCTGGCCTAAGTAATCGTACAAATAAGCAATGTGATGGCTTGGTTCATTGCCTTGCGCATATTGCCCAACCACGCCTGTAATATCGGGTTGTGTGCGGCCCGTCATTACCGATGTCATGGTAAACATGGTATCAAGCTTTGCAGCTAATTTTTCTTTGCCTCCGCATAAATCAATAAAGCCGTTCATATCATGAGGCACATAAAAACTGTATTGCCATGCATTAGCTTCGGTATAGTTAAATGTCACTGCCCTCGGGTCGAAGGGTATACAGAACCTGCCATTTTCACGGCCTTGCATAAAGCCATTGTTTGGGTTATATACATTCTTATATCCTTGCGCAAGTTCAATGTATCTTTTGTAATCATCATTCTTGCCCAAAGCTTTTGCCATTTGTGCCACGCACCAATCATCGTAACCTACTTCCAATGTTTGTGAAACCGATTCACTGCTTTTATCTGCCGGTATGTAGCCGTATTGGCGCATAGCAGGTAATCCGCGTACATCCGCATCGGCACTGTGTTCCATAGCCTGTAATGCTTCATTGGCATCAAAGCCCCGAATGCCTTTTTGGTATGCATCATAAATAACTGATACACTGTGATAGGCAATCATGCAATTGGTTTCGTTGGCTGAAAGTTCCCACACGGGCAATGCTCCGCCCTGCTCATATTGTTTTAAAAACGTCAGAATGAATTGCCTGTCTATTGAACTATCTATAATTGTAAGTAATGGATGCAGCGCCCTGTATGTATCCCACAGCGAGAATACGGTATACATTTTAAATCCGTTCGCTGCGTGAATTTTATTATCGCGTCCTCGATATTGTCCGTTTACATCAGTATATAAACTTGGGTGAATACCGGTATGGTAAAGCGCAGTATAAAATGTGGTAAGCAAATCATTGTCTTTCGATGTTACTTCAATTTTACCCAAGTAATCGTTCCAGGCTTTTTGTGTTTTATGAAGTGTACCTTCAAAATCCCAGCCCGGTATATCGTGTGCCAAATTTGCTTTTGCATTTTCTACACTCACTGCAGAAATACCAATCTTCACCATAATAGTATCATAGTGCTTGAAACCAAACAGCATTTTAATGTTCTTCGATTTCACATCGCTCAAAAAGTCTACCGCAGTATCGTTCCTAAAAAGCTGTTTGTTAATGGCAGGTTTTGAAAAACGAATGTCGAAGTATACCCATTGGTCCCTTGCCCATCCGCGTGATTCACGGTAACCACAGACTTCAGTATCGCTCACCCATTTCAGTTCTGAGCTAAGCACCTGGTCGCGGTGTTTCAAGTCGAGCAGTACTCGGCAATTATCTTCCTTGGTAAAAATATAGCGGTGTATGCCTGCGTATTGCCCCACAGTCAGATCGACTTTTATATCTCCGTTCTTCAGTTTCACTGAATAATAACCTGCAGTGGCGTTTTCATCTTTATGTGAAAAAGGTGACGAGCAATTACCAATTGTAACCGGTGCAGTTTTCTTGTCTACAGGGACATTAGAAAGGGGCATTAATAAAATATCTCCGTAATCGGAACAGCCTGTGCCGCTAAGGTGTGTGTGCGAGAAACCATAAATAACACTATCGGAATAATGATAACCCGAACAACCGTCCCAGCCATCAGTGCGGCTATCGGGGCTTAGTTGCATCATACCAAACGGATAGCACGCACCCGGGAAAGTATGCGCGTGGCCACCCGTACCTATAAAGGGATTTACATAGTGTGTGTAATCGCGTTGGGCGAGAGAGAAGTGAAAAAATAATATGAATACGAATAGAAATGCTCTGCATATCCTCACAAGGGAGGAATGCTTTTGTTGTTCCCCTTTAATTAGGGTCGGGGAAAGAAAGACGGTTACATTGGGACGTAACATATCAACGAAGGTAAGAGATTTGCATTTACTAGCAAAGTCCTCCCTTCGGGAGGGTTGGGTGGGCTTACATATCAGCCTCAAAGTGCAGGTAAACACCGCCTTGGCCCATGCGGTTCCATGAATATTCGAGCCTCCACACAAGGTCGTAATAAGTAACCAGGTCGAGACCAAAGCCATTGCCCCACATGGGTGAGTTAGCCAGGAAGTTGTTTGTTACATAAGGGTCGGGAGAGCCAACGTAGCCCCAATCGGAAAATGCTGTAAGATAAAATGCGTAATACGCTTTGCTGAATTGCGTAATGCCAAATAGCGGCAGGTTTTGAACTGTAACATTCAGCACCTTCAACTTTACTTCATTTTTAAAGGCACAGTAATCGTTACCATCAATTACATATGCCTCGTAGCCTCTTACATAATCGTTTGAATAGCCCATACCACGCTGCAGGTAATAAGGCTGTGCCCCGTCGGCCGATACCTTTCCTTCCACTTCAACCGAGTAGAAGAATTTTTTGCTCATGGGAAAATAGCAGTGAAAGGAACCCTGCGCATACAATATGTTGAAAGGATTGTTGAATAAGTTAAGGCCATAGTCGCGCACCCCGAAATCGAAAAAGTAACCGTTAAGCGGGTAGGCGCGATTATCCCTCAGGTCGCGGCGCATAGATAGGCTGAGCCCGAAAAAGAGGGCTGATGTTTTATTGCCTGGCAGATAGTCGGTCGTGAGCTTTAGAATAGTATCCTGCACATTGCATGAGTGAAAGTTAACCTCTCCGTAGAAGGTGTTGTACAATCCTTGCCTGTAAGTATAATCGAGTGCTGAAGTGTACTGTTCCTGCAAATGATTATCGGTAGTGTTAAGGAAAGTAACTATACCGCCAACCGAAGTATATGCTACCGTGTGGTTTAAAGATTGGGTAAGTGAAAACTGTAAACCACTGGTTTGCCTTTTTGTAATGTAAGGTATATTGTATCCAATGCCGAATTGCTGGGTGTACCCCAGTTGTACCTTAAGATTAAGTACTTGCCGCAGCCCGAGCGTATTGTTATCATTAATATAAAATCCGTAATCGGTTTTGGCAAGGCTGCGGTGGTCCTGGTCCCACCACACATTAAAGTTACGTTCCTCAACCTGGAAAATAGGTACCGGCCATATATACCATCGCTCCACCACACTTATAGTAACATCGGTTTGCCCGGTCGATAAATGCACAGTATCGATGGTGACAAAATTAAAAAGCGAAGTGTTCATCAGGTTTTCTTTTGAACGCTGAGCCATAATTTGCCAATCGCTTGCCCTTATTGTATCACCCTTCTTGAAATTGAGCTCGCGTTTAATAATAGAAGCCTTCGTTTTTTTGTTCCCGTCAACTAATATGTCGTTCACAACAAATTTCCTGTTCGATATAGTATCTGTTTTTTGTGCCGACAGCGGGACAAAAGCAAGAGAGAAAAAAAGAATGGTAAAAAAATTACGGGGGCAAAAAACCATTGCCTAAATATTGAGGTAGTGCATCAGCGCATCGTAGCGGTCTTTCAGGCCGGTATTGCCCTGATTTTGCGAAAACGATGCCTTTACCACGTAGCCAAACCTGTCGAAGGTTTGCAGCACGGCAGAAACATCCATTACATTCAGTTTTATAGTTACATCAAGTTCTGTAGAATCGGTACGCGGTGTAAGGAAGAGGCTTAATATTTTGGCCCCATTGCTTTCAGCTATTTGCGCTATTTGCGATAACGAGTAATCGTGCTGATGAAGTTCAAGTACAATTAAACTGCCCGGTTCCTGCGCAGCGGTAAGTTCGGCAAAGTAATCGAGCATTTTTTGCGCGGTAACGGCACCTACATAATGCTCCTTCGCATCTATAATAGGTATAACCGATATTTTCAGCAGGGCATACATTTTCAAAACATCGTATGCGTGCTGGTGCTCATATACAAATGGTTTGCTTAGTGAGCGGCGTATGCGGCTCAGTGGCTCGGTAGGTAATACATGGTCAAATATCTCGGTGTCCGACACAATGCCTACGTAATTAGTTTTATCTATTACGGGCAGGTGCGATACCTTGAACTCGTCCATCCAGTCGAGGGCCTTCTTAGCATCGTCGCTAACCTTTAGCGGAGGTATTTCTGTACTTATCAGATCTTTTGCCAGCATCTCAGTTTCTCAATATCAAATTCAAATCTACTACTTTTTACACACTTTCTACATCTGTATGACTTATTTACGAAACAAAGGTTTAGTGCGGATTGCACGATTTTAATATTATTTAGAAGAACGCCCTAACCTGCATAGTGCCTGTATTCACAATGTTTGAACCGGGGCTTGAACGGCCATTGTATGAAATATTCATTTGTATGTTTTGCGAAATATTGAACTGGTAACTAAGGCCCCAGGTATAGTTATTGCCTATGTTAAGGCCCTGTAATATTTCAAACCCCAGCGGGCTGCTCGACTCACCGTTAAAAGCAATTTGCACATAGTTGAAGTTAGCCAGCAGGCTTCCCTTGTTCAGCACATTGTAGCGTAATTCAGCTCCGTAGGTTTGCTGTATTGAACTAACTCCAATGGTATCGGCATTTACTTTGGTGGCATAGGTGTAAAAAAGCGAAATCCTGAAACTTGTGCCGGGCTGGTAATTCAGCTTGGGTTGCAGTTGGGTGTAGTCGATATAATAATTGCTGCTGGCAAAATATTTCGATGCGCTTATGTCGTTACCGAATTTGTAATCGCCTTCAAGCATCCAACGGGTTGAAAGGTTAGCGCGCCCGTGAAATTCATTGTACCTGTTCTCGCGCGCTTGCTGTCCTGTTTCCTGCAATACGGTTTTATTCACTACATCGCTGTAGCTGTAATCGGCTCCGAATTTCGGGTTAAGCTGGTTGAAGAAAACAGAGTTGCGCAGAGATGAGTTAAGGCCAACCACATTGCTATCGCCCGGCTGATTTAGGAAGGGGTTGTAAGCGTTAAGCGGGTCGGTTGAAGTTGTTTTGCGGTCAACGTGGTAAGCAAACTGGTCAGAGAATTTGGCAACCAAACCGAGGAAACCTTTTTTAGCGTTCCACACTGCTGATGGCCTTATGTTGAACGTCTCGGTAATGCCGCTGGTATATGTTTTAATAAACTGGCTGGTAGGTGTGTAAACACGTATATAATTGTTCTGGTCCTGGAATGGCGACACATAAAATTCGTTCAGTTCTTTAATTCCGTCATGGTTGAAATCGGTCCACGCATAGTTGCCCTGCCCCTGTGCCACGGCTATGTATACATAGCTTTCTTTAGGCTGCAGGCCCGAGCCTGCCTGGTAATAGGTGCTACTGAAAAGGAACCCGTGCAAGGCAGTCAAGTCGTATTGTGCCTGCCCTACCAATGCGTTAACAGGTTGTTGGCCTTGTGCAAGCGTACTATCTTTTACATCCAATATATGATAGGTTACGTTTGCTTTGAACCGGCTCTTCGGATTTTTAAGCATATTAAAATCGAACGATATGTTGCGTGAATTAAGCGATTTGGTCATAGCATCGTACTTCGCGCCGAAGTCGGTGCGCTCTTCATAATTTACACCATAACTTACTTTGCCGGTGTCGGCGCTTCGTATAAACGCGTTCCATTTCTGGTATTGAAATGTATTGGCCTGTTCGAACAATGATGATGAAGTAGCGATAATACTGTCTGTTCTGCGTGAGCGGAAAATGTCGTTTTCTGTTCCTTCGCCCGCCCCAACTGTCCAGTGCCATACTTTGTATGATAATAAGCCTGCCTCTTTATAATAGGTGCTTTTATTAAGCATTGATTGTGTACTGAGCAGCGAGCCATTCGCATTGAAGTTCAATCGCCCTTCACTTATTTTAAATAAAGTAGTGTGGCGGGTGGCATTATAATTGCCTCCTTCCAGGAAAGCCTGCAAGGCATAACCGAACAGATCTTTTTTGTTGCCCAGGAAAATGGAAGCATTCACAATATTCTGGTCGTCGAAAACGCTGTCGCTGGTACGGTTCCAGTCACGCGAAAATTCAACGGTACGATATCGTTCAATAGGCGAGAAATATTTCTGTACTCCTTCATAACCCATATCAGTAGTTACTCTCCAGGCATTTTTAGTTTTCGTGCTATCCTGTAAATAATCAATGTTGTGAAAGTTAAATCTTCCGGCAAAGCCTACATCTTTGGTTTTCCCGTTCGATGCAAATGTGTTCACATCATTATTGCTCAATGCGCCTTCAGCAGTTATTGTTGTATGGGCTGCTATTTTATAATCGCCGCCCAGTGTTACCATTTGTTTTTTCTTAGGTGTAATGAGCAACACCTCAGGAATAAAATTTCCCTGGTGAACACCTCCAACAGGTGCTACCCACTTAAATACTTTACCATTGGCGGCAGAGGCAACCTGCACATAATCGCCCTGGCCCTGCGCAACCTGTGAAAATGCAAGCTGGTATTTTGCCTGTGTTGAATCGGTGCTATAAACAAATACTGTATCGGTAAAAGTACCAACGGTAGTATCAACCTTCCGGTAAAGCACCAACGTATTATCGAATTTGCTTACTACGGTAACAGCAGGCACAAGCGCATTTTGTATGTTGTTGCCAATTGATGCAAGGAAATTTATCTGGTCCTGCGAAAGCGATTGCTGCAAGGGCTGTGTTTTAGCATCTTGTTCTGAATATATATTGAAGCGCAGGTTAGCGCGCTGGTCGTGGTATTCAGTACCTGCAAAAACAAGCGAACGCAAATAGGTAAGGTCGCTGTACTGGAACTCTATTTCTATACGTGTGGTTTGCAAAATCATATGCCTGGGTGTGAAGGTTACCTGCGCCGCATTGTAATCAATTATATAGTCGTTGCCCTGCCCGCGCTGCATAAGTTGCCCATCCAGGTAAACTTTCTCAGTTCCCGAAAGCACCACAATAAAATTCTCATTGTCGGTTCCGGTAAGGCGGTAAGGGCCCAGGTTACCATCAATGGCCTGTATCATGTTGCGCGCAAATTTTCCTTTCGATATAGCTGCACCGGCTGTTACTTTCATGTAGCCTGCCTTGGTTGTGTCTTTGTCGGGCTTCACCATAAATCGCGTCGTGAATACACCACCCTGCGCTTTTTTATAGTATTTCATGAAGTATCCTGCAGGGCTTTGTATCTCATAATCTCCCGCTATAAGTGCGTTGTTCTGGTTATATAATTTAATGAACACCTTGTCGAAATCCTGCAACTGTTGCGTATTTCCTTCCGGCTGAATGGGCAGGCTGTTATCGGTTGCCGACACCATTACATTCACATTGTTGCTCAGCTTGCCATTAAGCTGCAGGTTAAGGCTCGAATTCACCGCAAGGTTTTGGGTGTTGCCAAATGTTACGCCCCGCGAAATACTTCCGCTCTTGTTAAGCGTCCCCAAATCAAAAGGATCGTTACCTGCGCCATTCGGGTTCACCTGGTATACATAAGCTTTCTGTTGTCCATACATTAAGGGATGTGTAACATTAATGTCTTTATGCTCGAAAGTTTTGGTAAGCAAAATGGGTAGCACACGATATGTACAGTAAAGTGTGTCGGCCTTTATGCCTAGTTTATTTATTTCGGCACGGTTAAGTATAATGCGGCCATAGGCAGGTTCGAATTCATATAGCGAGCTATCGAGGTGCTGGTTCTTATGAAACGAAAGGGTAAGCGAACCGGGTGCAATGCTAAGGGTATCAATAGCAATGGTATCTTTTGCCATTATGGCAATAGCTTTTTTACGCTGGTTATTCAGTTGTTGTGAAAAACCGCAGAGTGGGATTAGCCCCAAAAAGCCCAATACCAAAAGGGAAAGCTTTCTCACCTTGTAAAACTACGAATATCGTAAATAACGCAGAATTGCTAATTTTGTTGGGTAACACAAGGGTAATGAAGAAAATAATAACATATAACGTAAACGGCATACGCTCGGCTATGTCGAAAGGGTGGTTGGATTGGGTAAAATCGGTTAACCCCGATATTATTTGCCTGCAGGAAATTAAGGCCATGAAAGAGCAGCTGAACCTGGACGATTTTGCCAATGCCGGCTACAAGCAATATTGGTTCTCGGCCGAAAAGAAAGGATATAGCGGTGTATCTATCTTCACTAAAAAAGAGCCCGACCATGTTGAATATGGGTGTGGTTTTCACGATAATGAAGGCCGTGTGCTTAGGGCCGATTATGGCGATGTGTCGGTTATAAGCGTATACATGCCATCAGGTACTTCGGGCGATGAAAGGCAGGCATTTAAAATGAAGTGGGTGGCCGATTTTCATAAGTATATTGACAAGCTTAAAAAGCAAAGGCCCAACCTTATTATTGCAGGCGATTACAACATTTGCCACAAGCCAATTGATATTCACAATCCTATTAGCAACGCTAATTCATCAGGCTTTTTGCCCGAAGAGCGTGAATGGCTCGACGGTTTTATGAAAAGCGGTTTTGTAGATTCATTACGACGGTTCAACCAGGAGCCTCATCAATATACATGGTGGAGTTTCAGAGCCAATGCACGGGCCAATAACAAAGGCTGGCGCATAGATTACCAACTGGTAAGCGAACCCCTTGCCAAAGCATTGAAACGTGCCGTTATTTTACCCGACGCCAAGCATTCGGACCACTGCCCTATGATGATAGAGGTGGATTTTTAGGGTATACTAAATTAGTTCCACCATTCGTTTTAACCATATGCCCAGGTATAAGCATATTGTACTTTTATTTCTGCCAATAGCTTCATTGGCGCAGCAGCGTATTCTTGTTGCTACCACTTTTCTTAATTCGAAGGAGATAAAGGAGAAGTATTATGTATTAAAGAAGAATCAAACAATTAAGGATGGTCCGTATGTAGCTTATTATTCCGAGAAGGATATTAAACCGTTCTTTCCCGGGCCCGTTAATACCAATGACAGTATGCGCATTATGGAAACCGGCTTTTATAAGAGCGGAATAAAGGATGGTATTTGGATAAAGTATTCAACCGGGCATGAAGTAATTGCCAAAGAAGTTTACAGGAATGGCAGGAAAGCAGGAATATGGCAAAAACTGATTGAAAATGGCCGCGTGCTTGAAAACTATGATTACGATAAGAATAAACAGTTGCCCTATGATCTGTACAATATGAATTTTCCGGTTGTTTATCCTGAAAAAGAACGCGAAAATGGCACAAGCGGTATAGTTAAAGTTTTTTACAGAATAGATACCATTGGACGGGTTAAGGAGTTTAAGATTTTAAAAGGCGTATCGGCCGGATGCGATAGTGAGGTGGTTAGGCAAACCAGGGCAATGCTTGATATGTTCAGGCAATATCATCTTAAATACAATACTCCGCTACCCACAAGGCTGGCAGATACAGTTACAATAAATTTTAAAATGCAGTAGTTGGCACTATTTCGTTATGTCACTGATTTTCAAAATATTATGTAATAAATTGATTGTCAATAGATTAGACGTTGTATTGTTTTTCATTGTATTTATCAATAGA
>Ga0134125_10003859_pt1 | contig 17216 bp, 18 predicted proteins | sample KB31751_FD_96464 | JGI IMG/M metagenome (GOLD analysis project Ga0134125, IMG submission 96464) | Terrestrial soil microbial communities with excess Nitrogen fertilizer from Kellogg Biological Station, Michigan, USA - KB3-175-1 | ecosystem: Environmental > Terrestrial > Soil > Unclassified ...
CCACTTCGGTCTTCGCCGTCAGATCCAGCATTGTCTCCAGATCGATAGCAGGCTCCGCGCCCGGACCTTCGCCGCCTTTGCCGACGAGCCCCGGCCACATCGCATTATGCAGCTTCGGAAATTTGTGTAGGTTCTGAGTACTCATGCTTTATCTCCGTTGTGATTCTTTCTGCGGAGCGGCTCCGCGTCCGGCGGCTTTGCATCTGGATTGTTCGGCCCGAAATGTTTCAGGATAACCAGCGGTTCCGACTCGGTCGTATTCACGACACGCACACCGGACTGCGCCGCGCCGGCCGTGACAAAAAATTCATCCTGCGTCATTTCACCAAACCGGATCATCGACGGCGCCATCACCTCATGCGCCCCGAACTTACCCGCGCCCTGTACCACGATAATGCCGTAGGCTTCGGCGTCCCGCAGCGTCACCGCGCGGCCCGGCTGCAGCGTCAGTTCCTTTGCCGAATAATAAGGAGTCCCGTACGTGATCCACATCTCACGATACCCGCCGTTTTCCATTTCGTTCATCGGGCGCACCGGCTTCGGCGCCGTCTTGTTCGATGACGCGAAACGCTCATTCACGTTCGCCTCCCAATCAAGCATCGAAATCAGGTAATCGAGATCGTGATGATGCTGCGGGAGCACGTCTTTCGTCATCAGGCCCCAGTCCACCATGCGGCCTTCCACCAGCGATTGAAACATCGCGAACACGTCGCTTGCCACCTGCGGTTCGTAGGTTACCAGCGAGCCGGGCGCGTGCAGAATCCCGGGATGGATCTGCCAGCCTTCTCCAGGAATCAGCCGGTACGCACGCGAGTGTTTCAGGATGCCGTTATCGCCCGCGTTCCAGTTCTGAAGACACGTGCGAACGTCATCTTTCGTGGTGCCGGGCTCGAGGCCCATGAACGTATAGGGAAAATTGTTATCGATCTGGTTGTACTGCGGCGGAAAATAGCAGGCTTCGGGTTTGCCCTTCTGCCCCACCAGTTTCGCGAACTCATCGCTCTGGTGCATGTGGTGCGGAATCGGCCCCATGTTGTCGAAGAATTTGCAGAGCAGATTCCAGCCGCCTTCGCGCGCCATCGCGGATCCGAGCAGATCGTCCCCGGCAACCTCAATCGCTTCCTTCAGGAGAAATCGCGAGCCATTCGCATGGCGCACAAAGCTCAGTCCCTCGAACTCGCCGGTCTCCGGACCGTTCGCCGCTTTGGTCGTCGAAGCGAACCAGCGCTCATTGATACCACCACGATGCCCGCCGTACGCATAAAGATCATCCGGATGCAGCTTCAGGCGGCGCCCCGGAACCATAAAGGATCGAGGCACCCAGTTCGGTTCCAGCCGCAAAATCCCAGCTCCGTCGCCCACGGCGTCACGGACCTGGTTTGGGTTCAGCATTTAGTGTGGATGAGTCCTTTCGAGAGCGCCTGCAGGAAGGACTATTATATGTAGAAACCCGGCGAAAAGAATAGCGCCCAAGCCGAAGTTTTTAAAGGCTTAAATGGTCGTACCAAAGGAAATGTGGGATGGGACTTCAACCCCCGCGGGGACGGATCTTCGAGCCCCGAACGACCCTGAAAAGCGGCCGAGCGGGAGTGGTCAGGCCGAGGCTCGACTCTGTCTCATCCGTGTGCGCTTTTAAACAACGTGCTGTCGGGCCTATGTGTGATTCATCAAAAACCAAATAACAATCAGAATCCCGGGTACTCCGATAATCCAGGCAAACAGATATTTCATTTCAATCCCCTTTCTAAGCGGCGGCGTCCCGCATGAGATGAATCACGAGAAAGACAACGGCCAGTCCCAGCAGAATATGGATGCCGGCCGAGGCCACGTGAAACGCCAGCCATGAGACAGCCCATGCAGCCAGGAGAAAGAAAAACAGAACCAGAAACGCAAAATTCGCGAGAACTCTCATACATCTCCCCTCTCCTGCTGATTGCAATCAGAAGCCCAACCTGGATGAACCAAATAACTGGATAGTCACTATGGCGCTTGCGGGGTTTCCGGGGTGGGCGGGGGCGGATTTTGGGTTCGTTTTGTAAAATCGAGGTTTTTCGTGAGATCCGGGAGAGGCGAGAAGCAGTCTTCCATGCTCTTTCGCCTGGCGCGGACGACCTTTTCCATGTCGCAGACGCCGAGGCCGGTGAGGTCGGTTCCCTGGGGGAGGATCTCGTTGCGAAGAAACCGCTCGGTCTGGAGGCGGCGGAGTTCAGCGGTTGCCTTATAAAGAAGACGGCTTGCCTGTGAGCGGGCGCGATCGACTGAGGTCTGGCGGCGGCTGGCGGAGTCGTCGTCGACGGCAGCGAGGGATGATTCGGCAAGGCGGCAGCGGCGGAGACGCCACATGGCTCCGAGGATTTCCTCGACCAGATTATCTTCCATGACGGTGGCGGGACAGAGTTCGGTTTGGAGGGATTCTTCGAGTTCGGTGTAGAGGGGTTCTTCGCCGGGGCGGATCAGGGCACCGGCGGTAAAGAGACCGCTCGTGATCGCATTTTTCGAAGACGCAGCTTTCCCTTCTTCCGTAATGGGGCCGGTGGACGACTGCGCGTTGGCGGTGTTGGCGGCGAACTGGTCTAACGTGGCCATGGGTGTTTCCTTCGGTGTCAGGTTACGGTGTGTGTCAAGGGAATTCGAGCCGATTTTGCAATGGCGGGTTGAAAATGAAGGAAAAAAAGATTGAATTTCGTGGTGATCGGCTGTCATCCTTCATTGTTTCCCTGGAGCGTGCGGTGAGGGTCTCGGCCGCTCATCCAGCGCGAAAGTTTGGCCGACTCTCCGCCATACACAATGAAGCGAGTCCGACACCGACGTCGCGGTGGAATCAGCCATGAGAATCGTGTTTGATTTTCGTCTCACGATTAGTGCGATCCTGATCCTGACAAATCTCTTCGATGCGCATTCCGAAAAGCCGGGCGGCGCGGAAGGCCAGTGGCAGACTCGGATCGAACTTGCCTGTCTCGATGGCGTTGACCGTCTGACGGGACACTTCGAGGGCATCGGCCAATTCGGCCTGTGTCCAGTTGCGTTCCGCGCGCAGCACCCTGAGACGGTTCTTCATCGGTATCGCCGTAGGCCGTTCAGGAGAGACGCCAGAAACGTCACAGTCATGAGAATCAACACGTCCGAAACCTCAGCCTTCAGGTGAACGATGTCGAAACGGTCCAGTACCGCGTACGGGAGGCTGACGATCAGGACGACTCCCACCGTGATCCCCAGAGCATGGAGATAAACCTTTCGCTGGAGTTCATCAAGGTTCGCGAGATATCGCTTGTGGGCTACGATGAGTCCCACGCCTGCACAGAAGTTCAGGCCGACCGCCAGCAGGGTGAATGCCGTGGCGCTGTTCCAAAGAAACCGCGGCCCGAACGACATCAGCGCACAGGTTGCCAGCCACGCGCCGACCCAGCTAAATAGCTGGAAAGTGATATTCAGAAGGCGCGATTGGCAGGCGCGTTTCCGTGGTTGTGACGGATTCATATTGTTCCCCGATGTCAAGCTCACTTGACATAACAGCAATAACCCGGCCACTGATGAATGTCAGGTGTTCTTTACATACAGACAGGTCCATTGGGTAAATGGCTGAAGCGCTCTCTTGTAACGTTGGCGCCTAACCGCAGTATTGCTTTTCATGAAATTCCATTTTCCGGGATTGCTGCTGACTGCCGTTTTCGCGAGCGCGGCAACGTTTGAAGTCGCGACTGTCAGGATCAATAACACGGATTCCCGCGCGGATCGCGAGACCCACACGGGCGGGCGCCTGGAGATGACCAACGTGACGCTGCGAATGCTGGTCCGGTTTGCGTACCGGGTTTCAGATCCGCAGATTTCCGGGGGCCCGGCATGGATCGACACCACGAGATTCGACATCGTAGCGAAGGCCGATCAGGCGGCTGAAGGTCCCGAGCTGATGGACATGCTGCAACCGCTGCTCGCGGACCGCTTTCAATTTAAATTTCACTACGAGACGGAGACTCTGCCCGGGTATGGCATTACGGCGGGGAAAAGCGGGATGGTGGCGAAGCCTGGCGATCCGAAGGGTCACTGCGGCACCAGCACAAATGCCGGATATATCAACGCGAAGGACTGTACGATGGCGGAATTGACGACGCGGCTGGCGACTATCCTGCAGCGGCCCGTCGCCGACCTGACGAATGACTCCCGGAAGTATGACTTCGTGCTGCGCTGGACGCCGGACAACATGCAGTCGGGCGGCGCTTCCGAAGGGATTTCGCTGTTCGCGGCGTTGCAGGAGCAGGTAGGAGTCAAGCTGGAATCGCAGAAGCTCCCGGTGAACGTACTGGCGATCGACCGGGCCGAACTACCGTCCGCAAACTGACCGACCACAGCCTGGACACTGGTGGGAGTTCCGGGACAATGAGTCCCCTGAACTTCAGGTGAAGGTCAGAAGGCGTTCCAGAATAGCTTCGCACCGGGCGGAAACCTGCTCTGCAACTTCTTTCAGGCGGCGGCGTCCCGCATGAGATGAATCACGAGAAAAACAACAGCCAGCCCCAGCAGAATATGGATCCCGGCCGAAGCCACGTGAAAGGCCAGCCATGAGACAGCCCACGCAGCCAGGAGAAAGAAAAACAGAACCAGAAAAGCAAAATTCGCGAGAACTCTCATACGCATCTCCCCTCTCCGGCTGATTGCAATCAAAAGACCAATTCGAATGAATCGATGGCCATGTAGTACAATCAAATGACTGGGTAGTCAGTATGGCCCTTGCGGGTAAAAGCAAACAGGAAATCGTTTCCGAATTCCGCTGCGCGGAGATCCTCGCCGCGGCGCGCAAAGTTTTCGCAACAAAAGGGTTTCGGGATGCCACGGTCGACGATATTGCCGCCGAAGCCGGCATCGCAAAAGGTACGGTTTATCTCTACTACCCCTCGAAGAAGGAAATGTACCTCGCGGCCCTGAAACAAGGCCTCGAAGAGCTTCGCCAGCGAACCGGAGCTGCCATGCAGGCCGCCACGGGTGCTCACGCAAAGCTGCTCGCCTTCGTGCGAACCCGCATGGAGTACGCCGAAGCCAATCGTGATTTTTTTCGAATCTATCACTCCGAGTTCGGCAATCTAACGAACGACAGTGAATTTCAGCAGCTTTACCTCCAGCAAGCCAAAACCCTGGAGACCGTCTTGCACGCTGCTGCGAAGAAGAGTGAGATCCGCCGTATTCGCGCCGATTTTTCTGCCTTTCTTATTTACGACATGGTAAAGAGCGTTATGATTCAGCGCCTGCTCGGGCGTTCCACAGCGCGTCTCGATGATGACATCGAGACTCTGACTGAGCTCATCTGGAAAGGAATTGCCGTATGAAACGGAGATGGGGCGCGCTCGTGGCCGCCGCCGTATTCGCTGGAGCTCTGAGTGCGCAGGATCGCTTCTCGGGCAGCGTCGCCACTGGTACTGCAACACCCGGACCCCTGCACCTTTCGCTGGCCGATGCCATTGCGCGCGGTATGAAAACCAACCTCGGCGCCCTGATCGCCAATCAGGATGTGCGCTCGGCCGAAGCAGCCCGCAAACTGGCGCTCAGCCGCCTGTTGCCCAACGTCGCTGGCAGCGTGAGCGAAGAATCGCAGCAGATCAACCTCGCTGCCTTTGGACTCAGCCTGCCGGGCTTTCCCAAAATCGTCGGCCCGTTTGGATTGAGCGATGCGCGGGCCAGCGCCACCGCGCCGATCCTGAACTTTCAAGCGATTTACAACAACCGCGCCGCGTCCGCCGATCAGAAAGCCGCCGGGCTCTCCGCACAGGACGCCCGCGATATGATCGCGCTCGTCGTCACGGGTCTTTATCTGCAGGCCGGCGCCGCCGCCAGCCGCATCGACACCGGAGTTGCTCAGGTCAAAGCCGCTCAGGCCACCTACGATCAGGCGTCGGACTTCCGCGCCAATGGCGTGGTTCCCGCGATCGAAGTTTTGCGCGCCCAGGTGGAATTGCAGACCCAGCAGCAGCGCCTGATCTCCTACCGCAATGATGAGGACAAGCTCAAGCTTCGGCTGGGCCGTGCTATCGGCCTTCCCGACGGCCAGAGCTTCGATATTACGGACACGATTCCCTACTCCGCCGCGCCTTCGCTGACTCTCGATGACGCCATCCAGCGAGCCTTATCCGCGCGCGCCGATTACCGCGCCGCCGAAGAACGAGTGAAGGCAGCCGAGCTTTCGATCAAAGCCGCCGGAGCCGGCGCGTTACCCTCCGCCGAATTCGACGGGAACTACGGCGATATTGGTCCGTCGTTCGCCAATTCTCACGGCACCTTTGCCGCCACGGTCGGCCTGCGAATTCCCATTTTTCAGGGCGGGCGCGTGAAGGCGGAGGTGCAGCAGGCCGATGCCGAGCTCGAACGCCGCCGCGCCGAACTGGCCGATCTCCGCGGCAGGATCTCCTACGAAATCCGAGCCGCCTATCTGGATCTCGCCTCGGCAGGCGAACAGACGAAGGTCGCCTCCAGCACGGTAAGCCTGGCTGAGCAGCAACTCACGCAATCGCAGGATCGCTTTTCCGCCGGTGTCGCGGACAACCTTGAAGTCGTCCAGGCTCAGGAAGCCGTCGCGACCGCGCATGAAAATTACATCTCGAGTCTTTATGCCTACAACGCGGCCCGCGCAACGCTGGGCCGTTCCATCGGAAACGCGGAGAAGACAATCCCGTCGCTTCTCCAGGGAGGAACGCAGTAATGCCTGAAGTGGCAGAACAACAACGCGGAGAAGCGCCAGCCCAGACGCCGCCGCGGACACCGGAACAGCCGGAGAAAAAAGGTGGGCTCTCGCCCGCTGTGAAGTGGACCATCGCCGTCGTCGTACTGATCGCGCTCGTCATCGGCGGATTTATGTATTGGTCGTACGCGTCCGTTCGTGAGTCCACGGACGACGCCCAGATCGACGGCCACATTTACCCGGTCAGCGCCATGATCGACGGCACGATCTCCGATGTGCTCGTCGAGAACAATCAGTTCGTGCAGGCAGGCGCCGTCCTGGGCCACATCGACCCGCGCTACTATCAGGCGGCGGTCGATAAAGCCCGCGGTGATCTGGACGTCGCGATGGCAGTCGCTAAAGAAAACCGCACCGGCATTCCTATTGCCACCATCAACACCACTACGGAACTGAGTGGCGCCGAATCCGCCGTCGCCGAGCAGAACGCGAAGATCGCGACCGCCGAGCGTCAGGTGGCCGCGGCCAACGAGCGCCTCGCCACAGCGCAGGCGCGCGTCCGCGAAATCCAGGCAAACGCCGCGAAAGCAAATAGCGATCTCGACCGCATGAAGCCGCTCGTCGCGAAAGAAGAAATCTCGCGCCAACAGTATGATGCCGTCGTTGCCGCGGCCGCCAATGCCAACGCGGCGGTCGATTCCGCCCAAAGCCAGGTGAAGGAAGCTCAGCAGGACATCTCCGTCGCACAGGCCATGGTCGACCAGGAGCGCGCGCACATGGCCGAAGTGCGCTCGCGTGTTGCAGCCGCGAAGTCCGGACCTCAGCAGGTCGCCGCGAAACAGGCGCAGGCGGAATCCTCCGTCGCCGCGGTTCAGCAAAAGCAGGCTGCGCTCGCCCAGGCCGAGATCGATCTCGGCTATGCCGTTCTTCGCGCTCCCGTCGCCGGCCTCGTCAGCCAGCGCAACATGGAAATCGGCCAGACGGTCGCGAAGGGCCAGCCGCTGGTCACCATCGTGCCGCTGAACGACCTCTGGGTCACCGCCAATTTCAAGGAGAGCCAGTTGAAGAATATGCGTCCCGGACAGCCGGTGGATATCGACGTGGACGCCTACGGCAAAACCTACAAAGGGCACGTCGAATCCATCGCTGCCGCAACAGGCGCACGCTTCAGCCTGCTGCCGCCGGAAAACGCAACAGGTAATTACGTGAAAGTGGTCCAGCGCGTGCCCGTCAGAATCTTTTTCGAGCCCAATCAGGACCCCGATCACCGGCTGCGCCCCGGCATGTCCGTCATCCCGACCGTTCTGACGAAGTAATAATGTCTTCCGGAAAAAGCGCGGCGCACGAACCGCCGCACATCAATCCGTGGATTGTTGCGATCGCCGTCATGCTCGGCACCTTCATGGAGGTGCTCGATACGACCGTGGTGAACGTGTCGCTGCCGCACATCGCCGGCAGCCTCTCCGCCACCGTCGACGAAGCGACGTGGGTCATCACGTCTTATCTCGTCGCCAACGCGATGATTCTTCCGATTACCGGCTGGCTCGCGAATTATTTCGGCCGCAAGCGTCTCCTGATGCTTTCGGTCAGCAGCTTCACCCTGACTTCCATCCTCTGCGGCCTCGCTCCCTCGCTCTCGATGCTGATCTTCTTCCGCGTGATTCAGGGCGCGGCGGGCGGCGCCCTTCAGCCTCTATCCCAGGCCGTCCTGCTCGAATCGTTTCCACCCGATCAGCGCGGCAAAGCCATGGGCTTCTGGGGACAAGGCATCGTCGTTGCCCCCATCATCGGCCCCGTTCTCGGCGGCTGGCTCACGGACACCTACAGCTGGCGCTGGGTCTTCTACATCAACATCCCAGTCGGCATCGCGGCCATCATTATGACGTCGCTGTTTATCTTCGACCCGTCCTATATTCGCCGCGCTTCCTCGCGCATCGACTACTGGGGCATGGGCATGCTGGCCGTTGGTATCGGCGCGCTCCAGATCATGCTGGATAAGGGTCAGGAACAGGATTGGTTTTCATCCCACTGGATTACCGCGCTGCTGATCATCGCTATCATTTTCATCGCCGCGTTTATTACCTGGGAGCTGATCACCAAACACCCGGTTGTCCAGCTGCGCGTCTTCAAAGACCGCACCTACAGTGCCGGTGTTTTTCTGATGACCCTGCTGGGCTTCGTCCTCTATGGAAGTCTGGTGCTGCTTCCCATCTGGATGCAGACACTGCTCGGCTATCCGGCCGTCGAAGCGGGCATCGCGCTCGCGCCGCGAGGAATAGGATCGTTCATCGGCATGACGGTTATCGGCCGCATCATGCATAAGTTCGATCCGCGAAAGTTTCTGTCTTTCGGTCTGCTCATCGGCGCCGCCACTCTCTGGCAGTTTTCGCGCCTCAACCTGTACGCGGGATATTGGGATTTCTTCTGGCCGCAGTTCGTGCAGGGAATTTCGCTCGCCATGCTGTTCGTTCCACTCACCACCGTCACGATGTCGAACATTCCGCGCGAAGCCATGGGGAACGCCACCAGCATGTTCAATCTGCTTCGCAATCTCGGCGGCGGCATCGGAATCGCGGGGGTCAACACGCTCGCCACCCGTTTCTCCCAGAAACACATCAATGATCTCGGAGCCAACGTTACGGCGTTTAATTTGAAAGCACAGGCCCTGCTCGCCAAATTGCAGGCCGGGCTGGCCCACACTTCAGGACACTATCTGGCAACGAAGCGCAGCTACGGTGTGCTCTTCGGGATGATCGAACGCCAGGCCACCATGCTGGCTTATGTGGATGTCTTCCAGTTACTGGCCTACATCTTCCTCGGCATGATTCCGCTCGTCCTGATCATGAAGCGTCCGCAAACCGGCATGAAACCCATCGCCGGCGGCCACTAGTCGCCGCACTTCCCGAAGACTCTTGCCCGCCGCCCGAACAAGCAGGGCCTTCATCCCAACCGCGCGGGCGCCCTCGATATCGGCAACCGGGTTATCACCTACCATCCAGATCGAACTGCAGGGCCTCAGTGATTCGATCACGTTTTGAAAAGCGCGTGGGTGCGGCTTCTCATAACCCGTCTCCGCGGAGTTGAATATTCGATCGATATACGGCGTCAGACCGAGGCAGTCAACGATCTGCGGAAGTTCCGGGACGTGATTTGACAGGATCACATGCCGGCATCCCTGGCTCCGCAGCTCCTCCAGGCATTGGAATGTGTCGTCGTAAACTTTCCATGCCCCAGCATCGAGATACGCAGGCCTCACCAACGAAGAGAGTGCAATCGCCTCTTCCTCGCTGCACCGAAGCACCGCTCGAAATGCGTTCACAAAGACCGGCGTCACTCTCCTCCACCAGCCTTCGGCATCGGTGATATCGGTGTGTTCCGCTTCTGGCTGATGCCACGGAAACCCGGCGCCAAGATGCGGGTAGAGTGCCTCCACTGCAACGGCGCAATCGGGACGGGCGGTCCGAAGCACGTCCATCAAACATCGCGACCACGTTCCATTGCGATAAGCCAACGTGCCATCAAAATCCCAGCAGATGTATTTGGGGGTGCCTATCTCTGGTCCAGCCACCCACCCCATCTCCCCGCCAGATCCAGATGAAGCCCAAACTGATCCAGAATCCGCATCACCATGTGATCCACCATCTCTTCAATCGATTTCGGACGGTTATAGAAACCCGGCATCGGCGGCAGAATCGTCACTCCCATCCGCGCCAGCTTCAGCATGTTCTCCAGATGGATCTCATTGAGCGGCGATTCCCGCACTACGAGCACCAGCCGCCGCCGCTCCTTCAGCACCACGTCGGCTGCCCGATGCACCAGATGCTCCCCCTGCCCCGTCGCGATCGCCGCCAGCGTCCGCATGCTGCACGGAGCAATCACCATCCCGTCCGTCAAGAACGAGCCGCTCGAAACCGCCGCTCCCTGATCGTTCGGGTTATAGCTGTGCGCCGCGATCGCGCTCACCTCTTCCATCGACCGCCCCGTCTCGTGCACCATCGTGCGCGCGCCCCACTTGCTCACGATGAGATGCGTCTCCACCCCGGCGTCGCGCATCGCCTCCAGCAGCCGCACCCCGATAATCGACCCGGTCGCGCCGGTAATCCCAACAACAATCCTCAATGCGCCGCCTTCACCGGCGCAATCGCGTCCGCCGTCACGAAATTCGCCCGGATATCCACTGGCAGACTCTCCATCTTCTTCACCGTCGCCGCGACATCCGGCCGCATCACCGCCAGCCGCTGGAACAACGCCTTCGCGCCGCTATAATCCCCTGTCGCCTCGATCATCAGAAGATCATGCGCCAGTTCCCGCACCGCGCCCTTGATCTTCGTCTGATCCACTTCCCACGTCCCGCCCCGATGCACGAACGCGCCCTTGTCCGTCAGGTAATTGAACTGCACCGCCATCCCCTTCCCGTGCGCCTCCAGCAGCCCAAACCGCAGCGTCCGGAATGACGAGGCCAGGAAAGTCGTGTACAGCTTCTTTTCATCCTGCTGGATGTAGTGTTTGTCGATCAGATACTGCAGCATGTACAGCCCCAGTACATCAGCCTTCGCCTCTTCAATCGCCCCGTACATGTCCTTCAGCTCCTGCCGCGGCGTCGTCTGCTTGCCATTCACCGTGATCTGATGCGGCCCGATCCCGTGGCTCATCTCATGCGCCAGAATATGCGTGAAAAAGGAATTGAAATCAAGCAGGGGCTGTCCCGCGGGCGACAGCGCCAGCTTTGCAATCGGCTTGAGCGTCGCCTCGAACTTCGCCTCCTGCACGTTGCGCAGCATCACCTTCTTGCTGCCCTTCTGGCTCACCACCCGCTCGTCATTCGGCAGATTGTAAGCGGCGGTCTTGACGCCATGATCGCCGTCTCCCGACGCGATCACCTCGTTCACCACCCGAATCGGCGACAGCGCCCCCAGCTTCGGGTTCCGGTACTTCGCGTCGATCGGCAGGTTATTCTCCACCTCCTGCATGTGGTCCCCGAAAAACTTCACCTTCGCCGTCTCCGCGTCATCCCGGATATTCACATACGATTCGAACGCGGCCTTGTAACCGAAAAGCTCGTCGTTGTACGTCTCATACGGGCCGAACGTGATATCGATCGGCGCATCCAGATCCATCCACGCAATATCGCTCGCATAGTAGTCGTTCGAAAGAAACGCCTGCGCCCGCGATTGCAAAAAAGTCTTCAGCGTCAGATTCCCCGTCAGCGTCGCCGCCTCGCGCAACAGCCGGGCACACTCTTCCAGATCCTTCTTATACGCGTCCGAATACTTCACCGCCTTCAGCGTGTTCCCGGGCCCGCGCTGAATAATGGTGAAGAATCCCTCCGCTTCCGCCTTCGCCGCGGGCGACAGCGTCGCCGCCCAGGTCTCAAACTGCTTCTGGTTGAAATCATCGGGATAGAACGCCGCTCCCAGCGGCTTCCGTGCCGGCGCGCCCGGTAGAAACGCCTTGTGATCGTCCAGATCCGAGAACGGACCCTTGTACAGCCAGAACGCCCCCAGCCGAGCCTTACCCAGCGGTGTCTGATCCTTCTTCAGCCGCTCGTACATCGCATGGTTTCCGGACCAGATCTGTCCCAGAAAAATATCGTCCAGCACCCGCGACGCTTCAATCAGCTTCGCCAGCGCCTTCACATCTCCCGGCGAAAGCTTGCTTGTATCGGCTTTAATGTCTACCGGGGCAAATTTCGCCATCATCTGCTGAAGCTGTGAAAGGGTTGCATCCGCTGCGGATAAAGTCATGGTTGTGAGAAACGTACCGAGGAAAAATATCGCGATCTTCTTCATAGGAAGCGCCATTCGCATTGTATTACCTGCCGGGAAGGCCGATACCATGGTTATATGGCCCATCGTGTCGTAATCGTCGGAGGTGGATTCGCGGGCCTCTATGCCGCGCAGTCACTCCGTGGTAACCCGGTCGAACTGACCCTGATCGACCGACGGAACTTTCACGTCTTCCAGCCGCTCCTCTATCAAGTCGCAACCGGCGGCCTTTCTCCCGGCGAAATCTGCGCCCCGCTGCGCGTCGTCCTCAACCGGCAGAAGAATGCCCGCGTGCTCCTCGGAGAAGTAACCGGCATCGATATCGCCGCCCGCGAAGTCTCTCTCGCCGAGGGTGACCGCTATCCGTACGACACCCTGATCGTCGCCGCGGGAGCCACCCACCATTACTTCGGACATTCCGAATGGGAGCATCTCGCCCCCGGTCTCAAAACCGTGGAAGACGCGACCGAAATGCGCACCCGCATTCTGCTCGCGTTCGAGCGCGCCGAACAAGCGACCAATCCCGAAGAGCGCACCGCTCTCCTCACCTTCGTTGTTGTCGGCGGCGGACCAACCGGCGTCGAACTCGCCGGCGCTCTCGGCGAAATCTCGCGCGACACACTCCGCGCCGATTTCCGCAACATCAACCCGGCCGAAGCCCGTATCTTTCTGATCGAAGGCAACGATCGCCTCCTTCCCGCCTACCCCAAAGATCTGTCCGCGCGCGCCGAACAATCCCTCATCGAGCTCGGCGTCCGCTCGCGCCTGAACGCCCGCGTGACCGCCATCGATGCAAACGGCGTCACCATGAAAACGGCCGAGGGTGACGTTCGCATCGAAGCCAAAACCGTCCTCTGGGCCGCCGGGGTCCAGGCCTCTCCGCTGGGCAAACTGATTGCGGATTCCACCGGCGTCCCCATCGACAACTCCGGCCGCGTCGAAGTCGCGCCCGACCTGTCGATCCCCGGCCATCCCGAAATCCTCGTCATCGGCGATCTCGCCCGCATCGAGCAGGAAAACGGTAAACAGGTCCCCGGCGTCGCCCCCGCGGCCATGCAGCAGGGACGCTACGCGGCGCGTCTCATTGCCGCCCGCATCAGCGGCAAAACGCCGAAGCCTTTCCATTATTTCGATAAAGGGAACCTCGCCACCATCGGACGTAATCGCGCAGTGGCGGAGATCGGTAAGCTCCACTTCAGCGGCTATATCGCGTGGCTGCTATGGCTCTTCGTCCACTTACTCTACATCGTGGAATTTGAAAGCCGCATCCTGATCGCGATTCAGTGGGCAGTCTCCTACTTCACATTCAATCGCGGCGCGCGCCTTATCACCGGCGACGACGCCCGTCTTAACGGCGGAAAACTCAGCGCCGGAAAACAATAATGTGCTGCTGCGGCAGTTTCTCGATCGCCTGATCGAACCGGAACCCCTCCGGTTCCACTTCGTCCCGAACCTGCTTCACCGTCATCTTGTGTTCCGGCCGGATCGGCACCGCCGGATCCTCCGCCCGGTACTCCAGCAGCACCAGCCGCCCGCCCGGCTTCAGCGACTCCCGTATCCGGTCGAGCATCTTCTCCGGCTCCGAAAATTCGTGATAGACATCCACCAGCAGCACCAGATCGAGCGACTCCTTCGGTAACTTCGGATCGTCAATGGCCCCCAGCACAGCCCGCACGTTCCCGATCTTCCGGTCACGCATGTTCTTATTGAGCAGCGCGATCATCTGCGGCTGAATATCTTCGCCATAGACCACACCCGAGGGTCCCACGCGTTCGGCCAGGCGCCACGTGAAATACCCAACGCCCGCGCCGATATCCGCGGCCCCAGCGCCTTTCGGGATCTTCAGCAAATCCAGCGCCTGATCGGGATGCTCCTCCGCCTCCCGCTCCGGCCGCACCAGCCAGTCCGCGCCGCCGACTCCCATCACCTGCGCAATCCGCCGGTGCGTAATCGGATGAACGTCCTCCGCCCGGCCAAGCCATGGGGCCAGCGAAAGAAGGAGAATTACGAAAACTTTCATCGCCAACAGTCTACAGGAGGTTTTTCCTGACACGTCCCCGCCTCTGACGGTTTAGAGAACATCAAAAAGTCTCTGCTAAAGAACTATCCGCGTCCATCATGGGCCCAGGACTGGATACTCGCCGTCGAATAGTAGCCGGAGTGTTGCTCACCAGCAATTCTCAATTGGATGAAGGCTCTTCGATATGGTCGACAACCAGAACAGAGACGGGCCCCTTTTGTGACTCAAGTTTAAGCCCCAGTTGTTCCGACACAGCGGTAAAGAGGGAAGGCCCGGAAGTGTCCGTCGGGTTGGCGTCCGCCGCCATACTAACCCCTGCCCAGCTCAGCTTGAAGTCATATCGATCGGTGAGGCCGGTGTTGTCGAGGACAACGCGGCCCAGCCCTTGTCGCGAGAGAGTGCTTGCCAATGCGTCCATGGCGGCTCCACGCGCAGTAAGCTCAGTCATGAATGTTCCGTTGGAGTTCGATGAGTGACCCACTCCAATCACGCCGGTCCGTGCGTTGGGGTCTTCAGTACTCATAGTCGACCGCTGCAGTTTGGAGCCGCCCTTTGCGACTACCAATGAGTAGAGCGGAAGAATCTTTTTCTCCTCGTGACTGGCAAACTTAAAGCGGTCAGTCAGGATCAGCCGTCCCATCGAGCGCACTTGATCGAGAGTCAGCTTCTTAAATGCCGCAACATCGGCGCCCGCAACCTTCGCCTCTATATCAAAACGCTCGGAATTCACCCAATTCGGAAGCCCTTCGACCTGGTCGGTCAGGACGAGGCCGTACGCCTGGACAATCAAGTCCTTCAATGGCAAATTCGACAGCTGGACTCCATTTGGCAGCAATTGCATCCGGCCCCCTTGATTGTCCGGGGAGTGCATCTTCACCGAAACAACGTCAAACTGAACGGGGGCAGTTTGACCATGGGAGATTTGTACGAGAAGTCCCCCAAAAATCATCGCAGCAAACATGGCTGCGGATGCACCCAGCTGCAGTCTCTTATTCCTTGTCCCACCGATTATTCTCATCGATATTTCCTCTTTTGGCTGACGTGATTTGCTGCCTACAAGTCGCGAGCGCGGATGGTTAGGCCAACAGCGAAAAGCAGGCCGAAGGAAACGAGAAGACAGATGGCCAGGTCTGGCCAGGGCGCGGTCCCCTTAAGCACTTTGGTCGTCGGATCGACGTATGCCGTAGCGCTCATCACGTCGAACACATTCCATCCGCTAAGCGCCTGGGCCTTATAGCTGAGAAAGATTGTCGTAACGCCACAGAGTCCGACGACGGGAGCGGTGAACTCTCCCTCGAAGATCTCCGACAGCAGCAACCCGAGGGCAACAATCACAAGGCCCGCTGTGCACATCAACGCGCCAAATGCCAGTGCCTGACTGAACGGATACGATTCTCCGACGAAGGATGAAAGTATCGGGATGAGGAGCGCCGGGAGGAGCGCGAGCGCGATTGCCTCTGCGCAAGCCAGCGCCGCGCGGATGAGGAACAGGCGCAGACGCGCGACCGGAAGCCCGAGCGTAAAAAGGACCGCACTTGTCGCTTTCTCCCGACGCAATCCGCCGAGCGCGAGGATGAAGGCGGCGAGGACCCACAGGCCCTGAAGCGCATAGTGGAACAGCGCACCCCAAATGTAAGCTGAATGGACATACGGCCCGACGCGCTCGTGACCTGTGATTACCGTGTAAATTACGATCGATGCCAGTAGTCCCAGAGCCGAAACAAATCGGCTGCGAGACTCCAGCCACGCCTTCCATAGCAAGGCCGTGCCAGGGGAGGCAAAGCCTCCGCGCGGCCTGGACTGATCAGTAGTCACTGCGATCACCATGGGCCACGGTTACGCCGAGTACGAGTGCGGTGAGCGTCCATATCACCAGCAGCGATGTCCAGGGGATGGTCGCCCAATTGAGTTTCCACGGGCCGCCCATGGCGTGCGGGATATCCAGATATGTTAGATATGCCGCCCAAGACACGAATCCCGACGGTTTGCCGCACGAATGCGCCGCGCAAAATGCCTCGTATATACGCATACGCTGCATTTGCAGTTGAATCCACGCGTAGGGGACGCCGAGAAGAATGACGGTGTAGAGCAAGCTTAGATAATTGCCGGGGAACAGCGCGTAGCAAAGATTGCCGAGGGCGATCAGGAAGACGCCGGCGGCCACCATCAGGGCGGTATGCAGAAACATTTGTGAGAGCGAAAAGGTTTGATGAATCACAGCTGAGCCGATGATGACCACGAGCGCGGAAGACAGGCCGAGCGCAACGCTCTCGATGAAAACCGCTGTCAGGCGGGTGAACAGCCAGCGCCGGCGGCTGACCGGAAGGCCGAGACTGAACGAGACCGCTCCGGTCGTCTTCTCGCGGATCAACCCGCCAAAGGCCAATGCAACGGCGAACAGAGCCCAGGTCTGTTGCAGAGCTTCGTCGTAAAGAATATGCCAGAGATACCAGCCATAGTCATGAATCCCCAACCACGACGACATCGAGTTGAAGCCCGGACGCTGCAGTTCCCCCGCCGTCCATATCAAGACAAGGTGATCGTGCAGCCCCACATTGTAGATGCAGATGATGGCCACGCCTATCAGACCCGCGAGGAAACGCACCCGCGTTTCGATCCAGGCCTTATAAAGGAGCATGCTCACGATCTGGCCTTCATTTTTTCGAGAAATATTTCTTTCAGCGTGAGGGGCACCACATCGATGCTCCCCGCATGCAACATGCGGATATGCTCGACGATTGAGTCCACATTGTGGCTGGCGATCAGCGAG
>Ga0134125_10003860_pt1 | contig 17214 bp, 13 predicted proteins | sample KB31751_FD_96464 | JGI IMG/M metagenome (GOLD analysis project Ga0134125, IMG submission 96464) | Terrestrial soil microbial communities with excess Nitrogen fertilizer from Kellogg Biological Station, Michigan, USA - KB3-175-1 | ecosystem: Environmental > Terrestrial > Soil > Unclassified ...
CTATAGCCGAAAATAACACCGAGCGCGGCGTTTTCTGCGACATGACGGCAGGTCTTGCCTATCACGACGAGCAACTCCGCCTCGTAGTCGAGCCGTTCGGAGCAGCGCGGCACTATCATTGATTCGTTCGGTCCGATCAGCGAACTGTTCGCCCGCAGGAAAAGGGATGGATACGTTGGCAATTGGTGGCCACCTTCCTTGGCGTGGTCCGCATAGTTGAGGCCGAGGCAGACGATTTTTCCGGGCTCGGGGATCGGCATCAGCAGATGGACATCCGCTAACGGCCGGCGCTCACCCGCACCCTTCAACAGACGTGTCTGAATCGCGTTTTGGAGAGGTTCGCCGGCCTGGATGATCTCCTTCAGAGATCCCGGAGCCCCTGGGAGTAACGACTGGATGGCGATGACATCCGAACCGTCGACCAAACCGATCGCAGGGTCACTATCGGCCTGAAATCTTGCGTAACGCATGTTTCTAGTCCCGAACCTGAATCCGCCGCGTCCGAAAAATATCGATATTTTTGAACTTGGTCAATCGTGGTTCGGAAAAACGACATTATTATTGACCGGTACGTTTTGGCCGGCTTAGCATCCGCCTTCAATAAAGCGGCCGGTCGAAGCAGCGCATAAACCAGCGTAAGGTGGGAGGTTGGCGATGATCTGGAAGATCGCAACCCTGTTCGGGTTGCTTGCGATATCCGCCGCGCAGACGCCGGTGTCCGCACAAGAGCGCGTCACGGTGGGCATGGCCAGCGGCGTGAATCAGGTGACGTCGCTCGTCGCCGAGGAGAAAGGCTTCTTCAAAGAGGAAGGCCTATCGGTCGACCGCAAGCTCGTGGCGCGGGGCAATCTCGCCGTCGGGGCGATCTCCGCCGGATCGATGCAGTTCGCCGAAGTCTCGGATGTGGTCTTTTTCTCAGCCGTCACCAAGGGCATTCCGCTTGTCGCACTCGGCGCCGGCTCGCGCGGATTCACCGGCAAGATGGTAGCTGCTCCCGACCACAAGCCAGTCAAATCGATGGCCGATCTCAAGGGCGAGCGTATCGGCATTCAGGTTGGCACCGGTGTGCACGGCGTTTTTCTCAGGCTTTTGGAAAAAGAGGGCTTGAAAGAGAGCGACTTTAAGGTCGGCAATGTGCGCGTCGTCGATATGCCTACCGCGATGGCATCTTCGCCACGGCCGTTCGACGCGGTGCTTGGATGGGATCCAATGATGCAGCGCATCGTCCAGTCCGGGCACGGTAAGGAAATCATTAGCGCGAAACAGTTTCAGGACATGGCCGACATCACATATCCGCTCCTTCTGGTGGCAGACAAGAATTACATCGCCAAACATCGCGAGACCGTGCAGCACTTCGTGAATGCGTATGCCAAGGCACAGAAATACGTACGTACACATCCCGAAGAAGCATTGCAGATGTATACGAAGGCGGTGCACCAGGCCGGCGCGACCCTCGACGAGAGCATCATCAAGACAATGATGTTCGAAGTGCCGAAGTTCGGCGGCGTCAATTTCATTGCCAGCGACTGGACCGAACTTCCGGCGAGCCGCGACTTCCTCTACAAGACGGGCAAGATCAAGACGAAGCCGGACATCAAGGCCATCACCGACCCATCCTTCGGCGACGCGGCGGAAGCCAAAATAAAATAACGACGACAGCTGAGGCGCACCCAGGGAGCGAGAGAATGGGCGAGCTGCGCGTTGATGGCTTGAGCAAAACCTATGCACGGCGCGAAGGTTGGAATACAACGCGTTATCTCAGAGTGTTCGAGAACGTTTCCTTCACCGTGCGCGATGGCGAGTTTGTCAGCATCATCGGCTCTTCGGGCTGCGGCAAGTCGACCCTACTGAGCATCGCTGGAGGTCTAGCCGAGGCCAACGACGGCACCGTCTATCTCGACGGCCGTCCGGTGCGCGGGCCCGGGCTCGACCGCGGCATCGTATTCCAGGAATTTGCACTCTTCCCGTGGCTGACGGTGCTCGGAAACGTCAAGTTCGGTCTCAAATCCAAGGGCCTCACGACCGAAGAGCAGGACCGGCTCGCGCGGAAGTTCGTCGATCTGGTGGGCTTGTCCGGATTCGAGGATTATCACCCCTATCGTCTGTCGGGCGGAATGCGGCAGCGGGTTGGATTGGCTCGAGCGCTCGCCATAGAGCCCTCTGCCCTTCTGATGGACGAGCCCTTCGGCGCGCTTGACGCGCAGACACGCGAAGCGATGCAAGGCGCGCTTAGCGAGATCTGGCGCAAGATGCGTAATACGGTGCTGTTTATCACTCACGACATTCGAGAGGCGATCTACCTGTCGGATCGCATTTTGGTGCTGAGCGGGCGGCCGGCGCAGGTCACGATGGAGCTGGCCGTCGATTTGCCGCGGCCGCGCGAAAGACATGATCAGCTCTTTCAAGAGTATGAGGCGCGCCTGGAAAGCGCGCTGGGCGGCGCGCAGGGCAGCCGCCACGTTGCGTGACGCACCGCGACGAGCGGCGAACGACTGTTGGGAATTGGTGACCGACGATGCCACTGCCGCAGACAAACTTCTCGCCTCCGTTCAATATCACGCGCGCCAGTCACATCGTCCTCGGCGTCCGCGACCTAAAAGTGAGCCGGACCTTCTATACCGAGGTCATTGGCCTCGTGGTCACGTACGAGACGGATGACGACCTGTATCTCCGCGGTGTCGAGGAAAGCTGTCACCACAGCCTAATCCTGCACAAGACCTCGGGCCAGCCCGTGTGCGAGGCGGTCGGATATCGCGTCTTCCAGGACACCGACCTCGATTGCGCCGAGGCATATTTCAAGAGCGCCGGGATTGAGACCTGCTGGATCGAAAGGCCCTATCAGGGCCGCACGCTCGCGTTGCGCGATGCCGTCCGCATCCCGATAGAGTTTTGCGCGACCATGCCGAGGCTGCCGCGCCTGCACGACAAACCCCACCTCCAGCGTGGCGCTGCGGCGCTCCGTTACGATCATGTGCAGTGCCTCGCGCCGGACGTCGCCGAAGCCGGACGGTTCTACACCGACCTGGGCTTCCGCGTGTCGGACTATTTTGTCGATCGCCCCGACGACGAAGAGCCGCTTGGAATGTTCATGTTCCGCAAGAACAACCCGCACGACATCGTGTTCATAACGCGCCCAGGCCCGCAGATGCACCACTTCGGCTATGTCGTGGGCGATGTGCAGCACCTCTTCCGTGCGCTCGACACGGCAGGCGCGATTGGCTTCGAAAATAGTCTGGAGCGCGGACCGGGTCGGCACGGACAAGGCCATGCGTTCTACGTCTACTTCCGCGACCCGGACGGTCACCGCGTCGAGATCCTCCCTCCTCCGATCCAAATGATCGATCTCGACGACGAGCCTGCGCGCTGGCACAGCGGCAATCGCTTCACCTGGGATCTACCGCCGCCGAAGAAATGGCTGCATGAGGCCACACCGTTCAAGGATACCCCGGTGCGCGAACCGAAGGTCGAGATCAAGCTCTATTCGTTGGAGGAGCACCTCAGTGGCAGCAAGTGACACGACTCAGAGCGGCACAAGCTCGGCGCGTCTTCCGCTGCCGGACCTCGCCGATTTAGACGAAGCGCAGCAAGCGGTGGCTAAGGAAGTATCCGCCGGACCACGCGGCGAGGTGCGAGGGCCCGTGCGTGTATGGCTGCACAGTCCGGAGCTCGCAAACCGGGCGCAAAAGCTCGGGGAATTCTTACGCTGGGGCACAGTGTTGGAGCCGCGCATTTCCGAGCTTGTCATTCTCGTCACCGCGCGCCACTACGATTGCCATTACATCTGGTTCAACCACGTCAAGCTCGCTTTGAAGGGCGGGCTTGATGAGCAGGCGGTCGAAAGCATCAAGAACCGGCGGGAGCCGCATCTCGCGAAAGCCGACGAGCAGGTCGCCTATTCGTTCACAATTGAAATCCTGCGCAACAGGGCGGTCAGCAGCCCAACGCTATCGCGAGCGAGGGAGTTGTTCGGCGAACGCGGCGTAGTCGAAATGGGCGCCATTATCGCCCACTATCACTCCGGTGCGATTGCGCTCGGTCTTGCCGACATCCTTTTGCCCGACGGCTCCAAAACGTGCCTGCCGATGTGATATCATAGCGGGCCGGTCCGCGACCACGAGCGCAACGTCAAGGTCGCGCCACACTTATGGAACAACCGGCGGGTGATATTCGAGCGTATAAGCGAGCGCCCAAAGCAGGAACAACACGACCGGCAGATGCACCAGCAACTGCAGGAATGTAAATCCGACGAGGTCGCGCGCGCGCAACCCCAGAACACCAAGAAGCGGCAGCATCCAAAACGGATTGATCAGATTCGGCAACGCTTCAGCGGCGTTGTAGACTTGCACTGCCCAGCCGAGATGCACCTTTAGATCGTTCGCCGCGTGCATCACGTAAGGCGCCTCAAGCAGCCACTTGCCGCCGCCCGACGGAACAAAGAATCCAAGTATCGCCGAATAGACACCGATCAACAGCGGATAGAGGTGCTGGGTCGACATGTTGACAAACAGGTGCGTGATCTGATCCGACACCGTCTGCCCAGCGCCATTCTTTGCTTGCGTTAGAATGGCTGCGATGGCCCCGTAGAACGGGAACTGAATCAGCACTCCCGCTGTGGCGGGAACTGCTTTAGTGACTGCCATGAGGAAGCGCTTCGGCTTCCAGTGCAACAACAACCCCAGCATGACGAATAAGAAATTGTACGTGTTTAGATTTGAGATGGCGATTATTGCGTCCTGACGCGAGAATTCATAAACGAGCCATCCGACTGCAAGCAGTACAATCAGAATTGTCAAAATAGGCGAATGCTCCAGCCACTCTCCTGGCTGCTTTGGCGGCGGCACTTCAATCGCGTCTTCACGCGCGACTTGCACTCCCATTGCTTCCGCCGTCATAGCGCTGTTCGGTCCAGGCGCAGACAACAAGGCAATGATAACGGAAATGACGAGCAGTACCCCGGTGATGACGAACGATTGCCACAAGAAAATCGTTTCAGAAAACGGGATCACCCCGGTAATCGGCAAGAGGCTTTTGGGAAGGCTCGCCGCATTTGCCTGCAACTGGGCCGCCGACGAAGACAGGCCCATCGCCCACGTAGCGCCAAGTCCCAGGTACGCGGCCGCACCCGCCGCCCGATAATCCATTCGCAATTCGCGCCGTTCCGCCAGAGCGATAACCAGAAGACCGCCAAGAATTAAGCTGAGTCCCCAGTTGAGCAGAGATGCCAGCATGCTGACCGCGGCCACGAGCCCTACTGCGCCGACACCGGTTTTCGGCAGTCCCGCAAGGCTGCGGATGAGCCGCTGCGCCGGCGGCGAAACTGCAACGACGTATCCACCGATCGCCACAAAGGCCATCTGCATCGTAAATGTGATCAAACTCCAGAAGCCGTTTCCGAAGGCGGCACTGACAGCCATCGGCGAGGCACCGTTGATAATTGCCGCTACCGCAACGATAACGACAGCAATGGCAACGAAAATGAACGCATCGGGAAACCAGCGTTCGGCCCATGCGGTGAAGCCGATAGCAATCCTCACCAGCAATCCTTCGTGCGTGCCGGTTCCTGTGGGTCGCCCTGCGCTTGCTAAGGTTGTCATGGCCATCTCTCTCTGAAGCTGCCCAGTAACAACTTGGCACCCTTTCGGGCACGGTACATCTCGCCTCGGCTCGAAAATGAACCCGATTACTCCGAATCGGATGCGTACCAATACTGCGTCACAATCTCCTTCCTACGGCGACTCCGCACACATTATCGGCCGTACTCGTCTGTATACAAAAATATGCGGAACGAGATTCACGTTGACCTGGATCAACGCCCAACACTTATTTAGAAAATAATATCTTTTTCGTATTTGCTGTCCGGCACGCGAGCGCGTCATGCAGAGTCTTCTCCGCCGCCCGGAAGAGATCTTGGCATATCGGACATTGCGCCAAATTCTCGGACCTGCTCCGCGGCCCGTTTGGGCTGTCAGTCCATCCGACACCATCCTGACGGCCATACGTCTCATGTCCGAGAAGGACATCGGCTTCGTGCCCGCAATCGAGAATGGACGTCTTGTCGGTGTGCTCTCGGAACGCGACTGCGCACGCGACGTGGTGCTGCGCGGCCGACCCGCCGATACGACGCCGATCGGCGACATCATGGTGCGAAACGTTATCACCGCAGATCTGTCGCACACCTTCGCCGATTGTCTGCGGATCATGCATCAAAACCGCATTCGCCATCTGCCCGTCGTCGAATCCGGAAACGTGATTGCCGTGATCTCGATCCGAGATCTGATGAGCGAAGCGGTCGCGCACCACGCAAAGATCATCGAGCAACTCGAACGTGAGCGGCTCACGATGTTCACGTCAGCGGTTTAATTGAGGACCGGCGATGAACCTGGTGATCGTACTTGCGGCATTGGCCTTCCTCATGTTGGCCGCTTATCGCGGCTACAGTGTCATTCTGTTCGCGCCCATTGCAGCCTTGGGCGCGGTTCTGCTGACCGATCCATCGCTCGTACCGCCGATGTTCTCCAGCGTGTTCATGGAGAAAATGGTCGTCTTCGTGAAAAACTACTTCCCTGTATTCATGCTCGGCGCCGTATTCGGGAAGGTCATCGAGCTTTCCGGGTTTTCCAAATCCATCGTCTCGGCAGTTATCGGCGTGGTTGGGAAGCAGCGCGCCGTTCTATCGATCGTCATCGTCTGCGCCATACTGACCTACGGTGGCGTCTCGCTCTTCGTTGTCGTTTTTGCTGTGTATCCGTTCGCAGCCGAGATGTTCCGACTGAGTGAAATTCCGAAACGGCTCATTCCCTGTACGGTCGCCTTGGGGGCATTTAGTTTCACGATGGATGCGCTTCCCGGCACGCCGCAAATCCAGAACATCATTCCGACGACATTCTTCCAGACGACGACATGGGCCGCGCCCATCATGGGTCTGATCGGCAGTATCTTTGTGCTGCTGGTGGGCCTTGGTTATATCGAAAACCGCCTCCGTACGGCGCACAAGCGTGGAGAAGGATACGGCACCGAGCTTCTCAACGAGCCGGAGCCGTACGTAGGTGAGAAGCTGCCGAACCCGCTCATTGCGTTGTTGCCGCTCGTGGTCGTCGGCGTGGCGAATTTTCTCCTGACGCACGCCATTGTTCGCGCCTACGGCGCGACGCATGAGATCAACCTCGGGGGCCACCCTATCGTCACCAAAGTCGCGCCCCTGGCGGCGATCTGGGCTGTCGAAGGCGCACTGCTTCTTGGCGTTCTGACCGTGCTCGTGTTTGCCTGGCGTCCGATCATCGCGAAATTCGCCGATGGCAGCAAGGCGGCGGTCGCCGGCGCATTGCTCGCGTCGCTCAACACAGCGTCGGAATACGGCTTTGGCGCCGTCATCGCTCTGCTGCCTGGATTCGTCGCGATTTCGGGAGCCCTGAGGGCCATTCCCAATCCGCTGTTGAACGAGGCAATCAGTGTTACTGTGCTGGCCGGCATCACCGGTTCGGCTTCGGGCGGCATGAGCATCGCGCTGGCGGCCATGTCGGACACCTTTATCGCTGCGGCAAAGGACGCCAACATCCCGCTCGAGGTGCTGCATCGCGTCGCCGCGATGGCCAGCGGCGGCATGGACACGCTGCCGCATAACGGCGCAGTGATCACGCTGCTGGCGGTGACCGGGCTTACGCACCGGCAGGCTTACATGGACATCTTCGTGATCACGTTGACGAAGACAGCCGCCGTATTCTTCGTCATCGGTCTATACTACCTGACCGGCATCTACTGACGGAGGCAAGCATGTCCGCTCCCTCTGTTCGATCGATGCTCGCCCTGCTGCAGAAGTCGGATACAGGCAAGATCGTTAGCGCCGAAGCCGCCGTCCGCCTCATCCGCGACGGAGATACGGTCGCGACCGGCGGTTTTGTGGGGATCGGTTTTCCGGAAGAAATCGCTGTCGCCTTGGAGCGGCTCTATCTCGCCAAAGAGAGCGAGCACGCTCAGGCTGCTGGACATCCGCGCGACCTCACGCTCGTGTACGCCGCAGGCCAGGGCGATGGAAAGGAGCGCGGCCTCAATCATCTCGGTCACGAAGGATTGGTGAAACGCGTGATCGGCGGTCACTGGGGACTCGTGCCGAAGCTGCAACGCCTCGCGACCTCAAATCAGATCGAAGCCTATAACCTACCGCAGGGCGTAATCTCACATCTGTTTCGCGACATCGCTGCCGGACGTCCCGGACATCTGACTCGCGTGGGCCTCGGGACCTTTGTCGATCCGCGTCAGGGCGGGGGCAAGATCAACGAATCCACGAAGGATGAGATCGTCAGTCTCGTCGAAGTGGCGGGTCAGGAACTCCTGTTCTATCGCGCGTTCCCGATTAACGTCGGCATCATCCGCGGGACGACGGCGGACGCCGACGGTAACGTCACGATGGAGAAAGAAGCCCTCACGCTGGAAGCGCTCGCAATCGCGATGGCAGCGCGCAATTCGGGCGGCCTGGTCATCGCACAGGTCGAGCGTATTGCCGAGCGCAACTCACTAAGCCCAAGGCAGGTAAAGATTCCCGGTATCCTTGTCGACTGCGTCGTTTTGGCCGAACTCCGGCATCATTGGCAGACGTTCTCCACCGCCTATGATGCCGGTTTCAGCGGGGAAATCCGTGTACCCGCCGGCGCAATTGCGCCGATGGCAATGAGTGAGCGGAAGGTCATCGCCCGCCGCGCCGCGCTCGAACTCAAGGTCAACAATGTTGTCAATCTCGGTATCGGCATGCCCGAAGGTGTGGCGGCGGTCGCGAACGAGGAGAAGATCATCGATCTGATGACGCTGACAGCGGAGCCGGGTGTCATCGGCGGTGTGCCGGCCGGCGGTCTGAACTTCGGCGCCGCTAACAATGCGCAAGCGGTCATCGACCAACCATACCAATTCGATTTCTATGACGGCGGCGGGCTCGATGCGGCCTTCCTGGGCCTCGCCCAAGCAGATCAGCAAGGCAACTTGAACGTCAGCAAGTTCGGACCGCGGCTCGCCGGCGCCGGCGGCTTCATCAACATCAGTCAGAACGCCAAGAAGGTGATCTTCGTCGGGACTTTCACAGCAGGACACATGCGTGTTGCCGTTGAAGATGGCCGACTTCACATCGCGAACGATGGCGAGACGAACAAGTTCGTCGCGGAGGTCGAACATCGCACCTTTTCGGGCCTGCTCGCCGCCAAGCGTGGCCAACCTGTTCTGTTCGTCACCGAGCGCTGCGTTTTCGAGCTGACGCCCGATGGCCTTGAATTGACCGAAGTTGCACCAGGTATCGACATCGAGCGCAACATCCTGGCCCGCATGGAATTTCGCCCGCTCATCCGGCGGGATCCGGTGCTGATGGACGAGCGACTTTTCACCGAAAAACCAATGGGACTACGCGAAGACATGCTCCGCATGCCGCTCGACCAGCGCTTCACGTATCACCCGCAGGAGAACCTATTTTTTATCAATTTCGAGGGGCACATCGTCCGCACAAGCCGGGATGTCGATCGCATCAGAGCTCAAGTCGAAAGCCTTCTCGGTCCAATTAATCGCAAGGTCTATGTGATCGTCAATTACGACCACTTCACGATCAATCCCGATGTGCTCGATGAATATTCCGCTATGGTCGACGGCCTTGTTCAGCGGTTCTACTCCGGAATCACCCGTTACACGACGAGCAGCTTCCTGCGCGCGAAGCTCGGCGAAGCATTACAACAACGCTCGCTGGCTCCGTATATTTTCGAAAGCGCTGAGGAAGCCCGCGCTCATTTGCGGCAGTTGGAGAGCCAAGTAACGGGCTGATCAGCCCGACAGCGGTGCCTGCATGAACAGACCTGCACCAAAGGCGAGTTTCACATCGCGGATTGGATTGCCTGCGGTTTCCGATCAAGCCGATCAGTTACAATCATTCGGTATGCTCAGCGAAAGGGCGGTCGACGCGCTTGCCGGCATCACCACGCGGCTTACCCGGGTTATTCCGCTGCTCGCCGAACGCACGCGCAACGACGACGGCTATCAGGTTATCGATCAACGCACGGTCATCAACACGTTCCTCGCTGTCTGGGACAAGGCAGGCAATTACCCGCAGCACCTCGCGGCGGAAAATATTCGGCTCTGGAGCGATCTCGCCCTGCTCTCGCAGCGAACTCTAATGCGGTTTTGGCTGAACACCCCGGCCGAGCCGGTGATCGCGCCGGACCCTCAGGACAAGCGCTTCAAAGCGGAGGACTGGACCGAAAATCCGGCGGCCGATTGCTTGAAGCAGGCATACCTTCTGTTCTCGCGCTATTGCCTCTCGCTCATCGACGGCGTCAAGGACCTGGACCCGCACACCGCGCTCAAGGCAAAATTCTACACGCGGCAGTTCATCAGCGCATTATCGCCGACGAACACCGTGCTGACCAATCCCGTCGTTCTGCGCCAGACGATGACCCTGCGAGCGGAGAACCTCCTCTGCGGATTCAAGAACTTCCTCGAAGATCTGGAGCGCGGCGAGGGCCGGCTCAGCTTAAAAATGAGCGATGCTCAGGGGCTCCGGTTTGGTGCCAATCTGGCCACCTCCCCCGGAAAGGTCGTGTATCAGAACGAGTTGATGCAGTTGATCCAGTACGCACCGACAACCAACACTGTGTACAAGCGCCCTTTGTTGATTGTGCCCCCTTGGATCAACAAGTTTTATATCCTCGATCTCAAACCAAAAAACTCGTTTATCCGTTGGTGTCTCGAACAAGGGCATACGGTTTTCCTGATCTCGTGGGTCAACCCCGGTCCGGAGCTCGCCCGAAAGTCTTTCGACGATTACTTTCGAGACGGGCCATTGGCTGCGATCGACGCGATCGAGCAGGCAACCGGGGAGAAGGACGTCAACCTCATCGGCTACTGCATTGGCGGGACACTGACCGCGGCGACGCTCGCGCAAATGGCCGCCACTGGACGAACCCGGGCCGCCTCCGCCACGTTCTTTACGACACTTCTCGATTTTTCCGATGTAGGAGACATTTCAGCGTTCCTCGATGAAGCGCAGCTTCATCTTCTCGATCAGCACATGCAGCGCCTCGGTTATCTCGAAGGCCGTCATATGGCCGAGGCCTTCAATCTGCTGCGTGAGAACGAATTGATCTGGTTCTTCGTCGTTAACAACTACCTGCTTGGGCGCGATCCGGCCGCGTTCGACCTGCTGTACTGGAACTCGGACTCGACGCGGATGCCCACCGCGATGCACAGCTTCTATCTGCGCAACATGTATTTCAAAAACCGGCTGAAGGAGCCCGGTGGCATTACGCTCGCCGGTTCTCCCGTCGATCTACGAAAGATTCAAATTCCTCTGTATTTCCTGTCGACGCGAGAGGATCACATCGCGCCGTGGCGGACGACCTATCTCGGTGCGCAGTTGCCGACCGGGCCGGTGCGGTTTGTTCTGGGAGCATCGGGCCATGTCGCCGGCGTCATCAATCCGCCCGTCGCAGAGAAATACGGATACTGGACCAACGACCGTTTGGCGAGCACGCCGGAGAGTTGGATGGAGAATGCGACGTTCCAGAAGGGGTCTTGGTGGCTCGATTGGGCGCGGTGGGTCTCGCCCTTCGCGGGAGAGAGAGTGGCTCCGCGCAGCCCGGGCGCGGGTCGATTGAAACCGATCGAAGATGCGCCCGGCACCTATGTGAGCGTTCGCTGACGTGGAACGACATCAGCGACGTTAACGCGTCTCCCGTCGGTTCTAATCCTTACTTTTCGGCTTTCCCCTTCTCTCTTTCCAGTCATGGAGCGTATTCGCGCGAGCTGCAGTGTCCTCAATCTTTACGCAGGCAAGTCGCTGCCGACCGATCGAATCGCTTTTTTCCGTCTCATACGGATGCTTCGCATGCGGGGATCGAGCGCATCTCGTATCCAGTCGCCAATCTGGTTCTCCGACAGGACCAGAATGACCAAAGCGATGCCCGGCAGCACCGACGCCCACCAGCCGCCGGAATAGAGATACTGATATGCCTGCGAAATACGCAGACCGATGGACGGGGTGGTCACGGCGACGCCGAGACCCAAGAAGGACAGCGAGGCTTCCAATTCAACGGCGCGCGGAATGTCGACCGAGACCTGGACCAAAAGCGGACTGAGCACGTTCGGCAAAATATGGCGGAATAGGACACGCCGTTGTGATGCTCCGGCCACAACTGCGGCCGTGACATAATTCTTCTTCCTTTCCGACAGAACGCTGGAGCGCACCAGCCGGGCATATTGCGCCCAACCGACCAGACCGATGACGAAGATCACCTTCCAGAGCCCGCGCCCCGAAATGGCAAGCACGGCAAGCGCGATCAACACGGCAGGAAGGGAGAGCTGGATATCGACGAGCCGCATGGCGACCGTGTCGAGCCATCCGTTGGCGCGATAGCCGGCGATCAGCCCGATCGTACCGCCCACGACGACGCTCAACGCAACCGCGATGAAACCGGTCAGAAGACTGATGCGCAGTCCGAACACGATATTGGACAGCACGTCGCGTCCAAGGCCATCGGTTCCCAAAGGGTAGCTCCAATCGCCGCCCGCCATCCACGCCGGCGGCGTGAGGCGCATCAGCAAACTTTGCTCTTCGGGATCATGTGGCGCGATAAGCGGCGCGAGTACCGCACACGCGATCAAGAGCACGAGTATCGTGATGGGCACGAGCGGGAGCCGCCGCAAGGTGGCAAATGCCCTATGCGCCATAGGAGACTCGCGGATCGATGACGCCATAAAGCAGGTCGACGATCAGATTGACGACGGAGAACATCACCGCGACGACGACGATGTACGAAAGAACGACTGGGAAATCGAGCCGATAGAGCGAGGTCAGCGCCAAGCGGTTCATGCCGGGCATTGCGAAAATCGTTTCCGTAATGACGGCGCCTGCGAACAACTGCGCGAATTGCAGGCCGAAAACGGTGATCAGCGGCAGCAGAGCGGTCCGCAAAGCGTGTTTGAAGATCACGGTCACCTCGCTCATTCCCTGGGCGCGTGCCGTGCGGACATAATTCTCGGACAAAGTATCGAGCATGCTCGAACGCACCAGGCGCGTGAAAAGCGCGATGCGGAAAAATGCGAGCGTGAAGGCGGGCATGATGAAGTGCGAGAGGTCTCCTGCTCCGGAGGCAGGAAGCACATTGAGTTCGACACTGAAAGCAAAGATCAGAAGGATGCCGACAAAGAATGTCGGGACGGAGGACCCCAGCGTCGAGACGGCTCGAAGCAGCCGATCGGCCGGCGTCCCGGGCCGTATTGCTGACAATATCCCGAACGGAAGCCCGAAGATCAGTGCGATAAGCACGGCCAGCGCAACGAGTTCGAGAGTCACCGGCACCCGGTCGAGGATAAGCCGCATCGCCGGCTGACCGCTGTAATAGGAAATGCCGAGATCGCCTTTGGCGATCCCGGCAAGATAAGTCCCGTACTGGACGATCAACGGCTCATCGAGGCCGAGCTCCTGACGTAATGCCGCCCGGTCCTGAGCGCTCATCTGCTCCGGCGCAAGGACCGCGATTGGATCGCCCGAAGCGTGGATCAGCACGAAAACGAGCGTCACCACGACCCAGACGGAAAAAGCAGCCTGCAGGACGCGTTTGAGAACAAACCAAGCCATTCAATCGGCCGCCGGCGTCCGCCTTATTTCGCCTTGTGCATCTGCCAGGCGAGAATCATCTCGTCAGGCCGCGACTCGTATTGGATGGCATTGCTCAGACCTGCAATGACATTCTCATAATAGAGCGGCACATAGGCGATATCCTGGCGATCGACCGTATCGTAGACCTGATGCTCGAGCTTCACGCGCGCCGCGTCGTCAAAAGTCTCGGCGGCCTTTTCCAGCATCGCGTCTGCCTTCGCGTTGCAGAAGTGTTCGCGATTGACATGGCCAAAGCCCTTTTTGAGGTCTCGACAGTGATAGATCGCCTCGTAGGTCGAAATCCCGTCGATGTTCCCCCAGCCGGCCATATAGATCGTGAAATCGCCCTTATTGACCTTAGGGAAGAAGACTGCCTTCGGGATGGCATTGACCTGAACCTTGATGCCGACCTGCTTCAGAACGCCGCCGAGCGCCTGAGCCACCAATGCATCTTCGAAATAGCGGTCGTTCGTCGCGTCTAGCCGAACGGTGAAGCCGTTCGGATAGCCGGCGTCGGCAAGCAGCTTCTTGGCGGCTTTGACGTCATAGGGGAAGCGCTTCACAGAAGCGTCGTGGCCCTCGATATTCGGCGGGATGAATTGCGTCGCGGTGGTTATGGCGCCGTTGAAGATCTTCTGCCGGATCAAATCGACGTTGATGGCCTGAGAGACCGCCTTACGCACGCGCGGGTCCATGAACGGATTTTTTTCGTTCGGCTGCATGCCCGCCGAACCGGTGGGACGCCATGCATCCAGCGCCAGAAAGATCGTGCGGAACCCGGGCACCATGGTCAGGTGCGTCTTTCCACTGTTCTTGACCCTGTCGAAATCCGAAGGGCCGACCTTTTCGACGGCTTGGACCTGCCCGGACAGAAGTGCCGCAAGACGCGTCGCGTCATTCGGAATGCTTTCGAGGTGGACGTATTTGAAATCCGGCTTTTTGCCCCAGAAGCCGTCCCAGGTTTTGATGTCCAGGTGATCTTCGGCAAGCCACGATTCGAATTGATATGGGCCCGACCCGATTGGATGCTTATCGAATGCTTCGCGCCCTTCTTTCGCAATCAAGGCCTCGGGCATCAGCGGGATGGAGTCGAGATGCCGCGGGAAAATGGGATCGGGCGTGGAGAAGCTAACATCGATGGTCGTTGGATCGACGACCTTGTAACCTGTGACGTTGACGACGAAGTTCTTGACCTGGGACTTCGGATTCTGCTTCGCATCCATGATCGACTTGCCAACGTCGTCGGCCGTCATCTGGCTGCCGTCGTGGAATTTGACATCGCTGCGCAGCGTAAGACGCCAGGTCTTGGGATCGATGTTCTTCCACGCCGTGACGATCCTTGGATCAACGCCGCCCTTTCGGTTGGGCATGGTGAGCAGATCGAAGATGTGGCGCTGCCAAGAGTAGGTGGTCGTCTCGCTGCGCATGATCGGGTCGAGTGTCGTGGCACCGCCTTGCCAGGCGACGATCAGCCGCTCGTTAGGGCTGTCGCCCGGTGCGGCCTGGGCGCCTGTCAGGACTGCGACCGAGGCCCCGACCGCGATAATCGTTGCCAACCCTCGTTTCAGAACGAGCGACATTCGAACCCTCCCCTTTTTTCTTTCGTGCACGGCCGCGCGGGCTCTGTGAACGCCATTATCGGACCAAGATGAACTATGCGGCAATGGGCCACGTGCGAGCCGGACATTCGGCCGCATGCTCGTGCGCGCGCGGTAAGTCCGTAAACGCGCTTTGCGTCTCTCATGCTGCACCGCATCGGAAGCGGGCGCTCAGAGAATGTCGTCGCGAATGCATGCCTTCAAACGTCCTTCTCCGGCGTCGCGTAGCGCGGGACGACTTTCGGCACAGGCGGGGAGCGCGTACACGCACCGATTGCGAAACACGCAGCCGGACGGCGGATCAATCGGACTTGGTATCTCGCCCTTGAGCACCTTTCGCGTGGGTTTCACGCTCGGGTCCGGCGTCGGCACGGCCGAAAGCAGCGCCTCGGTATAGGGATGTAGCGGCCGCCGGCAGAGCGCGCGGCTTTCCGCGACCTCGACGATACGGCCGAGATACATGACGGCAATGCGGTTGGCGATGTGTTCGACCACGGCCAGATCGTGGGCGATGAACAGCATGGCCAACCCCAGGCGCGCCTGAAGGTCGAGAAGGAGGTTCACCACCTGTGCCTGGATCGACACATCGAGCGCCGACACCGGCTCGTCGGCGACGAGGAGATCGGGCGCAGATGCCAGCGCGCGGGCAATCCCGATCCGCTGGCGCTGGCCGCCGGAGAAAGCGTGCGGATACTTCTTTGCGTCGTCCGCCGCCAGCCCAACCAGCCGCAGCAATTCCGCGACCTTCGTGCGGCGTTCGGCCGCATCTTTCGCGAGGCCATGGATCGTTAGCGGCTCGCCGATCGCGTCGCCGACTGTCATCCGCGGATTGAGCGACGAGAAGGGATCTTGAAATACGATCTGCATGCGCCGCCGATACGGGCGCAACGCTGACGCCGATAAGCGGCTGATGTCGACGCCATCCAGCGTGATCGTTCCCGCGCTAGGCTCGATGACGCGGAGGATCAACTGGCCGACTGTTGTCTTGCCCGAGCCGGACTCTCCGACGAGGCCGAGGACCTCACCCCGAGCGATGGTGAAGGAAACGCCGTCGACGGCGCGAAGCTCGGCCTTCGTGCCATCGTGGCGCCTCACGTTGAAACGCCTGGCAAGCTCGCTAACTGCAAGCAGCGGCTCGGGCGTCATGCGGCTTGCTCGCGTCCGAGATCGCGCCAGCGGACGCAGCGGACGTCATGACGTGGGCCGCACTCTTCCAGAGGCGGAATCGCCGCGTCGCAGAGACCGCGGAGCGTATGCGCGCATCGGGGGTGAAAAGCGCAACCCGCGGGCTGATGCCGGGGGTTCGGTATCTCGCCCGGAATCGCGGAAAGCTTCGCTGCGGCGTCGTCGCGGACGATGCGCGGAACAGAGGCGAGCAAACCGCGCGTATAGGGCATTCTGGGTGTTGCGAAGAGCGCCTTGGTGGGGGCGTCCTCCACCACCCTGCCCGCATACATCACGACGATCCGGTCCGCGAGCTCGGCGGCGACGCCGAGATTGTGCGTGATGAACATGATCGCCATGCCGAACTCTTTCTGCAACGAACGCAGGAGCTCGAGCAGTTGTGCTTGAACCGTGACGTCGAGCGCCGTCGTCGGCTCGTCGGCGATCAAGAGGCTCGGCCGGCAGGCCAGCGCCATGGCGATCATGACCCTTTGCGCCATGCCGCCCGAAATCTGATGCGGAAAGCTGTCGAGGCGGGCCTTCGGGTCGGGAATGCCGAGGCGGTCAAGCATTTCCGCCGCTTCACGTCGTGCCTCGCGGCGGCCGTGACCTTGGTGCCGCATGACCGAGGCCGCAATCTGATCGCCAATCCGGTGAACTGGATTGAGGCTCGACATCGGCTCCTGGAAGACCATCGCGATCTCGTTGCCGCGCACCTGCCGCATCTGCCTTGGCGACAACTTTCTCAGGTCGACGACGGTGCCATCGCGGCGTCGAAAGTCGACCGTGCCGCCGATCTCGACGCCCGACGTGGCCGGAATGAGATCC
>Ga0134125_10003861_pt1 | contig 17212 bp, 16 predicted proteins | sample KB31751_FD_96464 | JGI IMG/M metagenome (GOLD analysis project Ga0134125, IMG submission 96464) | Terrestrial soil microbial communities with excess Nitrogen fertilizer from Kellogg Biological Station, Michigan, USA - KB3-175-1 | ecosystem: Environmental > Terrestrial > Soil > Unclassified ...
CAGGATCTGAGCGCGCGACAGACCCAGGCCCAGCGCGCTGTCGGCGAGTAACGCGCCGGCGATGATTGCCGCCGCCGACGAGCCCAGGCCGTAGCCCACGGGGATGTCCGACGTCGCTTCGATGGTCACGCCGGAGGGTGCCTCCGCGTCACCGGCCGCGCACGCCGCGCGAAATCCGCGCGTGAAAAGATCCTGGTCGGGACGAACCTTCACCGTGCTCAATCTTCCCTGACGGCGAATCGAGAAGCCTCCACCCCTCGCGCCATGGTCGATCGTCACGGATGCCGTCAGCCAGCGGTCGATCGCGATGCCGACGCAGTCAAAACCCGAGCCGAGGTTGCTGGAGCTCGCCGGGACCCGCACGCGCATCGTCATGTGGTCTCCTTCACCAGTGCCCGCACCTCGGCGAGCCGCGGCGCGATGACCGGCGACGCCGGCAGCGTCGGGGCGACGGCGTCGACGGTCTTGAGTCCGTTCCCCGTGATGCAGAGAACGACCTCGTCATCCGCCGAGAACCGGCCTTCCGCCGCGAGGGCGAGCGCCGCCGCTACCGTGACGCCGCCGGCCGTCTCGGTGAACACGCCGGCCTCCTCGGCCAGCACCCGAATGCCGGTGACCAATTCGGCGTCCGAAACGGCCGCCGCCCAACCGCCCGATTCGACGATGGCACGCTTTGCGAACAGCCCATCGGCGGGATTCCCGATGGCGATCGATCGCGCGATCGTGTTGGGAACGACCGGTGTAACGGCTTCGGCGTTGTCGCGCACCAGCTGCACGATCGGGGCGCAACCCGCGGCCTGGGCGCCGAAGATCCGCGGCGCTCCCCCGCTCACGAGTCCGGCGACCGCGAACTCCTTGAACCCTTTGCGCAGCTTGGTGACGAGCGATCCGCCCGCCATCGGCGCAACGACGGCGGTCGGCAACCGCCAGCCCAGCTGCTCGGCGATCTCGAAGCCTAGAGTCTTGGATCCCTCGCCGTAATAGCCGCGCAGGTTGACGTTCACGATGCCCCAACCGAACAGATCGGCGACCTGCGCGCACAGGCGATTGACGTCGTCGTAGTGCCCGCGCACGCGCACGAGCCGCGCTCCGTACACCGCGGTTCCGACGATCTTGGCGGGCTCCAGATCTTCGGGGACGAAGATCCAGGCCTTCAGCCCGGCGCGCGCCGCCTGCGCGGCCACCGCGTTGGCCAGGTTGCCGGTCGACGCGCAACCCACCGTGTCGAGCCCGAAGGCGGCCGCGGCATTGATTGCCGTTGCGACGACGCGATCCTTGAAGGAGAGCGACGGATGCGACACGGCGTCGTTCTTGACCCAGGCCCGCGCGACACCGAGCCGGGCCGCGATGCGCGGCGCGTCGACCAGCGGCGTGCCGCCGGAATCGAGCGACAGCGCCGGCTCGCCATCGAACGGCAACCATTCGCGGTAGCGCCACAGCGACCAGGGCCGCGCTTCGATCGCGTCGCGAGTCGGCAGCGGCCGGCGTGGATCGAGGACGGGATCGAGGGGGCCGAGGCACTGCTCGCAAATCGCCACGGGCGCCGCGTCATGGTCGGCGCCGCAGGCCCGGCAGCGCTGCGGCCGCGGGCGAATTCCCACTCGAGCTGCCGCAGTCGTGGTCATGGTGCCGCCGCCACCGCGCGGGCTGCGGTGTTTCTGCGCCGCGCCGCGCGAATCGATGCCTCATCGGCGGCATCGATCGGATAACAATGCTCGGGAGCGGGAAAGACACCGGCTCGGACATCTTTCGCATACTCCGTGAAGGCCTGCTGGACGTGCGCGCCGACCTCGGCGTAGCGCTTCACGAAGCGCGGGGCGATTTCGCCGACGAAGTTGCCGAGCAGGTCGTGCGAGATGACGAGCTGCCCGTCGACGTCCGGACCCGCGCCGATCCCGTACACCAGTAGGCCAACGCGTTCCCTGATGAACGCCGCGGTCTCGGCCGGCACTGCCTCGAGCAGCACGGAAAACGCGCCGGCGCGCTCGAGCGCCTCTGCATCCCGCAGCAGCCGCTCGGCGGCCGCGAGCGACTTGCCCTGCACGCGATAGCCGCCGAGCTGCCCGAGACTCTGCGGCGTGAGACCCAGATGTCCCATCACGGCGATGCCGGCGTCTACCATGGCGCGGACGCGGCGTGCGATGCGGTTTCCCCCTTCACACTTCACCGCATCGCAGCCGGCCGCGATGAACGCTCCAGCGCTGCGGATCGCCGTTTCATCGGACGGTTGATACGAGAGGAACGGAAGGTCGCCGACGACGAACGCGCGCTGCGCCGCGCGCGTCACGGCGCGCACGAAGACCAGCATCTCGTCCAGCCCGATCTGCAGCGTCGACGGCAGGCCCAGCATCGTCATCGCCGCGGAATCGCCCACGAGCAGCATGTCCACGCCGGCGCGGTCGGCGAAGGTCGCCGTCGGGTAGTCGTAGGCGGTGACGAACACGGCTTTTTCGTGGCGGGACTTCAGGGCGGCCAACGTGGCGACTGTGACTTTGCGGGCGGTCATCGCTGCCTCCGGCATGGTGTGCCGCGAGAAAGCGAGTCCTGAAAACAATCATCGCCCGAAACGGAAAGCCGCGGGCGATTCGCTTTTTAGCACTTTGTTTAACGTGGCGGCAATACGCGGCAAATGACCACGGGTCTACAGTTGTACGACTAGTCTACCCCCAGTGTCGCAGCGGCGTCAAGGGCTGAATTCGGTGTCGATCTGCGCCCGTTGGAGGTGGCCCGAGAAATCGACGTAGATCGTTTTCGTCTCGGAGTAGAAATCGTAGACCTCCCAGCCTCCCTCCCGGTGCCCGTTGCCGGTCTGCTTCACGCCGCCGAAAGGCAGATGCGCCTCGGCGCCGATCGTCGGCGCGTTGACGTACGTGATGCCGTTATCCAGGTCGGTCATCGCCCGGAAGGCGCCGTTCACATCGCGCGTGTACAGCGAGCTCGAGAGTCCGTATTTCACATCATTGTTGATCCGAATTGCATCTGTGAGATCACTGGCTCTGATCACGGCGAGCACCGGCCCGAAGATCTCCTCCTGCTCGACGCGCGTGCCGGGCTTCACGCCGGTGAGCACGGTGGGCTCGTAGAACCAGCCGCACTCGAGCCGTTTGTCGCCTTGTGGAATCTTCCCGCCCAGCGCGACGCTCGCCCCTTCTTGCTTCGCGATATCGACGTACTCGGCGACCTTCTGACGGGCTTCCTCGTGAATCAGCGGTCCCACCTCCGACTTCTCGTCCAGGCCGGGGCCGAGCCGCAGCTTCGCCGCGCGATCGACCAGCATCTGCGCGAACCGGTCGTGGATTTTCTCGTGCAGGATGAGGCGGCTCGTCGCGGTGCAGCGCTGTCCCGTGGTCCCGAACGCGCCCCACAGCACGCCGTCGAGCGCCAGGTCGAGATCGGCATCGTCCATTACGATCATCGCGTTCTTCCCGCCCATCTCGAGCGACAACCGCTTGTGCATCTGGCCGCAGATCCCACCGATCTGTGAACCGATCTCCGTAGATCCCGTGAACGAGATCACAGAAACCTCGGGATCCCCAACCAGCGCGCGGCCCACGACCGAGCCCTGCCCGTGCAACAGCTGCACGACTTCGGGCGGCAACCCGGCTTCGAGCAGCACCTCGACCAGCAAGTGCGCGGTATGCGGCACGTCTTCCGCCGGTTTGAAGATCACGGCATTCCCGCACACCAGCGCGGGAAACATTTTCCACGTCGGAATCGCGAGCGGAAAATTGAAGGGCGTGATCAGCCCGGCGATGCCGATCGGCCGGCGATAGCTCATCGCCCACTTGTTGCGGAGCTCCGACGGCACGACGCGGCCGAACAGCCGCCGCCCTTCGGTCGCCGCGTAGAACGCGGTGTCGATCCCCTCCTGCACGTCGCCGCCGGTCTCGGCGAGCACCTTGCCCATTTCGCGCGTCATCGCGCGCGCGAACGCGTCCTTGCGCTCGACCAGCAGCTGTCCCACCCGCTGCAAAAGCTGGCCACGAATCGGCGCGGGCGTCTTGGACCAGAGCGCGAAGCCGCGCTTCGCCGCGGCGACGGCGCGCTTCAAATCTTCGGCCCCCGAACGCGGGAAGCGCCCGATCACGTCGTTCCAATCGGCCGGATTGCGGTTCTCGAAGTACTCGCCCGAGGCGGGGGCGGTCCAATTCCCAGCGATGAAGTTCTTGAATTCAGGAGCGGTTGGCATGGAGCTCACGGTGCGGGACAGAAGAATGGAATCGGCTGCTTGCCATAGATGCGCGGCAGCAGCTGCCGGCCGGCGAGCCCCAATCCCCAGATAATCAGCACAATCGACAGCGCATGCGCCCAGCCCAGGCGTCGTCTCCAGGAGGACAGCGCGCTCCACACCCCGGCGACGGCGACCGTGGTGGCGCCGATAAGATAGAAAGCGAGCTTCACGCCGCAGGCGTGCGGGTAGGGCCAGACCAGCATGCCGACGCCGAGGGCGAGCCCCAGGCCCACACGCATCCACGTCGTGACCCACGCTTTGCCGCGCGCGGGGCCCACATGCACGGCCCCGGCCCCGCCCGTGGGGGCCATGCCCGGCCGCGGTGACACCGGAACGGTCGGCACGCCGCGGCCCAGCGCCGGATCGGCATCCGGCAGCTTGGCAAGGAGCTTGTCGACCTCGCGCATCTCGCGATCCCAGTCGCGCTCTTTCTGATCTTTTTCGCTGGCCATTTAATCGATCCCTTCGTTCTCCGCGCTCTCCAGGCTCTCTTCGCTCTCCTCGCCTGGATCGCCGCCTTTTCGCATGTTGCCGTACCGGGCCAACCCGTACCGCTCGATCTTCTTGTACAGGTTGCTGCGCGGCATCTGCAGGCTACGCGCCGTTTCCGAAACATTCCAGTCGAACAGCTGCAACTTACCCAGAAGGAACGCGCGCTCGGCAGCCTGCTTGAAATCTTCGAACGTGCCGGCGCGCATCCATGCCGCATCCCCGCTGCGCCGAATGGCGTCGTCCCTGCCGACCAATCGCTCGACGTCGCTCTGCGTCACCGTGGTCCCGGTGGTCAGAATGAGCAAGCGCTCGACGGCGTTCTTCAGCTCGCGAATGTTGCCCGGCCAATCGTGGGTGGCGAGCCGCTGCACGGCCGGTTGCTCGAACTCCTTGACGGGAAGCCCGGCCCCTTTCGTGAGCTCGTTGGAGAAGTGCGTCACGAGCTCCGGGATATCGCCACGCCGCTCGCGTAAGGGGGGGATATGGATCGGGACCACGTTGAGGCGGTACAACAGATCTTCGCGGAACCGCCCCTCCTCGATGGCCGCGCCCAGGTTCTTGTTCGTCGCCGCGATCACCCGTACATCCACCGGCAGCGCCTTGCCCGAGCCGACGCGCGAGATCACGCCTTCCTGCAGCGCGCGCAGCACTTTGGCTTGAGCCGACAGACTCATGTCCCCGACTTCGTCGAGAAACAGCGTACCGCCGTCGGCCAGCTCGAACTTTCCGGGCCGATCGGAGAACGCGCCCGTGAAGCTGCCTTTCATGTGACCAAACAGCTCGCTTTCGATCAATTCCGTCGGGATCGCCGCGCAGTTGACCTCGACGAACGGACCCGACGCGCGCGGGCTCAAGCTGTGAATCGCGCGCGCCACCAGCTCCTTGCCCGTCCCGTTCTCGCCCGTGATCAGGACGCGCGCCGGCGTCGGCGCCACCTTCTCGATCGTCTCGATGACCTGCTGGATGGCTTTGCTCTCCCCCACGATCTCGTGCTGTGCATGCACCTCCTGCTTGAGCCGCACGTTTTCATTCACGAGCACGACATGCTGCAGCGCGTTGCGCAACGTCAGGAGAATGCGGTCGGTATCGAGCGGTTTTTCGAGGAAATCGTAGGCGCCGAGCTGCGTGGCTTCGACGGCGGTCTGAATCGTCCCATGGCCCGAGATCATCACGACCTGCGCCTGCGGATCGAGCTCGCGCAGCTTCTTGAGGGTTTCGAGCCCGTCCATTCCTTCCATCTTCACGTCCAGGAACACGAGGTGCGGCTTGAAGTCCGGATAGACGCGCGCGGCTTCCTTTCCTGAGGCGCACGTCTGCACCTGAATCTGCTCGTACTCGAGGACCTGCTTCAGCGCGTCGCGAATTCCCTTCTCGTCATCGACGACCATCACGCGGTGCGGGCTCATCGTGCTTTCCTCTTATAGAGCACCACGCCCGTCGTGTGCACCTTCACATCCGTCACGCTCGGGTCGATTTTGACCGGCACGCCGCCATCCGGGGAAGCGCCGGCCATCTGCTTCGTGATCTGTTCGATGAACGGACCGGGGACCGCGACCCCCCGCAGGCTGATCTCCCTGATGTCGTACACGGCCGTGCCGGGCCGCGCGATCGAGACCGTGCCCGCCATGCGCAGCGGCTCGTGATCGCCGAACATGCCGGCGAACGGTCCCAACGTCCCCGGCGGCAACGAGCGCGTGTCGAGGCGCGCGTGCAGGATCAGCTTGTCTTCCTGGAGCTCGACGCGCAGCGAGTCGTACGTCTTGCGCACGCGGTAGTCGATCCCGGCGCCGATCAGCGACGCCATTTCGTTCGGCGTGAGGACGATCGAATCGGGGCCGGAAGCGCGGCGCAGCGTGGTCACCTTCTGCTGACCGGACGCCGTGGCCGACGGCGTCGGGGCGCCCACCGCCGTATCGGAAACCGGCGGCAGCGCCTTCGAGCCTCCGAACCAGTGCGCGAACGTGCTCATGATCGGGGCGCGGAACCACCAGGCCACGGCGAGCACGAGAATGATCGCCGCGGCGCAGCCGAGCTTGAAGGCGCCTTTAAGACAGCCGTTCATGGTATTTCACCTGATACACCGGACCCTCCGGTTTCAGGGTGCTCTGCATCAAGTCGACTTCGCTCACGCTCACGGTTTCGTCGAATTCGATTCCGTCGAGCACCTCTTGAAGTCCCGCAAACTCGCGCGGCTTGGCATCGCGGCTCGCGCGCGCCAGCGTCACGTGCGGGCGAAACGCGCGCGCTTCGGTGGGAAAGCCGAGCGGCGCGAAGGCCTGCTCCACGCTGTGCTGCAACAGCTCGAGTCCCGGCTCCGGCGTCACGGCGGCCCACAACACGCTCGGGCGATGATAATCGGGAAAGACACCGAACCCGGTGATCTGCAGCGTGAGCGGGCGCGGCTCCTGCTGACCGCCGGCGGCACGCTGCAGCGCGGTTTGCAGCTCGGCCGCGCGGCCGGTCTCCACCTCGCCCAGAAACTTGAGACTCAGATGAATGTTCTCAGGACGCACCCACTTCACCGGCAGTTTCTCGCGACGCTGGCGCAACGGCGCGAGCGCATCCCACAACTCCCGGCGCACGGGGTCGGGAAAGTTCAGCGCGACGAACGCTCTAACAGGCTCCCCCGGCGGTAACCGCGCGGGTCGATCTCGACCTGCGCGAAGCCCAGAGCCGCGAGATGTGCGCTGATCTCTTCACGACGCGCTTCCAGCCACGGAATCCAGCCCTGTTCGACCTCCACGCGCGCACGATCGCCGAGATGACGAACTCGCAGATCTCCACCGATCCCCAAGGCGCGCAAATACGCTTCGCCTTCCTCCACTTGCTTCAACCGCGACGGCGTGATCGACAGTCCATACTGCACTCGGCTCGACAGGCATGGCGCCGCGGGCGCGTCCCAGGTGGGCAGGCCGAGCTCGCGCGACGCCGCGCGGATCTCCGCTTTCGTCAGGCCGGCTTCGGCGAGCGGTGACCGAATCCCCGCATTGACGCCCGCGGCCTTCCCGGGCCGGTGCTCGTGGAGATCGTCCGCATTCGTGCCATCGCAGACCACCGCCAGCCCGCGCTCGCGCGCCAGCGGCACGAGGCGATTCCAGAGCTCGGTCTTGCAGTAGAAGCAGCGGTTGGTCGGGTTGGCGAGATAGTTGGCGTCTTCGAGCTCGTGGGTGGCAATCTCCACGAGGGGAATGTCGAACCGCCTAGCCACGTCGATCGCGCCTTGCCACTGCGCCTCGGGATAGGAGGCGCTGCGGCCGATCGCGGCGAGCATGCGATCCTTGCCGAGCTCCTGGCGGAGCACGACCGCCAGCAGGGCCGAATCGACACCTCCCGAATACCCGATCAAGGCGGACGAATACGAGCGAACCAGGGCGCGGAGAGCCTGCATTTGCCCGGAATAGTACCCCCGCTCACTGTCCTAATCAAAGGACAATTTGGTTTACCAAAACGTGATATTCCGTAGGATAGAAACCTTGTAGACTTACGATGCGTTGAAGCAACAACCCAGGAGCCTCCCAAATGCCAGCCAAGACCGAGCTCGACACGACCGACCGGCGGATCATGAAGATCCTCTCCGAGGACGGCCGCGCCAGCTACCAGGCGATGGCCGACGAAATCGGCCTCTCCCGACCCGCGATCATGGAGCGCGTGAAGCGCCTCGAGGAGGCCGGCTACATCCGCGGCTATCGCGTCCAGCTCGATCGCGCGAAGGTCGGCTTGCCGGTCACCGCCTTTGTCGCGGTGCGTTACGGCTCGAGCGATTACGTGGGCGACGAGCCGCGGATGCGCGAGATGGAAAAACATCCCGGCGTGCTCGAATGTCACCACATCGCGGGCGATGACTGCTACATGCTCAAAGTGATCGCGGAAGATCTCGAAGGCGTGCAGACGATCCTGCGAGACCTGCGCGGCCCCAACACGCAAATGAACACCCGGACGACGATCGTGCTCTCGACGGTGTTCGAAAAACCGGGCTATATCCCGACGGAGCCTGACTGATGGCGGCACTCCGAGGCAAAGCGCTCATCGCGTATCTCGTCGTCTGCGTTTTCTGGGGCTCGACGTACCTCGCGATCAAGGTCGGCGTCACCGAGCTGCCGCCGTTTTTGTTCGCCGGGCTCCGCTTCTTCATCGCCGGGTTTCTGCTGTTCGTCATCGCGCGCGCGCTGGGCGACCCGCTCCCCAAGCGGAGTGACTGGCGCACACTGGCGATCGTAGGTCTCATGCTGCTCGCCGGCGGCAACGCGTTCGTGGTCTGGTCCGAGCAGTACATCGGCTCCGGCATCGCCAGTATCTTCGTCGTCACGGTCGCGATGTGGACGGCGCTGTTCGACGCGATCGTCCCCGGCGGATCGAGCGAGCTGAATTGGCGGGTGATCGCGGGACTCGCACTCGGCTTCCTCGGGACGCTGCTGCTCGTCGGCGCTTCGCCGGCCGAGATCATCGCCGCCGACAAGCGCGGACCGATCGCACTGACGATCGCGAGCGCATCGTGGTCACTCGGCACCGTCTACGCCAAGCGCCATCCGACGACGGCCAGTCCCTACATGGGCGCGGCCTTCCAGATGATGGTCGGGGGCGGCGCCGTGGCGATCCTGGGCACGCTGCTCGGCGAATGGGCGTCATGGCATCTCAGCAGCCGCGGCATCGGAGCCATCGCCTATCTCGTCGTGTTCGGCTCGATCCTCGGCTACAGCGCGTACTCGTATGCGCTGCGTCACGCGTCGGCGACCATCGTGGGGACGTACGCCTACGTGAATCCGGTGATCGCGGTGATTCTCGGCTGGCTGCTGCTGCACGAGCCGGTCGGGAGCCGTACGTTCATCGCGATGGGCATGATACTTGGTGCGGTCGTGTGGATTCAGTTTTCGCATAAGCGGAGTCGGACTGACGGGGCATCGACAGTCAGGTTGTCCGACAGTCCGACCGTCCGACCTGAGCCAGAGGCGAGCACATGACTCCGCAGCTTCCCAAGGATGCGGTGCTCCTCGTCGTAGATGTCCAGAAAGGCATGGATGTCTACGCCGCGAAGTACAACCGCAACAATCCTGATCTCGAGCGGAACATCGCGCGGCTGCAGAGCGCGTGGCGCAAGAGCGGGCGGCCGATCGTGCATGTCCAGCATCTCTCCACCGAGCCGCAATCGCCGCTGCGGCCCGGCCAGCCCGGCGTCGAGATCAAAGACGAAGTGAAGCCGCTCGCCGGCGAGCCCGTCGTCCAGAAGTCGGTGAGCAGCGCCTTTATCGGGACGACCCTCGAAGCGGACTTGCGACGCCAGGGACTCACGACGCTGGTCGTGGTGGGGATGCAGACCAACATGTGCGTCTCCACAACGGCACGGATGGCGGGCAACCTCGGCTTCACGACCTACGTCGTTTCAGACGCGACGGCCACGTTCGACAATCAGGGTCCTGACGGCAGGCGCTACGCGTCGGAGCTGCTGCACGACGTCGCGCTCGCCGACCTGAACGGGGAGTTCTCGACGGTGATCGACACCAACGCCGTGCTGGCGGGCCTATGACGATTCGCAAAGTGAATCTCGCCGAGCTGTTCGGCCGATTTCAGGATCACTGGAAACCGAAGATCGTCGGCGAGGTGAACGACAGTCTGGTCAAACTGGTGAAATTCACCGGCGAGTTCGTGTGGCATCACCACGACCGTGAAGACGAGCTGTTCCTCGTCGTCAAAGGGCGGATGCGGATGGCGCTGCGCACGGGCGACATCGTGGTGGGCCCCGGGGAGTTCATCATCATTCCGCGCGGCGTCGAGCATAAGCCGATCGCCGAAGAAGAGACCGACGTACTGCTGTTCGAGCCCAACTCCACTCTGAACACGGGAAACGTCCGTAATGAACGCACCGTCCCCGAGCTCGAGCGGCTCTAGGCCGCTGATCGCCCGCATCTGGCACGGCGCGACCCGCAAAGAGGACGCGGACAGTTATTCCGCCTACCTCGAAGGGACCGGCATGCGAGACTGTCGCGCGACCGCCGGCAATCGCGGCGTCTGGGTCCTGCGGCGGGTCCGGCACGACCGCGCCGAGTTCACCTTCGTCTCGCTGTGGGAATCACTCGATGCGATCCGGCAATTCGCCGGAGAGGACTATGAGAAAGCGCGCTACTACCCTGAAGACCGGCGGTTCCTCCTCGAGCTCGAGCCGTTCGTCGAGCACTACGACGTCATCGCCCGAGATTTCCCTCGACCCGGCTGACGCCCGCGAATGGGAGGCGCTGCGCCTCCTGGGTCACCAGATGGTCGATGAGATGCTCGAGCACCTGCGCACGGTGCGCGAGCGTCCGGTGTGGCGCCCCGTGCCGTCCGAGATCCGCCAGCGACTCTCGGGAGCGGCGCCGCGCAAACCGGCGCCCGTCGCGTCCGTCTACGAGGAATTCAAACGCGACGTGCTGCCCTACCCGACCGGCAACATTCACCCGCGCTTCTGGGGCTGGGTGATCGGCACCGGCACGCCGGTGGCGATGCTCGCCGACATGCTGGCCTCCGGGATGAATCCGCAGGTTGCCGAATTCGATGATGCGCCCGCGGTGGTCGAGAATCAGGTGATTGGTTGGCTGGTCGAGCTGCTCGGGTTGCCGCGCGAAACGCATGGGCTGCTCGTCTCGGGCGGCTCGATGGCGAACTTCGTCGGACTGGCGGTCGCGCGAAATGCACGCGCCGGCTTCGATGTGCGCGAGCGCGGCCTGCACCGCGGTGGCCCGCAGCTGACGGTCTACGCCTCGAGCGAGACGCACTCGTCGGTGCGCAAAGCGGTCGAGCTGCTCGGTCTGGGCCACGAAGCGCTGCGCAGCATTCCGGTCGCGAAGGATTACACGATCGACTTGCCGGCGCTGCGCGAGCGAATCAACGCCGACAAAGCGGCTGGATACCGCCCGATCTGCATCGTCGGCAACGCGGGGACGGTGAATACCGGCGCCACCGACGATCTGCGCGCGCTCGCCGGCCTGAGCCGCGAGGAAGGCGTGTGGTTCCACGTGGACGGCGCGTTCGGCGCGCTGGCGGCGCTCGTGCCCGATCTGCGCCATCTGGTTGCGGGACTGGATCAGGCCGACTCGGTCGCGTTCGATCTGCACAAATGGCTGTACATGCCGTACGAGGTGGGCTGCACCCTGGTGCGCGATCAGCAGGCGCATCGCGCGACGTTCAACGTCACGCCGGCCTATCTCGCCTCATTCGATCGCGGGATCGCCGCCGGCGGCTTTCCGTTCGCCGAGCGCGGCGTGCAGCTCTCGCGCGGCTTCCGCGCCCTCAAGGTATGGATGTCGTTCAAGACGCACGGTACCGACGCGTTCGCGCGGCTGATTCATCAGAACGTGCGCCAGGCGCATTATCTGGCCGGCCTGGTCACGAAGCATCCGCTGCTCGAGCTGCTCGCCCCCGCCCCGCTCAACGTCGTCTGTTTTCGCGTGAAGGTGCCCGGGAAGACCGACGCCGAGCTCAACGCGCTGAATCAGGAGATCCTGCTTCGGCTTCAGGAGAGCGGCATCGCCGTGCCGTCGCAGACGATGCTCGACGGCCGCTTCGCCATTCGCGTCGCCGTGACCAACCACCGCAGCCGGCGTGAAGACTTCGATCTGCTGGTGCAGTCCGTCGTCGACATCAGCTCAGCTCTGCGGGTCGGGTGAGCCGACGATCTTGCCTTCGATCGGATTGCTGAACGACCGCACGGTGTGATACGCCAGGTCGATGTCCTTGGCCTGGCCGAACTCCGTGAGAACCTCGTCCCAAATCGCCGATACGGTGCCGCGGCGCCGGCGCGGCTCGATCAAGTAGCGAATGGTGAGCAGAATGCCGGAAGCCGTGGTACTCGTATACACGATCGGCGTCAGCTTCTTGTAGTTGATCAGATACTGCTGCGAGGCGGCGAGCAGATCGCGCTCGGCCTCGGCGGTGAGATGCTCGGCGTGCCGGAACGCGATCGCGGTCAGAATTTCCTTCGCCTTGCGCCAGTTGCTCTCGTACGTGACCAGCACCGGCACTTCATTCCAGACGTAGCGGAACCCCTTGTCGTAATTCGCGACGGCCTCGGTGAACACCAGCTGATTCGGGATGTGCACGATGCGGCCCGTGCTCTGATCCGCGTCGACCCAGCCGCCGATTTCGTTGAGCGTGAACTGGAACAGATGCACGTCGATCACGTCGCCCTTGTGCTTGGCGATTTCGATGCGGTCGCCCACCTCGAAGGGCTGGCTCCACAGGATGAACCCCCACCCGGCGAGGTTGGCCAGCGGATCCTTGAGGGCGATCGCGATCCCGGCCGACACCAGGCCAAGAAAGGTCGCGAGGGACTTGAATCCTTCGAGCCATTCGCGGCCGATGACCAGCACCGCGATGACCAGAAAGAGGTAGGTGACGCTCTTGCGCCAGCGGTAGCGCGTCCACGGATCGGTGAAGCGCCGGTAGACGACGGCCAGAACGAGTCGCTCGAGCAGCCACAGTCCCGCGATCACGACGAACGTGACCAGCAGGTGCATCTGCAGCGCGGGACTCACCCCGAGTCGGTCTTGTAACCAGTCGCGCACGGTGGCCAAAAGTATGGCCGGGTCTCATTTTAGGCCAACCAATGGAACAGCTGCATATCCTCCGCGACCTCGCCGTCATTTTCTCCGGCTCGCTGCTCGTCATTCTCGTCTTCTACCGGCTCAAGCTGCCCGCGTTGCCGGGCTTCATCGTCGCCGGGATCCTGCTCGGACCGAACGCGCTCGGCCTCGTCTCCGATCCGCGTGACGTCGAAGGACTGGCGGAAGTCGGCGTCATCCTGCTGCTGTTCACGATCGGCATCGAGTTCTCGACCAGCCGGCTCCGCGAGATGCGCACGCTGGTCCTGGCGGGTGGCGTCGCGCAGATGGGATTCACCGTTTTCGCGTCGCTGGGAGTGGGGCTCGCCTTCGCCGCCGGCTGGCGTGTGGGGCTGTTCCTGGGCTTTTTGATCGCCCTTTCCAGCACGGCGATCGTGCTCAAGGTCCTGTCCGACAAGGGTGAGATCGATACGCCGCACGGGCGCCTCGCCACGGGGGTGCTGATCTTTCAGGACCTCTGCGTGGTGCCGATCATGCTGGTGCTGCCGTTCCTCGCGGGCAAGGCCGAGGGCGGAGTCGTTGGCCTCGCCTTCGCCCTGGGCAAAGCGGCGCTGGTCGTCGTCGGCGTGATCCTCGCGGCGCGCACGATCGTGCCGCGGGTGTTGTCCGAAATCCTCAAGACCCGCAGCCGCGAGCTGTTCCTGATCGCGGTGATTCTGATCGGGACCCTCACCGCGCTCGGGACGGCGGCGGCGGGCGCCTCGCTGGCGCTGGGCGCGTTCCTCGCCGGCCTGATCATTTCGGAATCGGATTACGGGCATCAGGCGCTCGCCGAGCTGATGCCGTTCCGGGACATTTTCATTTCATTGTTCTTCGTCGCGGTCGGCATGCTGGTTCAGCTCGACACCCTGCGGCACTACTGGCTCCTCACGCTGATCGCGGTCGTCGTCATCATGAGCGGCAAGACGCTGTCGGCCGCCGTGGGACCGGCCCTCCTCGGCTATTCAGGCCGAGTCGCGCTGCTCGCGGGCGTCGCCGTCGCGAAAATCGGAGAGTTTTCGTTCGTCCTCGCGAAGGACGGGCGGGAAGCAGGCCTGCTGCCGGATCTCCTCTATCAGCAATTCCTCGGCATAGCCGTGATCACCATGCTGGTGACGCCGTTCCTGCTCCAGGGCGGTCCGGCGGTGCTCGACGCGTTCGCGAAGCTCATCCCGCTCGACAAGCTGCTGCCCGGCTTCCGGCCGCGCGACTTCGCGCCGGTGCAGGATCCGGTGAGGGACCATGTGGTGGTCGCCGGGTACGGCCTCAACGGCCGGAACCTCACCGCCGCGTTGCGCGCGATCAACGCGCCCTATCTGATCGTCGAGCTGAATGCGCAAACGGTGCGCCGGGCGCGCTCCGAAGGGGAGCCGGCCTTTTACGGCGACGCGACGCGCGAGGAAATCCTGCACGCGCTCGCGATCGAGCGCGCGCGGATGTTCGTGATCGCGATCTCCGATCCGGCGGCGACTCGGCGCATGGTGAAAGTCGCGCGCGAGATGAACCCGAAGGTGTACATCATCGCGCGCACGCGCTACGTCGTGGAGATCCCGGAGCTGACGCGGCTGGGCGCGAATGTCGTGATTCCCGAAGAATTCGAGACCTCCATCGAGATCTTCTCGCGCGTGCTGGCGCAATACAACGTGCCACGCGACGAAATTGAGCGTCTCGTCAGCGAGATCAGGGCGTCGCACTACCAGGCGCTGCGGCCGGGTACGCGCCCCCGCCTCACGTTGAGCGGCACGCTGGGCGCGATGCCGCAGATGCACATCGAGCGCATCATTCTCGGCCCGCAATCGCCCGCGGTGGGCCAGACCCTGGCCGACACCGGGCTGCGGTCCAAAACCGGAGCGCTGGTGCTCGCCGTGCGGCGCGGTGAAAGCGATCTCGCCACGCCGGAGGCCGACTTCCAGCTCGACGCCGGCGATGTGCTCGTGGTCGTCGGCCAGCCACAGCAGCTGAAAGGGGCCCACCGCCTGCTCACCGGCGCGGAGCCGGGCTAGCGGAGCAGCGCTGTCGCCGACTCGATCGCGTCACGCGAGCCGGCGAGCGCCAGGACATCGCCCGCTTGCAGCCGCTCTGCCGCCGCCGGTACGGCGATCGACTCACCGTCGCGGGAAATCGCGAGGACGGTGGCGCCGCTGCGGCCGCGCAGATTCAGCTCGGCGAGGCTGCGACCGACCGCTGTGCTCGCCGGATCGATCCGAATCGCCACCGGTTCGCCCAGACCGGGCAGGAGCCGATTGATGTCGGCGAGGGCCTCGACGCCCGGCGCAGGGCTGCCGGCCCGCGCATAGCGTCCGAGCGCCGCGACGACAGCCTGGGCGCCGGCGCGGACGTGTCCCTCGAGATCACGAACGCTGCGCCAGATCGCCACCGCAAATCCCGCGAGCACGAGCATGAGCACGAGCGGCCCCGAATAGCTCGGCAGGAAGATCTGCGTGACGGCGAGCACGACGGTGCCCGCGACGAGCGCCACGCCGAGCTGTAACGTGACGCTCAGCGTGCGCCGCGGCGCCGCGTCCAGATCCGCTTTCCCCGATACTTTGGGCAACGCCGTTTCGGCCAGCGTTCCGCCCAGGCCGCGCGACAACCGGCCGATGCCGATCACGAGCGGCAAGGCCGCCAGAGCGGTCGCCGCGACGACGACGGATCCGGCCAGCGGGGGCCCGAACTGCAGCGCGCGAGCCAGGGCCTCGGTGATGGGCTGAAACTGCAGTGATATCGCGATGATCAGCGCGCTCAATACCGCCGCATCGAGCACCAACAGACCGACGAACCGGCGCACGCGATGCCCGGCTTCCGTGCCCGACCGGCGCGCCGCCGAAGCCGTCCGCAGCCGCTCCAACCACGCGCCGTACAGCGACGCGAACGTTTGCAGCGGCCCCGGCAGCCTGCGGTCAATAAATCCCGCGCTCGGAGCCGACACCCGGATCAGCCAAGGCGTCGCGAGCGTCGTCAGCGCCGACACCGCGATGGCGACGGGATAGAGGAAGTCGGGGGTGGCCCCGAGGCTCAGGCCGAGCCCCGCGATGATGAAGGAAAACTCGCCGATTTGCGCCATACTCATCCCCGCCTGAACGGCGGTGCGCGTCCCGTTTCCAGCGAGAAAAGCGCCGACCGAGACACCGGTCACCTTGCCGGCAATCACGACGGCCGTCAGGACGACGACGGCTCCCCAATGCCGGGCCACCAACGCCGGATCGATGAGCATGCCGACCGACACAAAGAAGATCGCGGCGAACACGTCGCGCACCGGGCGAACCAGGTGCTCGATCTCGTCGCCCTTCCCCGACTCGGCGACGAGCGATCCGGCGATGAATGCCCCGAGGGCCACCGAGTATCCAAACCGCTGCGCCACGTACGCCGTCGCGAAGCAGATGCCGATGCTGGCGACCAGCGTTGTCTCGGCGCGGCCGATGGTCGTCACGTAGCGAATGAAGCGCGGCACAACCAGCATGCCGACCACCAACAGGCCGACGAGGAAGACGGCCAGCCGACCCACGGTGCCCGCGAGCCCGCCCGCCGAGAGTCCGGCTCCGGTGGCGACGGCCGTGAGGACCGCCATGAAGACGATCGCAATCAAGTCTTCAATCAGCAGGATGCCGACCACCAGCTCGCGCAGCCGGCCGCGGACGCCGCGCTCGTCGAAGGCCTTGGCGATGATGGTCGTGCTCGAGATGGCGACGATCGCGCCCGCGAAGACGCTCTGCAGGACCGGCCATCCCAACGCGCGTCCCGTCAGGAATCCGAGCCATGCCATCAGGCTCGTCTCGATCACGGCCGTGAACCCCGCCGCGGGCCCGACCCGCAGGAGCTTCGCGAGGTTGAACTCGAGGCCAAGGGAGAACATCAGGAGGATGACGCCCAGCTCGGACAGCGTCTGGATGATCCCGGGATCGGCCACGATCGGGACCGG
>Ga0134125_10003863_pt1 | contig 17210 bp, 16 predicted proteins | sample KB31751_FD_96464 | JGI IMG/M metagenome (GOLD analysis project Ga0134125, IMG submission 96464) | Terrestrial soil microbial communities with excess Nitrogen fertilizer from Kellogg Biological Station, Michigan, USA - KB3-175-1 | ecosystem: Environmental > Terrestrial > Soil > Unclassified ...
CGAGCGCAAAGTGATTTGATGGGGGCACGCAGGAAAGGAGGTGGTCCAGTGGAAATTTCTGGCAGTAAATGTAGCAAGACTTGGACTTGCGAGGTGGCTGGGGCTTAGAGGCGTTGCGCCTCGGTAAGCTGAGCGTGGCGAACGCCACAGCCAAATTCAACCATCCACCGCCTCGGGCATGGCCCGGGGCATCCACGAAGGGCCCCGGGAGACCGGGGCCTTTCGTTTATTTTTGCGGAACAGCGCAACTCCCAATGGTGAGTTGGGTTCTTAGATGCAACCCGTAAGCGCACCCAAGGGCTTGGGGGGCGAAAGCCTCCCAGGCCCTTTTCGTTGGCGCGGAAGCGTGGTACAGTGGGGTTCTTCCTGCGGGAGTAACTCAGTGGTAGAGTGCGACCTTGCCAAGGTCGAAGTCGCGGGTTCGAATCCCGTCTCCCGCTCCAATTCCCCACAATTCAACTTCTCCGCTGTCCACATGAAATAGTTTGCATGTGACAGTTGACGTGTGCTACATATCAACCCGTAGCTGCCCGGGAAGCACGAAAGCGGCCAGTGGGAACAAGAGCCGCAGCCGGATCCGGATGGGCACGATCGGAGTGGTGGATAAGCCAGTAGGGTGAGCTGTGGGGGGGAACCACAATGACTGGAAAGTCCATCTTGCTTGTTGACAATTCCAGCGTCCGCAAACCGTTTCTGAGTGAGTTGCTGCAGGAAGCGGGCAAAGTGTGGGCGTTCGTCGAAGCCGACCGGGCCATGCAGGCGGTCAAGCGGGGCCTGCCGGTGGATGTGGCGGTGCTGCAGTACCGGCTCTCGCTCACGCCGCTGATTCAGACACTGCGGCGGCAACTGCCGAAAGTTCGGATCATCGCCTATGGCTCACCGCGAGCCTACGCGCCGCTGGGAGTGGACGCCTACCTGCGGCAGCCCCTGCTGAGCGCGGAGCTGCAGGCGGAGATGGAAAAAGCCACCGCCCGGCAAAAAGCGAATTAGGCGGAGACTTCATCGGTGCGGCAGGGGCGAAGGCAGACTTCGAGGAAGTTGGCCAGGAGCCGCTTGCCGGCGAGAGTGAGAACGCTTTCCGGGTGAAACTGCACCCCTTCGACCGGCCACTGGCGGTGGCGGACGGCCATGATCACGCCCGTGGGGGTACGGGCTGACACATCGAGGCAGTCAGGGAGCGAACTCGGGTCAATCACGAGAGAGTGATAGCGGGTGGCCGAAAAGGGTTGGGGCAAGTCACGGAAGATCGTACGGCCGTCGTGTTCGATGGGACTGGTTTTGCCGTGCATCAGCACGGGGGCCCGGACAATTCGGCCGCCGAAAGCCTGACCAATCGCCTGATGGCCCAAGCACACACCAAGAATGGGCAAACGCCCGGCAAAATGGCGAATCGCGGGGACACTGATCCCGGCCTGATCGGGCGCACAAGGGCCGGGGGAGATGACGAGCGCGGCGGGACGGAGGGCCTCGATCTCTTCCAAAGTGACCTGATCGTTACGGCGCACCACGACCGTCTGACCGAGTTCGCCGAAGTACTGGGCGAGGTTGTAGGTGAAGGAATCGTAGTTGTCGAGCAGGAAGATCATGATTAGAGACCGGCGCGGGCACGCTCCAGGGCGCGCATCATGGCGCCGGCTTTATTGACGCACTCCAAATACTCACGTTCGGGAACAGAATCGGCAACGATGCCGGCGCCGGACTGCACCGAGGCGCGTCCAGGGCGGAACACAATGGCGCGAATCAGGATGCAGGCGCTCAAGTGTCCGGCAAAGTCGAAATTGACGACGCTGCCGCCGTAGGCACCGCGGCGGGTGGGTTCCAACTCCTCGATGATCTGCATGGCCCGCACTTTCGGGGCACCGGTCAGCGTGCCGGCCGGAAAGCAGGCGGCCAACGCCTCGAACATATCGCGATTGGGGGCGAGGGTGGCGCGAACGTCGGAGACCAGGTGCTGCACGTGGGAATACTTCTCCACGGTCATCAGGGCAGGCACAGCGACCGAGCCGGTGGCGGCCACGCGGCCGACATCGTTGCGTCCCAGGTCCACCAGCATGATGTGTTCGGCGCGCTCCTTCTCGTCGGCGAGGAGTTCATGGCTGAGCTCCGCGTCCTGGGCTTCGTCGAGGCCCCGGGGGCGGGTGCCGGCGATAGGCCGATAGAGGATCTGGTCGCCGGTGACCTGAACCAGCAACTCGGGAGACGCGCCCACCAGCGTCACCGGGCCCAGTTGCAGGAAGAACATGTAGGGCGAGGGATTGATGCTGCGCAAGGCGCGGTACACGGTAAGGGGCGGCACCCGGGTGGCGACGTCAAAGCGTTGGGAGAGCACGACCTGAAAGACATCTCCGGCCTCGATGTACTCCTTGGCGCGGCGGACGGCGTGTTCGAAGCGGGTGCGCTCCCAGTTGGGGAAGACCGCCATGGGGCCCTTCTCGGGCGGCGCGGTGGGTAGCCGAGGTGCGCGGCGGAGCCGCTTGGCCATGGTTTCGAGGTCTTCGAGGGCGCGCTTATATTCGGCGGTGAGTGAACCTTCGGCCCCGGCAGCGGCATCGGAGCGAACGCAGGCCACCAGGGTGATCTCGCGGCGGACGTGATCGAAGATCAACTGCCGCGAGAAAAACATCAGCAGCGATTCGTCCAACTGAAGGTCGTCGCGGGCCGATTCGGGGAGGCGCTCCAACGAACGCACCACATCGTAGCCCAAAAAACCGACTCCCCCAGCCAGAAACGGCGGCAGGCCGGGCAAAGGTGCAACCCGGCGGCGGAGCGCCTCCGCGCGGACGGCATCGAGCAGGGGCTGCGCTTGCAGCTTCCAAGGCTTGGGAGATGGCTGGCGAGAGAAACGGCGCAGCATCACCTTGCCCGCCCGCTGACGGATGATGAGATCCGGGTCCACTCCCAAAAAGGAAAACCGACCCAGCTTCTCGCCGCCTTCAACGCTCTCCAGCAGGTAGGAGTACGGGGTACGGTGGCCGCGCAGGCAATTTACATAGGCGGCGACAGGTGTATCGAGATCGGCCAGCAGGGTGCGGGTGAGGGGGATGAGATTGTATTGGGCCGCCCAGCGACGCACATCGGAGAGGGAAAGGGATGGCGCGGAGGCAGGCATTCCGTTGCCTTCTCATTATAGGGCAGCGGTTACAATCGAAACAGCCATGCGCAGCGCCAGCACCACATCGGCCGATGGGGAGTTTGCGGTGGCGGCAGCGCCGAACTGGAGCAGAAAGCAGCGGCGCGTGCTGGGAGCGGCACGATGGCTGACTCCGGCCATGATCCGGTGCCTGGGGCGCAGCTGGCGGTGGGAACTGCCCGGGGGTGTGCCCGAGGGCGCCTTCACGAACCCGCCCCGGCCGGCGATTTATGTATTCTGGCACCGCTGCATTTTGCCCATCGCCTGGTTCGCACGCGACCGAGGTTTTGGAGTATTGGTCAGCCAGCATTTTGATGGCGAGCTCATCTCGCAGGTAGCGGAGCGGCTGGGATATCGTTTGTTTCGCGGTTCCAGCACGCGTGGCGGTCAGGACGCGCTGCTGGCCATGACGGGGGCCCTGGAGCGGGGGCAGCCGATCGCGCTTACCGTGGATGGGCCGCGGGGGCCAAGGTTTCAGGCGAAGGGCGGCGCCATTCGTCTGGCCGAAGCGACGGGAGCGCCGATCTACGCCCTGCATGCCTCGCCGCGACATGCCTGGACGATGCGCAGTTGGGACCAACTGCAAGTGCCGAAACCGTTTACGCGGCTGCGTGGGGTATGGAGCGGGCCGCTGCAGGTGGCTGCCGGCGCATCGGCCGAAGAGATGGAGGGGTTACGACTGAGAATGCAGGACATGCTGAACCAACTGCGGCACGGAAGTGATTTCGAACCAAGTGAAACGGAAGAACGGACAAAGGAGACACGATGAAACTGGGGATGGTTGGGTTGGGACGGATGGGCGGCAATATGACGGAACGGCTGCTTCGCGGAGGGCACGAAGTGGTGGTCTTTGACCCCTCGGCACAGGCGATCCAACACGCCCGAGACCTGGGAGCCGAAGCCTCGGCCAATTTGGGGGATCTGGTACAACGCCTGACGGCGCCGCGGGTGGTATGGATCATGGTGCCATCCGGCGCGATCACGACCCAGACGGTCTCCGACTTGTTGGGCCATCTGGCGGCGGACGATGTATTGATAGACGGGGGCAACTCCAACTACAAAGACTCAATCACCCACGCCGGGATGGCACAAAAGAAGGGCGTGCATTTTCTGGATGCGGGCACCAGCGGAGGGGTTTGGGGACTGACGGTCGGTTATTGCCTCATGGTCGGTGGTGAGCAGGCGATTTTCAACCGGGTGGAACCGATCTTGAAGACGCTGGCGCCACCGCAGGGGTACTTGTATACCGGCCCGGCCGGCTCCGGGCATTTCGTGAAGATGGTACACAACGGGATTGAATACGGGCTGCTGCAAGCTTACGGTGAAGGGTTTGAGATTCTGGAGAAGTCGCAATATCCATTGGACTTGCGGGCCGTGGCACACTTATGGAACCAGGGGAGCGTCATTCGCTCCTGGCTGTGCGAACTGGCGGAAAACGCGTTTGCCAGGGAACCGCATCTGGAGAGCCTGCGAGGCTACGTGGACGACTCGGGCGAGGGCCGGTGGACGGTACAGACGGCGCTCGATGAAAACGTGCCTGCCCCAATTTTGACGCTATCGCTGCTGGCGCGGTTACGGTCGCGGCAGGACGAATCGTTCAGCGCCAAAGTGATCGCGGCACTGCGCAATGAGTTTGGCGGACACGCAGTGAAAAAGGAAGGCGCGTAACCACCATGGTGGAATGGGTCACAAGCGGGAGCATCACCGATCTCACGGGGGAATTTTGCCGGCACCTGGACGAGCGTGCCCGTGAGGTGCAAGGGGAGATGGCGGTGGCCCTCACGGGCGGGCGCTCGGCCAGCGCTTTTTACGACGCTTGGGCCAAGCATGGCGTTAATGGCCGGATGCGCTTTTACTGGAGCGATGAGCGCGTCGTGCCTCCGACCGACCCAGACAGCAACTTCAAGCTGGCGCAGGACCGGCTTCTGGGCCCGGCACGCGTCCCATCGGAGCACGTCCATGCTCCGTTGACCTCGCTTCCTCCGGCTGAGTGCGCGGCTGCCTATGCGGCTGAGATCGGGCGACGGGTGGCCAAAGGAACGCACGGCACACCGGTATTCCCCTTGATCATTCTGGGCATGGGAGCCGACGGACATACCGGTTCCCTTTTCCCCGGCCGGGATCCGTACCAGGATCAGGCCGCGCTGGTGCGCGCGGTGGCGGAGACGGCCGCTCATCCTCACGCGCGGATCACGTTCACCCCGCAATTGATTAACGCGGCCACCCACGTCTGGTTCTTGATCACCGGAGCGGCCAAGGCGTGGGCGGTAAAGCAATTGGCAGAACGCACCGCGACAGCCGAACAGATACCGGCACTGGTGGTGGATCCGAACAGCGTGCGGATCACCATTTTTGCCGATGAAGGATCGACCGGCGGACGCCAGTATAGCTAGCAGGGAAAGGTACAATCGGTCATGAGCCAGCCGCATAGAAAAGCAATCGGGTACGCAACCGTGGGTGCGCGAAGCCCGTTGGCGCCGTTTCAGTTTGAGCGGCGGGAGATGGGGCCGCGGGATGTGGACATTGAAATCCTGTACTGCGGCATTTGCCACAGCGACATTCACCAAGGGCGGGATGAATGGGGCGGGGCCATCTTCCCCATGGTGCCGGGGCACGAGATTGCCGGCCGGGTGCAGAGCGTGGGGAGCGCGGTGGCCCGCTATAAGACGGGCGATCTGGTCGGCGTGGGTTGCATGGTCAACTCCTGCCGGTTGTGTGCCAATTGCCGCGCCGGCCATGAACAGTTTTGTGAACCGGGAGCAAACTTCACCTACAACAGCAAGGACAAGGACGGCTCGCCGACGTATGGTGGGTATTCCGACCACATTGTTGTGGACGAAGACTTTGTGCTGCGCATCGGCCATGAGGAAGGCCGACTCGCGGGCGTCGCACCTTTGTTGTGCGCGGGGATTACCACCTACTCTCCTTTACGCCGCTGGAAAACTGCCCCGGGAGCCCGTGTGGGCGTTGTCGGTTTGGGCGGATTAGGCCATATGGCGATCAAACTGGCCAAGGCCATGGGGGCTGAGGTGACACTATTCACCCGCTCGCGTGGGAAGGAAGAGGACGCTCATCGGCTGGGCGCCAAGCAGGTCGTATTTTCCAACGATGAGGGCGCCATGCAGGCCCGCAATCGTACCTTGGACATCATCATCGACACGGTGGCGGCGGCGCACGATGTAAACCCCTACGTCAGCACGCTGCGCACCGGTGGCACTTTGGTGCTGGTGGGCGTACCGGACAAGCCCCTGGAAGTCATCGCCGGAGGGTTGATCATGCAAGCCCGGACCCTGGCAGGATCGCTGATCGGCGGAATTGGTGAAACGCAGGAGATGCTGGATTTCTGCGCCAAGCACGACATGGTAAGCGATGTGGAAGTTATACCCATTCAGAAAGTCAATACGGCCTATGACCGGGTTGTGAAAAGCGACGTCAAGTATCGCTTCTCCATCGACATGGCCAGCTTGCGCAATGGCAACCTCTAGACCGGCGGGCGAAGGTCAAATACGGGAACTGCTGCAGCGGCTGCTGCGGCGCGAGGATTTGCCCCGAGAAGAGGCGCAAATGCTACTGGGAGCGTTGTTCACTCCCGGGAACCAAACGGCGGAGCACGACCTGCAGGTTGCGGCGGTACTCATCGCGCTGGCGGCCAAAGGAGAGACCGTCGAAGAACTTACCGGCTTTGCCGAGGGCATGCGTGCGGCCATGGCCGACATCGGCGTAACGGGAAAATCCGGGGAGTGGGTTGACACCTGCGGAACGGGCGGGAACGGACGGGCGGTATTCAATGTCTCCACCGCGGCGGCTCTGGCAGTCAGCGGCGCGGGGCTGGCGGTAGCCAAACACGGAAATCGCAGCAGCACGAGCCCATGCGGTTCCGCGGATGTATTGGAAGAGGCCGGCGTGAACCTTCAGTTTCCGGTGGCGCGGCTGGGCGCCTGCCTGGAAACGGTGGGGATGGCGTTTTTGTTTGCCCCGCTGGTGCATCCGGCGATGGGTGCGGTGATGCCGGCGCGGCGGGCGCTCAAGGTGCGCACCATATTCAACCTGCTGGGGCCGTTGACAAACCCAGCCGGTGCCCGCGCGCAAGTGGTGGGTGTGAGCGCAGCGGACCTGGTGCCCAAGCTGGCGGAGGCACTGATGAGATTGGGGACGCGGCACAGCTTCGTGGTGCGCAGCCGTGATGGCCTGGGTGAATTCTCGACCACCGACCTTAACGATGTGGCACAGGTCCGTGACGGCAGCCTTGAAACTTTCACCCTGGACGCACGGGAACTGGGGTTGCCGCGCGCCCGGGTCGAAGAGTTCGCCTGCCACAGCCGGAGCGAGGCAGCTCGCATGCTGCACGAGGTACTGTCGGGCGCGGAGGGAGCGTTGCAGGACATTGTGTGCCTGAATGCCGGTGCGGCATTGGTGGCCGGAGGAAAAGCAGGCACGTGGCGCGAGGGCATTGCTCTCGCGCGAGAGTCGCTGCAGTCAGGCGCTGCCCGACAGAAACTGGCCGAGCTCGTGGCGTATACCCAAGGGCATTGACGGGCGCGGGGTCCGGCGCGGCCCCGTCAGGCTTCCGCGCGCAAGAAGATGCAAGCCAGCGGAGGGAGCCGCAGGGAGAGCGAAGCCGGTTGACCGTGATGGGCTTGGGCGGTCGCCACGACCTTCCCTAGATTTCCGATGCCGCTACCGCCGTACACCGTGGCATCGCTGTTGACCACTTCCAACCAGGCGCCTGGGCGCGGAACCCCCAACCGGTAGTCATATCGTGGCACGGGAGTAAAGTTGCAGACCACCAGCACCGGCGGAGCTTCCGAAGATGCCCACCGGAGCCAGCTCAGGGTGCTATCCGCCGCATCGTTGCAATCCACCCACTGAAAGCCGCCCGGCTCAAAGTCGCGTTCGTACAGTGCGGGATGTTCCCGATAAGCACGGTTGAGATCGGAGACCCAGCGGAACATGCCGGCATGAACGGGGTATTGCAGCAGGTGCCAGGGCAAGCTGCTTTCGTGGTTCCATTCATCACCCTGGCCGAATTCGTCGCCCATGAACAGCAGCTTTTTGCCGTTCTGGCCGTACTGCAAGCCCAGCAGGAGGCGGAGGTTGGCAAACTTCTGCCATTCGTCTCCCGGCATTTTGGCAAGCAGAGAACCCTTGCCATGAACGACCTCGTCGTGGGACAGGGGAAGGACGAAGTTTTCGTGGTTGGCGTAGATCTGCCGGAAGGTCAGCTGGTTATGGTGAAAACGACGATGGATGGGATCGTGCGCCATGTACTCCAGGGTGTCGTTCATCCAGCCCATATCCCACTTCATGCCAAACCCGAGGCCTCCGAGATAGGTGGGGCGGGACACCATGGGCCAGGCCGTTGATTCCTCGGCGATGGTCTGAACATCCGGAAACGCGGAGTAGACGTCTTGATTCAGCTGGCGCAGAAAGGAGATGGCTTCGAGATTTTCGCGGCCGCCGAACTGATTGGGAATCCACTCGCCTTCCTTGCGCGAGTAATCGAGGTAGAGCATGGAGGCGACCGCATCCACGCGCAGCCCATCGGCATGGTAACGATCGAGCCAAAACATCGCACTGCTGAGGAGGAAGCTGCGGACCTCGTGGCGACCGTAGTTGAAGATGCAGGAGTGCCAGTCGGGGTGATAGCCCTGCCTGGGATCGGCGTGTTCGTAGAGATGAGTGCCATCGAAGCCGGCGAGGCCGTGAGGATCGTTGGGAAAGTGTGAGGGTACCCAATCGAAGATGACGCCGATGCCATGCTGATGGAGCTGATCCACCAGGAACATTAAATCGGTGGGAGAGCCGTAGCGGCTGGAGGGAGCAAAATAGCCGGTCGTCTGATACCCCCAGGACCCATAAAACGGGTGCTCCATAAGAGGCAAGAACTCGACGTGCGTGAAACCGGTACGGAGCAGGTGTTCGATCAGGCGCGGCGCCATCTCCCGATAGGTAAGGGGGCGATTGTTGTCTTCGGGCACACGCATCCACGAACCGAAGTGCAGCTCATAAATAGCCATCGGCGCGCGGCCGCTGTTGGCGGTGGTCCGGCGCTGCATCCAGTTGTGGTCATTCCAGCTGTAGGCAATGTCCGAAACGACCGAAGCGGTGCGCGGCGGGACTTCGGCTTGAAAGGCAAACGGGTCAGCCTTTTGAATCCAGTGAGCCGAACCTCGCGGGCGAAGGGCGAATTTGTAAATCGTCCCAGGTACAGCCGCAGGGACGTCCGCCTCCCAAATGCCGGAGTTGGCACGCGGAACCAAGCCGGACTGGCCTGGGGTCCAGTGGTTGAAATCACCGATTACGCATACCTCTTCGGCGTTGGGAGCCCAAACGGCAAAATGGGTCCCCACGCCCGACGCCGATAAATGCGCTCCCAGCTTTTCGTAAAGCCGCAAGTGCCGACCTTCCTGAAACCAATGCAAATCCGCGTCCCCGAGCACGGTGGAGGTGGCCGAGGGAGAGGAGGATTGTAAATCTCGCGGCAGGGTGGGTTTGCGAGACATCCTCTTTGCACCTTATCATCTTTGCCCCAGCCACCGCTTGCCGATGGTTATACTGGGCGTGACCGATGTCCATTTCCACCATCATCGTGGACGATGAGAAACTCGCGCGGCGCGAGCTCGGGTTCCTGCTGCGTGCATTTCCCGAGGTCGAGGTGGTTGCCGAAGGCGAAAACGGCCTGGAGGCGATCAAACTGGTGAAGCAATACCGGCCGGACTTGCTTTTCCTGGACGCCCAGATGCCGGGCCTCGATGGATTCGGCACGGTGCGCATGCTGGAAGCGAAGCACCTGCCCATGCCGCACCTGGTTTTTGCCACAGCCTTCGACCAATACGCCGTACAGGCGTTTGAGGTGAACGCGCTGGACTACCTGCTGAAGCCTTTCGATCACGCCCGCCTGACGAAGGCCATGGAGCGAGTCAAGCGACAGATGCAGGTGGGCGATTCGGTGGCCGGCAAAATTGATCGCGTCCTGGAGATGCTGGACTCCCGGCGCACCCCGGCGGCAGCCAAGCTTCTGGTGAAGGCAGGGGGACGGCAATTCCTTCTCGACCCGCAGGAGGTCGTCTTCGCCCGGATCGAAGACGGCGTCATCCAGGTGGCTACCCGCCACATGGAAGGACAGGCCACCTTCCATACCATTGAGGATCTGCAAGCTACCCTGGATCCGGCCATGTTCTGGCGCGCGCATCGCTCATACTTGGTGAACCTGAACCACGTCAAGGAAGTTGTTCCGTGGTTCAACAGCAGCTATCAACTGCGCATGGACGACAAGAGCCAGACCGAAGTTCCGGTCAGCCGCAACCAAAGCAAGCGGCTGCGGGAACTGTATAAGCTGTAACGAGCTCCTACCGCTCGGTTTGTTGACGCGAAGCTGGCGCAGCTTCGATAATGACAGGAATGGCCCTTAAGGTTTCCGCTCCCCGTTCGCCCGAAGCTGCGGCCGACGCGCTAGCCCCCGACCGCGTGCTGGCACTGTACCGCGTCATGGTACTTTCGCGGCGTTTGGACGACCGTGAGATCTTGCTCAAAAGGCAGCAGAAGATCTATTTCCAAATTTCAGGCGCCGGCCATGAGGCAATCACCGCCGCCGCGGGAGAGGCGCTGGTAGCCGGCAAGGATTGGGTGTACCCGTACTACCGCGACCGCGCCTTGTGCCTGCGATTGGGGGTGACGGCAACGGAGATGCTGCTCGAAGCGGTGGGAGCGGCCAATGACCCGGCCTCGGGAGGGCGGCAAATGCCCTCGCATTGGGGCCACGCCAAGTACAACATTGTCAGCAGCTCCAGCCCCACCGGGACGCAGTTTCTGCAGGCGGTGGGATGCGCTGAAGCAGGCCGGCAGCTGAACCGGCGGGCGGAGATAGGCCGCTGGCTGAAGGAACACCCTCACCCACAACAAGTCAGCCACGCTGGAGATGAAGTGGTGCTAGTGAGCTCGGGCGAGGGCGCCACCAGCGAGGGAGAGTTCTGGGAAGCACTGAATGGCGCCTGCTGCGAAAAACTGCCGGTCATCTTCTTGATCGAGGACAACGGCTACGCCATTTCGGTGCCGTCCGAGGTGCAGGGATCGGGCGGGAGCCTGTCCGCGGCGGTGGAGAAGTTCCCCAATCTGGGGATCTTTCGAGGCGACGGCTGTGACCTGCAGGCCAGCTATTCGATGATGAGTGAAGCGGTGCGTTATTGCCGTGAAGGGCGGGGACCGGCACTGGTGCACGCCCAGGTGGTGCGACCCTATTCGCATTCCCTATCTGACGATGAGCGGCTGTATCGCCCCGAATCCGAACGTGAAGAAGAGGCCCGCCGCGATCCGATCACCCGGCTGCGGAAGGCGATTCTGGAACAAGGGCTGGCGAGCAGCGCGGAGTTGGAGAAGCTGGATGCGGAGGTGGAAGCGGAGGTAGTGGCGGCGAGCGAAGAGGCGCTTGCGGCCGCGATCCCGACGCCCGACTCCATCTATGACTTCGTTTATTCGCCTGACGTGGACATGACGTCGGACGCCTTCGCCAGCCAACCCGCACCGGAGAACGAAAAGCCGCAGACGATGGTGGATGCGATCAACACCTGCCTGCACGAGGAGATGGCCCGCGATCCTCGACTTCTTGTTTTCGGAGAAGATGTGGCCGATTGCACCCGCGAAGAGAACCTGGAAAAGGTCAAGGGCAAAGGCGGGGTCTTCAAGGTCACCGGGGGTCTGCAGCGCAAGTTCGGCAGCGACCGGGTTTTCAATTCCCCCCTGGCCGAGGCCTCGATCGTGGGCCGTGCCATCGGACTGGCCACACGTGGGCTGAAGCCGGTGCCGGAGATTCAGTTTTTTGATTACATCTGGCCGGCCATGATGCAACTGCGCAACGAGTTGGCGGTCATGCGCTGGAGGTCGAACAACAGTTTCGCATCCCCGGTGGTGCTGCGCGTGGCGATTGGTGGATATCTGACCGGCGGCGCCATTTACCACAGCCAGTGCGGCGAATCGCTGTTCACGCATATCCCCGGGTTGCGGGTCGCCATGCCTTCGACGGCGGTGGATGCTTGTGGATTGCTGCGCACCTCGCTGCGCGGCGAAGACCCGGTACTGTTTCTGGAGCACAAGCGGCTCTACCGGGAACCCTTCAACCGCGGGCCGCATCCCGGCAAGGACTTCTGCATTCCCTTTGGCAAGGCACGGACGGCGCGCAGCGGGACCGATCTCACCGTGGTCACCTACGGCGCCGTGGTGCAGCGGGCACTGCAGGCCGCCGACAAGCTGGCGCATGAACAAGGCGCCTCGGTGGAGGTGCTTGACTTGCGCAGCCTGGCGCCCTATGACTGGGAAGCCATCGCCGCCTCGGTACGGAAGACTTCGCGCGTCCTGGTCGCCCATGAGGACGTGCTGAGTTTCGGCTACGGAGCGGAGATCGCCGCCCGCATCGCGGACGAGCTCTTTGAGGATCTGGACGCGCCGGTGCGACGGGTCGCCGCCAAGGATGTCTTTTGCGCCTACCAACCGGCGCTGGAAGACGTGATTCTGCCCCAGGCCGACGACCTGTATCGAGCCATTGCCGACCTGCTTCGGTTCTAGCGCTGACGTGCAGCCTTACTGAAGCGCAAGGCGGAGTTGATTGAGCGCCAGTTGGACGCTGGAAGCACGGATGCGGTCGCGGTCGCCGGAGAGGCGTAACCGGAAGGTTTCGACCGGTCGCGCGGTTCCGCAGAGGCCGACAAAGACGGTGCCCACAGGCTTGCTACGGCTACCTCCGGAGGGCCCGGCCACCCCGGTGATGGAGATGCCCCAGTCGGATCCCATGAGCCGGCACACGCCTGTGGCCATGGCGGCGGCAGTGGGAGCACTGACCGCACCGTAACGACGCAGGGTCGCCGCGGGAACACCGAGGTGATGGAGCTTTACGGAGTCGGCGTACGAGAGGACCCCGCCGAGGAAGAAGTCTGAGGCACCGGGCGCTTGTGTGAGCGAGGCGCCCAGCAACCCACCCGTGCAACTTTCGGCCACCGCGAGCGTCTGCTCCTTCTGCCGCAGGAGGCCGCCAACGGTTGCCGCCAAGCTGTTTTGCTCGCGACTGAACACGGCATTTCCCATCCGCCGGGCGACCTGGCTGGCAAGCCGGTCGGCGCGCGCTTGGGCCGCAGCCAGCGTCGACGCGATAGCGGTAAAGTGCAATTCGACCTGCTGCGGAGCCGTCACCAGAATGGTAGTAGAGGGATTGGCGACGCGGCTATAGATCGGTGCGGCGAGCGCATCCACCTGAGACTCGCCCAGTCCCACCAGGCTGAGGACGCGAGTGAAGCGAGCCGAGCGTGGGACCAGTTTTACCAGGCGCGGCAGTACCTGCTCGCTCACCATGCGATGCAGCTCCGGCGGAGGTCCGGGGAGGAGGACGAGGTGACCGAGGGGGGTCGGGCACCACTGTCCCATGGCGGAGCCAACCGAATTGGGCAGCCACCGGGCTGGTGAAAGCCGCATGGCTTGGCGCAGATTGTTGGCAGTAAAGCGAAGGTGCCGCTTGCGGAAGCGCCAACGCAGGCGGCGTACAGCCGTGTCGTCCAGTTGTAACGCAACCCCCAGGGCCCGCGCGGCGGCAGGTACGGTTATGTCGTCTTCCGTTGGCCCCAAGCCGCCAGTGGTGAAGACCAGAGGCGAGCGGCGACAGGCGGCGGAGATGGCCTCGGCCAGATCGTCAACACGGTCGGGGAGAACTGCCTTGCGCCCCACCTCTACGCCCAGTTGTTGCAGTTGCAGAGCCAAGTAGAGAGAGTTGGTGTCCAGGCGGGCGGGGCCGAGGAGTTCACTGCCAACCGCGATAATTTCTGCCTGCATCAGGGGTGGGCAGAAATGGGCAGCGGCAGGCCGGGCACCGGCCAGCCCACATGGAAGAGCGAAGTGTGCGCGGCAAGAATGAGAGCGGCGGCGTGCGGGCCACCGCGAACCGCGGGAGCAAACGCCACCCCCACGAGGCTATTGCCGCTGACAACGCACTCGGCCTGGCCTTGAGGTGAAATGCGGATCAGGCCGCGCCTTCCTCCATGCGAGGCGACCACATGCAAGTTACCCTCGATGTCAAACGCCAGCCCCTGGGGCCGTCCGAGCCCCTCGAAAAAGGAGGAAACAACGCCTTCGGGGGTGATGCGCCAGATCGAGTCATGGCTGGAGGTACTCGGTCCGGTGACGTAAAGGTTGCCATCAGGGCCAAAGGCAAGATGGTAGGCCGCAATGCTGGGCTCCAGCGTTGCGAACACAAAGGTACGGTGGTGGCGATCAATCTTGAAGATGGTTCCGCTGCGGTCGCCGACAAAAAGATCACCGGCAGAGTCGAAGGCAATTCCTGTGGCAATGCCCAACCCCTCCGCCACCAAATCCGCCTCGCCGTCGGCAGCGAGGCGAAAGACGGAGCCCGTGTGGCGGCTGGAGCAGAAGAGAGTGCCCTCACGATCAAACGCCAGGCCGCTGGGGTTGGTGATGGCGCTGCTCCAGGGTTTGACGGTGAAGTTGGTATCCACCTTGAACAGGCTTACGGGCGTTTTTTGGCCGCGGCTACCGCTCAGGGTCACAAAGATATTGCCCTCAGCGTCCAGAACCGGGTTGCACACCGGGTGCAGGTTGTCGGCGATCAAGACCCCGACACGGATCTCCTGGGACGAGAAGGCCTCTTCTCCGCTGGCATTCCGTACTTCGATAAGCGCCGAATCGGCGCCTTCGGCAATGCGCGCCACCAGCAGGCTCGGGCTGGCGACGATGAGGGGGGCCAGACTGGCACCCACCCGCACCTGGCTGGGGATCTGATCCATCAAGGCGCGGCCGTGAATACGGACTTCACCGCCGGGCAAGACGGCCAGGGGATCGATCCGATCAATGTGCGGCATAGCGGACATAGCAAAACCGGCTCCGGCCGACGGCCACTTCGCCACGCTTAGGATAGCAAAGCGAACCGGTGGCCTCAGCGCACCCGCATGCTCCAGCCTCCATTTTGGGTGGAGACGGCGAGAGACACACGATAGACGGCCCCCCGGAGCTCACGGACGGATCCGGGTTGAGCCAGGCGCGGATCGGCGTGAGCGTAGAGGGAACGCAGCAGGCGGGAGCGGAGCCATCGCCATGGCCAGGCGGGCCGGCGAGCAAGCCAGCCAATCCACCACACGCATTCGTCCACGAGGGGCGGCGCCAAAGCTTTCTGCCGGGCAGATCGATGGATGGCGCGCCACACACTCCAGGCCTGACGCCAGGCAGACAGCGAATCGCGGCTCCGCAGGCAAGCACATTTTCCGCGCATGGAGAGTGGGAAGGCGGCATCGGCGGCGGCGATGCGTTCGCTGTGTGGCGTTGGGCGGACATTCGCCCGTCGGGCGGGTAAGGCGGGTTGATTTTCGTAACAGAAATGTGTGTAGGTTCGATACCACCCGACCAGTCACGCCATGCTTCTAAGTCAAGGTACACACGAAATGCAGCCGCCGAGGCCTTAATCGGCGGCCCGGGCAGCCCGCCGGCAGCGAGGGTGCGGTGAGTCGCAGAGACTACCCGATCTGTAACTGTTTTCAGGAACGACATGGCGCAAGGACGCATAGAACTCGAACACACACCGGGAACCTACGTTTCCGGCGCCCGGGCGCGCTGGCTGATTCAGGCAAGGCGGGCGGAGATGAGCCCGAGCGGATGCCTGCGTCTGCTGGCGGGCACCCCGGGCGCCGGGCGGGGACGGGAGTCAGGAGAGACGGAGAAGCGCACAACGTGGTCCTCCTATTCCGGAGCCGGCGCGAGAAATCTGAGTGCCACGGCATGGCTCAAGGGATACCGCATGAATGGCGCCGCGATAAACCGGGTGGCGCTGTGAAGCCAAAGAGGAAATCGATGGACCGGGTGGCGCGGGCGGGAATCATGGCCCTGCTGCTGGGGCTCGGGCTGCCGGCACAGACGACGGGCTGGCTGACGGGGAAGATGCAGCTGCCCAACGGGCAGGGGGTGGCGAACGGCACGCTGCTGCTGCAGCTCTCGCAGCAGGCCTACCTCAACGCCGGAGCGCAGATCGCTCCCGCCCAGGTGAGTTGCCATACCTCGACCGATGGCACCGTGGTGGGGCTGCCCAACCCGGCCGCCGCGCCTACCGTCGACGCCTTTCCCGGCATCGGCACGCTACCGGCGGCCACCTACTTTGTCGAGATTGCCTACACCGGGGCATCCCCAAGCGGCGCGCAGAGCCTGGTATCGCCGGAAGCCCAGGTGGCGCTCTCGACCGCCGGCAACCTGGTGATCAACGCGCCCACGGTGCGGCCCGCGGCGGCCACAGGTTACGCCGCATACATCGGCACCAGTTCGGGCACGGAGACGCTACAGGGAACGGTCACCGGCTGGGGCAACTTCGAGCAATCGGTGCCCCTGAGCAACGGCGCGGCCGCGCCGGGCACGAATAACAGCCAGTGCCAGTTGTACTTCAACGACACCATGACGCCCAGCTACACCTACTACGAGGCGACGTTGGAGGACTCCGCCGGGAACGTCGAACCTGGCTTCCCGCGCGGCTGGTACCTGTACGGCAGCCTGGCCGACGTGGGCAAGCTGACGCCGCTGGCCAGCAACCCGGCAGTGGCATTCCCCGCGCCGGTGCTGCAAAACCCGGTCAACCCGTTGATCGGCCAGAGCGTGTTTTCGGCTCTGTACCTGAACGGCATGGGAATTCATGCCACCGCCAACCTGGGGCCCGGGTACTTCGGGCTGTTCTGGAGCGGGGCGCTGCCGGCAGTGAACGGTGTGCTGGGGGTGTGGACGCCGAACGTGCCGATCACCATTCAGCGATTGGACTTGAACGCACAGACGGCGGGCAGCGGCGGCACGCTGGGAACGGGCCTCAGCCTGTCGAACGGCACCACCACCTGCACCTGGACGGGAATGCTGGTGGCGGGGGCGGCGAGTGGGACGGCGGCGCATCCGCTGGTGGGGTGCCAGTTTCCGGCGGGAGTGGCGGTGACCATCCGGGTATACAGCGATGACCACACCACGGCGCCGCAGAACCTGAATTTGACGATTGAAACCACAGGGAGCTAGGACATGAAGATCTTCAACAGCATCGGGCATTTTTTCGCATGGATTCTGCATA
>Ga0134125_10003865_pt1 | contig 17209 bp, 19 predicted proteins | sample KB31751_FD_96464 | JGI IMG/M metagenome (GOLD analysis project Ga0134125, IMG submission 96464) | Terrestrial soil microbial communities with excess Nitrogen fertilizer from Kellogg Biological Station, Michigan, USA - KB3-175-1 | ecosystem: Environmental > Terrestrial > Soil > Unclassified ...
ATGCTGACGAAAGATGCCAGCAATAGATTGGCAGCGACGAGGATGATGATGGCAAGATTTCACGTGGTGGCAATTGCCCTTGGATTATTGCTTGCGGTTTCGGGACCAAGCTTTGCCGCCAAACGGATGTCCGACACAAAGCGTGCGGTGACTTCGCAATCTCGGGCGGCTGAGCCTGGCGTTTCAACGATCCGCCCGTATAGCCGCGACCCATATCCGTACAGCCGCGACGACCCGTATGCCCCCGGAGTAAATTGGCCCGGCAAATGGTAGCTCCGGTGATACTTCGTTCGATCAACGATCACCCAGCTCGACCCATTGCGGCGCGCCTCTGAGGCCACTGGCGGAAGGATCGCGGCGGCGTTGGAACGCGGGGGTTCGGTGATTTCATTTCGGCGTAGCGCCTAGCTGATGGCACCTCACCTCAGATCCAATGTCCGCTTTGTGCCAATAGCGGACATCAATACAAGTCGCGGTTTCGCTTCTGTCGTAGTTGTTGGAAGGCCGGCGGCGTGATCCTCGATCCCACGTCGACATGAAAACGGCCCCGGGCACAAGCCCGAGGCCGTCATTTGTCACTTTGGTTATGGCTTAGTTTCCAGTCGGAAGCGCTATGTTGACGCCTTCCTTCTTGAGTTGCTCTCGGACCCATTCGAACCTCTGATAGTTCGTCAGGGTGACCGGGCCAGAGTAGGATTCACTCTGCAGCTTACGCGGCGGATACTGGACGTAAGTTTTCATTAGCTCTTTGATCGAGTCGCTAATTGTGATCATGACCCAGGTACGTTCCGTATAGTTATTCATAAAGATGTCGTAACGCTCCTGCGGGTCCTGCCACAGGTCGAATACCTGAGGAACGGTGGCGACGTAAGACTCTGCACCTTTCCATCCGAGGTTCGAGTCTACCGCAAGACCGCCGGTCTTCACGCCATCATCGCCGCGCAGATTGAACACGGCCTTATAGTTGCCGACACGCGCTGCACCGGGGGTCAGCTCGTTCTCGGTGAAATAGAACCAGTTCTTGCGTGCAGATTTGCCGGTGCCGAATAACACGGGTGACATGTCGTAGCTGTCGAAGATGATCGGCTGATTGGCACGGTCGCTTGTTGGCAGCGTCACACCAGCCAAGGCCGCAAAAGTCGCCATATAATCCAGTCCACCAACGATGTCGGAATTCTTGGACCCGGCCTTGATCCTCGGCCCCCATGCGAGGGATGGAACGCGGTTGCCGCCCTCACGCACGGTGCCTTTGGTGCCCCGGAACGGCGTATAGCCGGCGTCGGGATAGACGTCCTGCCATGCACCGTTGTCCGTCGTCCAGAAGACATAGGTGTTCTTGTCGAGGCCGAGTGCCCGCACCTTGTCCATGATCCTGCCGATGCGCGTGTCATTTTCCACCACCGAGTCGGCAAATTTGCTCTTCGACAGCGACTTATGCTCGAACTCGGGAGCCGGCATGTTCGGCTGATGCACCTTCATGAAGTTAATGCTCATGAAGAAGGGCTGCGTCGAACGTGCATTGCGGTCGAGGTAGTCAAGCGAGGCCTTCTCGACATAGTCATCAAAGAACGGAATGCCGACCACGCCTTCCTGGCCGTTGATGACCGGCGTGTTGACGTATTGGCCGTTGATCTTGAAGTCCTCCTTCGCCGGTTGTCCTGCATTCCCAGACAGCGCTCCCTTGGTGACACGTGCAAACATCGCGCGCAGTTCCGGGTCCATATCCGGGAACCAGGTGGGGTCGGCGTATGTGTACGCGTTGAGATGATATAGACCCACGTACTTCATCTCGTCGTAGCCTTGCGCATTCGGGATCGCGTAGTCGGCCTCACCGAGGTGCCACTTGCCGGTGAAGAATGTCTTGTAGCCACCGGTTTTGAGAACTGATCCAAGCGTCCACTCTGCCGCCGGCAGTCCGCCGCCCTGGCCTTGGAAGGCCACGGTGGTCATTCCGCTGCGATTGGGAATGCGGCCGGTCTGGACGGCTGCGCGGCCGGGAGTGCAGCTCGGTTGCGCATAGAACGACATGAACTGCATGCCCTCAGCCGCTAGGCGGTCGAGATTTGGCGTTGGCATGCCGCGGTTTTCGCCACCGCCGTAGACGCCTGCGTCGCCGTAGCCGAAGTCATCTGACAGGATCAGAATGATATTGGGCTTTTGGTTTTGAGCCTGGGCTTGTGCAGATTGCAGTCCGGCCCATAGCGGTGACACAGCGAGCACCGCAGCACAGGCGTACAAGCTAAATCTGTATTTGAAAGTTTGCATGCTCACCGAAACCCTCCAGTTTGCAGTTGGCGAGTATTGAGCGCTCGCCCACGCAAGTTCTCAAACCGCTGTTCAGTTTCGAAGTGGACCAAGGTCCAACTCCTGGAACTTGGAACAACTCTATGGAGGGCAGATGTCCGCTTTGGGTCTGAGCGGACATTGGTGTCAATCGCTAACGTTGGTCTCTTTCGCTACGCACAGCGTCTTTTGCGGCGCGTTGCCATGGCCAGCAACCCTCAATTTCTGTTTCCAGCGAGAAACTCAGGAAGGTTCGGATCAGCACAATTCCACCTAGTAACCCGACGCTCATGACAGTAAGCGGGGCTGTAATCGTAGCGATGATGTCTGCGCCCACGAGGAGCTCGAGCCCAAGCAAGATGCCGCGTCCAATATTCGACCGATAATTAGGATAAGCGGATTGCCAGTCACCTGTGCGGCTCCCATCGCGGATGAACCACCAAGTTGCGAGGACAATCCCCCCAACAATGATCGCCACGCCCGCGAGCTCCAGCGCCTTGGCAAGTTGGTCGACGTAGGCGTGGATCTGCTCAGTCAATTTCGGTGACCCTCAGGAGCGTACCAATTAAGCGATCGTAGCAGTGTCCCGATTATCCCCGAAAGCGGACATGTGCAGCGCACAGCCCATGTCTGCTATGGGCCAACAGCGGACATTTTTGCGTTAGAGGGTCGGTTTTGATGCTTTGAAGATGTATCGGTTGCTAGTGAAAAAATATCTCCGTTCTTCGCTCAATCGCTCGAATTCATCATGCCATTCCTTGAGGTCATCTGCGGAAACGTCGTTGTTCCGCGCCACGAAATCTCGAATAATCTGCGCCAATCCTTTACTGTAACTGGCATCATCGTATTGCAGGTTGAGGATCGGAAACACGGCCGCACCATCAAATCGAAATCCCGCATTGATAAACCTTTGCGGCATGGACATTGGCAGCCGCGGATGTGCGGAATGCGCCTCCCACGATTTCGTGACTGTCGCCATGCGTTTTGGATTGTCGGAATGCCACAGGATGGTGGTCCAATCCGTTGCAACAAAAACGGTTCGGCCGTTTGGCTTCAGAACGCGAAGCGTCTCCAAAAACACCCGGTCGATTTCGGCGATGTACTCGGCAACTTGAGTGCATACGACTGCATCAAACGACGCGTCAGATTGATTAAGCTTCGTCGCGTCGCCAATTTCATAGGAAAGGCACTTCGAAGCTTTTCGCCGATTGCATAGGGCTATTAGATCAGTTGAGATGTCGACACCGACGACGGCACCTTTAGGGCCAACAATTTTCGCCATGCTTTCGCACAGAAAGCCCGGGCCACACCCGATGTCTAGAACACGCTCACCCGGAGACAAGTTGAGGTGACGGATTGTCTCCAATCGTTGCGCAATCATGTCCTCTGCGCGATAAGCCTTTTCGAGCTGTCGTGCAGCTTCATCAGTGAACTTAAGTCCACTCATTTTTGTGCCCAGCCATAAATGGCAGGCAGACATAATATGCCAGTTTAACGGCGATGTCCGCTTTTGGTCAAAAGTGGACATTTGCCGCGCACAAACCCATGTCCGCTTTGCCCCCGAAAGCGACCGCAAAAGCGGACGTCCGATGGTGGATCGGCGAGGCCAACGCGTGCAGACACTCTGGGGCGGAGTGCGATGCCAGACAAGCTTCGTCGCGGCCAACGAAGCAGCCCTTCAACGGACGGGGGCGCTCCTGAAATTCCGGATTTGTTGTTAAAGGACTGATCTATGCGCCGCGCGGGCAGATGCCGCTTGCGATTTCAAACCCGCGCCAGGCTTAACCTGACAAATATTTGGCCCCGCCAAGCAAGAATTTACGGCTGTCAGGGGATACTTTTGCCAGTGGGCCGCCTCTGGGCCTGCGAGACAATTGAGAAGCAATGCCCAAGATCAACCAAATTTGCAACCTGATTGCGTCGCTCGAAATGAAACCGCATGACGCCGAACTTTTGCGCAAGATGATGTGTGACTTTCGCACGAGACATTCGGTGGCGTACCGCGACCTTATGAAAATTCCCGGGATTGCCCAGGTATGGACGACGACCGAAGCCCTGGCCATGTTGTCGTGCGTCAAGCGCGAGGGAGGCGGGCTCGGATAGATGCAGCGCTATTTGTTTGAGCTTCTCTACGAAAGCGAAAACCCGATGACCTTTGCCGCCATCCGCCGCGCGGCAGCTGGAGAAGATTTTGTCTTCCGGTTCACCGTCGAGCGATCATTGCGCCACGCCTTGAAGCGCATGGTCGATAACGAAGTGGTCGTAGCCAATGGCGACCGTTACTGCATCCATCCAAGAATCTTAGCCATAATGGCTGACGGCAAGGCATGAGACCCCCGAAAGCGGACATTTGCGCTGCAACTAGGGATGTCCGCTATGGGCCACAAGCCGACATACCAGTCCTCGGACGGATTTCGCAAAAATCACTTGGTGCCCGCATAGGCGCAATGCCAGTAGACGCCTCTTGAAAGGCTTAGATCTGAGATGACCCCTCCAGCCGTTCGCTCACTCGCGGCCGCCTTGCACTGATCTAGATTTTTAAATTTTCCAACTATTTGAGAAGTCACGCCGACCGGAGTAACTGCGCCAGTCGCTGGAGAGAGCACCGCAATAACGATGATAAGCGCGTACATGGCCAAGCCTCTGCTTTTTGGAAAGAAAACTAAATATCTACGGAACAATATTATCCGATTGATCTACATCAAATGTGTCGGATGAAACGCCACGTCCGGTTCTATCGCGCTCCATGTTAGCGCCGCCCCTTTTCCAGTCCGGCTAAGTCGCGCTCGAACACTTTCTGCGTGCGTTCGAGTACCGAAAGAAGGTCCTCGGCAGGCTTGGGGTCACGGCCCTCGGCACGATGCCGTTCGACCATTTCCCTCTGCCGCGCGATGGCGATGCGGCCCGATTCGATTTGCCGTCGTGCACGTTCAACGCGGTCGGCGATTGAAACCATAAATCGCCACGGACTATTTTTCGTATAACTTATGGATGATGTAATTCGTAAGCGGCGAAAAACACGAGAGCGAGCGCAATCAAGCCAAAAACAACTGCGCGTGTGTTCCGGTTCGTCGGGTCGAACACAGTATCCATCGCACTGCGCTTATGACCGCCCCGTCTCTCCCCAACGCGAAAGGGACGTGGCCTCAAATATTGTCGCCTCCCTACCCTCTGGAGAGGCTAGCCAATCTTTCAACTCTTGCTCCGACCTCGGCTGCCGACCCTTCACCCCCTCAAAGACATCACGCAGGATTTGGGCTTGGGTTTTCTCCGCTATCTCTTTTTCGCTCATGGTTGATTACTCCTCTTACAGAGGGACAACTTCTCAACTAATCGCGTGCATGAGCGCCCGCCGGTCTCGTACCATCAATGTTCGACGTGACGCTCGCGCGATCACTCCTGATCGTTCCAGTTCGGTAATATTCCGGCTGAGAGTTTCAATCGTCAGCCCGAGATGGTCGGCAATGTCCTGATGCGACATCGGAAGGTTGATTGATCCTGTTTTCCCCATTCTGTTTGACAGATCAGTCAGGAAAGCTGCCAAACGACATTTGGCGCTCCTGCTCATGAGCAGTCCATGTTCCTGGGCGCGTCGAAGCTCGTCCGTTGCTATGGCAAGCAGAAAACCTGAAACCCGGCTCTCACGGGCTGCCAACGACAGCAAACCGCTACGCTTGATAAATAAGACCATTGCGTCGGTGGCTGCTTCGACTGACAGCGTACATTTTTGATCATCCCAGCCAAACAGATCGCCGGGCAGATAAAAGGCGACGACGTTGCGGCTGCCGTTCTGAAAAGTTTTGCAACTGCGCACGACCCCGCTCACCACCATAAAAATATAGTCGGCGGCGACGCCCTCACAGGCGATGACGTTGTTGCGACGGAAATGGATGGGGCCACGTTGAAGCGCAGAAAGTGCCGGCTTCAAAGTTCGGTCATTGACGAATGTTTCGGGAGAAGCTGTCGCGATATTTACAGCACTAGTAATCAGCTTGCGTCTTGGTGGAGCAACAGGTGGCTTACCAACATTGGCCATGCGTCACCCCCGCAACACTGACCACACAGTGATACTCGGGCAGACTAGAACTTTTACGTGCAACCGACAGTTGGACCTTGGTCCCAATGAAGGGCCGAACGATGTCAAATCACATGCTTGGACTGCAGCAAACGGCCGCCTCTCTTTGTTGCAGTGCAACGGTCACAAGGAAGTCGTCTTGGCTGGCTAATCACGTATACTGCGTCCTGACGGCAAGGGGGGCGACCCATGCCACTGTCGTATACGTTCGATCCTGTCAGACCTTTTATCGACCGGCCGCAGTGCCCAAACTGCCGCTCGCGAACGTGGCTTGACCATATTGAACCCGATGTGCCGGACCATGATCGACGCACATTCGAGTGTCCCCGCTGTCAGCACGTCGAAAGTGTGGTGGTGAAGTACAATTAGCGAAGTCAGCAATTGCGGAGTGGTAGGAGTGGTAAATGCCAGTTCTCGCCTTTTTTGCGGTAGCCGGTTTTGCATTGCTCGCATTGTTGTTCGTAGCGGATGCAACACTGGAGAAGGGCTTGTCTCCAATAGTCACCGGCAACCGTGTTGGTCTGCCGGAACAAAGGCGTCCTGATACTGTACAAGTCCTCACCTCAACGGCGGCGCCAGTGCCGGATATGGCATCGCAGTCGGTGCTTGCCGCTCAGCCCAAGTCGGATACTGAAGCCTTGGCGAAGGTCACGCCGGCAACCCGGGATGAAGTGTTACAAAAGCTGATTGGCTACGGACAGAACCGCTCAGGCGACAGACTCTCTATTGGGGGTCAGTAGCAACGGTCCGCAGGTGTCGGATGGACGCACCGCAGCGGCGGTTGGTCACTAAGCTCGGCAGACTTCTTCGGGCGTCGTTTCGGCATTGACCCATCCCCTCCAGTGATCAACCTTTGGTCGGTAAAGTAGTGCAGGCGCCTTGTGCGAGTAATGTTTCGTGCGTCGTATTCGCGGTTGCTTGCAAAAATGCTGGTAATGCGCGCTCGATCATTTCGTCCGACGCAGTAAGGCTGATGCGAAAATAATTCGTCGCATTCATAATGCTGCCGGGCAACACAAAGACGTTGCGGTCTGCAAGTCTGTTCCAATGCGTCTCGGGGTTGCCCTCTGGCCACTTTGTCCAAAGATAAAAAGTCCCGTCCGGCAACGGTGCGTCATAGCCCGCGTTGGAGAGTGTGGCCGCAAGTAAATCTCGTCGCCGCGCGAGCGCCGTCAGGTCAATTGACAGATTTTCTAAGTCGGGGACGGCATACTGCATAATCGCATTGGGAAAGCACCAGCCGAGCGCCATCTGCGTCGAAAACATAACGTTCGAGAGTGCTTTACGCTCCTTGAAGGGCATACTCGGAGAGATCGCCAAATATCCAATTCGCTGGCCCGGCGCGAGTAAGATTTTGCCGTAACTATAGGAGATCAGCGTCCATGGATAGAATGATGCCGGACTTGTAAATCTGCGGCCGTCAAACCGTAGGCGACGATATGGTTCGTCCGAGAGCAAAAACACTCGATGGCCGTACTTGTCGGACGCTCGCTCCAGAACTTCGGCCAGCGCCTTCAGGCTATTGTCATCGTAAATCCGACCTGTCGGATTGTGGGGCGTGTTGACAATCACCATCCGGGTCTTGGGGCCGATCGCCGCTTCAATAGCTGAAAGGTCAAGATCAAAGTTCGGGAGTTTAAGTTTGACTTTGCGAGGAACCGCATCGGCAGCAAGCAGCATTGGTTCGTAACAAAACCATGCGGGTTCGGAGATTACTGCTTCGTCGCCAGGATTAAGCAAGATGTGGAAGGCGACCGAGATCGCCGCAAATGCCCCCGTAGTCAGAGCAATGTCGGATGGCTCGAACGGCATTGCTAGTTCGCGGCGGAGTCGCGTGGCGAGAAAGGCTCGTGGCTCTTCTTCGCTGGTCTTGTAAGCAAACCAGTCCTTGTGTTTTGGCAGCGCTCGCTCGCGGAGCGTCGTTACTAGCCCGCCAAGCGGCATTTCGTGAGGATTGCCAAATGTGAGGTCGCAGATACTTGAATCGCCGCGTCGTTTGCCGTACCGCGAGGTCAAGTAAAAGTCCCTGACGGCTGCGAATGCCGCGTCCGCTGCCCTAGCTCGCTCAGACACAGCCGACATCTTAGAACCAACACTCTGCAGTTGATGACCACATCCAGCCACCAAATAGCCCCAGGCGAGTACATACATGGTGAGGCGGTGGAAAACATTCAGGCGAGCCTGATATGACCTTTATTTTCCCTTGTGGTTTGCGCGATTAAGTCGCGCGATGCTTTAGGTCAAAACCGACATTTCGTGCTCCGGCAGCGAAATCTGCTTTACCCCCGAAGGCGGACATTCATCGAGGTCAGTGACATGTCCGCTAAGGGCCACAATCAGACGTCACGCCGGTTATTCAATTATCTCGTCGGCGCGGAATAGCAGCGCGGGTCGGTATCGTAACGCCCAGAGCCTTGGTGGTTTTCAGATCCTTGCCGTCTTCCCGCTACGGGTCACTGGCAGACACAGGGCCTAGATCCGATTTCTGCTTCATCCTCCAGGAGCGCGCGTCGGCGAGCGCGAGCGCCAGGTGATTGCTGAGATCGCGCGCATCATTACCAGCCCCGTCAATGAGCGCAGATTTGCGCCGACGCAGGAAGGGTGCCCCCATCAGGTACGCGCCCGGAAAATCAACGACCCCGCCGAGATGGCGAACCATGCCTTTGCGATCGAAAACGGGCAATTCTAGCCAGGAGTAATCTGGCCGGTAGCCGGTGGCCCAGACGATAGTTTTGATTTCGCCACGCATGAAATCCATGGCGAGCGGCGGCGCGCCTTCCACTCGCGTCGGAGGCAAACGCTCCGGCGGCACAGCGGTATTGTCGAATCCATTGTTTGTCGCCCACTCGTCGATGAAGTCTAATAACCTGCCCATCTTGAGATCCGAAAGCGCGCACATATTGCGAAGCGACCCGGCAAACTGCGCCTTGCCGTCATCCGTGACGCCGGCGAGGCGGCCGACAAGTTTCACACCGATTGCGGTCAGGGCGTTGAGATCGAGCGTCGAGCGGTCCGGCGTACCGGCAAGTTGCAGAGACGGGACGCTCCGCGCCCGTCTGATATCATCCACTTCGTCGAACCGCTGATCGAGTATCCCGGCGACATCCATCCACCACTCGAGATCCTTGCCGCGATACATGCGCGGTGCCCGAATGTGCTCGCCCACCGACAGGATGACCTGACGGCCCGAGCGCTGAATTTCGTACGCGATCTGGGTCCCGCTCGCCGACGCGCCCACCACAAGTACGCCACCCTCAGCGAGCTGACCCGGATTTCGGTAGTTCTGCGCGGTTATGTTTGCAATCGAGTTCGGCAACCGGTTCACGAAGGCCGGCACGCAAGCGACGTTGCAGGCGCCTGACGCCAGGACGACCGTCCGGCATCGCCACTCGCCCGCGTCGGTGCGGATCAGAAACCCCTCCCCGTCGTGGCGCACTGACGTTACCGTCGTGCGTGTTTGCACCGGAGCCGAAATTGTCTTCGCATAGCACGCGAAGAAGTCGATGACCTCGGGCATCGTTCGATAGCCGTCGGGATCATCACCGGTGTAGCTGAAGCCCGGGAGCCGGCTTTGCCAGTTTGGAGTCAAGAGCCGCAACGAATCCCAGCGCTCTGTGCGCCAGGTATGTGCGACGTCGCCGCGCTCCAAAACCACGTGATCGATCGAGCGCTCAGTGAGACAGCGGCTCATTGCCAGGCCGGCTTGTCCGGCACCGATCACGACCGTGGTGACGGTTCTAATCGGGTCGCTCCCTCATGGTCGGTCCACGATGGATATTTCACTTCACTTCGACGGTAACATTGGTCGGATTGGTGACGATATCGTACACCGCCGAGCGCTTCTGCGATTGCGCGACCAGTGCCTCGATATCCTCCCTTTTCGCGTCGGCGTCGATCTCATAGGTGACCTTGATGCCGTCGAAACCATTGCGAACGTCGCTGTCGATGCCAAGGATGCCTTGGATGTCCATATCGCCCTCGATGGTCGCCTTGACCGAGCGAAGCTGGATGTTGCGGTGCTGCGCGACCGCTGCGATCCCGGCCGTCAAGCAACTGGCCAATCCCACCAGGACGAACTCGACGGGCGTAGCGCCTTTATCCTCAGACGCAAACACCTCGGGATGATCGGCATTGAAGGTGAACGTGGATTTGCGCCGCTGTTCCTCGCCGAGGCCATAAAAGCCTTCCACCGTCGAATGGCTGTGCGTGCCATTTTTCCATTCGCATGCGGCACGCCACTTGAATTGTGCCGCCTCGGGCGCCTTGGTCAGCGCCTCGCGCGCTGCGATCAACGCATCGACGTTGACGCCGTTATTCACGGAACTGATGACATCGGACATGGGCACCTCCTTTGATTACCGAACCTCGAGCAAGCCTGAAATTGTTGACGAACTCATGTCGTTACATTCGGCCCGTGTCAGAAATACCATCCGGAACATTGATGGGTTCCCAAACACCTACGCGGCCTATTTTATCGATCTTGTCGCAGCCGCGGCGGCGCGGCTTAAATATTGGCCGGTCGTTTCGCGCGCGATTTCAGTAGCCTCTCTGTAAGTGTAGGCGCAGGCCTACTGGTGGTCCTTGAGTAACTCTTGATTTTTGCTTTAGAAGTGCATGTTTTTTTGAAGACATGAGAATTCTTGTTCTAAATGACACCTAGGGATGCCGCGCGCCAGTTGAAGTCGGCTGGTTATGAAAATTGTGGCGGTCTGGGCTTCCCGCGATCGGCGTGTCCGCTTTGTGCCAGAAAGCGGTCAAGAGCGGACATGTGCGGTGCAACTAGCGATGCGGAAGGTGTCCCGAGAGGAAAGGTCGAGAGAAGGCACAATGAGGGACGAGCCCTATGTCGGCAAGCGAACATTAACGTTGCGCGCAACTGCGCTGTGCGACAGGGCTAAAAACCGAAATGGCCGACTTGGCATCAAATTAAAATGTCCGCTTTGGGCCAATAGCGGACATGGCTCGTCAGTTCATTTGATTGCTTCGTCTGCCGCTATTCGCAGCGACAACGGTACTTGTAGCCCGTATAGGCCTGATTGGAGCAATCGGACTACGATGTCGCGAGGTCCACTCCTGAACGCACTCAGTCGACGGCCTGGTCAGTTGAAAGGCTTTTCCGCGTCGAGCCGCTTCTTAGCTTCCTGCGCCACGGAGAGATCGAACAGCTGCTCACGTGTCGCTTTCTTTTCGACGTAAGTGAAATAATCCGCCCAATAGTCCTGCATCGCCATGATGGAATCGATCGGCGGAATACCATCCTCGCTCGTATAGGACCAATACGGCGCGATGGCCTTGATCAGCTCGGGCTTGTTGAGAAATGTGTTCCTCGCAAGAATATCCAGGATCTCCTGGTTGGAGTCGGGTGCCGTGGCCGCCGCATCGAACTCTTTGACGCCTTGCAGATAGGCCATTGCAAATCGCACGAGAACATCGCGCTTTTCCCTCACGAAGTTCTTGTTGGCGGCATAGACGCCGATTGAGCTGTTGGGCTCGATCTGGTCTCCGTTCGCAACGATCGGACCCCATTTGTTGTTCTGCGCAAAGTATCCGAACTGGTACGCAAGGTCGGTCAGGTCGACTTGCTTTTGACCAAGCATTTTCATCAGGTCAGGCTGAGACACGCCGACAATCCAGTTCACGTCTTTTCTGGGGTCGAGTCCGGCCTTCTGAAGCGCGCGCGCCGTGTCGTACTGATTGATGCTGCCGACTGCGCCGACTCCCATCTTCTTGCCTTTCAACTTGGCAAAATCGGCAAGCGAGCGGACGCCCTCGTCATAGAGTTCCTGCGTCACGTTCACGGCGAGATAGCCGTAGCCCGGCTTGTTGTGGCCGCGATCAAGGACGATGACCAGCGGCGCGCCTTTGGCGACGCTGTTAAAGAAGCTCGCGTTTGCCGTCATCAGGGTGATGTCCAGCTCGCCGGCGAGAATGGCCGGCACTGCGAGCGCACCGTCGTTGAACTTCTTGACCTGGATATCCAGGCCCATTTTCTTGAAATAGCCGCGCTCATTGGCGACATAGAATCCACCGCCGGTGATAAAGGGGCCCTCGCCGACCCGGACCACGTCTGCAGCCGCCGCTGGCTGTACAACTGCGGCGGCCAGCCAGCCGATAAGCCCGGCAGCGGCTACGATTCGTAATGAGGTCCTCCACATGTTCGCCTCCCTGCGTGGTCTCAGTGTCCGTCTCTGTAGGCAGTCCACGGCGCCACTTTCCGGTCGATCCATTGTTGCAGCTTTATGATCAAAGCCCCGACGATCGCGAGCACGACCAGACTCGCAAAGACTTTTTCGGTTTCCATTACTTGCCCGGCCTGGATTAGCAGAAAGCCCATCCCGCTCTGGCTGGAACTACCGATCATTTCGGCCGCCACGATGAGAATAACAGTAACTCCCATGCCGAGGTGAAGCCCAGCGAAAATGCTCGGGATTGCGGCCGGGATAACCACCTTCAGTTGAATCTGACGCCGACTAGCCCCGAGGTCCTCAGCCGCCTTGATCAACCCGCGATCCGTCTGCCGGATGCCGGCGTATGTACTGATCACGATCGGAAAGAAGGCCGTCACCGCGCTGATCACGATCTTATAGAGTTCGCCGGTGCCGAGCCAGATCACGAGCAAAGGAATAAGTGCGATCTTCGGCAACGGGTACAGAGCTGCAATCCAAGGATCCACGACGCGTGCGATCAACCGCGACATGCCCATCAACACGCCAAGGGTAACGCCGGCGAACGCAGCGATCGCAAAGCCGGCGAAGATCCGAAGCAATGTGACCCCTAGATTGTACTCGATCGATCCGTTTCCGATCATGCGAAACAGGTAGACAAGGATCGTGCTCGGCGGCGGGAGGTAGATTGGCGCAATCCCGCGCCATCGCACGAACAGCTCCCATGCCAGCAGTACGGCAAGAATGATGGCCGTCGGCGTCGCGCCCTCGGCCATTCGCCTTAGGCTGCTTTTTCGTTTTTTCACCGCGAGCCCTCTAGGGCCATGGCCTGCTGCGCCATCGACTTCATCACTTCTTCCCGGATCAGGTGGAATGCGCGGTCAAACAATGTGCCGAAGGCCTTTGAGTTTACCATTTCGAGCGAGCGCGGGCGCGGAAGATCGACCTGAAGCACCTCCTTTATGCGGCCCGGCCGGGCTGTCATGACAATGATTTCGTCGGCAAGAAGGATCGCTTCTTCGATTGCGTGCGTTACAAAGATAATCGTCTTCTGCGTCTGGTCGAAGACGCGCAAAAGTTCTTCCTGCATTACAATCTTTGTTTGCGCGTCGAGGGCACCGAATGGCTCGTCCATGAGCATGATTGGACGTTCCATGATCAAAGCGCGCGCGAGCGCTACACGTTGGCGCATCCCGCCCGACAACTGCCCCGGAAGGTGCTGCTCAAATCCTGCAAGCCCTACCGAAGTGATTAGTGATTTCGCGCGCTGATACCGCTGCTTTTTCGGTACGCCCTCCATCTCGAGGCCGAAGGCGACATTGTCGATGACATTGCGCCAAGGAAAGAGATTGAGCGTTTGCCAGACCATCACCGAGTCGGCGCCGAGCGGGTGCGCCACGTCGGGGCGTGCGGGATCGACAATTCGCACATTGCCTTCCGTCGCTGCCTCAAGCCCGCCGATGATCTGAACCAGGGTGCTCTTGCCGCAGCCGCTCGGCCCGAGCAGGCATGAGAACCGGCGTGACGCAAACCGGTGCGAAAAATTCTCAAGCGCGATGACCGGGTCGTCGCCGCGTCCGGGCCAAGCCTGCGTCACGTTCTCGACCGACACATCCATCGCGCGGGGTACCGGAATTTATCGCTATTGTCGCCACGCCGGCTCCAGCCGACCGCTCAATCCTGCCGCATCAAGGGCCCTCTTGCCGATCTTTTCCGCGTCCCTGATGACGCGCGCGCCGTCTTTGAAACGGGGGAACGTGCCGTCGCGGTAGACAATCTGGCCGTCGACCATCACCAGGCGAGCATCGGTGCCTTTGCCGGCGCAGACGAAGGTCGAAATCGGCCGGTGGAGCACGCCGACATAGGGCTTGGCCATGTCGAAAACGGCGATGTCCGCACGCTTTCCTGACTCCAGCGAGCCGACCTCATGGTCGAGCCCGAGCGCCTTGGCGGCATTGATCGTGGCCATTTCAATCGAACGCTCGACCGACATTCGGGTCGGGTCGAGGTGGCGAACGTGCTGCATAAGCATGCACGCCTTAATCTGCTCGACCATGTCAACGCTGTAATCGACCATCGGGCCATCGGTGCCGAGGGCGACATTGATGCCCGCGCGCCAGGCATTGGCGAAGGGACCGATACCACCGCCGCGGATGGATTCGCTGGTGGGGGTATAGACAAAGCTGCAGCCGGCATGCGCCATGTGCTCGATATCGAGCTCTGTCACGTGGATGCCGTGAATCAAGACCCAATGGGAATCCAGGAGGCCGAGCTGCATCAGGTAGCGGACATCGGTGCGGCCCGTTTCGCGAAGATAACGCAGAAAGCCTTTCTCGATCGAAAACGTGCCGCCGGCGATGTGGGTGGATATCTTTGTTTTGAGTTTTCGCGCGAGCTCGTAACCACGGCCGATAAGCTCCTCGGTCGTCATGCCGGCAGCCACCCAATGGGCGTTTGATTCAATGACCATTGCCATCCGGACGCGGCCATCGGCTTTCCCATCCCAGCGTTTGAACTCCTCCTCGAAAGCGGCGAGCGATTCATCAAGCGTGAATGGATGCTGCGGATTGCCTTTAGTGCGGCATCGGAGCTCTTTGGCGAAAACCTGACGAATCCCGAGCTCCGCCTGCGGCTCGATGGTTGCGCGCACTGTTTCCGGCGTTGTGGTCGTCACCGAGTGGTTGAGTGAGCATGTGGTTCCGGTCGCCAGCATTTCCATCGCGGCGACATAGCTCGAGCATCGTATCTCTTCTTCGGCAAGATGGCGGGTGAGCGGCAGCAAAAAGCCGTTCACCCAGTCTTCGAGAAGATAACCGTCGGCCAGGCCCTTGAAGAGCGTGTACCAATGGTGCTGGTGGCCATTGATGAGCCCCGGCAGAACGATGCAGCCAGATGCGTCAATGATCTCGTCGAAGCCTTTTGTATCCGGCACGTTCGAAGATGGCCCGACGGCAGTGATTTTGTGGCCGTCTGTCGCAACAAAGCCGCCCGGATAAACCGCGCGGCTTCCATCAACTGTGACAATGAATCCGTTTTTTATCAGCGTACGCGACATTTACCCTCCTCCGCGGCCAGCCTTTATCCAAAGTAATTCCGTGTCAACTCCGCGCGCGCGGCAGCACGAGAGAATTTGAACTCCCCGCCGGTTGTATCAAACAAGGCCCAGTAGGATCCGCCATCAATCTGCAAGTTCTGACCTGAAATGAAGCATGGGTGAAGGTCATCAAGTTCGCAAATATTTCCGTGAATTAACGCGCTGCGATCGCTCGTCAACCAATTTGTTATCGCGGTACCACGGCTCCTGATGGCCTGCACACCAAACGGGATCTAACCCGAACGCTTGCTCCATGTTTGGGTGAATTGTACTCCCGATGGCAGACATGTGCGGTGCAATAGCCCATGTCCGCTTTACTCCCAAAAGCGGACATTTCCAGAGCACTGGCGCATGTCCGCTAAGTGCCAATAGCGGGCTTGCTAAGCGAATGACACCAGTCCGCGGGACTATCTCAGACGAAAGGTTGAGCACAATCATCGACTATGTGATCTGCAGCACAGACATCGTCGGTCCCGAACCTATTTGTCTTCCTATCAGGCGGCGATTTCGCCGGGAGGGTTCATGCTTGATCAGCTGTTCGGCTTAGCGATGATCCTTATCGCGTGTCTTGCTGTTTTTCTCGCACTGCGGATCGGGTTATCCGGCAGCAACGATGAGGAGCGCCGGGGATTATAAAACGGATGGGCGCTTTAGTTTTTCGCTGCCCTAGCACTCATGAACCCTTCCGCTCGAACTTCAGGGCAACCAGTGACGAACTAAAGAGGATACCGCGGACTGCGACCATCGAGTTGCGTTGCGAGATCTGCAAAGAGCACCACACGTTTGTGGTGGCCGAGTGTACTGTCGATGACAAAGGTTGAAATCGCGCGATGTCCGCTCTTCCCCCAAAGCGGACATCGCGGTGCAACTATGAATGTCCGCTAAGGGCCAGAAGCGGACATTGTAAGGCTACTCGATCACCTCATCGGAGCGCGCATGCAGGGCCGGCGGAATCTCCAACCCAAGGGTCCGCGCCGTCTTTAGATTGACCACAAGCTCGAAACTGATGGGGTTGAGCACCGGAAGATCAGCAGGTTTTGCACCCTTAAGAATCCGGCCCGCGTAGATGCCTGATTGGCGATAGGCGTTGGCGATATTCGTGCCATAGCTCATCAGACCGCCTGCGTCGGCGAATTCACGAAATGGATAGACCGCCGGAATTTTTTGTTGCGCAACAAGCGCGGTTATCTGTTCTCGCCGAACCATGAAAAACGGATCAGCTCCAACGAGCAACGCCCCGCTATGACGATCTGACAATGTTGCTAGTGCGGATTTCAACTCATCGGATGTGCTGGCATTCAGCAACATAATCTTGAATCCGTTCGCTTGAGCTGCGGCCTGCACGTCGCGAATTTCAGGCGGCGCGTCGGGACTAAGTGGATTTACCAGCATGACCACGTTCGTCGCCTTAGGCACAATTTCCCTAAGGAGTTCAAGTCGTTTTTGACCCAGGGGACCTGACACAAGCGTAATGCCGGTAGCATTCCCGCCGGGCCGATTGAAACTCGCGACGAGGCCCGCCCCGACCGGGTCGACCCCGACAATGAAAACGATTGGAATGGATGCGGTTGCCACTCTTGCCGCGTTCGCCGC
>Ga0134125_10003866_pt1 | contig 17207 bp, 17 predicted proteins | sample KB31751_FD_96464 | JGI IMG/M metagenome (GOLD analysis project Ga0134125, IMG submission 96464) | Terrestrial soil microbial communities with excess Nitrogen fertilizer from Kellogg Biological Station, Michigan, USA - KB3-175-1 | ecosystem: Environmental > Terrestrial > Soil > Unclassified ...
ATCCGTGTCGTAGGTCGGGAAGTCGATGTCCTTGTAGCCCTGCTTGGCGAACTGGATGACGCGCTTGATGAAGTTGTCCGGCACCATCGCCTTGCGCGCGAGCTTGATCTCGCGCTTGAGCGCGGGGTTCTTCTCCGGCGAGAAGCAGTCGTCGCCCGAGCCCTCGCAATTGACGCAGGCCTTCAGCACGGCTTTGAGGTGCCGCTGGCAGGTCTTCGAGCCGGTGACCAGCGCGGCGACCTTCTGCTCCTCGATCACCTTCCAGTCGATGTACTTCTCGATGTCGGGATGGTCGACGTCGACGATGACCATCTTGGCGGCGCGGCGAGTCGTGCCGCCCGACTTGATCGCGCCGGCGGCGCGGTCGCCGATCTTGAGGAAGCTCATCAGGCCGGACGACTTGCCGCCGCCGGAGAGGCGCTCGCCTTCGCCGCGCAGGTTGGAGAAATTGGTGCCGGTGCCGGAGCCGTATTTGAACAGGCGCGCCTCGCGCACCCACAGGTCCATGATGCCGCCCTCGTTGACGAGGTCGTCATTGATGCTCTGGATGAAGCACGCGTGCGGCTGCGGGTGCTCGTAGGAGGATTTCGAGCGCGTCAGCTTGCCAGTCTGGAAGTCGACGTAATAGTGGCCCTGGCTCGGGCCGTCGATGCCGTAGGCCCAGTGCAGGCCGGTGTTGAACCACTGCGGCGAGTTCGGCGCCACCATCTGCGCGGCGAGCATGTAGCAGTGCTCGTCGTAGAAGGCCTGCGCGTCCTCTTCCGAATCGAAATAGCCGCCCTTCCAGCCCCAATAGGTCCAGGTGCCGGCAAGCCGGTTGAACACCTGCTTGCAGGACTGCTCGCCGATGGTGCGCTCCTTCTCGGAGAGCGCGGCAAGCGCCTCCTCGTCGGCGACCGAGCGCCACAGGAAGGAGGGGACGGAGTTCTCTTCGACCTTCTTGAGCCGGGCGGGGACGCCGGCCTTGCGGAAGTACTTCTGCGCCAGCACGTCGGAGGCGACCTGCGACCAGAAGTCCGGCACCTCGACATTGTCGAGCTTGAACACCACGGAGCCGTCCGGATTCCGGATCTCGCTGGTCGTGAGCCGGAAGTTCAGACCGGCATAGGCGTCCTGGCCCGCCGTGGTGTAGCGCCGTTCAATCCGCATGTGTCTAGCCCCTTCGAAGTGGCCGGGCGGGGGCGTACCACCCACCCGATTATATATGTCCCGCGGCCCTTTATCCGACCGCCTCTCCCTCAAAACTCGGGTTCGGAACCCGACCTCCGACCCCGTTTTTCCCGTCCGGTCCAACCCCCGAAAGGGCCGGCGCGGGAGACAGACGGTCCCTGTCCCAGAACGCCATTTCCGGCGCGGGCGAGCCTGTCTGATCCGTGATGGAGGTCCGGAAGGAACCGCTTACTCAACCCAACCGAACGAACCGAAAGCTAAGAGGACTCGGCCTACGCGTCAACCAAATCTAGTCACAAAATCTGAATCAACCACTAACTCTTGTGTCCGTTGGGTGACAGGACGCGCGGCGACCTCGGAAAACGGAGCCGAGTATCGAGCCGGGCGGGGGGAGCGCAAAGCGGTTTTCGCGGGCCGGCGGACTAGGCTTTTATCCCGGACCGCGTGACGGAAAAATGACGGAAAATCGGGCTTTCCGGCCGGCCGCCATCGTCCCTCCGGGTTGTGTCGAGCCGGGGAAAAACCGGGGACGGGCTGGGCACAAGGCATTCGCCGCGCGCTGATTCTCGCCGCTTCCTCAGCCGGTTAGGCGGGCCGCCCGGCGCTTGCGCGGCGGGGACGGCGTTGCCAAGCCCTGTGAATCCGCGCTTTTCGCGGCGGCGGTGGCGGGGTGGGGGCGCAGGGGGCGCCGTCACCGCCGCTTCTTCGCCGCCTTGACCGGAAGCTCGACCAGCTTGCGCTTGGCGACGTCGACCTTGTGCAGGCGCCGTGGCGTCAGCGTCCGCGGATCGAAATGCAGCACGGCCGTCTTGCCCTTGGCTCCCGGCCGCGCCGCCGCGTACAGCGCCAGCGCTTCGGCCTCGATGGCCTTAGCGTCCGGGTGCACGCCGCCGCGCACCGTCACCACCTCGTGCCGGTGGACGATGGCGCCGGTCTTGGCGTCGTAGATGACGACGCCGCTCTCATGCGCGACGTCGAGAGTGCCGATCGTGGTCATGGCGATCTCCTGTTGCCGGCTCAGAAGAAAAAGACGCGGAAGATGGTGTCGACCAGGCAGTCGACGGTCTCCATCTTGAACGTCACGCTGGTGCACTTGTTGGCGAAGACGCCGGGCTTGAACGGCCCGGTGTGCGTGCCGCTCGCGTCCTTGAAATGCAGCACGCTGAGATCGACCGCGCCGTCGTCGTCGTTGACGCCGAAGTCCTGCACCCAGGGCGTCGCCAGGATGTTGGACGAGCCGAAATTGATCGTCTTGGTGAAGACGGCGTCGGTGTTGATGGTGCCGAAGAAGTCGCCGATCTCGAGGATGTTGTTGATGGCCATGTCGCCCCTCCCGGCCTGATATCGGAACGGGAGATACTCTACCTTGGAGAGTATAAAATACGGATATATTTTATAAGTTGCAGATCGCCCGTCTCCCGCCCGACTGCGGCGCGGCGGCCTCTCACCCCCTTGCGATGCGGACGCCGACCGGCGCCGCCGCCTGGTCGACCGCCAATTCCGTGCGCTGGCGCGGCAGCGCCTCGGGGTGCTCCCGCTGCAGGAAGCCGATGAGCTTCTCGCGGATTTCGCAGCGCAGGTCGAATACCTTCCCGGAGTCGCCGGCGGTGGCCAGGATGCGCACCTCCATCGTGTCCGCCTTGAAGTCGGTGACGGCCACGTTGAAGACGCGCCCGTCCCAGAGCCTGGAGGCGCGCACGATCTCCTCCGCCTTCTTGCGGATGACGTCGACCGGCGCGCGGTAGTCGAGATAGATCAGCACCGTGCCGAGCAGGGTCGAGGATTCGCGCGTCCAGTTCTGGAACGGCTTCTCGATGAAATAGGTCAGCGGCACGATCATGCGCCGCAAGTCCCACAGCCGCACCACCACATAGGTCGACGTTATTTCTTCGATATTGCCGTATTCGTTCTCGACGATGACGGCGTCCTCGAGCCTTATCGGCTGCGTCATGGCGAGCTGCACGCCGGCCATCAGGTTCGACAGCACGGGCCGCGCCGCGAGGCCGGCGACGATGCCGGCCACGCCGGCCGAGGCGAACAGGCTGACGCCGTATTGCCGCACGGTCTGGAACGTCATCAGCGCCGCGCCGAGGGTGAACAGCACGAGCAGGGCGTCGACACTGCGCAGCAGCACGCGCACCTGCGTGTTGTGCTTGCGCGCGAGCAGGTTGTCCTCGACGTCGAGCCGGTAGCGGCGGAGATAGATGTCGGCGGTCACGTGCAGCGCCGTGATCGCCGCCCAGCCGGTGAGGGCGATGATCGACATCAGGAGCAGGCGCGCGATGAAATACTTGAGCGCCGGGTCGAGCGGCGCCACCGGCAGGGCGATGAACACCGCGACGATCAAAAGCGCCAGCCGCGTCAGCCCGCGCATGCGGGTGATGACGGCGAGCAGGTTCGGATAGCGGCGGACGAGCAGCCGCCGCGTGAGCCGGCGCAGCATGCCGTGCACCGCCAGCGCCACGGCGACGGCAATGACGATGATCAACACGGCGACGATCGGGTCCGGCAGCCAGCCGAGCCAGTCGCGCACGGTGTCGAGTGCGTTTCTCAGCCGATCCATGGCGCGCGATGCGGTCCCTTGCTGTTGAGGGGCGGCGGCGGCGCGGGCCCGCGCCTTTACACGGTGCAGGCGAGGTGGCAGAACGCCGCCGTCACCAACGGCGTGGTTCCATGAAAAGTTTCCTCCTGAAGCTGTTCACCTGGTGGAACTCGCAGACCCTCGGCACCCAGGTATGGACCTGGTTGTATGGCGAAGCGGTCGGCGAGGATGAATTCGGAAACCGCTATTTCCGCACCAAAGGCGGCAAGATCGATCCGTCGCTCGGCTTCGAGCGGCGCTGGGTCATCTACCCCGGTTATGCGGAGCCCTCGACCATTCCGCCGTCCTGGCACGGCTGGATGCATCACACCGTCGACGTGCCGCCGACGCAGGAAAGTTACACGCCGCGGGACTGGCAGAAGCCGCACCGTCCGAACCTGACCGGCACGCCGGGCGCCTATCGCCCGCCGGGCTCGACGCTCGCGCAGGGCCGCCGTCCGCACGCCACCGGCGACTACAAGGCCTGGGCGCCGGGCGAGTGATCGCCCTTCCGCCGCCGCATTCCCCATGTTAACCGGGCCCATTCGGGGGCGTCGGGAGGATTCCGCGCCGAGGCCCTGAGCGGCCCAAGGGGACGTCCCGCGTTCATGGCGCGATCGAGGCTCTACCGCTGCATCCTGGCCGGGGCTGCGCTCGTCGCCGCGGCGCCGGCGTTCGCGCAGTTCGGCTCCATCTTTCGTGACGACGGCCCGCCGCGGCCGCCGGCCGATGTACCGGACAGCCCGCCTTACTACTCGCCGCAGCGGCAATTGCCGCCGTCGCAGCAGCCTTATTACCCAAGCCAGCGGGACGTGCCGCCGCCGCAGTACCAGCAGCCGCAATACCGGCCGCCGACCTACACGCAGGACCGGGACGATCCGAACGCGCCGCGCCCGCCCGGCAACGTGCAGCGCGGCGACGTGCCGCCGGCGCAGCCGATGCCGCCGCCGATGAGCCTGCCGCCGCAAAACCGCCCGGGCGGCGGATCGATTCAGTCGCAGGATCTGGCGCCGCCGCCGGGCGCGACGCAGGCGCCGGCCGAGCAGCGGCCGCAGCCGCAACAAGGGCCGCAGCAGGCGAACACGCCGCCCGGCCAGCAGCCGGCGCAGCCCGGCGCCCAGCCTGGCGCGCCGCAGGAGGCCAACCAGCCGCCGCCGTCCGAGGAGGTCGTGGTCGAGCCGCCGCCGCAGCGCATCGCCAATCCGACCGCGGTGTTCTCCGGCCTCGACAAGATCACCGGCCGCATCATCTCCTTCGACGTCGCGATCAACGAGACGGTGCAGTTCGGCGCGCTGCAGGTGACGCCGCGGGTGTGCTATTCGCGGCCGCCGACCGAGACGCCGAACACCGATTCCTTCGTCGAGGTCGACGAGGTGACGTTGCAGGGCGAGATCAAGCGCATCTTCACCGGCTGGATGTTCGCCGCTTCGCCGGGCCTGCACGCAGTCGAGCACCCGATCTACGACGTGTGGCTGACCGACTGCAAAGGCGGGCAGAACCCGGCGGTCGCCGAAGTACCGGCGGAAGAACAGCCGAAGCCGGCGGCCAAGCCCGCCGCGCGTCCGGCACAGCCGCGCCGCTCCGCTCCGCCGCAGCAGCCGCGTGCGCAGCAGCCGCGCGCCGGCGCCCTGCCGGCGCTGCGCTGATCGTCGGTTACTCCCCTCGGACGATCGCCAGCGCTTCCTCGCCCGTGACCGGCCGCTCGACCGGCAATGCGGCGAAGTCGCCATGGCCGCCGACCGCCTCTTCCAGAACACGGTGATAACGCCGCTTCGGCACCTCGACGGCGCCGAACGTCTTCAGATGCGCGGTGACGAACTGCGTGTCGAGCAGCCGGTAGCCGCCCGCCTTCAGCCGCGCCACGAGATGCACCAGCGCGATCTTGGAGGCGTCGGTGGCGCGGTGGAACATGCTCTCGCCGAAGAAGGCGCGGCCGAGCGACACGCCGTAGAGGCCGCCGACGAGGTCGCCGCCGTCATAGACCTCCACCGTGTGGCAGTCGCCGCGCGCGAACAGGGCGCGGTAGATGCGGCGGATGCGGGCGTTGATCCAGGTGCGGCCGCGGTCGGGCTTCGGCTCGGCGCAGCCGTCGATCACCGCGTCGAAGTCGCGATCGACCCACACGGTGTAAGGCGTTACCCGCACCGTGCGCGCGAGCCGCGACGGCACATGGAAGCCGTCGAGCGGGATGATGCCGCGCATCTCCGGCTCGATCCAGTAGAGCGCCGGGTCGTCGGCGCTCTCCGCCATCGGGAAGATGCCGCAGGCATAGGCCTTCAGCAGCACCTCCGGCGTGATCTCGACGAATGCGTTCTCGCGGCTGGCCATCCATGTCACCCGCGCGCAGTCTAGCGCGGCCGGTTCCGTGAGGTTAACGGGAATTTGACCATATTCGATGCAAGTTTTCGAAAGCTCGATCCAATCCGCGGTTCCTGCGTTGAACGACACGATGGAACGGGAGACTAACACCATGTCGTCGAGGTCGGTCCTCCTGGTCGAGGACGAAGCGCTCATCAGCATGATGGTGAGCGACTGGCTGAACGAGCTCGGCTTCCAGGTGCACGAGGCGCGCACGGCCGGCGAGGCGCTCGACTACATCGGCGCCGGCGGCGACGTCGATATCCTGTTCACCGACATCAACCTGCCGGGCGGCATGACCGGCGCGGAACTGGCGCGCAAGGCGCGCGCGCTCAAGCCGGAACTTCCTGTCGTCTATGCCTCGGGCCGTTACCGCGGCGACGACCTCGACGACCTGGTGCCGGACTCCGCTTTCATGCCCAAGCCCTACGATCAGCGCAAGCTCCGCCACGTGCTGGAGCAGATCGCGGTCGGCACCGCGCACTAGGCGCCGTCAGGCCGCGCTGCGCGCCGCGGCGGCAGGCTTGCGCATGTCGAACGACACGACGACACGCGTGCCCTTGTGGGCGCGATCGATCTCGATCGTCGCGCCCAGCTTCTCACCCATGGCGCGGACGATGCGCTGGCCGAGGCCGGTCGACTTCGGCTTCTCGCGCGGCAGGATGCCGACGCCGTCATCCTCAACAGAGAGCACCGCGCGGCCGTGGCCGGTGCCGCGAATGTCGACGCGGATCGGGCCCTTGCCGCCGGGGTAGGCGTATTTGAGCGCGTTCATCACCAGCTCGTTGACGATGACACCGACCGCCACCGCGCGGTCGGGATCGACCGCGACCGGTTCGCTGGTCAAGGTGAGCTGCGCCAATTCGTTGCTCTCGGACGAGCGCCGCAGGTCCTCGATCAATGCGTCGAGATACTGGTCGACCGCGACCGACTGCACGTCGTCCGAGGTGTAGAGCCGACGGTGCACCTGCGCCACCGCAAGGACGCGGCCGGTGGCGTCGGTCAGCGCCTCGCTCACCTCTGGATTGCCGGCAGCGTTGGCGTGCAGCGTTAGCATCGAGGCGATCATCTGCAACGAGTTGCCGACGCGGTGGTTGACCTCGCGCATCAGGAGCGCGCGCTCGGCGGCGAGCGCCTCGAAGCGGTCGCGCGCGGCGCGCACCTCGGCCTCGGCGGCCTCCTTGGCGCGGCGCATGCGCATGGCGCCAACCGCGCCCGACAGCGCCGCCTTCAGGAGGAAGATGAAGTCGCCCTGGACGTCCTTGACGACGTAGTCGAAGGCGCCGGCTTTCAGCGCCGCGACCGCCATGCGGCTGTCCTGCGCGCCGGTGACGACGACGACCGGCGGATGGTTCGCAACCGCGTTGATGCGCTCGAGCGTCTCGATGCCGTTGAGCCCCGGCATATAGAGGTCGAGCGCCACCACGTCGATATCGCCATGGGCGGCGAGCGCCGCGAGTCCGCGCTCGCCGGTCGCTTCGCTCACGACCTCGATGCCCTCGCGGCCGAGGCCGCGCTTGACCAAGGCGCGGAGGCCTTCGTCGTCGTCGATGTAGAGAACCTTGCGTGGCATGGGCTTCAGTTGGGCGAGGGGACCTGGATGACGGAGAAGAACAGGCCGAGCTGGCGGATGGCGTTGGCGAAGTTGTCGTAGTTCACCGGCTTGGTGATGTAGACGTTGCAGCCGAAGTCGTAGCAGCGCTGGATTTCGACGGCGTCGTCGGTGGTGGTCAGCACCACGACCGGCACGCGCTTTAAATGCTCGTTGGTTTTGACCTTTTTGAGGATGTCGATGCCGGTCATGTCCGGCAAATTGAGGTCGAGCAAGACGAGCAGGGGGCGGCCCTTGTTGACGACGCCGGAGCCGTCGGCGCCGAACAGGAAGCGCAGCGCGTCGGTGCCGTTGCCGAACGGCTTGATCGGGTTGTTGACGCCGGCGCGGCGGATGTTCTTCTCGATCAGCCGGGCGTGGCCCTCGTCGTCCTCGATCATGACGATCTCGACCGGCACCTCGGGCACGCGGCTGTTCATGTCCTGCTCCTTGTTCCCGGCGCCCACCGCCGCGGCAATGTGACGGTGAAGGTGCTCCCCTGGCCGAGCGCGGAGCGCAAGGCCATCGTGCCGCCGAGCCGGCGCACCAGCGCCCGCACATGCGCGAGCCCGATGCCCTCGCCGGGCCGGTCTTGCGGGCCGGAGCGGCGGAACAGCTCGAAGACACGGGCGTGATCGGCCGGGTCGATGCCGCGGCCGTTGTCATGCACCTCGTAGGTGGCATGGCTCGCGTTCGCCCGGCCCGCGATTTGGATTTGCAGTGGTTCCCCCTCCCGACCGTACTTCAGGGCATTGTCAACGAGATTGGCGAAGATTTGTTCCACGGCCAGGCGGTCGGTCTCGATGCCGGGCAGGGCGCCCACCTCGATGCTCGCCCCGAGCTCGACCGCGCGATGGGTGACGGTGTCGGCGATCGCCGTCAGCAAGGCATTCATGTCGACGGGCTCGGGCTGGAAGTCGCGCCGTCCCTCGCGCGACAGCCTGAGCACCGCGTTGATCAGCCGGTCCATGTTGCCGATCGAGGTCTTGATGAAGCGGATGGCCTCGTCGAAATCCGATCCCAGCTGTTCGAGTGCGCCGGCGTTCGAGGCTTCCGCGGCCTGCGCATTGAGCGCGGCGAGGTCGGCGGCGAGCTTTGCCACCTGCTCGAAGATGTCCTTGCGCAGCGCCTCGAGCTCGGAGGTGAAGCCCATGATGTTGACCAGCGGCGAGCGCAGGTCGTGGCTGACGATGTAGGCGAAGCGCTGGATCTCCTCGTTCGCCTCGGTCAGGTCGGCGGTGCGGTATTCGACGATACGCTCGAGATTGGCGTTGGTCGTCTCGAGCTCCTTCTGCGCCGTCTCGCGCTGGCGGGCGCTGCGCTGCACCAGCAGGACGGACATCGCGCCGATCAGCACGATCAGCGCGGCGCTGGCGAGCGTCGCGTAGAGCAGCATGCGGCTGGTCTGCCGCGACTGCGCGCCGCGCTCGGCGGCAAGCCGCGCCTCGTCGATGATCGCGGCGTCGACCGTCTTGCGCAGGTCTTCCGTGATCGCCCGGCCGGCGTCGCTCAGCACCAGCCGGCGCGCCGCGTCCGCCTCGCCGCGCTGGTTGAGCGTGACCGTCTCGCTCATCTCCTGGAACTTGGCGTCGAGCTCCTTCGTGACGCGGTCGAGGGTCGCCTGCCGCGCCGGATTGTCGCGCGTCAGCGCGCGCAGCTCTTCGACGATCTGCCGCGCCTCAGGCTCGCCGGCGTAGAATTCCTTGAGGTAATTGCTGTTGTCGGTGAACAGGTAGCCGCGCTGGCTGCTCTCGGCGCGCCGCACCGCGAGCAGCACGTTCGACAGCTTGTCCTCGACGGACAGCGTCTGCGTCAGCTTCTGCGTGTCGGTGGCGGCGCGGTCGACGAGATAGACCGTCGCCGCGCTGATGACGACCAGCAGCGCGAAGCCGACGCCGAGCAATATGGGTTGCAGGTTGGGAAGGGGGGTGCGCTCTTTCGCCATGCGACCTTTCGCGTGTCGCCGCCGCCCTCGATGCGCGAGCCACCCCCCGGAGGCTCGGCGCGGGCGGTCGGCCCGTTACTCCTCCATGCCGCCGCGGGCCAGGAACTGCTCCAGCCAGTGGATATGGTAATTGCCGTCGATGATGTCCTTCTCGCGCACCAGCGCGCGGAACAAGGGCAAGGTCGTTTCGATACCATCCACTACGACCTCGTCCAGCGCCCGCCTCATCCGCATCAGGCACTCCTGCCGCGTCTTGCCGTGCACGATCAATTTGCCGACGAGTGAATCGTAATAGGGCGGGATCGTGTAACCTTGGTAGACCGCGCTGTCGATGCGCACGCCGAGGCCGCCAGGCGGGTGGTAATGCAGGATCTTGCCCGGCGAGGGCCGGAAGGACACCGGGTTCTCCGCATTGATGCGGCACTCGATGGCGTGGCCGTGGAAGCGGATGTCGCTCTGCTTCAATTCGAGCTCGGCGCCGGCGGCGACGCGGATCTGCTCGAAGATCAGGTCGATGTCGGTGATCGCTTCCGTGACGGGATGCTCGACCTGGATGCGGGTGTTCATCTCGATGAAATAGAACTGCCCGTCCTCGTACAGGAACTCGACGGTGCCGACGCCGAGATAGTTGATCTCGCGCATCGCTTTGGCGACCGTCTCGCCGATGTGGTCGCGCTGGCGGGTATTGAGCGCGGGCGAGGGGCTCTCCTCGAGCACCTTCTGGTGGCGGCGCTGCAGCGAGCAGTCGCGCTCGCCGAGATGAATGGCCTTGCCGCGGCCGTCGCCGAGCACCTGGATTTCGATGTGGCGCGGCTTCTCCAGGTATTTCTCGATGTAGACGGCGTCGTCGCCGAAGGCAGCCTTCGCCTCGCTGCGCGCGGTGGAGAGCGCGGTCGAGAGATCGGCCTCGCTGCGCGCGACTTTCATGCCGCGTCCGCCGCCGCCGGCCGACGCCTTGATCAGGACCGGAAAGCCGATGTCCTTCGCGACCCGCGAGGCTTCCGCGTCTGATGTCACGGCGCCATCGGAGCCGGGCACGACCGGGATGCCGAGGCGCTTTGCGGTGCGCTTGGCCTCGATCTTGTCGCCCATGATGCGGATGTGCTCGGCCTTGGGGCCAATGAAGCTGACGCCGTGGTCCGAGAGGATTTCCGCGAAGCGCGCGTTCTCAGACAGGAAGCCGTAGCCGGGATGCACCGCGTCGGCGCCGGTGATTTCGCAGGCGGCGAGGATCGCCGGGATGTTGAGGTAGCTGTCTTTGGCGGCCGGCGGACCGATACATACGCTCTCGTCCGCGAAACGCACGTGCATGGCGTCGGCGTCGGCGGTCGAATGCACCGCGACCGTCGGGATGCCGAGCTCCTTGCAGGCGCGCAGCACGCGCAGCGCGATCTCGCCGCGGTTGGCGATGAGGATTTTATCGAACATTATTCGATGATCACCAGCGGCTCGCCGAACTCGACCGGCTGGCCGTCCTCGAACAGGATCTGGATGACGGTGCCGCCGCGCGGGGCCGGGATCTGGTTCATCGTCTTCATCGCCTCGACGATGAGCAGGGTGTCGCCCGCCTTCACCTTCGAGCCGACCTCGATGAAGGGCTTGGCGCCCGGTTCCGGCGCGCCATAGGCCGTGCCGACCATCGGCGAGACGACGACGCCCGGGTGTTTGGCCGGATCGAGTGGCGCGGCCGCCGATTCACCGACCGGCTGCGGCGCGGCGGCGAGCGGCTTGGCCGGCACGACGACGGTCGAGGCGGCGGCGACGCCGCGCGCGACGCGGATGCGGCTGCCGTCCTGCTCGATCTCGATCTCGGTCAGCCCCGTCTCCTCGAGAAGCTTCGAGAGCTCCTGGATCACCTCGCGGTCGACCAAAGTCTTCGGCGTCTTTGCCATGCCTAGTGCTGTTCCTTTGCGCCGATGATGGCGGCAAGCCCGATGATCGCCAGTGCGTAGCTGGTGACGCCGAAGCCGGCGGCCACGGCCCTCGCGGCCTTCGAGATGTAGGAGTTGTGCCGGTATTCTTCGCGCTGGTGGATGTTGGTGATGTGGCACTCGATCGTCGGCAGGCCGACGGCGAGGATCGCGTCCATGATCGAGATCGAGGTCGTGGTGTAACCGGCCGGGTTGATGACGATGCCGGCGGCGCCCTTGGCCTTGGCCTCCTGGATGAAGCCGACCATCTCGCCTTCGCCGTTGGTCTGCTTGAACACGACCTCGAGGCCAAAGCGCTTGGCGGTGGCGCGGCAGAGCGCCTCGACGTCGGCGAGGGACGAGGTGCCGTACTTCTCCGGCTCGCGTGTGCCGAGCAGGTTCAGGTTCGGTCCGTTGAGGACGTGGATGGTGGTGGCCATTGCTGATCCGGCGGCGCCAAACGGGGGCGCGGAGGGTGAAAAGGTGAGGTTTCTTATAGGTGGGGCGGCGGGCGAGGGGAAGCCCGCAGGAACACTCACCCGGCGAGGCCGCGCGTTTGCGCGGCGGCCCAGTCGATGACCTCCTTTACTGCCGTTAACCTTTGCCGGCCGGCGTCGCGGGCGGCGCGGTAGAGGGCGATCTGACGGTCGGCGCTGGTTCCCTGCGCCAGAATGGCGTCGAGCCCGGCGAGCGTGTCGCCGCAGCCGAGCGCGGCCGCGTCCGGGACGACCAGCCGGCGCACCTCGGCGAGCCATTCGCCGATCGTCAGCGGCTTGCGGCTGAACGGATCGACGAAGGTGGCGGCGATGCCGTGGCGCTGCGCGTGCCACTTGTTCTCGGCGGTGATGGCGCGGCCGACGCGGTCGAAGCCGGCGTTGAGATCGGGATCGCGGTCGAGCGCGCGCACCAGGCAGCGGAAGAGAGCGGCGATGGCGATGGCGTCGTCGAGACGCGTGCAACTGTCTGCGACGCGCAGTTCGATCGTCGGGTGCGACAGCGACGGCCGCACCGCCCACCAGATGTAGCTCGCGTCCGGGATGATGCCGGCGCCGGACAGCGCCCCGACATAGTCGTCGTATTCCGCCTCGGTGCGAAACAGTTCGGGCAGGCCGGTGCGCGGCAGCTCGTCATAGGCGGCGAGGCGGTAGCCGCGCAGGCCGGAGAAATGGCCCTGCCAGAACGGCGAGGACGTCGACAGCGCCAGCAACAAGGGCAGGTATGGGGTCAGCCGCCGGATGATGTCGATGCGGCTTGCACCTTCGTCGACCGCGACGTGCACGTGCATGCCGCAGAGCATGTTGCGTGCACCGATCATCTGCAGGTCGTGCATGATGGCGCCGTACCGCGCCTTCGGCGTCATCTCCTGCTCCGGCCAGAAGGCGAGCGGGAAGGTGCCCATGGCGGCGATGCCGAGGTGGCGGGCATCGGCCGCGTCCGCAAGCGCGCGGCGGTAGCGCGCGAGATGGTCGCGCGCCTCGGCCATGCTCGTGCAGGGCGGCGTCGCCACCTCGATCTGCGACTGCAGCATCTCGGTCATTATCCGCACGCCGAGTGTCGCACGTGCGCGCGCCAGAAATTCACGGTCCATGCGCCTGGCGGCGCGGCGGGTGCGCGCGTCGAAGACGAAGAACTCCTCCTCGATGCCGATCGTGTACATGCGCGCGCAAACGCCCGGGCGCGGAACCCGGTTCCGGCGCGCGCCAAAAACAAAACGGCCGCCGGGAAAAAGCCGCGGCAGCCGTTAGGGTTAGAGGGAGATGCTACGATCGAGGATCAGCAATCCGCCTTGCCGCAGCGGGCGGTGTTGATGTCCTTCTTCAGGGCGGGCAGGCCGACCGCGCCGACAACCACCTGGTCGCCGATAACGTAGCTCGGCGTGCCGTTCAGGCCGAGCGCGTCGGCGAGCTTGAAGTTCTCCTCGAGCGTCGCCTTCACCTCCGGGCTCTGCATGTCCTTCTGAAGCTGCGTCATGTCCACGCCGACCTCCTTGGCGACGGCGAGCGCATGCGCCTTGTCCGCCTGGCCGCGGCCGCCGAGCAGCTTCTGGTGGAAGTCGAGATATTTCTTGCCGCTCTTGTCCTGCATGCGGACCGCGACCGCCACCTGCGCCGCCTCGACCGAGCCCGGCCCGAGCACCGGGAATTCCTTGAGCACGACCTTCAGCTTCGGATCGTCCTTGAGCAGCGTGAGCATGTCGCTCATCGCGTGCTTGCAGTAGGCGCAGTTGTAATCGAAGAACTCGACGAAGGTGACGTCGCCATTGTGGTTGCCGAGCGTCACCTGACGCGGCGAGGTGAACAGCGCCTGCGAGTATTGCTTGACCGCGGCCTTGCCCTTCTCGGCCTGGGCGGCGTTCTGGCGCTTCTCGAGCTCGGCCATCGCGTCCTGCAGCACTTCCGGATGCTGGACGATGTATTCGCGGATGATGGTCTCGATCTCGCTGCGCTGCGGCGCGGAGAACTCGGCGGCGCGGACGGCGAACGGCGCTGCCGCGGTGATGAGCACTGCGCTGGCGAAGGCGAGCAGGCGGGGGGTCATCGGGATGGTCCTTGTTGCCATGATCAGTTGCGGAAGATGGTCGGGCGCGGCGGCTTGAGATTGGTGATGTCGTCGGCGCGCACCCAGGCGGGCGAACCGACGGGCAGGCGGGTCTTGGCGCGCGCGGCGAGCTGGCGCGCGGTCATGATGTCGCCGCGGGCGGCGGCGGCCTGCGCCGAGGCGAGGTCGGCTTCGGCGAGATCGCCCTTGCGGCCATAGGCCATCGCGAGCTGGCCATAGGCATCGGAGATGTCGTCGTCGCGCTGCAGCGCCGACTTCAATAGCGGCACCGCTTCGCTGGCGAGCGTGGTGCTGTTGGTCGCGACCATCGCCTGCGCCAGCAGCGTGTCGATGAGCGGCGCGTTGTGCGAGAGCTGCGCCGCACGCCGCAAAGGCGCGACGGCTTCGGCCGGCCGGCCGCCCTCGAGCAGCGCCTGGCCCTTGAGCTCGTGGAAATACGGATTGTTCGGCTCGCTCTGGATCAGGCCGTCGATCTGGGCGATGGCGTTGCGCAGGTCGGAATGTCGGTAGGCGGAGATGGCGCGGGCGTAGCGCGCGGGCAGGCTGTGGTCGGTCGCGGGAAAGCGCCGCGCGACCGTCTCGGGCCGTTCGAGGAAGCCGGACAGTTTTGCGCGCATCATGTCGTGGCGCAGTTGCAGTTCGGGCGGGTCCTTTTCGTTCCAGTAGGGGCTCGCCTTGGCGATCTGCTCGAGAGTGGCGACGCGATCGGCCGGCATCGGGTGCGTCTGCAAATAGGGGTCGACGAAGCGCGACTGGTACAGGCTCTCATTGGCCAGCCGCTTGAACAGCTCGACCATGCCGCGCGGCGACTGGTGCGTGGCGTTGAGGAACTTGACGCCGGCGTGGTCGGCCTGGTCCTCCTGCGTGCGCACATAGGCGAGCAGCGAGTGCTGGATCGCCGACTGCGGGCCCATGATCGCGGCGCCCGCGATGTCGCCGCCGGCGCCGGACTTCGCGCCGGCAACCGCGGCGCCGACGCCGAGCAGCAGCGCGGCGATCGATGCGGTCTGCGCCCGCGCCAGTTCCTCGCGCATCCGCGACAGATGCCCGCCGGCCAGGTGGCCGGTCTCGTGCGCGAGCACGCCGATCACCTCGTTCGGCGTCTTGGCGTCGAACAGCGCGCCGGCGTTGATGAAGATGTGCCTGCCGTCCATGACGAAGGCGTTGAAGGCGCGGTCGTTGAGGATGACGACGCGCACGTTCTGCTTGGCAAGGCCGGCGGCGCGCAGCACCGGCCGCGCGTAATCCTTCAGCAGGTTCTCGATCTCGGTGTCGCGAATGATGGGCAGCTTGTTGCCCTGCGCGTGCACCGGCACCGCGGCCGGCCCGATGCCGGCGGCGCCCACGGCGATCGCGGTGGCGACCGCGATGTGCCGCATGACCGGCGCCATGCGCCGTCCCGTTGCTGCAATTCCCGTCTTGTTCATTCCAGGCTGTGCCCGCCGCGGATCAGCGCGAACCTAGTGACGCCGCCCGGGTGGGTCAACGCGGGTTGCGGTCACGAGTGAGTCATGACATGCGCTGTGTCTGTGCCGCCCCAAGCAAGCGGCCGAATGCGGCAGGAGCGGGGCGGGTAGCAGGGTAAAATAACGTAAAATCAATGCTGAACGCGGCAAAAAACCTACTCGCACCCTCCCGGCGCAGCGACGTGCCGCCGTTCATCGTCATGGACGTCATGGCGGCGGCGGCGGCGCGCGAGGCGAAGGGCGAACGGGTCGTCCACATGGAGGTCGGCCAGCCGGCGGCGCCCGCGCCGCTCACCGCCCGCCGGGCGGCGGCCGCCGCGCTCGAGGCCGGCCGCATCGGCTACACCGAATCGCTCGGGGTGCCGTCGCTCAGGGCGCGCATCGCCCGACATTATCGCGAGGCGTACGGCTTCGACCTCGACCCGGCGCGGGTGGCCGTGACGACCGGCTCGTCCGGCGCCTTCGTCCTCTCCTTCCTGTCGCTGTTCGAGCCCGGCGACCGCGTCGCGCTCGCCAATCCGGGCTATCCGCCGTACCGGCACATTCTCACCGCGCTCGGATGCGAGCCGGTGCTGATCGGAACGGAGGCCGCGACGCGCTGGGCCTTGTCGCCCGAGGCGCTGATCGCCGCGCACCGCAAGAAGAAACTTCATGGCGTCATCGTTGCCAGCCCCGCTAACCCGACCGGCACGATGATGGAGGCGCGGGCGCTCGCCGAATTGATCGCGGTCGCCGAGGACGCGGGCATCCGCGTCATCTCCGACGAGATCTATCATGGGCTCGACTACGCCTTCCGCGCCGAGACGGCGGCCAAGCTGTCGCCGCGCGCCCTGGTCATCAATTCGTTCTCGAAATATTTCTGCATGACCGGCTGGCGCATCGGCTGGATGGTGGTGCCGGAGCCACTGGTGCGTACGGTCGACCGCCTGCACGGCAATCTCGCGATCTCGGTGCCGACCTTGGCGCAGATCGCGGCGGAAGCCGCCTTCGACGGCCGCGACGAGATGGAGGCGGTCAAGCACGGCTACGAGGAGAACCGCCGCATCCTGACCGAGGGCCTTCCGCGCGTGGGACTTGATCAATTCCTCCCGGTCGACGGCGCCTTCTATCTCTACGCCAACATCGCGCGTTTCTCCGACGACAGCCTCGAATTCGCCAAGCGCATGCTGAACGAGGCTGGTGTCGCGGCGACGCCGGGCATCGACTTCGACCCGGTCGACGGCCGCCACTTCCTGCGCTTCTGCTATGCTGGCTCCGCCGCCGAGATGCACGAGGCGGTGGAGCGCATCGGGACGTGGCTCGGACGTTGACCAGTTGGGGCGAGGGCGCGGGGCGGTTGAGGCCCGGGTTTGACGTCGAGGCGGACGTTCAATCGAGCAAACGCCACTGTCCGCAGATGTAGGCTGCGATGAATTAGGGCGTCAGGTTCTCCGCATTGCCATCCACAGATTTGACAATTCTGCCGCGTGGCCGACCAGTAGCAATGTTGACAACGGTTACAACGTCGCCGCGTTTATCATAGCGACTGCATGGGTTCGGAGGGAGGTCCTTCCATTCCACGCATACCGTGTTGTCTTTGATCGTCCATGTCCCCTGCTGGATTTTTCCGCTAGGAATCCGATTGAGC
>Ga0134125_10003868_pt1 | contig 17203 bp, 16 predicted proteins | sample KB31751_FD_96464 | JGI IMG/M metagenome (GOLD analysis project Ga0134125, IMG submission 96464) | Terrestrial soil microbial communities with excess Nitrogen fertilizer from Kellogg Biological Station, Michigan, USA - KB3-175-1 | ecosystem: Environmental > Terrestrial > Soil > Unclassified ...
AGAAAAAAATAAGTCTTATGATGAAGATGGAAAAATGGCTTCATCCGGAAAAATAAATGAAGCGCTTCTGGAGAAATTAAATTCATTGGAATATTTTTCGCTTCCTCATCCTAAATCCTTAGCCAATAGTTTTGGAACCGATATTATTTTTCCTTTGATCAAATCTTTTAATCTTACCACCGAAGATTCTTTAGCCACTTATGTAGAACACATTTCCATTCAAATAAAACATGCTCTTCAATCTTATTTTTCAAAAACCGACGTTCAACAATTGATGATAACCGGCGGGGGCGCTTTCAATGAATTTTTGGTTGAAAGAATTTCAAGCCATTTACAGGAAATCAATTTTGAGGTTGTTATCCCTGCGGACGACGTGGTTACTTATAAAGAAGCTTTGATCATGGCCTTGCTCGGAACGTTGCGCTGGCGCGAACAATACACGGTTTTATCATCAGTGACAGGAGCAAAAAGAAACAGCATTGGCGGCGCTTTATGGCTTGGTACAGAAGCGTAAATTTGTTTTTGAAATATTTGTGTGTGCCTCTGCTAATTTTCATTATTTTTCATTTTAAAAAAAACACAATAATGAAAAGATATTTTGGCCTGCTAATTCTTGCAGCAGTTTTTTTATTTGCTTGTAATGAACACGATTCTTCTCAACAAAAAAAAGAAAGTTATGAACTGACAAAGAAAGAATTATTATCAAAAGAACAAAAGGATCCAACCGCTTTTATTTCCATCAGCGGCCATAATAAAAAAAATATCGTTGGTCAAACCGTAGTAAAAGGCACTTTGACCAATAAGGCTTCGATTGCCGTTTTTAAAGATGTTGACATCAAACTATCTTTTTATTCTAAAACAAAAGCTCTTTTGGAAACTGATAAAGAAACTATATTTGAGATCCTCGAACCGGGGGAATCAAAAGACTTTAAAACGAAATATTTTGCTCCAAAAGGTACGGACAGTGTGGCATTGCAGGTTCTCAGTGCCAAAGTGATTGCACATTAAATAGATATCAGTAAACGAAGAAATAATTAAAATTCTAATTCCCTTTCAAGCAATCAATTGATCATGCGGTTCAACATTTTTTTTTGCTTTTGCATTTTCATTTTTTCAGTAAATAATCTACATGCGCAATCGGAAAAATTTCGCGTCGTAGCCTATTATGCCGGAAGATCTACCATGGTTGACAGTTTTCCAATTGAGAAACTTACACATATTATCTTCAGTTTTGCTCATTTAAAAGGAAATGAATTACATATCAACAATGCCCGTGATAGCGCAACCGTTGAGGAATTGATCACATTAAAAAGAAGAAATCCGAAATTGAAAGTTTTGATTTCACTTGGAGGTTGGAGTGGCTGCGCCACTTGCTCAGATGTTTTTTCATCTAAAAAAGGAAGAAAAGATTTTGCAAGATCCGCACGGCAATTATCCAATTACTTCCATACAGATGGAATAGACCTGGATTGGGAATATCCCGCCATCGCAGGATTTCCCGGACATAAATACCAAAGCTCAGACAAAGAAAACTTTACACAATTGGTTAAGCAGCTCAGAAAAACTTTGGGTAAAAAACAAGAAATCAGTTTCGCTGCAGGCGGTTTCAAACAATATATCGATTCTTCTATCGAATGGAAAAAGGTGATGAAGAAAATTAATTTTGTAAACCTCATGAGCTATGATCTGGTAAATGGATATGCTTCTGTAACCGGCAATCATACTGCTTTATACAGTACTCCTCAACAATTTGAATCAACCGACCAGGCGGTAAATCAATTGATCAATTTTAAAGTTCCTGCAAATAAAATCGTGATTGGTGCTGCTTTTTATGGCAAAGTCTGGGAAAATGTTGGTGACACTGCAAACGGCCTTTATCAAAATGGAAAATATATCGGAAATATTATGTTTAGAAATTTTGATACTCAAATGTCGGTAGACAGTGGTTTTGTTTATCATTGGGATGATGTTGCTAAAGCACCTTATTCTTATAATTCAGAAAAGAAGCTCTTTGTTACTTACGATGATAAAAAATCAATAGCGCTGAAAACCAAATATGTAATCGAACATCACCTTGGAGGAATTATGTTTTGGGAACTTGCTTATGATGCTTTCAGCAATGGGCTCCTGGACGTGATAGACGAAGTGAAGAAAAATGATGATCCGATTAAATGAGGATTTATATCCTGTTAAAAACGCAACCAATCCTTAACAAATTCTTATCTCTTCCCCTTTAATCTTTCTTTCATTTTTTATTTCTCATATTCAGAACGGCTGTAAAACCCGCTTCCAATTTTAATATGAAAAATAAAATTTTACTCATCGTTGCTGTCCTTATTTCAAGTGTCAGTTTCGCACAAACCACTCCTTCTTTCGGTGTAAAAGCAGGGATTCTATCATCCGGCATTCGTGGGGATGCTGTTGATAATTTTAAGAACATTCTCGATTTCACAAAAGGTGGAATTACTACAAAAGATTACACCGGCTTCTTTGCCGGAGGTTATGGAACCATTCCGGTAACAGAAAATTTTTCTATCGAGCCAGGAATTTATTATTCTCTAAAAGGTTACGAATTGGATGGTAATTTAAACCTGAAAGGTCTTGATTTTTTAGGTGCCAATGCAAAAGCGATTTTGCAATCTGAATATGTAGATGTTCCCCTGTTATTGAAAGGAAATTTCGGCGGCTTCCAGATTTTTGCAGGACCACAGATTTCTTATCTGGCCTCTGCAAATCTCAAAACAACTGCAGGAGTTTTAGGCATTAATTTATTAAACAAAACCATGGATGCCACTTCACAGTTTAATCGTTGGAATGCTGGTGTGACCGGTGGTATAGGTTATCAATTTTCAAATGGCCTGAACATTTCTGCTTCTTATGATTACGGCTTATCAAAAATGGATGCCAACCATAGTGTAAACGCCTATAACAATGCTATAAAATTAGGAATAGGAATCAGCTTCTGAAATCACAACAAATCCCGGCTTTGAGCCGGGATTTTTATGGCTTTTGTTCCGGCGATCAGTCTTTATGGTGGCAGAGAGTTTTCTGGAAATAGTTGCAAATAGTGCAAACGAGAAGTTTAAGTCGTTACAACCATTCAAGCAAATCAGAAAAAGAAATTAATTTCTAAAATAAAAAATCCCGGTAATACCGGGATTTTTTATTCAAAAACTTAAAGGTTCGTTTGATCACGTTATCTTTCGCCAATATAAACAAAAGTTTCAGTGATCTTTAATCTGATACTACCCGCCTGTAACATAAAATAGCTAACATCCAGTTGTTTCGGTTTGCCATTACTGTCAAAGGTCATTTTATTTATACCAGAGGGATCAAGTTGTGCATCTCTTTTGCTGGAGTTTTGAGTTGCGTTTCCATAGTAGTTGGAGACACTAACAACATTTCCGGCATCGTCGAAATTAAACACGGGAGCAAAATTACCGAAATATGAGCCGCTTGTTCCGTTCTTAAAGGCGTATCCAAACATCCCGCCATTCAGATTCGGATCCCAATAACCATTGCTTTTTGCACCGAGCGTCGCCAGTCCGATTTCCTTTGGATACGCATCGTGAAATGTTGCAGTAGTAACATCGACGAATGTACCCGTCACGTTGAATTCACCATCATAAATATTTCTCACGTTTAATGAATACAACGCAGTACTGAAATTTCCGCTTGTAATTCCGGTAGAAGTTGAAGTGATTTTCAATGGAAGCGCATAATCAGCATTGAAATCATAATCAGCGGTCAATTGCACTGGAATTTTTGCCTGCGCATATTGCTTGCCCTTAGGAATTGTTATGGTAATGGGAAATTTTCCGCGCAGCAGGTTGGCCGGAGGCATTGAATAATCTGCTCCGTCGGCCTTGTGAGCTGTGTTATAAGTAGCCAATAAAGAGGCATCAAGGTCAACGACAACTTGTATATCGTTCGGTGCCATATCTGCTCCGGCATAATCCACATTTACATTAAAGGAAGTAGTATCTCCAACTTTTAGCGAACCCAGGTCAATCGCAAATCGCACAGGAGCGCCATTTACGGGCAAAGTAGCCGGAGTACCGGTGTTGGCAAATTCAGTCACACTGTTAGACAGATTTTTATCCATCGTTAGCGACTGATCTTTGAGGCACGAAGACAGAAATATGCCAAAAAGTATAAAAAGAGAAGCGGCTGTTAATATTTTTTTCATATAAATTTTTTATTATAAATATTTAAGATTTCTTTTATTCCGGATCCCAAAAGATTTTAGAAGTAAATTGATTAATGTCTTTTGGAACGTTCTCATTGTTATAAGAGAGCTCGCTCGTTGGATACAAAATTCTGGATGGCAGCTTATCCACCCTGGTGCTTACTGATTGTAATGAAGCAAAGCTTGAAATCGAATTTGTTGATCCATTGGCAATACGTGGATAACCTGTGCGCCTGAAATCATTCCAGGCCTGGTCAGAATTGATCATATTCAGTGCTATATACTGCTGGGTAATAATTGCTTCCAGTTTTTCTGCGTCTGTTGTGGCAAGGTCAAAGTGAACAAGATAGCTATCAGGATTTAAATCAAGATAAGCCTCATAATCAGCTTCCGGATTCCAGTTAGTCATATCATAAGTCCCATCTCTATACATGTACAAATATTTATATGAATCAAGAATTCCATTATAAAAATAGGTTGACGGATCTCCATTTACACCTAAACCGCCTACCAAAGCAGCTTCAGCCTGTAAAAAATCCGACTCAGAAAGAGTAAACATTGGCATTCCGGCGGCAGGACCTTTCAGAATTCCGATACCATTATTTCTGTCGTCAGTCATATTGCTGATCCAGGCACCTGCTGAAGGTGCAGAGGGAACACTGTTACTTTCATATCCCAATTGATTTGTTGCAAAAGAGGAACCGCCGAAACCATTATATATGGCGTAACCGCGATAATCTTCCAGCTTTTTACCATTATAAAACGATGCAATGTAAGTAGTTGCCATCCATGCCCTGTTACCGGTTCCATTATCGTAATGGTATCCCCAGGTATTATAAGCTGGATTTTGTTTACCGTTAGCTATTTGATATCCCGGATTGATCATGGCATCCTTATCCAAAAATCCGATAGGGTCATAATTGTTATTGAAGGTGATAATTCCTCTTGCCCTTACTGCCAGTCTCAACTTGATGGTATTGGCAAGTCTTTTCCACTCATTCATATCGCCGTTGAATAAAATGTCATTGGCATTAAACTTTTGAACGTTACTGGATGCATTGTTTTTCAAATCAGCCTGTCCTTCGTTTATGTTCTTAAGAGCAACGTCCAATAAAGCGTAGATGCTGTCGTACACCGCTTTTCCATCATCATACGGCGGAGTCAGATTGGCTTTTTCTAAAAAAGCTTTAGAATACGGTACATTGTTATATGTATCTACTAATAGTTGGAATTCAAATGCCTTCATAATTTTAGCGGCGGCATTATAGAATGCATAATCGAGATTTCCCTCTGTATGGTCTATGATCCATTGGTAATCGGTCAGGTTATCATAAGTACTGTTCCAACAGTTCTGAAAGTCACCATTGCCAAAGCTATAAGTAACTGATGAGCCAAATCCGCCATATCCTCCGGCATTTGCCATATAACCAACTAATTGTGCACCCATTGAATTGTATGTATTTACTACATTAGCCGTAGCTACGAGTGATCCTGAAAGCATTAATTCAGGAGTAGAGGTAGTAGCAGAATTCGGATTCGCATTAATATCTAAATATTTTTTGCAGGAACCAAATCCAAACGCAAATGCTAAACCTGTAATAATATAGAGTAATTTCTTCATTTTCTTTTTTTTTAATTAAACATCTCAAATTTTAAAAGGTAATCGCGAAGCTTGCACCATAATAACGTGATGGAGGAGCAGAACTAATTCCTGTGATACCTACACCGTTACTGGTTGACGAAACTTCACTATATTCCGGATCAGTATAATAGTTGGTTTTTGGAAGCCAAATAAACAAGTTACGTCCCTGAAGGCTGATGCTTGCGGTTTTAATAAAACGGGATCTTTTCAAAAGGCCTGAAGGCAAATCATAAGACAAGCTCATTTCTCTTAATTTCCAAAAAGCACCAGACGATACGTAATTTGAAGTAACGCCTCTGTTCAAATCATCAGTCCAAAAACCTGCGTTACCGTTTCCTTCTGTAACTGTTAAGTTGGTATTTTTTATATAATTTCCAGGTTTGTTTGGATCTTCATAAACAGAATTCGGGAAAACAAAACGTCCCCTGTTGAATATGGTAGTTCTGATGCCGGTACCAGCCCAGTCATAATCAGAGCCTGAACCAAAATACATGTCATATCCACCACGGTAAACAAACAAGCCGGTGAAACTGAAATTTTTATAGCGGATATCAAAATCCAGTCCCAGCCTGTCTGTAGGAACGGTATTTCCTAAAACTTTTAAATTTGGATCCTTGGTTGGTTTACCGGTTGTTGCGTCTACTATAACGTGTCCCTGTGGATCTCTCATGTAATCAAATCCTAAAATAACCGGAAACGGATAGCCTGCTTTTGCATAAATACCAGAACCGTCGCCATAAGTAGCAAGAGCTATTTGATTGATAATATCGCCATTGATACTATTTACTTTATTGTCCAGGTAAGTATAGTTACCTCCAATTTTAACTTGCCAATTTGCTGTGCGCACCGCAGTTACATGAAGGTCTGTTTCCAATCCCTGGCTCATAGTTTGACCTACATTCGTAAGATATGATCCTCCACCTGATGTATAAGAAACGCCGGTACTAACTGTTTGGTTTGAAGTTGTGGAGTGATACCAGGTAACCGAAGAAGTGATCCTATCGCTGAATAAATTCAGATCAAAACCAAACTCGTATTGATTGGTTAATTCGGGTTTTAAGTTATCTGAAACGATTCTGTTATCAAGCCCAAACCCTGGCAGGTTGCCGTAAGGAAAACCACCCTGTTGTGAAAAAGTACGCTGCAATTGATAAGCTCCGTATGTTCCCGGAAGATTCACTTCACCGACTTTTGATATACCTCCACGCAGTTTCAGCGAGCTGATTACATTACTGTTTCTAAGAAAATCAAACGCTGAACTTGCCAATAATGACACGTCGGCAGAAGGGTAAAAGAAAGAGCGGTTGCCCAACGGAAGGATGGATGTCCAGTCATTACGTCCTGTAACATGAAGATAAAGATAATCTCTAAAACCTACACGCAACTGGCCATATAAACCCATTGTACGGGCCTTGTAGCTGCCTTCACTTGCTCCTGGTATTCCAACAAGATTGCCTACATTATATAAATCCGGAACAACTAACGGAGAAGCAGAAACACCTACTCCCTTATATTCATCCTGATCCCATTGGCCACCACCGGTAAAATTGAAAGAAAGATCATTTTTCTTTGTATGAATTTCCATGAATAGGTCGGTCAACAAATTGGTACTGATGCTTTCCCCGTCTGATACAGCGGCTGATATATCAGATTTTGAGTTGCTGCTCGATGCTTCTGCAAATTTTGTATAATTGAATGACCCATTCCAGGTTTTATTATAAGCGTTTTCATGTGTCACGCCTTGTCTTACGGTAAAATCCAGCCATTTTGCGGGAGAATAAGTCAATTGAACATTGCCAACCAGGTAAGTATTTCTCACAGTTTGACGATAATTATCCAGTTGCCAGTACGGGTTCAAATACCATGGATTATAATAACCGTTTGGATTAGCAAATTTATCAGTTTGCCAGTTAGCATACCTTGTAATATCGATATTTGAAGGCATGTTCAGCATATTATTGTAAATACCGTAAGTCTGTGTGGTGATATTATAGTTGTTTTGAGTAAAACCCATGGAATAACTTGCGTTCAGTTTGTCGTTAAGTATTTTCCTTGTGCCATTCAAACGAAAAGCAGATCTGTTGTAACGGTCTTTCGGAGTCGTTCCTTTTACGTTCAAATACTGCCCTGATATATATAAAGTGGAAACCGCGTCGCCTGTTGAAAGTGAGAAATCACTTTGCTGAGACAAGCCCTGCTGCCAAAAATTTTTACGGGTATCGTTTCCTGCATATTTGGTAGAATCCTGAGAACCATCTTCCAATGGAACACCAAGAGGAACAGTTGATCCATCAAACGGAGCTCCATAACTCTGATTTTCTATGGAAGAGAAAAGCGGGAATCCATTTGCATCGAATCCATAAGAACTACCACCCTGACCGTACCTGTTTTGCATTTGAGGAAAAAAAGCTACGTGCTCGATGGTTTCTGTTTGAGCGAAACGAACTGAAGTACGTCCTGATTTTCCTTTTTTGGTAGTGATGATGATCGCTCCATTGGATGCCTTGGATCCATAAAGTGCTGCTGCACCTGATCCCTGAAGAATATTTAAAGATTCAACATCCTCAGGGTTTAAATTATTCATTACTTCATTTGGAACAATTACATTGTCCAAAACAATCAAAGCTTCGTTATTACCTGTTAACGATCTGTTTCCCCTTAAAACGATTCTAAAATTCGGATTAACGCCTCCGGATGTTCCCTGGATTTGCAATCCCGCTGCTTTATCCACTAGGCCACCGGTGATATTGATTGCTTTTCCTCTCACCAGTGTAGAATCGGGGATCGTAGTTTGTGCGGTACCCAGCTCTCTTTTTTTCCTGATGATACCACCTGCTGTTACGACCACTTCATTAAGCTCGCTTGCTGAAGTTTCGAGATAGACGGTAATTGGTGAATTTTGAATGTCCACTTTTTTGCTTTTGTAGCCCACAAATGACAATTCAATTGATTTTGCTCTTGCAGGAGCTGTGATTTTGAACTCTCCCTGGCCGTTAGTCATGGCTCCAATGTTTGTACCTGAAACTCTTACTGAAACCCCTTGCAAAGGTGTTTTTGTTTCATTGGACATGACGCTTCCTGTAACAGTGGTCTGCGCGATTATTAAATTAGATAGTAGCACAGAAACCATTAGAAGAAATGCTCTTAATAGTTTTTTTTTCATGTGTTGTGTAGTTTGTTTAACAATAATTGTGTGTTTTGTGTTTAGTATTTATAAATCCTTAAAGTTTTGAAATCATATCTTCCGGTAACTAAAATTTCTCTTAGTTGTAATTTGAATAAAATTGAGTTTGAAAATAAAGTTTCAGTTGGTTTTGAAAGTTAGTATTGCACCGTATGAGGTGATTCATTTTCTATAAAATAATTGAAAGGTTTTTTCCGATTAGTCATGTTTAAGTTTATTTGGTGTCATCTTTCTGTTAAGACGAAGTTAAAGGGATTTTTAAATTATCCAAATTTTCTTTAACGGAAATTTTACTTTTTTTTAGGAACTTATCAATATGAAGTATTTCTTCATGCATTTTATAATGATTCATAGTCGAATACATACTTAACATGGAAATTAAAACCATAAAAACAACCTTTAAAAATTTCCACCATCGCAAGTTATATTCCCAGTGAATGAGGAGAATTTGATAAAAAAAATTTTATTTCCATGGATTTTTCCAATAAAAAGAAAAACCAGCAATTTTTATTGCTTTATTGTTGACGGTAATTTCATTATGAATAACAGTGATCGAAGCTTTCGCGGGATCACCTACGTCTTTATTATTGAAATGAATAGATGCGCAGTTGTTGGTTTTTAAGAACATAAATGCGTCGGTTGCTGATCTTTATAGCGGTATTATTTTGTAAATCCGGAGGCAATTCATAAGTAACCACACCTGGTAATGGAGGAGAATATTTATATACGTGTTCTTTATCAAAGCCATAAATATTTTTCCTAAAAACTTCGATATCTGTCCAGTTTAAAAAGGTAAGCTTACTTTTAAAACTTCCATAATAATCAAAAATATAGACGCCTTTTTGAGGGTCATACAAATATACAAATCCATCGCGGTCAATGATTTTAACCGGATCAGGAACGGAATCAAAAAGTAACCGAAAATCCACCGTTTCAGAAAGAAGATTTCCGTTATCATCTATCTTTTTTAATTTATCATCCTGCTCATCAAAAAGCCAGATGTTGTTATCATAAGAACTGGTAACAGCACGGACACGAAAAATGTTTTGTTTTCGCAGGTTGATCGGAGTGACCTCACTCAAATATTTATCAAGCAAAACAATGGTAGAAAAATTCTGATAAAAAAGAATCGTCTTCCACGGATTTTCTGCATCTACATAAGTCAGTTTTCCATACTTGGTTACTTCATTAAAAACACCGACAGAATCTCCTTTTTCATTGTATTTTTCAATTGATTTTCGGGAGTAATCAGGTACAGCGCTCCGATATTATCTACAGAAAATGAAGAAACAGGGAAAGGAATTTCTTGTAAGAAACGAAATGCAGAATCTTTTTGAGCAAGTGATGATGTAGCGACAGCAAACCAACAAATAAGCAGGAAGATGTTTTTCATTATTGATGATATTTCAGTGAAAGATTTTCACCGTCAAAAACCGCGTAGCTGAAATATTTTATCCAATCTCCCAGATTGATATATACGCTTTCATTGCTCAATTTAAACTCAATGGGGAGGTGCCGGTGTCCAAAAATAAAATAATCAATCTGTTTATTTTTCAAAACTTCTTTTGCATAAATAATAAGCCACTCTTTATCATCACCGAGAAACTGTTCGTCTTCTGATCCGGTGGCGGCACGGCTTTTACGGCTGAAATAATCCGCAATTCCAATTCCTGCAGAAGGATGAAGCATTCCAAAAAGTGTTTGTGAAAATTTGCTTCTGAACACTTTTTTCATCATTTTATAACGATGATCACCTGGGCCTAATCCATCACCATGGCCGATCAAAAATTTTTTTCCGTTAAAATCGAATTCTTTCGGTTCATGAAACACTTCAATGTTAAGCTCTTTTTCAAAATAGCCATTCATCCACATATCATGATTGCCGACAAAAAAATAAATGGCAGTACCGCAATCGGTTAGTTCAGCAAGTTTGCCAAGGATTCTTACAAATCCTTTTGGTACTACTTTTTTGTATTCATACCAAAAATCAAAAAGATCACCCAAAATGAAAATGACCTCTGCATCATTTTTTATTTCATCCAGAAATTTTACGATGCGTTTTTCGCGAATAAGACTGGTTTCATGATCGGGGGCACCAAGATGAAAATCTGAAAGAAAGTATATTTTTTTGCCGGGTTTAAGTTGCATTTAAAATTTAGTAACAATTAAAAAAGCTCGTTTGCAATTTCCTCTTTGGTTTTATTGAAATGAACAGCTACGTCGCTGATTATACCTTGTAAAGTCCCTATTTTTATTGAATTGTGATTTGGAACAGTAACATGATGTTCTCCTTGTAATAAAGTAACTAACCTTAAATGGCTACCGTTTGGCGCTGGAAGCGATATCCGTATTTTGCTAACAAAATTGATTCGTTCCTTCCCGGATATTTCCCGTGGCCATCTCATGCTAAAATCACTTCTTCTTTGACAGTGTGGAACCGGATTAGTTTTGCTGCCTCTTTTATATTTCTCTTTGTTTCCTCAAAAGTTTCTCCTTCCGCGAAAATACTTTCTCCTAATGCTCTTGCAGTAAAGCCTCCTTCCACAGTTTCTTCAATCAAAAAAATTATCTCGGTCATTGTAATGCTTTTTAATTGTATAAAGTTAATGAGAACGTATCGAACTTATTCCACTAATAACGTTCTATCAATCAAAAATACATACACCTCTTTTGGTCCATGAACCCCTACAACCAGCGTTTTTTCAATGTCTGCAGTTCGGCTTGGCCCGGCCGCAAATGTGATGGATGAGGGAAGATCATTTCCATATTTTTTTTTCAAATCTTTAAGTGCATCGCGTGTATCAAAAACCAACTGATCAGTATAAGCAATGCAAATATGAACCGGGGCATAAGCGCTAACTGTGCGACCACTTTGTTGAGCACTGCTCATTACGATAGCGCCGGTTCTGGCAACCAGGTAATTGCAGGAAGTAATGGCAGCATCGCAATTGGCCAATGATGATTTTTTTATTGTTGGAAACTCTTCAGTTTTAAATAAGTTTAAAAGGTCAGTCTCCTTACAATAAATATTCGTCCATTTTTGCTCAATGATTAATTTCTTGATTTGATTTTTTGCATCAGTTTCATTCATACAAAACGCAAATTTGCCCAACAGTTTTGTAAATTCTTCAGCAAAAATAATTTCCAGTTCTTCTGCCTGTGGCGGAAAAACTGAGCTGGTTCCCTCGCTTTTAGGAAAAGGCAAAGGCGTTGAATTACTCAACGCCTCTCTTATTTTTTTTAAAATTTTTTCTTTAGAAGAAGAAACTTTCATTTTGGTTATTTAATAGTTGCTTCATTGGTATCTACATGTATTGGTGATTCCACAACCGCTTCTTTTGGATTATCTACAAAATCCAGCGCCTTTTTATCTTCGTATGGTCTTTTTCCGATCAATGCTTCTACATCGCTCTTGAACAGCACTTCTCTCTTTAATAATTCCTGGGCTATAATTTCTACTTCTTTTCTCCTTTCACTCAATAATGCTTTCGTTCTTTCAAAAGCGATTTCAATTAATTTTCGCACTTCCTCATCAATCATTTTTCCTGTCTCTTCGCTAAAGGGTTTTTGAAAAGCATTTTCCTGTGAAGGATCGTAATAGCTGACATTTCCTATCTTATCATTCATACCATAAACGGTAACCATCGAATAAGCCATTTTAGTTACCTGCTGCAAATCGTTACTTGCTCCTGTAGATATTTTTCCGAAAAAGATGGTCTCAGAAGCACGACCGCCAAGGGTCATACAAATTTGATCGAGCAATTGATCTGTATTATATAAGTATTGCTCTTTTGGAGTGTATTGGGCATAACCTAAGGCTGCTGTACCTCTCGGAACGATCGTTACTTTTAATAACGGATAAGCATGTTCCAAAAACCACCCGCAAATAGCATGTCCCGCTTCATGATAAGCAATGATCTCTTTTTCTTCCGGCAGGATTATTTTGTTCTTCTTTTCCAATCCACCAATCACACGATCTATCGCATCCTGAAAATCGTTCATATCCACAGCTTCTTTTCCATTGCGTGCAGCGATCAATGCTGCCTCATTACAAACGTTTGCAATATCAGCGCCTGCAAAACCCGGTGTTTGTTCGGCAAGCTTGTGCGTATCGAGGCTATGGGAAACTTTGATAGGAATCAAATGGACTTTAAAAATCGCTTCGCGCCCAACCAGGTCAGGTCGATCTATGCTTATCTGACGGTCAAACCTGCCGGGACGCAATAAGGCACTGTCTAACACATCCGGGCGGTTTGTGGCTGCAAGAATAATGATTCCCAAATCTGTTCCAAAACCATCCATTTCTACCAGCAATTGATTGAGCGTGTTTTCTCTTTCATCATTGCTCATCATCATATTTTTGCCGCGTGCACGGCCTATCGCATCTATTTCATCAATAAAAATAATACATGGAGCCTTCTCCCTTGCCTGTTTGAATAAATCCCTCACCCGACTGGCACCAACACCTACAAACATTTCAACAAAATCACTTCCGCTCAGGCTGAAAAAAGGAACCTGCGCTTCACCGGCAACGGCTTTTGCCAACAAAGTTTTACCGGTTCCAGGAGGGCCAACTAATAGTGCTCCTTTGGGAATTTTACCGCCAAGGTTGGTATATTTTTTAGGATTTTTAAGAAAATCAACGATTTCCATCACCTCTACTTTGGCTTCGTCAAGGCCGGCAACATCACTAAAATTGATATTCACACGAGTACCTTTTTCGAAAAGCGTTGCTTTCGATTTTCCAATATTAAAAATACCGCCCGGACCACCTGCTCCGGCGCCGCCACCAACTTTACGCATCATCATAATAAATACCAGGGCTATTAAAAGTATCGGTAAAAGTGTGCTAATTATCTGGCCGAACAATTCACCCTCATCACCGGGATTGTCGGGTACTTGTTTTATCTGCGGATTGTCTTTATAAAACTGTGCAAGTTGAGTAGCAAAAATTTCATCTTTGATGATGTTAAAATAAGCCTGGGGGCCATCTTTTATTTTTTTAACGTCATCGTAGTTCGGACCGAAAACAGTTTTAAAATAACCAGCGTCGCTGTCTAATTTTTGAGGATTTATAAAAACGCGCACCAGTTTTTTATTTCCAACAGTTTTTATCTGATCCACATCACCCTGCCGAAGCATTGTGTAAAAATCGGTATTATTAATTAATACACCGGAACCTCCCATTGAGCCTCTGTAAAGATTGTATCCAATGATTAGTGCGAAAATAATTCCGTAAACCCAGTAAATACTAAGTCTCGGTTTCTTTTTAGGATCTTCTTCCGGAGGAGTGCCGGGCGATAAATTTGGATTTAACCTTCTTTGTAATGATTTCTTTTTCTGTTCTTCAGTTGCCATAGTATGCTTGCTTCCGCAATATTTTTTATCTTAATTCTTTTCGGGAAATCAGATCTTTTTTTAATGTTTATTGTATATTTTATTTTTCATCAATGTTCAACAATTGCTGCATCGCTCCACATTTCTTCCAACCTGTAAAATTTTCTTGGCTCAGGCAGCATGACGTGAACAACTACATTAACGTAATCAATCAAAATCCATTGTTCACCTTGCCTTCCTTCATGTTTATAAGGAATCTCGGCACATTTCTTTTTCACTTCTTCCTCCACAAAATCGGCAATTGCTTTCAATTGTATGGGATTAGACGCTTCACAAATAATGAAAAAATCTGTAACTGCTTCAGGGATTTTTTTCAGGTCGAGGCTTACAATTTTTTCTCCTTTTTTTTCCTGTATCGCATGAATAATCGTTTTGAATAGCTTGCTATTTCTTGTTATCCTTGCTACGGTTGATTTTTTTCTTTTTTCCAGTAATGTTAAATTGTTCAAATGTGTTCTTTTTACTCGTGCTAATTTCAGCAATCAGCAAAAATAAATTTATTCTCTTAGATTGCAGCTTTACACGTAAATTTTGTATCTATTTTATCAAAAATACTATAATTCTTCATTAATCTTTTTTTATGTCTTTTTCGCCCGGAAATATAGTAGTTCTCGATAGAGTCGATAGTACCAACAACTATGCCATGGCATTGATTCAAAATGCTGCCGGAAAGCAAATAAAGCCTGTGTTTGCGCTGGAACAAACTCATGGAAAAGGAAGGCGTGGCAAGGATTGGAAAAGCATTAAAGGAGCTAATATTATGCTTTCCATACCGATCGGGATGCAGTGGCTTGCCGTGTCCCGGCAATTTCAATTGAGTGTTGCCGCTGCATTAAGTTGCCGCGATCTTTTTTCTAAATTCATTTTAGCAAATCTTTTTATAAAATGGCCAAACGATCTTTTTATCAATGACAGGAAGGCAGGAGGAATTTTAATTGAAAATATAATTCAAGGTACTTTATGGCAGTGGACAATCATTGGGATCGGGTTAAATATCAACCAGCAAGAATTTGAAGAATTTAGTTTGAAAGCAACGTCATTAAAACTGGAGACCGGAAAAAATTTTGATGTCTTAAATCTGGCGGGTGAACTGGTTACTTTGGTTTTGAAAAGAATAGAAGAATTAAGGTCCGGAAATTTTGCAAAGATGCTCGAAGAATATAATCAGCACCTGTTTGCAAGAAATAAAACTGTAAAATTGAAAAAAGGAAATCTTGTTTTTGAAACAAAGATAAGCGGCGTTTCTCCTTCTGGTCAATTAATTACGAAAGATGCTTTTGAAAGAAGGTTCGATTTTGATGAAGTGGAATTTAAGGGACTTGTTTGAAAGAAATACTGTTTTTTAAGCATTCCTCTTTTATTTTCTCAACAAAGGTAGTTACCGTTTTAGCAATACTGAAAGCCAAACCTTTGTATTGCAAAACAGAAATTAACTATATTTCTCCTTTTACTGAAACGCCACATAATAGAATTAAAAGAAATAATCAAAATCCACTCCGGTTAAAAAACTTTTAAAGATGCATGAAGATAAAAAATTATGCTGCCACTCTTTCATATCGTCCTGCAAACACCTTATCTTTGCGCAAAATTTAGAAGAAGTATGGCGTCCAAAAGCATGAAATCTTTATTGGTATTGGTTTTCAGTGTTTTTTTGCTGTCATTTTCCAACAGCGCATTTTCGCAGGAAAACCATGAACAACATAAAGCATCTGAAGAAAAATTTGATCCGACTACCGCAATTCTGAATCACGTGCAGGATGCTTATGAATTTCATTTTTTTACCGTCGGTGATTTTCATGCTTCAATTTATCTGCCCGTAATATTATATTCTCCTCAAAAAGGGCTTTCTGTTTTCTCTTCAAAAAGATTTGGACACGACCATGACCAGGAATATGACGGATACCGCATGAAGGATGAAAAGACGATTGTGCCTGTTGATCCAAATGTAACAGTTTATGATTTTTCATTAACCCGAAATGTTGTACAAACATTGATTGCTTTAGCCTTATTCACCATTTTAATGATCAAAATCGCCAATAAATATAAAAAAGGACATGGGGTTGTTTCTGCTCCTTCCGGCGCGCAAAGTTTCATGGAGCCGATCATTATATTTGTAAGAGAAGAAGTGGCAAAGGTGAATCTCGGCAACAGATGGGAGAGATATATGCCATACTTACTTACAGTTTTCTTTTTTATTTTGATAAATGCATTATTTGGAATGATTCCGGGTGCCGCCAACGTTGCCGGAAATATTGCCTTCACTCTCATACTGGGACTTATTTCCTTGGTAGTAATTCTATGCAGCACTACTCCTCATTTTTGGAAACACATCGTTTGGCCGCCCGATGTACCTTTTTTGGTAAAAGTGATTTTGGTTCCGGTAGAACTTTTTGGACTTTTCGTCATAAAACCCGGCGCTTTGATCATTCGTCTTTTTGCTAACATGATCGCCGGCCATATTGTAATTCTGGCTTTCATTTCACTGATATTTATATTTGGTGCAATGAGTACAGCTGCCGGATGGGGATTTTCACCGTTCTCTGTCATTTTCGTTGTATTTGACTATTTTATTGAAATATTAGTGGCATTTATCCAGGCATTTATTTTCACCGCCCTTACTGCTATATTTATCGGCCAGGGCTTTGAAGGAAGCGACCATGATGTGCCACATGAAGATCACGCATATATTTAAATTTTTTATTCATATCAAAACCCAGAATTATGTCACTAATGACCTTGTTATTTGAAGCTGGATTCTCGCACATGGGTGGAGCTATCGGCGCTGGTCTTG
>Ga0134125_10003870_pt1 | contig 17201 bp, 14 predicted proteins | sample KB31751_FD_96464 | JGI IMG/M metagenome (GOLD analysis project Ga0134125, IMG submission 96464) | Terrestrial soil microbial communities with excess Nitrogen fertilizer from Kellogg Biological Station, Michigan, USA - KB3-175-1 | ecosystem: Environmental > Terrestrial > Soil > Unclassified ...
GTCGCGCTGGCGCTGTGGTTGGTGCGCGACAAGCTGCCGCACGCGTGGCTGCCCGCTGTGCTGTTCGCCGGCGGTGTCGCCGCCATCGCGGCCGGCGCGCTCGATGCGCCGCTCGGCGCCGCGCTCGCCCGCAGCGGGCAGACCGGCGCGCTCTTCGCCTCCGCGGTCGCACCGCCGGCGGCGTCGTCGCTCGTGGTCGTGCGCGCCGTCGGCATCTTCGCGTTCGCGCAGGCGGTGCACTACGGCGCGTGGCTGCGCCTCGTTCCCGACGGCGAGCGCGCCGGCGAGCGGCCCATCGGCTATCGCCATTCGCTCGCGCTCCTGCGCGACGACTTCGGCCGCGCCGCGCCGCTCGTGATCATGCTGTCGGTCGCGCTGCCGCTCGCCGCCTGCGTCGCGCTCGCCGACGTGCGCGCGGGCTACTTCACGCTCGCGGCGTTCCACGGCTACCTCGAGCTCGCCTTCGTCGCCGCCGCGCTCGCGCGCTGACGCCGCACGCCGGCGCTCGCACGCGGACGCACACGAGCGCCGTGTCCGTTTCCCCACGGCCGCTCGCAATCGCCCGCGCCGCGCGGAGTTGCGCGCTGGCATGCCGGCTGCTCTAGCGGTCGGGCGAAAGGAGAGTTTCCAATGCGCAACTTCAAGTTCACCATTCGTGCCTTCCTCGGAGCCGCCGCCATCACCACGCTCGTCGCCGCTTGCGAGGACGCCGAGCCACCGAAGAAGATCGTCAGCGTCACCACGCCGGCTCCGTCGAAGGCGGAGGTGAAGGTGGAGACGCCGGCGCCGAAGCCCGACGTGAACGTCGAGGCCGAGGCCGAGCCGCCCAAGAGCGAGCCCGCCGCCGGGAACGACGACGACGAAAACGTCGACGAGCTGCTCGTCAAGTCGCGCGACGCCATGAGCTCGGGCGAGCTCAACCGCGCGCTCAAGCTGGCGCGCCTCGCCACGAAGAAGGCGCCGCACCGCTCGGCCGCGTTCAACACGCTCGGGCGCGTGCAGCTCAAGCGCGGCGAGCGCAAGGACGCCATCGCCAGCTTCGAAAAGGCGGTCGAGCTCAATCCGTCGTCGAGCTACGCGGAGAACAACCTCGGCCTGGCCATGATCTACGACGGGCGCTACGAGGACGCCGTCGACGCGCTCGAAGAGGCCACCGAGCTCGAGCCGGTCGAGCCGTACATGTGGAACAACCTCGGCATGGCCTACGAGCACCTCGACCGTCTCGACGACGCGCGCGACGCCTACAAGCAGGCGGTGGCCGCGGCCGCGGACGAGTCGGGCGGCTCGATCGCCAAGGGCAACCTGACGCGCCTGGCCGGCGTGAAGACCATCAAGCCGATGCAGACGGCCAAGATCGACACCGTCAAGTCGGACGTCACGCCGCAGGCGATTCCCGAGGACGAAGTCGGCCACACCGACGGCGGGACGAAGTAGCTACGCCTGCGTCGCTACGCCGGCTCCTCGGTGTACGACTTCGCCCAATCTTCCCAGCGCACGATCTTCTCGTCGGGGTTCCACTGCTCGTTGCGCCGCAGCAGCGCCAACAGCGCGCGCGCGATGCGGATCGACTCCAGCGCCAGCGCGCGATCGCCGGTCTTGTCGGCGGCCTGAGCCAACGTCATCTCGGCGAGCAGCAGCACCGATCCTTTGACCCCGTACTTCGACGGATCCGGCATGTCGGAGGTGCCGACGAGGGCGATCGCTTCCTTCAAGACCTCGATCGCTTCGCGCGCCTGTCCGGCGGCGTAGATCTCGTCGCCGCGTCGCTGTAGCTCTCCCGCCTTCCGCGTGCGCCGGGTGTCGTCGCGCCAGGATCGCCAACGTTCGATGAGCGAGGGCATTGTCGTCGCTATTGGTTGATGGGGATGTTGGCGAGCGTGCCCGAGAGGTGGCAGCCGTCGTCGCCGGAGCCGTCGAAGTCGCCGTTGAGGTGGCCTTTGCCGTCGGGGGTCAAGTGAATCACCGTGCCGATGCCGGCCGGGCAGCTGCCGCCGTTGGCGTGCACGCTCAGCTGCACCGTGCCCGCCGGCGACACCGTCATCTGCACCGCCGAGCCCGCCACGACCTGATCGTGCGCCGGCAGCCCGGTCAGATCGTCGGCGCCGAAGATGAGCCCGAACACGAGAAACGGCGAGGTGCCCTCGAGCGTCATCGGCTGCGCCGTCGCGTCGGCGATCGCGGTGGTCGTCACCGGCGGCCCGGTATCGAGCATCGCCGTGATCGTGCCGCCCGCCTCGACGTGCGGCGTCACCAGCTCCTCGACGGGGGAATAGCATCCCCCGAAGACGAAGAGGCAGGGCAGGAGCCACACCGCCAGCCGGCGCATCAATAGATGATAGCGGCCGTCGTGCGCGCGGGCAATTTCTGTCGTATGCTCCGGGCGGTGCGTGCTGTTCGCACGATCGTCGGCCTGCTGCTTGGTGCCGCCGCGCTCGCCGGCTGTGCGCCGGGCAAGCCGCTCAACGACGCGCCGGTGCTCGTCGGCCGCGGCTCCGACGCCATTGCGCTCGATCCCGCGCGCATCACCGACGCCGAGTCGTCGGAGGTGACCGAGCAGATCTTCGATCATCTCGTTCGCTACAAGCCGGCGTCGACGGAGATCGAGCCCTCGCTCGCCGAGTCGTGGGAGCAGTCGCCCGATGGGCGCGTCTGGACCTTCCACCTGCGCAAGAACGTGCGCTTTCACGACGGCACGCCCTTCGACGCCGAGTCGGTCGTCTTCAGCTTCGATCGCCAGCGCGATCCGCACCATCCGTACCACCAGGAAGACTTCACCTACTGGGAGAACAACTTCCGCAACATCCAGTCGGTCGAGGCCGTCGACGACCACACCGTGCGCATCACGATCGAACGGCCGTACGCGCCGTTCCTCTCGAATCTGGCGATGTTCCCGGTCTCGATCGTCTCGCCGGCGGCGGTCCGAAAATGGGGGCCGGAGTTCGCGCGCCATCCCGTCGGCACCGGGCCCTTCCGCTTCGTCGAGTGGTCGCCGGGCGAGCGCATCATGCTCGCCGCCAACCCGAGCTACTGGGGCGGCGCGCCCAAGATCCAGCACCTCGTGTTCGTCGCCATCCGCGATCCGCGCCAGCGCCTGGTCGCGCTCGAGGGCGGCGCCATCGACGTCGCCGAGAACCTCCTGCCCGAGGACCTGCAGTTCGTCGCGCTGCACCCCGAGCTCACGCTCCTGCGCGTCGCGGCCAACGACGTCGGCTACCTGGCGATGAACACCACGCATCCGCCGTTCGACGACGTGCGCGTGCGCCGCGCGGTGAACCTTGCGATCAACAAGAACGCGCTCGTCAAGCTCATCTACCAGGGGCTCGGCCGCCCGGCGTCGTCGCCGCTGCCGCCGTCGATGTGGAGCCACGTCGACGAGAATATCTATCCGTACGATCGCGCGGCGGCGATGAAGCTGCTCGCCGAGGCGCACTACAGCCGCCCCGAGAAGCGGCCCAAGCTCTACGTGATGGACACGCAGCGTCCGTACATGCCGGCGCCCGAGACGGTGGCGCGCATCATCCAGCACAACCTCCGCGATGTCGGCATGGACGTCGAGATCGTGGTCAACGACTTCGACACGCACGTGCGGCTGACGCAGAACGGCGTGCACGACATGTGTCTGCTCGGCTGGTCGGCCGACACCATGGACCCCGACAACTTCTTGTACGTGCTGTTCGACCCCGAGAACGCCGAGCCGGGCGTGGCGCGCAACCTCGCCTTCTTCAAGAACGCCGAGCTGCACGGCCTGTTGTCGTGGGCGCAAGAGTCGTCGGATCGCTCGGAGCGCGAGCGCTTCTACAAAAAGGCGCAGGACCTCATCGCCAAGGAGGCGCCGTGGGTGCCGCTCGCCTACGGCGAGGTCGTGGTGGCGGCGCGCGCGAACCTGCAGAACCTGAAGGTCCACCCGTCGGGCAACGTGTTCTTCCAGGGGGTCTACCGTCAATGAGCGCGCGCGCGCCGGCGAGGGGTTGTCGCGCCGCTTACGGCGCGTGCAGCGAGCCGCCGATTGTCGTATCGGGCGCGCCTCGTCGGCGCGCGCGCGCGGAGCAACAATGACGTCGACGGGGCCGACGCCGCGCCGGCGCGCCAGCGATCGCGTGCGCGCGCGTCCCGTCGGCTTCCTCGGCTATTTGCGCCTGCGCCACAAGCTCGGGCTCATGCTGACCATCGCGGCGCTGTTGCCGGTGCTCGGCGCCTCGACGGTGGCGATGCGGCTGGTCCTCGCGGGCCTGAAGTCGGGCGTGCGCACGCAGACCGAACGCACCATGCGCGTCGCGCTCAACCTCGTGCTCGCCAACGTCAAGGAGGTCTTCGAGGAGGCGATTCGTCTCTCGGAGCAGGCGGGCCTGAGCGATCTGTTGCTGCTCGATCCGCAGTCGACCGGCGAGCTTCTGCAGCACAAAGAGTCGCAGCTCCTGCCCGGGCTGGTCGAGATCGCCGACGAGACCGGCAAGGTCGTCGGGCGCCGCGTCATCGGCGGGGCGCAGCTCGCGGCCAATTTGTCGTCGACCGAGGCGATCCGCGGCGCGCTCAGCTACGAGCGCCGCGTGACCATCGCGCGCGGGCCGTCGCCGGGGGCGCCGCTCATGATCCGCGCCTCGGCGCCGGTGGTCGACGATGCCTATCAGCTGCGCGGCGCCGTCGTCGTGTCGGTGCCGCTCGACGCCGAGTTCGCCGATCGCCTGAAGGCGCAGCTCTCGGCCGACGTCGTGGTCTACCAGGCCGACGCGCCCACGGCGTCGTCGTTCGTCGCCGTCGACGGGCGGCGCGAGGTCGGCTTCGCCGCGCCGACCGAGGTGACCACCGCGGTGCTCGGCGGCGCCACGCGCGTGATCGAGGCCAACGCCTACGGCCGCATGTTCTCCGTCGGCTACGCGCCGCTGCAGGATTACGAAGGGCACCACCTCGGCATGCTCGCCGTCGCCGCCGACGAGGACGCGCTCGTCGCCGCCAAGCTGTCGGCCTGGCGCTCGCTCGCGCTCGGCGGCGCGTCGGCGGTCTTGTTCGCGCTGGCGCTCGCGGCGCTGTTGTCGCGGCGCCTGACGCGTCCGCTCGGCCACCTGCACGCGGGCGCGCTCGCCGTCGCGCGCGGCGACCTAGATCATCAGATCGTGCAGGAGACCGGCGACGAGATCGGCGACCTCGCCGTTGCCTTCGCGCAGATGACGCGCGCGGTGAAGGAGAACCAGGAGCGCCTGGCCGCCCGCATGCGCGAGATCGTGACCTTGCACGAGATCGGACGCGCCGTGTCGTCGGTGCTCGGGCTCGACGAGGTGCTCCGCAAGATCGTCGAGGAGGTCGCCAGCGTGCTCGGCGCCGAGCGCGGCGCGCTGCTCATCACGCGCCCCGACGGCGGCTTGTCGATCGGCGCCGGCGTACGCTTGCAAGGCGCCGAGCTCCTGCCCGCGCTCGGCGAGGTGCTGCAGCGGCGCGGCGGTCCGGTGCGCATCGAGGACGTGCACGAGGATGACGAGCTGCGCGTGCCGGCGGAGAACGCGCGCGTCGCGGGGCCGCTGCTCGCCGTGCCGCTCGAGCAGAAAGATCGCAACCTCGGCATGCTGGTGGTGACGCGCCGCCGCGATCAGCCTTTCAGCGACGGCGACCTTCGTCTCGTCGCCACCTTCGCCAACCAGGCGGCGACGGCGATCTCGAACGCGCGGCTCTACGACGAAGTGCAGAAGTCGTCGGAGGAGCTCGAGATCAAGGTCAAGGAGCGCACCTTCGAGCTCGTCGTCGCCAACCGCGAGCTCGGAAAAACGCTCGACGAGCTGCGCGCGGCGCAGGCGGCGCTCGTGCACTCCGAGCGCATGGCCGGCCTCGGCCAGCTCGTCGCCGGCGTGGCGCACGAGGTCAACTCGCCGGCGGCCGCGATCCAGGGCGCCGTCGACAACCTGTCGGACAACGTGCAGCGCCTGGCGCGGCGCGCGCGCGAGCTCAGCGACGTGAAGCTGCCGCCCGAGGAGCGCGTGCGCTTCTTCGCGCTCGTCGAGCAGCTGGCGCCGCGCTTGGCGGGCGCGCGCGTCGAGGCGCCGGCGTCGGTGCGGCGGCAGGCGCGAGAGCTGGCAACCAATCTGGCCCAGCTCGGAGTCCCAAATGCAGAGGCCGCGTGTCGAACGCTCGTCGAGATCGGAGCTGCGGAAGCCGCCTACAACCTGGCGCAGCTAGCGCAAGCACCCGACGGCAACGGCACCGGCGGCATCAAATCGCTCGAAGCGCTGACGGGTTACTTGGAGCAGTACGCCTATCTGTTTCGCAATACGCACGCGATCCGCACCGCGATTCGCCGCATCACGCGCATCGTAGGAGCGCTGAAGGGTTATTCACACCTGGATCAGGCCAAAGTGTCGGCGACGGACCTGCATGAGGGCATCGAGAACACACTCGTGATCCTTCATAGTGAATTGAAATATGGTATAACCGTCACAAGGGATTATGCAGAATTACCGGCGGTGCCGGTCTACGTGGATGAGCTCAATCAAGTCTGGACCAACCTCATTCACAACGCAGTCCAGGCCTTGGGGGGAAAAGGAGAGATCCTGATCGAGACGCGCGTCGCCGACGACCAACAAGGCGGGAGCGTCGCGATTACGGTGCAGGATAACGGCCCGGGCATTCCGCCCGATGTCATGCCACGCATCTTCGAGCCGTTTTTCACGACGAAACCCAAGGGCGAGGGAACCGGTTTGGGGCTGGGAATCGTAAAACAGATCGTGGATAAGCACGGCGGGAAGATCGATGTGACGTCGCAGCCGGGCTGCACGCGCTTTACGGTTCGACTACCCATCGCCGGCCCGACGCGGGCGAGCACGGATGCGACGGTGAAGCCGGCGCCCGGTGCGACGCCAGGATCGACGCCAGGGACGACGGTGGGGTGACGGGATTGGAAAACTTGGCAAACGGCAAAGAGCACATCATCTGCGTTGACGACGAAGAAGGCATCCTGACGGCGCTGCGCCAGCAGCTCGGGGCGCGCTTCGGCGACGAGTGCATGATCGAAGTCGCGCAGTCGGCCAAAGATGCGCTCGAGCTCGTCGACGAGCTGCACCGCGAGGGCGAGCCGCTGGCGGTGATGATCGCCGACCAGATCATGCCGGGCATGAAGGGCGTGGAGCTGCTCGAGGAAGTGCACAAGCGCTCGCCGGGCACGACGAAGATCCTGCTCACCGGGCAGGCGGGCCTCGACGCGGTGGTCGCGGCGATCAACAAAGCGGGACTCAACCGCTACATCCCGAAGCCGTGGGACGAGCCGGATCTGCGGCTCACCGTGGAGAATCTGCTGAAGACGTTCCGCCTGCACCGGCAGAACGAGGTGCTGTTCGAGGATCTGAAGCGCAAGAACACCGAGCTCGAGGCGGCCAAGTCGCACCTCGAGGAGAAGGTCAAAGAGCGCACGCAGCTGCTCGAAGAAGCCAACGCGCGGCTCAACCGGCTCGCGGTCACCGACGGGCTCACCGGCCTGTACAACCATCGCTACTTCCACGAGCAGCTGCAGCAGGAGGTGGAGCGGTCGCTGCGCTCGGGGACGCCGGCGGCGCTGCTCATGATCGACGTCGATCACTTCAAGAAGTACAACGACCGGCAGGGGCATCCCGCGGGCGACGAGGCGCTCCGCACGGTGGCGCGGTTGATCTCGGAGGATCGGCGGACGGTCGACGTGTGCGCGCGCTACGGCGGCGAGGAGTTCGCCATCGTGCTGCACGACGTGACGCGCGACGGCGCGGTCGAGGTGGCGGAGAAGATCCGCGCGCGCGTGGCGGCGGCGCCGATCGCGCACGCGGACAAGCAGCCGCTCGGACGGCTGACGGTGTCGATCGGGGTGGCGGCGTGTCCGCAAGACGCGCAGACGGCGGAGGCGCTGCTCGAGGCGGCGGACGTGGCGCTGTATCGCGCGAAGAAGAGTGGGCGCGATACGGTGGTTCAGGCGGGCGCGCGCTGATCGCGCGGGCGCGGCAGTCGCTCGAAGGGCTCAGCGTCGGAGATTCGTTCGGCGAGCGCTTCTTTACGCATCCGCACGTGGTTCAAGGGTTGATCGCGGCGCGCGCGCTTCCCAGTGGTACGTGGCGCTGGACCGATGACACCGCGATGGCGTTGTCGATCGTGGAAGTGCTCGCGGCGCACGAGCGCATCGAGCAGGATGCGCTGGCGGCGGCGTTCGCGCGGCGCTATCGCGACGAGCCCGATCGCGGCTACGGGGGAATGGCGCGCTCCATCCTCGAGGAGATTGCGGACGGTGCGCCGTGGCCCGTGGTCACGCGCGCGGTGTTCGACGGTCAGGGATCGATGGGGAACGGTGCGGCCATGCGCGTGGCGCCGATCGGTGCGTACTTCGCGGATGACCCGGCGCGCGCGGCCGACGAGGCGCGGCGCTCGTCGGAGCCGACGCACTGGCACGCCGACGGGCAGGCGGGGGCGATGGCCGTGGCCGCGGCGACGAGCGTGGGGGCAGTGGGTGGGGACGCGCGAGCGCTGTGGGACGCGGCGCTGTCGTGCACTCCCGACGGCGAGACGCGCGCCGAGCTGGCGCGCGCGGCGGCGCTGCCGGCATCGACGAGCGTGGAGGCGGCCGCGGCGGCGCTCGGCTCGGGGCAGCGCGTCGTGAGCGCCGATACCGTGCCGTTCTCGCTGTGGTGCGCGGCGCGGCACCTCGGCGACTTCGTGGAGGCGATGTGGACTACCGTGGCTGGGCTCGGCGACCGCGACACGACCTGCGCCATCGTTGGCGGCATCGTCGCCTCCAGCGGCGCCGCGATCCCGGCCGATTGGCTCGCCGCGCGCGAGCCGCTGCCGGCGGTGTAGCCGGCGAGCCGACGGAGCCAGCTCGCTCCAGCGCGCGCACGAAAGACCGGCGTCGAAGTCGACCGCGTGTCCGGCGCGGCGGGATCGAGCGCACCGCATTCGGCGCAGGCGACCGCTGCGGCGCGAATCTTGAGCCCGAACAAGATGGCGTTGAAGGCGACGCCGCAGCCCCGTGAAGCGGCGGCGCAGCGCGCGTCATGCGAGGGCGGCGGTGACGCGGGCGCTTCTGACCGCGCGCTGTCGGCGCCGCGAAACGTCGCTCGCCCCGGTCAGACCAGCGCGATGACCCGCGGCTTCTTGCCGCGCGCCGCCAGGAACGCGCGCGCCACCGCGCGCCGCACCGCCGTGGCCACGTCGACGCTGCCGGGATCCTTCCGCGCCGCCTCCGCCGCCGCCTCCGCCGCCGCGATCAACGCCGGCAGCACGTTCTCCGCCGCCACGCCCATCGTCGTCACGCGCATGCGCCCGCCCACGTCGGCGACGAAGGCCACGCCCTCCCACGCCAGCCGCCGCCGCGCGCGCAGGGTCTCGCCGTCGACGTCGCCCATCTGCGTGCCCTCGAGCGACACGCGCCCCGCCGGCACCCGCTCGTCGAGCAGGCGCGCGCCGCGCTCGTCCAGCTCGAGCACGTCGCCGTCGACGAGCACGAACGAGGGCACGCCCGCCGCCTCCGCCAGGTCGGCGTGCGCGAACAGCTGCCGCCGCGCGCCGTGGATCGGCAACAGCGTCCGCGGCCGCACCAGGTCCATGAGCTCGCGTAGCTCGTCCTGCGCCGCGTGCCCGCTCGCGTGCAGCGCCGGCGCGTCGAGCACGCGCACCCCGAGCGCCAGGATCCGATCGACCACCCGCGCCACCGCGCGCTCGTTTCCCGGCACCGGACGCGACGACAACACCAGCGTGTCGCCGCGCCCGAGCGACAGATACGGATGCTCGCCCGACGCCACGCGTCCGAGCGCCGCGCGCGGCTCGCCCTGGCTCCCCGTCAGCAGCAGCGCCACCCGCGACGGCGGCAGCGTCGCCGCGGTGTCGGCGTCGACGAGCAGATCGGCCGCCGGCCGCAGCGCGCCCACCGTGAGCGCCGCAGCGATCATCTCGCGCAGCCCGCGCCCCTCGACGCACACCTTGCGCCCGACGCGCGCGCACGCGTCGAACACCGTGCCGATGCGCTGAATGCTCGACGAGAAAAAGGTGAACGCGATGCGCCCGCGCGCCCGCTCGAGCTCGGCCACCAGCGCGCGCGCCACGTCGGTCTCCGAGCCCGAGCGCCCCGGCCGCGTCGCGTTCGTCGAGTCGGCAACCAACAGGTCCACGCCCTCGTCGCCGAGCGCGCGCAGCCGGCCGAGATCGGTCGGTCGCGTCACCGCCTGGTCGAGCTTCAGATCGCCGGTGTGCACGATGCGCCGTCCGGCGGCGCCGATCACCACCGCGCAGGCGTCTGGAATCGAGTGAGCCACCTCCAGCGCCTCGACGGAAAACGGCCCCAGCTGCCGCGTCGTCCCCGGCACGAACGGCCGGAGCTGCGACTGGTCGACGCTCTCACGCAACAGCGCCAGCGTCAGCGGCCGCGCGTAGACCGGCGCCGGCGCCACCGCGAGCGCGTGCGGCAGCGCCGCGATGTGGTCCTCGTGCGCGTGCGTGAGGATCCAGCCGACGACGTCGCCCGCGCGCGCGGCCAGCCACGCGAAGTCGGGGATGAAGAGATCCACGCCCGGCGCTTCGTCGTCGGGGATCTGCCCGCCGCAGTCGACGCACAATAGCTTCCCCTCCGCCTCGTAGACGGTGAGGTTGCGGCCGAACTCGCCGCAGCCGCCGAGCGGCATGACCCTGACGGTGCCCAAACTCCGCTATGATAATCCGGGGCAGCGGAGGCAGACATGGAGATCGCGGTCATCGGCGCGGGAAGCTGGGGCACGGCGTTGGCCAAAGTTTTGGCCGACAAGGGGCACGCGGTGACGCTCTGGGCGCGCGCCGCCGAGCACGCGGCCGACATCCAGGAAACGCGCGTCAACGCCAAGTACCTCCCGGGCGCGACGCTGGCGCCGTCGCTGACGTGCACCGCGGATCTCGACGCCGCGGTCCACGACAAGCGCTTCGTCGTCAGCGTGGTGCCGTCGCACACGGTGCGCGACGTGCTCGGGCGCGCCGGCAAGGCGATGCGCTCCGACGCGGTGGTGATCTCGGCGTCGAAGGGGATCGAGAACGAGACGCTGGCGACGATGGACGAGGTCCTCAAAGACGTCCTGCCCGGCAAGATCGGCTCGCAGCTGGCGTTCCTGAGCGGGCCGAGCTTCGCCAAAGAGGTCGGCGCCGGCCTGCCGACGGCGGTGGTGATGGCGTCGCGCGATCGCCGCATCGCCGAGGATTCGGCCGGGCTGTTCCAGGGCGATCGCTTCCGCGTCTACACCTCGGACGACGTGCCCGGCGTCGAGCTCGGCGGCGCGCTCAAGAACGTCATGGCCATCGCCGCCGGCGTCGCCGACGGGCTCGGCCTCGGCCACAACTCGCGCGCCGCCCTCATCACGCGCGGGCTGGCCGAGATCTCGCGGCTCGCCGTGCGCAAGGCGGCCAATCCGCTGACGCTGGCGGGCCTGGCCGGGCTGGGCGACCTGGTGCTCACCTGCACCGGCGATCTGTCGCGCAATCGCCACGTCGGCATCGGCCTCGGCCGCGGCCAGACGCTGCGCGAGGTGCTGGCCGGGATGTCGCAGGTGGCCGAGGGCGTGAAGACCACCAAGAGCGCGCACGACCTGGCGGCGCGCCTCGGCGTCGAGATGCCCATCACCGACGCGATGTACCGCATCGTCTACGAGGACGAGCCGGCGCGCCAGGCCGTGAGCGCGCTCATGGGCCGCGCGCCCAAGCACGAGCTGGCCTAGGCGCCGCCGTCCGCTGCGCAGAGGTCAGTGAAGGTGGCGGGAACGCACGTGTCGTGCGCGCTGCCGGCGGCGCAGCTTCCCTCCGTGTCGTCGAAGCTCCAGGCGTCGACGAGCGCGCCGCTGACGTGGTCGTAGTAGCAGTCGAGGGTCGACGCGACCGAGCCGGATTGCACCACGTCGAGCGTTCCGCACGTCGCCACGTCGAACCCGACAAGCGCGCATTGGCGGGCGGTCCGCTCGGCGGCGTAGGTCGCGCGGCAGGCGAACACGCCGTCGCCGATGAAGGACGACAGCGGCGCCTGTCCGGTCGCGCACGCGATCGACGCCGGCGAGGACAAGTCGGGATGGGCCGGGCTCGTCGCGTCGCCGCAGCCGGCGCTGGCGGCGACGCAGCCGGCGAGCGCGAGCACGACGACAGCGCGCCTCCCCGTCGCGATCACGGATCCCACCGCTCGAGACCGTCGCCGATCGTCGTGGCGTGGCCGGGCGGCAGCAGCGCGCGCGCGTTGTTGCGATCGATGCCGAACAGGCGCAGCTCCTTCCAGCCCATGGGATCGACGTCATCATGGAAGCGCGCGAGGTACAACCGGTGGCCACGCGCGGCGTCGGCGATCGCGCCCGGCAGCGCCGCACGGCCGACGGCGCCCGCGAAGTAGACGAGCGGAAACGGCGTGGCACCGGATCGATCGTAGAAGCCGATGTACTCGTCCCAGCCGTGGCCCGGCCCGACGACGACGTCGCCCGGCTGCAGGTGGCGCGCGGCCGCCTCCGCGCGCGTGCGCAGCGTGCCGTCCTTCGCCGTCGGCAGCCACACGATCGCATTGGCGACCGCGATCGCCGCCGCGACGACGAGCGCGCGCCGCGGACGCGCAGCCGCCGCCAGCCACCCGAGCGGCAACAGGAACGTCCAGCGCTCGGCGTCGCTCGCGAAGAAGGCGAAGCCCACGATCGCGTAGGGCACGATCCACGCCAGCATCGCCGCCCGCCCGAGCGGACGGCGCACGCAGCTGGCGAGCCCGAGCGCCGCCGCCGCCCCGACGGCGAAGCAGCCGAGCACCCGCGCCCACGACGCCTCGTAGGGATACGGCGCATACACCAGCGCCTTGCACGCGCCATAGACCGCGACGAAGGGCGTGGTCGCGCGCAGCGGATAGCGCAACCCATGCGACGCGCCCGCCAGCCACGCCACGCCGTGCGCCGGCAGCACCGCCGCATAGGCGGCCGCGACGACCGCGCCCGCCGTCGCCAGCACCACGACGCGCGCGCGCGGCCGCTCGACGACGAGCGCGCACACCGGCACGAACAGGACGTTCTCGACGTGCAACAGCGCCGCCAGCGCGCCCAAGAGGCCCGCCGCGACGGCCCAGCCGCGATCCGCGCACCACAGCGCACCGACGAGCGCGCCGAGCGCGGGCCCATAGGACTCCACGTCGCTGCCCGCCGACAGAGCGCCCCACGACGCCGCCAGCCCGAGCATCGCCGCCCACGCCGCCGCGTCGCTGCCGTGGCGCCGTCGCGCGATCGATCCGAGCGCCCACGCCGCCACCGCCACCGCGATCGCGCACAGCACCCGCGCCGGCCACACCAGCTCCACCGGCCGCGTCGCGCCGGTCACGCGCGCGAGCACGCCGAGGATCGGCACGTACGCCAGGTGCCCCGGATACAAGGTGCCCCGCAGCGCCGCCTTCACGTACCCGAGCCCGTCGCCGTTGACCACGCGCGGCGCCGCCGCGAGATAGGCGACTGCAACGGCGACAGCGGCAGCCAGGCGGGCCATCATGGGTGCGCGGCAGCGTATGCTAGAATGCCGCGCAATGCGCGAGCGCAGCGAGCGCCCTGGATCGGTGCCTCAGCGCGGCCCGTGGGGCCGCGGGTCACATGGGCGCAGCCCATGACCGGCCTTTGCACCGACGAGCGCTTCCGCGCGCATCGCGCCCCGCGCGAGCATCCGGAGCGCCCCGAGCGCCTCGTCGCCATCGACGCCGCCCTCGCCGCCGCCGGCCTGCCCGCGCGCTGCGTGCCCGTCGCGGCGCGCCCGGCCACGCGCGCGGAGCTCGTGCTCGCCCACGAGGCCGGGTACCTCGACAACCTCGAGCGCACCATCGGCCACGGCGGCTCGGGCTGGCTCGATCCCGACACCTTCTACTCCGACGGCAGTTGGACCGCGGCCCTGCTCGCCGCCGGCGCCACCGTCGATCTCGCGCTGAAGGTCGCCTCCGGCGAGCTCGACAACGGCGCCGCCTTCGTCAGGCCTCCGGGGCATCACGCCACCGCCGATCGCGCGATGGGCTTTTGCCTCATCAACAACGTCGCTGTCGCCGCCGCGGTCCTGCGCGCGCAGGGCAAGCGCGTCGCCATCTTCGACTGGGACGTGCACCACGGCAACGGCACCGAGGCCATCTTCGACGAGGAGCCCGACGTCCTCTACACCTCCACGCACGAATGGCCGCAGTACCCCGGCACCGGTCTGGCCGACTACACCGGCTCGGGCCGCGGCCTCGGCTTCACCGTCAACGTCCCGCTGTCGCGCGGCACGCGCCCCGACGCCTATCTCGCCGCCTACCGCGCGCGCATCCAGCCCGCCATCGCCAACTTTCGCCCCGACGTCATCCTCGTCTCCGCCGGCTTCGACGCGCACATCGACGACCCGCTCGGCGGCCTCAAGCTCGACGAGGACACCTACGAGATCCTGACCCGCGACATGCTCGCGATCTGCCCGCGCACCGCCGTGGTCCTCGAGGGCGGCTACGACCTCGACGCGCTCGCTTCGTCGTCGGTGCGCGTGCTACAGACGCTCCTGGGCGAACGTGACACGGCCCGATAAGATCGAGCGCTACGGCGACTTCGAGCTCATCCGCTACCTCACGGCCGGCGGAATGGCCGACCTGTGGCTGGCGCGCTCGGGCCGCTTCTCCGGCGACCTCGTCGTCAAGCGCATCCAGCCGCGCTACGTCGAGATGACCCGCGTCGTGAAGATGTTCATCGACGAGGGGCGCATCGCGCAGGCGCTCGATCACCCCAACGTCGTCAAGGTCCTCGACGTCGGCCACGAGAACGGCACGTACTTCATCGCCATGGAGTACATCCCGGGCCGCGATCTTCTCGCCATCTGCCGTCGCGGCATCGAGGTCGGCAACTTCCTGCCGCGCCACCTCGCGGTCGCCATCCTGGCGCAGGCCGCGCGCGGGCTCGTCTACGCGCACGAAAAGGCCGCCGAAGACGGCACGCCGCTGCGGGTCGTGCACTGCGACATCTCGCCCGGCAACATCGTCGTTGGCTGGGGCGGCACCGTGAAGCTGGTCGACTTCGGCATCGCGCGCGCCACCATCATGCTGCGCGAGAGCGACCACACCGTCGCCGGCAAGTACAACTACATGGCGCCCGAGCAGATCCGCGGCGAGGCCGTCGACGCGCGCGCCGACCTGTTCGCGCTCGGCATCATCTTGTACGAGCTCACCGTCGGCAAGCGCCTGTTCCGTGGCCGGCCCGAGCAGGTCATCCGCCTGGTGCTCGACGAGCCGATCCCGCGGCCCACCGAGCTGCGCCCCGATTTTCCGGCGTCGCTCGAGCACGTGATCATGCGCTGCCTCGAGCGCGATCCGGCGCGCCGCTACCAGTCGGCGCGCGAGCTGCGCACCGAGCTGATGGCGTGGCTCGCCGAGAGCGGCCTGTCGCACGACAAGCGGCGCATCGCCGAGTACCTGCGCTCGGTCTTCGAGCTCAAGAAGCAGCGCGACGCCGACGAGTTCGCCGGTGGCGAGCGCGACGACGACGAGGAGCTCGAGCTGGAAAATGCGCTGCCCCAGCCGCAGCGCGAGCTGGTCGTCGACGCCGAGGATCCGGCCGACGAGGTGCACCTCGTCGCCCCGCCGGCCGCCGGCGAGGTCCAGCCGATCATGGAGAAGTCGACCGCGCCCATCGACACCGAGGCGACGGCCAAGAAGCACCGCATCTCGCTCGCCGAAGTCCGCCGCATCGAGCCCGAAGGGCTCGCGACGACAGCAGGCACGGAGGAGGCCGAGCGCCTCCCCGAGCCGCCGACGGTGCGCCTGCACGCCGACGAGACGCCGAAGAAGGTCGTGCTTCCTGCCTGGACCAAGCCGCGCCGCCCCTGGTGGAAGCGCCTGTTCGGCCTTTTCGGGAGGCGTTAGACTGTGTTAACATACTCGGCCGGATGCGCCGTCCCGCCATGGCCGATAAGCTCAGTGCGTTCGAGGTCTTCCCCGACCGCGAGCTCAAAGTCGGCCACCCGATCGTAGCCCGCCTGGTGGGGCGCAAGTTCGACCAGCTCCTCGAGAGCGGCAACTACGAGAAGCCCTACGACGCCCGCTTCGGTAAGGCGATGGTCAAGACGCTGTCGTACGTGGCCACGACGCTCGGCGCGTCGTTCGGCTTCGCCGAGCGCACCGAGCTGTCGCTGTACGCGCTGGCCAACGGCGGCGACGCGCGCCGCCTCTTGTCGCGCATCGCCGGCGAGGCGTCGGGCAAGCTGTCGCTGCTCCTCGGCGAGGTGGCCACGTTCGAGGCGCGCCTCTACGAGTTCCCGGCGCAGGACATGGCCTCCGAGTACTTTCGCTGGCGGCAGGACGAGGCCAACGTCCTGTCGATCGATCGCTATTGCACGCACGTGCTGTCGCAGTCGGGCGCCGACGCGACGGCGGTGCCGCGCATCCTCGACGGGCTCGGCCCCGACGAGAAGGTCGAGCTCCTCCGCCAGAACGCGCTCGACTTCGGCACCGTGCCGACGTGGCAGCGTCACGGCGCGGCTGTCCGCATCTCGCCCACCGACGGCAACGGCCATTCGTCCGGCCGGCTCATCGTCGACTTGAACCTGCCGAACGAAGACGGCTGGATCGAGTATCTGCGCCAGGCCCTCCCGCAGTAGCGCGGCGCCGGTTCCTCTTTATATAGTCCCTCCATGAAAGCTGTCGTCTGCCAGGCGTTCGGGCCTCCCGAGTCGCTCGTCGTCACGGATCTGCCGTCGCCCAAGGTGTCGTCGGGGCAGGCGCTCGTCGACGTCAAAGCGTGCGGCGTGAACTTCCCCGATACGCTCATCATCGAGGGGAAGTACCAGTTTCGGCCCGAGCCGCCGTTCTCGCCGGGCGGCGAGGTCGCCGGCGTCGTCGCCGAAGTAGGCGAGGGCGTCACCCACGTCAAGCCCGGCGACCGCGTGGTGGCGCTCATGCCGTGGGGCGGATACGCCGAGCAGCTCGTCGCCGATGCGGTGCGGCTCATCCCCATCCCCGACGGCGTGAGCTTCGTGCAGGCGGCGGCGACGCTGACCACCTACGGCACGACCTACTATGCGCTCGCCGATCGCGCGAATCTGCACAAGGGCGAGACCCTGCTCGTGCTCGGCGCCGCCGGCGGCGTGGGCCTGGCCGCGGTGCAGCTCGGCAAGCTCATGGGCGCGCGCGTCGTAGCCGCGGCGTCGTCGCCGGAGAAGCTCGAGACCTGCAAGGCGAACGGCGCCGATCTGCTGATCGATTACGCCAAAGAGGATCTGAAGGATCGCGTCAAGGCGCTCAC
>Ga0134125_10003871_pt1 | contig 17196 bp, 16 predicted proteins | sample KB31751_FD_96464 | JGI IMG/M metagenome (GOLD analysis project Ga0134125, IMG submission 96464) | Terrestrial soil microbial communities with excess Nitrogen fertilizer from Kellogg Biological Station, Michigan, USA - KB3-175-1 | ecosystem: Environmental > Terrestrial > Soil > Unclassified ...
CAGCATGGTGAGGAGGAGTACGACATTGAAGAGGACCGACTTCCGGCGGTCGGATTGATGCGCATCGGAATAGTATTTCGTTTGAGCGACATACATCCCGAAATTGAGGATCAGCGCAAAGGTGGTAATGATCGAAAGCAGGTAGTTGTACCAGCCGTATTCTTCCTGGGTCATGAGCCGGAGATAGACGGGAAGCAACAGGATGTTGGAGAGCCGCGCCAGCACGTCCATACTCAGCACGGTCAGCATCCGGCCAAAATTTGCGCTCTTCCGGTATTTTTGGAAGTACTGCCTGAGAAAGCCGATTTCTTTTATCTTCATTAAGCTCGTCCTTGATGCAGCAATCTTCGCCTGGCCTCCATGAGGAGCCCCAACAGCAACCCGGCCAGAAAAAAGCCCGGCACGAGGATCGCCAGCAGGATAGGCAGTGATTTGGACTTCGTGGTATCGGCAATCTTGATATGGTCGATCACCGCTACCGCGCTGTTGTCTACGTCCAGTCGCCGCCTGGTATCCCGGAGATCGTCGAGCAGCTCGCCGGTTTGCTCATATATTTCCGCGGGATTGACGGCATCGCTGTAGACGGTTGCAGAGGCCCGGGAGGACCCGAGGAAACGATTATAACTGACTTTCAGGGAATCAAGTTCGGCCAGGTCCCGCTGTAGCTGCGTCAGCCGAAGCGAGTCGCTGATCTTCTGGGTGGTGGCCAGCGCATGCAGGTAGGGAAGGTCATTGAGATACTCGATCATGGCCGCCTCCAGGCTGTCCGTGATGTCATTCCTGGAAGCGATCAGGAAGTTGATCTGGAAGGGCTGGCCGATCTTGTTCGAAGTATCCGACTGCAGCGCGATCCCCTCCATATTTCCGGCCTCGATACTCAGGATATTGGACGTGATGGACCTGGGGAGATGCAAGTCGGCGGACAGTTTATCCGCGGACCGGGTTTTGGCCAGAAAGCTCAGCCCGTTCATGACCCCGCCAAAGTCCTTATTCGTGAGGTAATTCGAGGCAACGACCATCGATGCCTGATAGACTTTCAACTGCGCCACATAGTAATAGAACAATCCCAGACCGAGCCCGACAATACAGCACGCCAGCAGAAAGAATCGTCTTCTCCGCATGACATACCCGGAAAAACCAAGAAACCGGAAAAACCCGACAAGAAGTGAGATGCCGAGATACTTCAATGCGGACAGGTTCATCTGGTCTGCGGCGTCGGATTCCCTGTTGGTGCTCATAAGGGACAAAACTACCATCTTCCTGCAACAAATTAATAAATTTTGTCAGCGTCCGAAATATTCCAGCTCGCCTGCCGTGAAGGTTTCGAAGAACGCCCGGTCGCGGGCAGGCACGACCGCCAGATCGTAAAAGGGAAAAGAGAACCGCTGGTCTTTTATGTAATTGTGCAGCGACCGGATAGTAGCTTTTTCCCGGAGCGTGGTCGCGCAGACCAGCTTGCCGAAATTGTCATAGAAAAGGATCCCGTCATACCCGAGACCAGCCAGGAATTCGAGAAAATCCAGGCCCTCGTCGCCGTTCTTTTCGAACAGCCCGCGGTCGTATTCGAGGAAAAGCACGGGCTGGTGCGCCTGCAGTATCTCCGCCGCCCCGCGGATGATCCTGAGGTCGAACCCGTCGGTGTCCGATTTGATGATACCGATGCGTTCGCCGGGGAAATGGCGGGCGGCGAATACGTCGATGCTGCTGAACTCCGCCGGGTCGCCGCTCAGGTCCTGTTTGAATTCCGAAGTGCCGAGACTGATATGACTGCGGACGCGCAGCGTCGCCGGCTTGTCCGATAGCAATACCGGGTGAAGTGCACAACTCCCGACCCCGCTGGAATTAGCCTCGAGCAGCCGGAAATAGAACGGGTCTCCCTCAAAGCAATGGACCATGTGACCGGTAACCTGGCGCAACATCAGGAGCGTATCGCCGATATTCGCGCCGACATCGATGATCGAGAATTCGCCCGGCCGGTACTGCTGGTATTCCCGGACCAGCCGCTGCAGGTTGCTGTTGTAGTGCGGGAAACGGGCAAGATTGTAACAGATGGAATGGGCGCGGGGCATCAGCACCTGCCTGCCGTACAACTCACGCCGGACTGCTTTTTTGTTGGAAAAGAAATAGACCTTGTACCCCTTGGTCAGGTATAGGCCGAATCGGGCCAGCAGCCGTTTAAAAAGTTCCTTCACGAGCGGATGTTTTTGCCTTGATGTCGGATGAAAAGATGTCGTCGATCCGGGCGATCAGTTTTTCCGGCGGGATCTGCCGGAGCGCGTCGAGCGGGATCAATTCGAAATCGGTGGGTACTTTGTCCCGGATCAGGCGGTCGATCGCATCGGGGTACACGGGAAAGAAGGCGGGCGCGATGTGGGCAGGGTACGGGGCGAATCTGCCATAATGAAGGCCGCTGAACAGCGCGAAGACCGGGCAGCCCACGGCCGCGGCGAGATGCACGGAGCCCGTATCCACGCTGATCAGGCATTTCGCTCCCCGCAGCACCGACAACAACTCAGGCAGGCTGGTCTTCGCCGTCAGGTCGATCAGGGGCGCCCGGGGGGAGAGGTCCGCCGCTGCCGGCTGGTAGGCGCGAATGAATTCGGCGGCATCCGTCGCATCCGCGCCCGATCCGCAGACGACCGGCACCAGTCCGTACCGGTCCGCCAGGTGACGCGAAACAACGGCGAATGAGGCGGCAGGCCATTTTTTGACGGGCACACCCGAACCCGGAAAGACAACAAAATAGCGGGATGGCAGACCGAATGCGCTCACGTCCGTCCGCGGCTGTAACGTGGCGGAAACCGGCTGTGGCGGTAACTGCAGCAGTTGCTCGACATAACGCGCATTACGAAGCGCGTCGAACAGCATATCGTCGCCGCAATCCACGAGCCGGGTATACGTATGGCGCGGCGTCAGCCACCGCTCATACCGCGCGATCAACCGGCTGTTGTGCCGCATCGCCACCCGGTCCGGGGCGGGCGAAACCGCCATGATGACATCGTCCTTGCGAAGGATCCGGGAATGCACGAGAGAGACGGCCGTCGACGCGCCCGACCGCCTGATACGCAGGAGGAACCGGAAGCGGTACAAAGGGTTCCTGGCAAATCTCTTCTTGTCGAGCCAGATCACCTCGTCTGCAACTCCGCGGTCATATTGATCGTACAGCTGCCTGAAAACGCTGTTGCCGACAAAGATCACGCGGTGATCCCGGTATGGGCCGGCCACGCGGAACAAGGGCAACAGATTTCTCGCAAGGACATAATCGCCGATCTCGTCCGTCTTCACCAACAGGAGGCGTTTGGCGCCCGCGGAAGCGGGAAAACATCGCACTGCGTAGTAGATCAACTGGTAGAGCGTTAATTTTAGGAACTCTTTCAAGCCGTGAAATTGAGCTGCGTTAGCGGGCAAAACTAGACAAAATCCGCGAAGATTGCGTATTTTGCGCGGCACGTATGATGACAAGCGCGCCGCGGATTTTCCTGCAAAACAGATTCCATCTGGCTGTCATGCTCCTGGTGATTGTCACAACCGTGTTCTCCTGGTTCAACGTCAATAGCTGGTCCATCATGCTCCTGGTCTTATGCCGGTTGCTGTCCGGGGATCCGCGGATCTCTGTCAAAACGGCTTTTCGCAATGGTCTGTTCCTCGCGTTTCTTCTCTTCGTCCTCATCGAATCGGCGGGCTTTCTCCACACGCACCATTTCCGGGAACAAGCGAACCTCGTGTCGAAGGATGCGACGCTGGTCGCCATCGCTTATGTTTGCTGCTCCGGCGGGTTTGCGGACCCGGGGTCATGGAAACGGCTCATGACCGGGTATTACATCATCATCGTCGCGGCAGTCCTCTATTGCCTCGCGGTCGCGTTCCGGAATTATCTGGCGACCGGCGACACCTCGGTATTTTTTTACCATTCGTTGACGCGCCCGATCTCCCAGAACGCCATCCTGTTCTCGGTATACGTTTGCTTCGCGCTCCTGTTCGCACTATCGCCGGATGCGGGTCCGGCCCCCGGCCTGCGGGCGCCCCGTCAACTGATCAGGGGATTGCTGGCGGGATTTTATTTGGGCGCGCTCGTCCTGCTCGATTCCAAACTGCTGCTGGTCATTTCGTTGCTCATCGTGTTGCAGGCCCTCTTCCGGAAATTTTCATTTCGCGCCAACCGGCTGCCGTTGTTGGTTGCGGGTCTTGCGCTGCTGGCCGGCGTTTTTCTGCTGGCCCTGACCGACAATCCCGTCAGCAGGCGCTACCGGGAGCTGGCCGCCGGCGACCTCGGCGTGGTCAGGCAGGAGCGCTTCAACCCCGGCATGTATTTCAATGCCGTGCAACTGCGGCTCCTGGAATGGCGATTCGCCGGCGAGATCCTCGCGGCGCGGAACGCCTGGGTATTTGGTGTCAGCCCTGGCGACAGCCAGGCCCTGCTGGACAACAAATATGAGGCCACCCGCATGTATATTGGCAACCCGGCGGATGGCCCCGACCGAAAGGACCGCGGCTTTATCGGTTATAATTTCCATGATCAATTCCTCGAGACGACGGTAAGGGACGGCATCGTCGGCCTCCTGAGCCTGCTGTTCATTTTCGGGCTGCTGATCCGGCAGGCGGCCCGGAACGGCACCGCCGAGTCCGTCTTTGTGGTGGCGACCCTGTTGCTGCTTTTTATTCCCGAGTCGCCGCTGACCATGCAGCACGGGATCTTTCTGTTTTGCTTCTTCCCCCTCCTGCTACCCTATGCGCGTAAAATTCCCGCACGGGGCTGATTGCCCAATCAAAAATTAAGCGAAATTGTAGCCTTAATGCGTACATTCTTCAAATATCTCCGGCCTTACCGGTGGGTGGTCCTGCTGGCGCTCATGCTTGCGGCGATCAACCAGTCGTTTTCGATGCTGGACCCTTATTTTTTCGGGAAGCTGGGCCTCGACAACCTCGCGGCGCATCCCTATGAGAACGGCCGTTACGAAAAGGTCGTAACGCCAAAACCGGGCGTCCCTCCCGGAAAGGGCGGAGAGGTGCACCTCGTATGGCGGACGATCGGCCCGCGGTCCCAAAGTCAGTTCATCTGGGACGTGATGAAATTTCTCGGCATCGTGATCGGTGTGGCAATGGTCTCGCGGATCGCGAAAGCTTTCCAGGATTATTACGGCCAGATCATCGTCCAGAAATTCGGCGCAACCATCTTTACCGACGGGCTCCGGCATTCCATGGGTCTGCCGTTCAGCGACTTTGAGGACCAGCGAAGCGGCGAAACGCTGTCCACGCTGACCAAGGTCCGCACGGATACGGAAAGATTCATTCTGTCTTTTATCAATGTGCTGTTCGGCATCCTGGTCGGGGTCGTTTTTGTAAGTATCTACAGTTTTTCCCTCCACTGGTCGATCATGCCGATCTATGTGCTCGGGATGATCCTGCTGTCGGTGCTCACCAGCCTCCTCAGCCGGAAGATCAAACGTATCCAAAAGACCATCGTCGGCGAGACCAACGCGTTGGCGGGCAGCACCACGGAAAGCCTGCGCAATATCGAACTGGTGAAAAGCCTCGGGTTGAAGGAGCAGGAGGTCAACCGCCTGAATAAAAATACCTTCAAGATCCTGGCGCTCGAGCTGCGCAAGGTGAAAAGCCTCCGGGCGCTCAGCTTTATCCAGGGCACCTTTGTCAATTTCCTGCGGCAGTGTATCATGTTCCTGCTGCTTTGGCTGGTGTTCAGGGGCAGGCTGACGCAGGGAGAGGTCATGACCATGGTCTTCTATTCGTTCTTTATATTCGGCCCCCTGCAGGAATTGGGCAACATCATCCTGACCTACCGCGAGGCCGAAGCGTCGCTGATCAATTTCGACACCCTGATGCAGAAGCAGCCCGAGCGGCCGCCCCTGCATCCCATGCGGTTGGGCACCGTCAGGGAACTGGTGTTCCGGGACGTGATCTATCAGCACCGGACCGCGCACCACCGGGCGGTGGACCGGATCAGCTTCGAGGTGCGGACCGGGGAGACCATCGCCTTTGTGGGCCCGTCCGGCAGCGGTAAGACGACCCTGATGAAACTCATCGTGGGGTTGTACCGGGCGCAGCAAGGGCAGATCCTGTACAACGGAATGGATGAGGACACCGTCGATTTCGACGACCTGCGCCGCCAGATCGGCTTTGTGACACAGGACACCCAACTCTTTTCCGGTACGATCAGGGAAAACCTGCTGTTTGTACATCCGCATGCCGGCGAGGAAGACTTGCAGGAAGCCCTCCGAAAGGCAGCGTGCACCAACCTGCTGGCCCGTGCGGAAAAAGGGATCGAGACCATGATCGGGGAAGGCGGGCTGAAACTCTCGGGCGGCGAGAAGCAACGGCTGTCGATCGCAAGGGCGCTGCTGCGCCGGCCTGCTCTGCTGATCTTTGACGAAGCGACTTCAGCGCTGGATTCGCTCACCGAGGAGGATATCACACGCACCATCCGGCAGATCTCCATCGAGGGCAACCAGATCACGATCCTCATCGCGCACCGCCTGTCGACGATCATGCACGCGGACCGGATTTATGTGCTCGAAAAGGGAGAAGTGGAGGAAGTCGGGACGCACGAGACGCTGCTGGCATCGAAGGGCTTGTATTATGCGATGTGGCGGCAGCAGATCGGCGAAAGGAAGTATGCCCAGGAAAAGGGTGCGCCCATGCCATCGGCCTAAATTTGTGAATCATATCTGTTAAACTATGAGTTGGCTAGGTGATATTTTTGGCGGCGGCAGCGGGATCCGGGAGGCATTGCAGGACGGCGCCGTGGTGATCGATCTCCGTACAGCCTTTGAATTCGACCAGGGGCATATTCCCCATTCGCTGAATATTCCCGCCGATCGGATCAGATCGAATATCGACAGGATAAGAGACCTGCGACGACCCGTAATCCTTTGCTGCGGGGCCGGAGGCGGTTGCTGGGAGGCGATGGATGAACTTCGGCAGGCAGGTATTGCCCGCGTCATCAACGGCGGCAACTGGCAAACTGTCCTCCGGAAGATGCGGAAATGATAACACCTTCGCCAAACCGCGTAAATTTGCAGTCCAAACCTGTTTTCCAAGTATGAACGAGAAAATAAAGGATATCATCCGGGAATCCATTGCCGTCAAAACCGTGGTGCTCAACGATACCGGCCTGGTGGCGAGCGTGGGGCAGATCGTGGACCTGATCGTGGACCGGTTCCGGGCGGGCAGCCACCTGTATTTCTGTGGTAATGGCGGCAGCGCCGCCGATGCGCAGCACCTGGCCGCGGAGTTCTCGGGACGGTTCTATATCGACCGGGAAGCCCTGCCTTCAGAGGCGTTGCATTGCAACACGTCGTACCTGACCGCGGTAGCCAACGATTATAGCTATGACCTCATTTATTCACGCCTGATCCGCGGGATCGGCAAAAAAGGGGATATCCTGGTCGGGATGTCCACCTCGGGCAATTCCGCCAATATTATCAATGCCTTCGGGACAGCGCGCGAAAAAGGCATCACCACGATCGGCATGACGGGCGAGGGCGGCGGTAAACTGCGGCCGCTCTGCGATCATTTGATCGACATCCCCTCGCGCAATACTCCCCGGATTCAGGAAGCGCATATGCTGTTGGGACACATCATCTGCCAGCTCGTGGAAGAAAAGTACTTCAAACCATCCTGATGGCGCAGATCGGCGAGGCAATCATCCTGGCAGGCGGCCTTGGGACAAGACTGCGGTCGGCGGTCCCCGGGCTGCCGAAATGCCTTGCGCCCATCGCGGGGCGGCCCTTTGTCGGCTATATCGTGGACCACTTCCGCAGGCAGGGCATCGGGCGGTTTATCTTTGCCCTCGGCTACAAGAGTGACTATTTCGACGCCTTTTTTGCGGCCGAATTCCCGGAGGGCGGTTACGAGATCAGCCTGGAGACCGAACCCCTGGGAACCGGCGGGGCCATTCGCCAGGCTTGCGGCCTGGTGCGTGGATCTACCGTCCTGGTACTGAACGGGGATACCTTTTTCCGGATCGGCCTCGACGCGCTTTCGGCCCTTCACGGCAGCCGCCACGCCGAATGTACCCTTTGTCTGAAGCCTATGAAGGATTTCGACCGGTTTGGCGCGGTGGAGCTCGCGGCGGACGGCCGGGTGACCTGCTTCCGGGAGAAGCGCTTCTATGCCTCCGGGTTGATCAATGGCGGGGTCTACGCGCTGGAAAAATCGGCCATGATTTCCCGGAGCTGGCCAAAGGCCTTTTCCTTCGAAAAGGACTACCTCGGGCCCGGCGCCGGCGGCCGGCTGTATGGGTTGGTACAGGAGGCCTATTTTATCGATATCGGCATTCCCGACGACTACCGGCGGGCGAATGAAGAACGCAACGAACTATTATGATATACAGAAGCAAGGCGCCTTTGCGCATCGGGCTTGCCGGCGGCGGTACGGACGTCAGCCCGTATTGCGACCTCTATGGCGGAGCCATCCTCAACGCCACGCTGTCCCTTTATGCGCATGCCACGATCGAGCCCGCGGATGACGATCACATTGTGCTTCGGGGCATCGACAGGAAAGAAGAGCTGCGTTATGAAAGCGGGACAATGCTCGGGGAACTGCCGGTCGACGGAAAGCTGGACCTCCTGAAGGGCGTTTATAACCGCATCCGGAAGGAATACGGCTGGGCGGGCAAGGGTTTCCGGCTGTCCACCTTTGTGGATGCGCCGGCCGGGTCGGGCCTGGGCACGTCTTCCACGCTTGTCGTGGCGATCATCGGGGCTTTTGCCGAAATGCTGCGGTTGCCGCTCGGCGAATACGATATGGCCCAACTCGCCTACCGGATCGAAAGAAATGACCTCCGCATGGCGGGCGGCAGACAGGACCAGTACGCCGCAACCTTCGGCGGCGTGAACTATATGGAGTTCTACAAGGATGACCGCGTGATCGTCAATCCGTTGCGGGTTAAACAACAATACCTGTTCGAACTCGAGAACAACCTGCTGCTCTACTATACGGCAACCAGCCGCGAGTCCGCCAGGATCATCGAAGTGCAAAGTCGCAACGTCGTGGACAAAAAAGAGAAGTCCATCGAAGCGATGCACCAGTTGAAGAACCAGGCACAACTGATGAAGGAAGCATTGTTGAAGGGCCGGATCCACGAGATCGGCGAGATCCTGGATTTTGGATTCCGGCAGAAACAGCGCATGGCGGAAGGTATCACCAATCCACTCATCGACAATATATATGAACAGGCCAAAAAGGCCGGCGCCACGGGCGGGAAGATCTCGGGAGCGGGCGGGGGCGGTTTCATGACCTTCTATTGCCCCGGGATCAGCAAATACCGCGTCATGGACGTGCTGGCGGGACTTGGAGGCCATTGCCAGCCCTATAATTTTACCGGCCATGGCCTGACCACCTGGACGGTCTGAGTCACCGGGCAGGCGGTTCCCGAAGACGACGGCCGGCTTGGAAATTTAGCCTATTTTTGCATATGGCCAAACAGGAAAAACCGAACTATCTGTGGAGCGTGCTGACGATGAAATGCCCGCGCTGCCGCGAGGGACACATGTTCAGCCAACCAAATCCCTGGAAATTGCGCGAGGTCACCAGGATGCCCGAAACCTGCCCGGTGTGCGGCCAGCCCTTCGAACTGGAGGTGGGCTTCTGGTACGGCACCGGCTATGTCAGCTACGCCCTGTCGTTTGCGGTGTCGGTGGCGAGCTTCCTGGCCTGGTTTGTACTGATCGGAATGTCTACGCGGGATTACCGGTTTTTTTGGTGGCTGGCCCTGAACGCGGTTTTTCTGATCGCCCTTCAGCCATGGCTGATGCGCTTAAGCCGGGTGGTCTGGCTTTATTTCTTCGTTCGTTATGACCCGGATTACCGGAATACGGCCGTGAAAAAATTCGACTACGAATCAGACAGCTACTTCAGGCCGAATCCGGGCGCGGACGACGGCACGCGGCCGGGCGTATAAAAAAAGCCGCCCGATTGCTCGGACGGCCTTGGTCAGCCTATTGGGTTGGGTTAGTATTATCCCTATAACGGAAAAACTTCGATATTATTATTTTATTCAATAGGCATTCGGTTGGCATGGACAGGGCCCCCAACTTCATTTTTTAAGCACCACTGTAAAAACCGAACCTTCCCCGACCGAACTTTCGCAGGAGATCTGGCCATTGAGCTCGTCACAAATGCGCTTCACGATCGCCAGTCCAAGCCCCGTTGTAGCTTCGCCATGGGTAGGTTTCGAGGAGATCTTGCTGTATTTGGAAAACAGATGCGGCAGTTCGTCGGGCAGGATCCCCACCCCCTCGTCGCGCACTTTGATACTGACAGCGTCCTTGTCGTCGCTGACGCTCATCCAAACATTCTTTCCGCTGTTCGTGTATTTGATCGCATTGGACAACAGGTTGTCGAGCATCCTGCCCAACAACTGCGGGTCGCTGAGAAACCAAACCGACCGGTTGGGACAGTCGAGGTGGAGCCGGATATTCTTGCTCGCCGCCGCCGGGCCGAAATTGTCCAGCCGCGCTTCGGCAAAGATCCGCAGGTCCAGGTTCTCCAACTGGACTTTGTGCTGGTTCGTCTGCGCTTTTTCGACATCCAGGATGCGGCGGATAAGGCTTTCTCCGTATTGTGTAGCCTGTGCGATCCGCTCGAGCGCCTTCCGCTGGCCGGCCGTCAGGTTGTCTTTTTCATTCAGCAACAGCTGCTGCCACATCCCGATGCTGGCGAATGGCGTACTGAGGTCGTGTGAAACGATACTGATCAGCGAATTCTTTTCATAATTCAGCTCCGCCAGGCGTTCGTTCTGGCGGACGATCTGATCGTTGGTGGATTGCAGCGTCCTGTTGGCCCTCCGCTTGATCACAAATGCCAGCGCGGCGGCGATCGCGATCAGCAAGAGACTGATAGCCGTTACCAGGACGATCCGGTAATGGGCCCGCTGCTCGGTCACCTCGGCCTGCAGGACCAGCTTTTCGTTTTCCCGGTCCCGGGCCTCATACTTTTCCTGGAGTTCGGCGATGGCGCGGTATCTGTCTGAATTGACCAGCGCGGTATCCAGCTCGTACCAATTTCGCTGGTACTCCCATGCCCGTTTATAGTCTCCGCGCAGTTGGTAAAGCTCCGCCAGGACCTGGTAACTGTCGCTTTGCTTGCTCTTTGAATGGAGCTCCGTAGCCAGTTGCAACGCGAGGTCGGCATATTTGGCGGCCGAATCATAGAGCCGTGCCTGGGCAAACGCGTCACCCATATTCAGCACATCCAGCCAGATATCGGCCTGCCGCGAAGGCGAATGGCCCGCGAGATCGTGGAGGTAATTATTCCGGAAATAGACGATGGCCTGCCCGTAATTTTTCAGGTAATAGTAGGTACTGCCTAAATTGTTGTACAGCGAGGTCAGGTCGTCCGTGCCTTTTTCTTCCAGCGGCTTTCCTATCCGGAGGCCTTCGTTCAGCAGGATAAGTGCGCTGTCATACAGGCCCATCCGGAGGTAGATGGCGGCGAGATTGATATAGGAATTGACAAGGGAATGGCTGTCGCCGAGTTGCCTGTTGAGGCGGACACATTCCAGGTAGATCTCCTTCGCCTTGGCGGGTTGTTTGATATCCGAGGTATATATTTTGGCTAGATCCGCGAGGATCAGTGTCTCCTGCGAGATATACCGGGACTTCCGGGCAGCTTCGAGCGCCTGCAGATAATAATCGATCGCCCGGGGATAGTTCGCCTTGTTCTCCTGGTAAAAGCCGTATAGACGCAGGGACATGACCCTTGCTTCGGGCCATCTTTCGGCATCGTATACCCGCCCCATGTATTGGGCATAATAGTCGATCGAGTCCGCCTTCGCCTCCGTGAGCTTCATGGCGTGGTAATAAATATTGCGGATATGGGTCGAGTCCGGCTGAGCATGCACGGCCAGGCTGAGGGGCAGCAGGAGCGGTAGTAGCAGGTGCTTCACGGCGGATCCTTCCTTTAACTGAAGATAGTCATCTTTGTGGAATCGGCGAAAGGCGGGTGCTGCACGCCGGCCGGCGTCAGTCCGTCAGGTTGTTGCGCAAAGCGAATTTGACAAGTCCGACGGTATTGTTGACGCCCAGCTTGGCGATGAGGTTCTTCCGGTGGGTCTCGACGGTGCTCACGCTCAGGAACAGCTTCTCAGCAATCTCGGCATTGCTGTATTCCTTGCAGATCAGGCGAAGCACCTCTAATTCCCGGCGGGAGAGGATTTCGTCGATCTGGCGGTCCTCGATCGTGATCGTATTGCGGAAATCTTCATCCCGGTCGCCGATATTGATGTCCTTGCTGAAATAACTGCCGCCTCCATGGACGGACCGGAGCGCGGCCACCAGTTCTCCGATGGACGCATTCTTCAGCAAATAACCCTGGATATTATATTTGGCGAGTTTGTGCACATAACGGGTCCCGCGCAACAAGGTGAGATATACGATGCGGATTTCGGGATGGACGGCGCGGATCTGCTGCAGGATCTCTTCTTCCGGCATGTCCGGCAAATAGACGTCCAGCAGGAGAATATCGGCATTGAGACCTTTTTCAACGCAACCCAGGAGCTCTTTTCCCGATGTCGCGGTACCCGTCACTTCGATGTCATCCTGTTTGTTCAACAGCAGCGCCAGGCCTTCCAGATAAATTTCGTGATCGTCGGTAATAAAGACTCGAATCATCTTGCTTTAGTAGATTCCGTAAGTATTTCAACTCCAAAGCAAGTTAAAACTATTTATGATATGACAACCGAAAAAGGCCTCTTTTCAGAGGCCCCGCCGAAAAATGAGTATACATACGTTTAATTAAGATTTTCTATAATGCCGGCGATTCCCTGGCCGCCCCCGACACACGCGGTAACGATGCCATATTTCTTGTGCAGCCGTTTCATATCATGGATCAACTGCACCGTCAGCTTGCAGCCGGTACAACCGAGCGGATGACCGAGTGCGATGGCGCCGCCATTGATATTGACGATATCGGGGTTGAGTTCCAGCTTCCGGATGACTGCCAGCGACTGCGAGGCGAAAGCCTCATTCAGTTCGACCAGGTCGATCTGGCCCAGGTTCATACCCGCTTGCCGAAGCACCTTGGGAACCGCTTCCACCGGCCCCATGCCCATGATGCGCGGGTGAACGCCTGCCACCGAACAGGCCACCAGCCTCCCGATCGGTTGAAGGCCGAGCTGATTCATCAACTTTTCACCCATGACGATGACAAAGGCAGACCCGTCGCTGGTCTGTGAAGAATTGCCGGCCGTGATACAGCCCCCCGCGGCAAACACGGGTTTCAGCTTTGCCAGCGCTTCAGGCGAGGTGTCCGCCCTCGGTCCTTCGTCGGTGTCGACGACATAGGTCCGTTTTTGCCGGCGCCCTTTTTCATCCACATACACTTCTTCGACGGGGAGCGGCAGGATGCCTTCCTTAAAAAAGCCGCCTTTGATGGCTGCGATCGCCTTCTGATGCGACGCATAGGAGAACCGGTCCTGGTCCTCACGGCTGACGTTGAATTCCCGGGCTACGGCTTCGGCGGTCAGCCCCATGTTGAGATAATAGTCGGGCTCATCCGAAGCGATCGAATACGCGGGCACCGTTTTCCAGCCGGCCTGGGGCACCATGCTCATGCTTTCCGTGCCGCCTGCGATGATGCAGTCGGCCAGTCCCGCCCGGATCTTCGCCGTTGCGATCGCGATCGTCTCGAGGCCGCTGGCGCAGTACCGGTTGACGGTTACGCCCGGGGCGTGGATCCCGACCGCCCGGGCTGCGATGATCCGGCCCACTTGTAAACCCTGTTCCGCTTCAGGTACGGCATTTCCTACGATCACGTCGTCCACGCGTAAGGGGTCGAGTTGTGGCACGGCGGCCAGCAAGCCTTTGATCACGGCAATCGCCATATCATCGGGTCGGTAAAACCGGAATTTGCCCCGTTTGGATTTTCCAACCGCCGTGCGGTATCCGGCAACGATATACGCTTCCTGCATAGGATTATTTTTGGTTGTCAATGCAACTTTGTATCCTAAAGATAAGAAATTTTGCCGGATGCGTATCTTCGCCGGATGTACCGGTTCCTGCGCATGATCCTGTTCCTTTTTCCCGCCGAAAGCGTTCATCATTTTTCCATGAAAGGCCTGCGGTTGGTTTGCGGCTGGGGCCCGCTGCGGCGCCTGGTGCGCTGGAGCTGCGAACCCGAGGACCAAACCGGGCTGATCCGGGAATTGTTCGGACTTCGGTTCCCCAATCCCGTTGGGCTCGGCGCCGGCTTCGACAAGAACGCACTTTACCTCCGGGAACTTTGGGCGCTGGGCTTCGGGTTCGTGGAGATCGGGACGGTGACGCCCCTTCCGCAGGCAGGAAATCCCAGACCGCGGCTTTTCCGGCTGCCCGAAGACCAGGCGCTGATCAACCGGATGGGCTTCAACAACGATGGCGCGGAAGCCATCGCCGAAAGGCTGCGCCGGTGGCGTTCACGGCCGTCGGGTTCGCTCATCATCGGCGGAAATATCGGGAAAAACAAGGCCACGCCGAATGCCGAAGCCTGGCGGGACTATGATCGCTGCTTTCGCGCATTGTTTCCCTGGGTTGACTATTTTGTGGTCAATGTCAGCTCGCCGAACACGCCCGGATTGCGCGAGCTGCAGGACAAGGATGCGCTGCGACGGATCCTCACCAACCTGCAACAGGTGAATGCGGAGTTCTCCTCGGCCCGGCAGACGCCGCGGCGGCCGCTCCTGTTGAAAATTGCTCCCGATCTGAGTGAACAACAGCTGGACGATGTCCTTGCCCTTGCACTCGAGATCGGCCTGGACGGTTTGGTCGCCGCCAATACGACGATCGGCCGCGACGGGTTGCTCACTCCGGCGTCGCGGTTGGAAGCCATCGGCGCCGGTGGCCTCAGCGGCGCGCCCTTGCGGGAAAAAGCAACTGCGGTAGTCCGGCGCCTGGCGGAAGGATCGGGCGGGCGGATCCCCATCATCGCCTCGGGCGGCGTCTTTACCGCGGCCGACGCGCGGGAGAAGATGGCCGCGGGGGCATCGCTCGTACAGGTTTGGACCGGGTTTATCTATGAAGGGCCTTTCATTGTCGGAAGGTTGTGCCGCGAATGGCAGTCCCGCCCGGGTGAATGACCGCCATCCCTTATTACCGCCATCCGATTACCGCCTTCCCGTATTATCGCCATCCGATTACCGCCACGCCGTATTACCGCCATCCCGTATTTTTGCACGCTAACCGACCACGCATGCATGCTCTATTTAGTTTCGATTCCCTGGTCAGTCTTCTGACGCTGGTTTTGCTCGAGATCGTACTCGGGATCGATAACGTCATCTTCGTTTCCATATTGATCGTCAAATTGCCGCAGAGACGGCAGCTCGAAGCCCGCCGCATCTGGATGATCGCGGGTATTTTGATCCGTTCGGCCCTGTTGCTTTGTCTGGGTTGGCTCGTGACGAACGGCAACCGCGGGTTCCTGACAGTCGGCAAGTATATCTTTAGCGCCCGCAACCTCGTCTTGCTGGCGGGCGGGTTGTTCCTGTTATACAAGACCGTGGGCGAACTTCACAACAAGCTCGAAGGGGCCGGCGCGGAGGAAAAGACGCTGAACGACGGCGCCCGGCGTTCGTTTGCGGCGATCGCAGGCCAGATCGTTCTGGTGGACACCGTATTTTCGGCGGACAGCATCATCACCGCGATCGGCCTTGCGCAGCAGGTCGCCGTTATGATCGCTGCGGTCGTGATCGCCATGATCCTGATGTTCTTTTTTTCCGGGGGCATTGCATCCTTCATCAACCGCCGGCCGACGCTGAAGGTCCTGGCGCTGTCCTTTCTTTTGATGGTCGGTTTCAGCCTGGTTTTCGATGGCCTTGAACCCATCCACCATTCGCACATCGACAAAGGCTATATCTATTTTTCGATGGCTTTTGCATTTGGAGTAGAATTGCTAAATTCCAGGATCAGAAAAAAGGCCGCCAAACACAATCCATAAGCCATGCCGACTACCGATCCGCGCGTCGACGCCTACATCGCCAAATCCGCCGATTTCGCCCGGCCGATCCTCAGCCACCTCCGCCAGCTCGTCCACAAGGCCTGTCCCTCGGCGCTCGAAACAATCAAATGGGGCATGCCCTTCTTTGAATCCGGCGGCGCACTGCTCTGCAATATGGCCGCTTTCAAACACCATTGCGCGTTTGGGTTCTGGAACGCTCCCCTGCTAAAGGACCCGAAAGGCGCCCTGAAGGTCAGGAACAGGGAATCGATGGGTCATTTCGAAAAGATCACTGCGTTGAAAGACCTTCCCGCGGACGCGACGATCCTCGCCCTGATCAGGGAAGCCGCACGCCTCAACGAGCAGGGGATCAAAAAGCCGGTGCCGAAAAAGGAGCCGAAACCGGAACTGCCCGTCCCGGCCGCGCTCACAGCGGCGCTCAGGAAAAACAAAAAGGCGAAGGCCTGGTTCGGGGAGTCGGCGCCATCGCACCGGCGTGAATACATCGAATGGATCACCGGGGCCAAAACTGAACCGACACGCGACAAACGGATCGCGACAGCGGTGGAATGGATGAGCGAAGGCAAGTCGAGGAACTGGCAGTACAAGAAGAATTAACGCGGGACGCAAAGCAGGGTGGCGGCCACCACGCCGGCCGTCTCCGTTCGCAGCCGGTTGTGCCCGAGGCTCACCGGTATAAACCCCTTGTCCATGGCCTCAGCCGCTTCTTCGCCGGTGAAGTCGCCTTCTGGCCCGATCAGGATAAGTGAAGCCGCAGGGTCGGGCCCGGGACAGGGTTCATGAGCGCCCCCGCCAAGCCAGGCGATCATCCGGCGGCCTTCATTCCGTGCCGCGACGATTTCCCCGAAAGGCGTCGCTGGCCGCAGGACCGGAAGCCAGACCTGCCGGGACTGGAGCATGGCGCTGACCAGGATATTTTGAAGGCGGTCGGCGCGCACCTGTTGCCTTTCAGTCCGGTCGCATATCAGCGGGATGATCTCCGTCACGCCGACCTCGGTCGCCTTTTCAAGGAACCACTCGAAACGGGCGCCGTTCTTCACCGGGGAAATGCCGATCGCCACCCTTCTTTCTGGAGGCGGCCGGACCTCGGCAGTGCTGACTTTAACCCGGCATTTTTTCTTTGCGGCCCCGGTGATCGCCGCCGTCAGCAGGTTGCCTTTTCCGTCGGTGAGCAGGAGTTCCTCCCCTTCTTTCATCCGCAAGACCTGAACGATGTGCCGCGAGTTATCCTCGTCCAGGAGGATTTCC